>WNGB01025617.1_pt1 | contig 13718 bp, 18 predicted proteins | sample 5400681 | NCBI WGS metagenome assembly WNGB01 (sample SAMN13153367, study PRJNA577476) | soil metagenome | isolation source: 115 cm soil or saprolite under grassland replicate 2 | place: USA:California | collected 2016-06-15 | reverse complement strand
GGCGCCTGTGGGCTCGTCGGCGAGCAGGACTTGGCGGTCACCCACCACCGCGCGCGCGATCGCCACGCGCTGTCGTTCCCCGCCGGACAGCTCATCGGGGAAACGGTCAGCCCGGTCAGCAACACCGAGCTCCTGCAGGGCCTTCATCCCCACCGGGCGCGCGGCCTTCATCCCGACGCCGTCCAGTTCCAGCGGCAGCGTGACGTTCTCGACCGCGGTCAGCCCGGCGAGCAGGTTGAAATCCTGGAAGACATAACCGATCAGGCGGCGGCGCAGTTTCGCCTGGTCGTTAGGCGAGTAATCCGACAGATCGGTCCCGGCCACCAGCACCTGGCCGCCGGTAGGCTCCTCCAGGCTGCCCGCGATGGTCAGCAGCGTGCTCTTGCCGGAGCCGCTGGGCCCCATGACCGCCACCAGCTCACCACCGCCGACCGACAGGCTGACCCGCCGCAGCGCATCCACCTCGGCGGCCTCGGTCCCGTAGACCTTCGACACCTCGCGCAGCTCCAGCACCGCCGTCATCGCCGTACCTCCGCTCCTGGCCTTCGCACCGGCGGTGCCGGCACCCGAGCCGCCGCAGGCCGGCTGGCCTGATCGGGCGCCGGATGCAGCTTCAGCCGGGCGTCGGCCGCATCCAGCCAGCGGACGATCCCATCCAGCCGGAACAATTCGGCGTCGGCGATGAGCGCTAGCCCGATATCGTCCTCTGCGGCCTCCGCCTTCAGGTGCCAGTACCGCTGCATCAACTCGATCATGTGGCGCCGGTGGACCTGCACGATGTCGTGCACATCGGCCCCGGGCACCCGCAGGCTGATCAGCACCTTGATGACAAGCTCATCCCGCGGCGGAGGGACGTCGCTGGCAGGGGTGCGAAGCCAGCCGTCCAGCTCGGCACCGCCGGCCGGGGTGATCACAAACCTCTTCTGCGGGCCGGCCCCGCGCTCGTCGCCGGACTCCACGAGCCCGTCGCGCTCAAGGCGCTGCAGGGTGATATACACCTGCCCCACATTCAGCGGCCACACCTCGCCGGTTCGTTCCTCGAACTCCTGCTGCAGCCGCAGACCGTACTTCGGCCCCTCGCTCAGCAGGGCCAGCAGGGCATGCCGGACGCTCACCGGCCGAGCCAGACATGTTCCATAACGGTTAGCATAACCGTTATAGCGAGAACCGCAAACGCCGGAGCCAGCCAACATCACGCAACACCCTGCCAGCCAGCAAGGCCGGGACCGGGACCTGACCGCGAGAAGGACGGCATAGTCCATCGACGTGTCCGCGAGACGTCTGCTCTGCCGTCACTTGAGCTGGCAGCGACAGAATGCCCTTATCTGGGCGCCACACCCGCTCAGCACCTGGAGGGGCGCTGGCGTACAGATCGGCGGCTGTCCGTGGCCATGAGAAAGTCCCCGCATGCGTGCTGAGGCCCGGGCTCTATCGGTCACGTTGGTGACAGGTCTGCCGTGAGCTTGATTTGACTGTCGTCACGCAGCCCGCCGGGCGATGAAGACGAACGCACGTCCCGGCTGGTCGGGAGCGTCCCGGGCTTGGGCTCTATTTACCTTGACAGCTAACTAACCATATGGTGAAGTAACGGCAGGTAGGTGGTGAGGAACCCGGTTAGATCAGGAGGCCGACCATGACCGTGGCTGTGGACCGGCTCGATGCCACCTTCACCGCGCTGGCCGACCCCACTCGGCGGGCGATCGTCGCTCGCCTGGCGCGGGGAGACGCCACGGTGAACGAGCTGGCCGCGCCGTTCGACATGACCCTTCCGGGTATCTCCAAGCACCTAAAGGTGCTCGAGCGCTGCGGGCTGATCTCGCGGACCCGGCGCGCCCAGTTCCGGCCCTGCCACCTGGAGGGGGAGGCACTCGACGCGGCCGTGGGCTGGATCGAGGAGAACCGGCGGATCTGGAAGGAGCGGTTCGACAAGCTCGACGAGCACCTGCGCGACATCCAGCGAGCACCTTCCCAGGGGCGGAAAGGAAAGGCTCATGAATGACAGAACGCCAGATGCGGGCGAGCTCATCTACACCCGCGTCTTCGATGCTCCCCGGGAGCTCGTCTTTCGCTGCATGATCGAGCCGGAGCACCTGACTCATTTCTGGGGCCCGTCCGGGACCAGGACGCCCCTGGAGACCATCAAGGTCGACGCGCGTCCGGGCGGGGTATTCGAGGCCGTCATGGTCAACGACGCCGACGGCAGCCAGTACACGATGCGGGCCAAGTACGTCGAGATCGTGGAGCCCACACGGATCGTGTGGACCGAGCCTGGCACCGGCATGACGACCACCTCGACCTTCTCTGACCTCGGCGACGCGCGCACCGAGGTCCAGATCCGCCAGGCGAACGTGCCCGAGGCATTCCGCACCCCCGAGGCGCAGGCTGGATTCTCGACGTCGCTGGACCGCTTTGCCGCATACCTGCAAAGACTGGGAGGCCCACGATGACAAGATCACCCGGGCCGGGCGCTTACCTCGGCGAGGCCACCGGCGCCGAATCGTGTACGGGTTCGGCGCGCACACCCTGTGCCTGCACGGCCCGGCCGCCAGCCAGAACCTGGCCACGGCGGGCACCCCGGTGTGCGTCACGGTCACCGTGGCTGATGGGCTAGTGCTGGCCCGGCCGGTGTCCGGGCACTCGGTCAACTACCGCAACGCCATGATCTACGGGCTGCCCCGGGTCGTCACCGGCCCCGGCGAGAAGCTGGCCGGGCTGCGGTGCATAACGGAGCATGTGGCGCCCGGCGAGTGGGATTACGCCCGTCGGCCCAGCCGCAAGGAGCTGGCCGCCACCCGGCTGCTGGCGCTGCCGTTGGCGGAAGCCTCGGTCAAGATCCGCACCAGCCCGCCCGACGACGGCCACAGCCCGGACGCCGCGCTGGGCCGTTCGGCGGGCGAACTGCCGCTGGCCACCACCTGGCAGCGGCGGGTTCCCGATCCGTCCCCCCCGCCAGGCATCCCGTGCCCCCGCACATCAGCTCCCGCGCCGGCACCCGGGCCGACAGGCAAGCGGCCGGCCGTAGCCAGCGTGCTGACCGCTTACCCCCCCAGCAGATGAATCCCCGGCCGTGCGCCGATCCGGGCCGGCCGCCTGGCAGACAAGGAGATCACCCGATGAACACCGCAGTGTCAGCCGATGGGACCGCGATCGCGTTCGACCGGTTTGGCGACGGGCCGCCGGTCATCATGGTCGTGGGCGCGTTCAACACCCGGTCGACGACTGAGCCGCTGGCCCGGGCGCTCCAGGAACAGGTCACTGTGTTGAATTACGACCGCCGCGGCCGGGGCGATAGCGGCGACACCGCGCCGTATGCCGTCGGCCGGGAGATCGAAGACCTCGCCGCGCTGATCGCGGCGGCCGGCGGAGCCGCGGCGGTGTTCGGCTACTCCTCCGGCGCCATCCTGGCGCTCAAGGCCGCCGCCACCGGGCTGCCGATCACCCACCTGGCGCTGTACGAGCCGCCGTTCCGCGCCGACGACAGCCACCCGGCCCTGCCCACCGGCCTGGCCGCCCAGCTCGCCGAACTTGTCGCCGCCGACCGCCCCGGCGACGCCGTCGAGCTGTACCAGACCAAGGCGGTAGGCATCCCCGAGGACGTGGTCGCGCAGCTGCGCCACGCGCCCTTCCGCCCCGGCCTGGAGGCGATCGCCCACACCCTCGCCTACGACGCAGAGATCATCGGCGACCTGTCGCTGCCGGCCGATCTGCTCGCCTCGGTCACCATCCCCGCCCTGGTGATCAGCGGAGAGCAGAGCCCGCCGTTCCTGCGCGCCGCGGCCCGGGCAGCCGCGGCGGCCCTGCCCAGCGGGCGGCTGGCCAGCCTCCCCCGGCAGACCCACGACATCAGCCCCGAAGCCACCGCGCCCGTCATGGCGGAGTTCCTCGCTACCTAATTCCAGTCACGACATCCGCCGGGCCTGGCGGCCCCGGCGACCAAAAACCGAGAACGCCCAAGGCACAGCCGAATCGAAACAAGGCGCCCCGGTTGCTGTCTCCAGGTTCGGGGACGAGGGCCCTGGCCGGATCGCTAGGAAGGTAACCGGCGATGCCTGTCGCGCCAACGGCTCATGGGCCTACAGAATGCCCCGTTCGGCGCCGACACGCAGGCTTTGCCTGCCGACCGTGCGGGCGCGCAGAACGGCGGCTCGGTGCGCGGTTGGTGGCGCGGTGCTGTGTTGTTCAGGGTGGCCACGGTCCAATGGGTGTGCCGATCTCCCACTGGTGCCCGAACGGGTCGGTGATGCGGCCGAGCCGCCAGCCGTGTTCGTCGCCGGTCGGCGAGGTCACGGTGGCGCCGGCGGCGAGGGCGGCGCTGACCACGTAGTCCGGGTCGCCGGTGACCAGCAGGGTGCGGCTCGTGCCGCCGCCGATCGCCGCCGCGTTGAACCGGCCCCCTTCCGGGTCGGTGTTCGCCACCCAGAAGTACGCGTCGCCGACAGCCAACTGCGCGACGATGTCCTCACCCTCCCCGGCTTGGTGAACGACCGTCGCGCCGAAGGCGGCCTGGTAGAAGGTGATCGCCTCGCTGGGGCGGTCGACCCACAGTTCGGGCTGGATGCCGGTCACCGGGACCCCGGGCTATCGGAGGTTTCTTGCCAGATCCCGAGCACGTTGCCGGCGGGGTCGGCGAATAGCGCAACCCGAAGCGTGCCCTCCGGGTACGGCGGCCTGACGACCTGCCCTCCATGGGTGGTGACCGCGTCGAGGGTGTCATCAACGTCGGCGACGTAGATGTAGGCGCGCAGCCCGTCGGCGCCGACCACGGCCTGATCGGCGACCCAGCGCCCGATGACGTGCCCGGTGCCGTCGCTGAAGCTCGGCTCGTCTGGCCGCCCATGCAGCTGCCAGCCGAACACGTCGCGGTAGAACCCGGCCGACGCCGCGGCATCCCGGGCCGGGATATGCAGATAGGAGACACCGGCGATCCGGCCGACCAGCGAATCGACAGCCACGCGCCACCTCCACCATCACTTTGGCTATGGATATGCCATAGCTAATATCGGGACTGTGCCACGAACCGGCCCCGGAGGCAAGCCCAGCCGCGCCTACCGCTCCGCGCAGCGCACCGCTCAGGCGCAACACACCCGCCAGCGCATCGTCGCCGCGGCCACCGAGCAGTTCGCCAGCGCCGGCTACCCGGCCACCACGATGCGCTCGATCGCCGCCGCCGCCGGCGTGTCGGTGGCCAGCATCGAATTCGCCTTCGGCACCAAAGCCCAGCTGCTCAAGACCGCGATCGACGTGGCCATCGCCGGCGACCACGACCCAGTCGCGGTCCTCGACCGCGACTGGGCCACCGCGGCCCAAGCGACGACCACCGTGCATGACTTCCTCACCGCAGTCGCCCGCACCCTGCGACCCGCGATGACCCGCTCGGCCGGCCTGGTGCTGGCCGCTTTCGACGCCGCCGAAACCGACCCCGCGCTGCGCCAGCTCGCCAAACAGCTCGCCACCCAGCGTGCCGCCACCGTCGCCTGGATCATCGACGGTATCGGCGATCGCGCCGCCCTCCGGGCGGGGCTCACCCGGCGCCATGCGATCGACCAGGTATGGCTGCTCATGGACCCGGCCGTCTACCAGCGCCTAACCCGCTACCGCGGCTGGGGCCCCGCCGACTACGAAAAATGGTTCACCGGCACCATCACCCGGCTGCTCCTCGATTGACCCCGCAAAGCCCCTCGCCGGGCCGCAGCCCGGCAACTGGAACCCCCAAGACGGAGCTAGGTCGGGTAGCCCCGACGCGTTGCCGCGCCGGGGCTACCCTAGTAACCGTGCATGCCACTCATCGCGGCACACGGCTCAAGCAAGCCGCAAGGGCGTTGCGGGTTGAAGTGCTGGTTTCCCGCACTGGCGGGCCTGGAGCCCGCGCTGGCAGGATGCGTGCACGAGGCGGGTCTGGTCACTGTGCGGCGTGGCCGGTCTCCCGTGGTGGACAAGATAGCTGGCGGCTATTGCCTGCCGGGTGACCTGCAGCCACCACCGTTCCCACTGCTGGGGAGACTGGGGCGGCTGGTCGGCGGTCAGCAGGTGGTCCCCGCAGAGGGAGCACCGCGCGTCCTGCCTGGCAAGCAGGCGCAGGGTGTACCTGTCCAGCGGGGGTCTCACCTTCTCGCGCCGTTTGGCCCAGTACCTGGCCAGGGCGGGGTCATCAGGTGATGCCGCGCCCTTGACCGGCACGTGCCGTTTGATGCGAGTCCAGGAGAACTTGACCAGGCAGGCGCCGCTGTCGCGGTCGCCGAACACCCAGCGGTCGTTCCTGAACTTGTTGAACTTGCCGAAGTACCGGCCGACGATCCAGCGCTTCGGCTTGTTCTTGTGACGCCATGTGGCCCATTTGTAGAGCAGCTTCCACATGTAGTGGTCAAGCCACCCGAACAGCCGGGATGACACCACTCCCCGGTAGTAGGCCGCCCAGCGCACGTTCTCTGGGGGTCAGGACCGGTACAAATGGGGCGTCTTCACGGATCATCCTGGTAGAGCCGTGATCAACTACTCGCCGTCGCCATGTGAGGTGTTGCACATGTGGCGGACCCGCGCGGGCCGGGCTTCTGATCAGCAGCAATAACGAGCACCACACCCGCGAGATGTGTTGCAAAAGCTCTCCGCAGGACGCTCCAGCGCCACGTCACGCGACAGGCAGACGACCCCTGGAGAACCCCGGATAATGGGGTTGAGCGTGGCGATGACCGCCATCGCGTTACCCCCGCGCAGGATGCGCATCTCGGACGCGAGCCGTTCCCGGACCCGCCTGACGGCCGCCTTGGACGGCTTAATCAGCAGCTTGGAGCGGTAGCGGCGGACGTTGAACCCGAGGAAGTCGAAGCCCTCGCCGAGGTGGACGATCCTCGTCTTGTCCTCGTTGAAGGCCATGCCCCGGGGTGCCAGCCACTCCGCGAGCCGCGCCTTGACCTGTTCGGCCTGCTCCTGGCTGTGGCAGAGCACGACCAGGAGAGTCGGCGGGGGGAATCTCACCCCCCGCCGCTCGCAGAACCGTGCGGAAGCCTCTCGGCTTACACGGCTCCCGTCGTCCAGCCGTCAGGTTTAAGGTCGGCGCAGCCGTTTGTACTTCCGGCAGGCCCAGCGCACCAGGTGTTCGTTGATGCGCCGCAGGAGGGGATACAACATCGACTTGTAGAAGCGGCCGTAGTAGTTGATCCAGCCTTGCACGATGCTGTTGAACATCTGCGCGAGGCCGGTGAGGGACTTGTCACTGCGCCGGGCGATGTGCCAGGACCGCATTTCCCGGCCCACGAAGGCCCGCAGGGCCGGAGCCCTGCGGGCCTGCTGAACGGCACGTGACGGCCAAGCGGGATGACCCGCGGCCGCGTCAGCCGAGGGTCAGAGTTGGGCGGCCACCACCAGCGCGGGCAGCGCCCGCGATCCTAGCGGCCGCCCAGCCAGCGGTCGTGCTCTGGCGGGCGCGGCTGCCCACCCATCACCCAGTCAGGCTCCGAGGGTGCACCTTTCGCTGTTATGCCCGCGCAAACGGCCGAACGCGCGGCTTGCGGCAGGAGGGTGAACCTCACGTGGCCCGTCTCGCTCGTGACGTCGGGCCGTTGTCAGCGTGCGTACCGGTTGCGGAACCTCTCCACGTGGAGGGTCTTCCCGCGCAGTAGGCCAGTCTCGATCTCTCTGTGGGATATGCAGTGGCGTCCTCGTACAGCAGGTGGCCGAAATAGAACGTGCCGGGCGTTGCGGCCGCTTCTCGTTCCAAGGCCCGGAACCGTTTGCCCTCAAGCGACCAGCCACGGTTCAGATCGCGGCGCTGCCGAAAGATGTTCGGGCCGAACTCGCCTCCGGACAGGTGCGGAATGAGATGTCCCCGGTCCGCCAAACTGCCATCGGGATCGGGCGGCAGCGGAAATCCGCGCTGATAGGAAACATCGCGCTTGCCGACGGTGGCTGTTGTGACGGTCCAGGCCGCCAGTGTGCGACCCTCCTGCGCCACCCCTACCGCGCTTGCCAGGTCAAACAAGTAGGTGGCGCCGGACTGCGCGAACTGCAGCAGCGAGCAATCCGGGAATTCCTGTTCGTAATGCTGCGCGACCGCATCCAGCAGCGCCGCGCCGAGATCCGCAGGTGTCAGCGGTACCGCGAGGCCCCGCACCAGACCTGCGTAATCCACCGACAACTGGGTCATCCCGCTGTTCTACCTGGTGGTCTTTTGCGGGCGAAACGCCGGTCCGCTATCACACTGACATCCGCTGCCGCAGCGGATGTCAGTGTGAACGACGCCACCTCGCTAACTCGACGCGCTGACTGCGGCAATTGCGGATGGTCTCGTGCAGCGGGCATGCCGCATAACTATCCACCGTGCTGGACATGCGCTTCGCAGCGCATGCGCCTCGTGTTGGTGGCCCGTTGGCGGAGTCGGCGAGCACCACGCGCGCCCATGTAAGCGACCTGTACGTGAGCGCTGCTCGGTGCTGACTAGCAGTGCTGCTCATATGGGCAGCCAGCGACGGAAGGCGATGGCGGGAAGTGCGACGCTCGCCTCCTGTTGAGGAGCAGCAGGCCGTGCCCTTATCACTGGTTTGTGGAATGCTCCCAGGTAGTGACTTTGAAAGCAATGTAATCTGGTTTATTCGGATCTGAAACCACTTTCGTCACATGAAGCAAGCTGAATCGACCCCGGTCGGTCTTCACGCAGAAATTCATGCCCTGAGAGACCTGGTCGAGCGGCAGACCTTGGGCAACAGGTATGTAGTCGCTCGTCGCCATACAGCCCCGATACGTCGCAGGCAAGTCACCAAGTCGAGCTAAGGATGCACCCGAATTAGTTGCATCGAAACCTTCATAGTTAGTAATATCTGCACCCTGCGAAGGATTAGGCGCATCCCAGTTGCTCTGCTTTGAATCCAGGTCAGCGCTCTCATTGAAATTAAGTGTCAATGATCCACTGTTACGAACGGCCTGGGCACCATCAGTTGTGGGTTGAGGGGTGGACTCTTGAGGATTCGGCCGTGTAACGGTCACGGTGACAGTGGGCCTGGGTCCTGAAGTTTGCGCCTTGCTGGCTCCATATCCAACGCCTGTTCCAATCCCTAAGCCGACGACTCCCGTTAGGGCTATAATCCAGGCTGGCCCTTCCTTTAGAATAGAACGGATCCAGCCATCTTGGCTTTCCCGTGGCTCTCTATCTCTCCTGGACATCCAACCCCCTGGTACCTACGTCGCGTTCGTAGCATAGTGATCGACAAGCTATGACCGACAACGCATAGATACTTCCATACCGTTTTGCAACATGTGGCGTGGTGCAGGCACGCACTGTGGCGGAGACGGCGCCCGAACTAGACGCTCTGCCGCCGGGGCTGCAGCGGCCCGTCGCCGTCAACAGGAGCGCGTAGTCGATTTGGCGTGCCCCGCCGATCGTGCAATGCTTTGCCCGTTGATCTTGGTGGAACCACGTGAGCTCTCAACGAGTGAACATGCTAGTCAGCGCATAAGCATGGGCGCGCAACGTGCTCTATTCGGCAATGCCGGGCGCTCCCTTTGCTCGAGCCACTTGGGGATCTGGCGTTGAGCTGTCGGGACAGCCGTACCGGTTCAGTCAAGTCGGCCTGCTGACCGCCAGGGGCCCGGGCGTTACCGTCCGGGCAGCAGCACGTTCAGGCAGGTGACGCAACCTTCGAGTTTCTCGAACTCGCTGATGTCCACCACGACCGGGGTGAAGCCCAGGTCGTCCATGAGCCCAGCGGTGCGGGGAGCGGACGCGGCGATCAGCACCCGGTCCCCGCCCAGCGGGACGACATGGCAGCCGCCTTCTTCCTCCACCGGGCGGACCGCCGGGAATAGCCCGGCTGGCACCAGCTGCGGTAGCAGCAGGAACGTGCCGTCGGGCAGCGCGGTCACCGCGGACTTGAGGTGCAGCACGTTCCCCAGCGGGACGGCGATCACTGTGCGGCCCAGCGGAGCCAGCAGCGCGCGCAGCTGGCGGATGCCCGCGCCGTTGGTCCGCCCGCCGCGCCCCACGTACACGGTGTGGCCGGCCTGCAGCACATCGCCGCCGTCGAGAGTCCCTGGCTCTTGGATCTGGGCGGTGCGCAGGCCCAGCGACCCGACAATCCCGGCGACGCCGGCAACTGCCATGGCTGGAAAGCCATGCATAAGCATGCTGGCCCTCAATAGTGTCCATTCAGGGGTGGGTGGTGAGCTGCGGTTTCGGGTCCCGGTTCAGCGGGCTGGCAGGGGTAGCCAGGGGTCGCCGGCAAGAGCTCGGGTGATGGCGTCGAGGGCGGTCAGGCCGTGGTTTGCGGCCGAGTCGAGGTAGCTGCGAATGCGGCACCAGCGGGCGAGGGTTCTGGGAGTGTGCCAGTACCCGGAGACGGCCTGGTGGCGCTTGGCGGCTTTGACTGCCTGCTCGGAGCAGTTGTTCGTCCAGTCGACGGCGAACTGCGTGGTGAACAGCCACACCTGCTCCTTGTAGTCGCGCAGCCAGCAGCCGAGCGCGTAGCCGGGATGGTTCCCCTCGTGCCAGTCCCGCAGCCGGTTGTGCGTGATCCCGAAGGCGACGGCCTCGTCGTAGCGCTCCCGCAGCTTCGCCAGCAGCTGCTCATCCAGCGCCGGGTCGCCCCTGGCCAGCGCGTCGTCAACGGCCTGGTGCGCCTCGCGGAGGATCCCGATGACATCAGCGGCCCAGGACTGCAGGCTGCCTGGTCCCAGCTTGGTGACGGCGCGGCAGCGGCGGATGACGTGCTGGCAGCATTGCTGCACCCCGGCCAGCCGCGGCAGCAGCTGCTGGTAAGCGGAGTACCCGTCGCTGATCAGGAACCCGGCGAAGAACGACAGGACGGCGGTGATCGCGGCGGCCTGCCGGGACCCCAGCGCCCGCAGCCAGGTCAGCCCGGCGTGCGGGGTGCGCACGACCAGCACGTGCGGCGCGCCCGCGTCCTCATCGGCCAGCCCGGCATGCGGATCCAGGAGATTGACGGGGGTCTCATCGGCGGCCAGCACTGGCTCGGCTCCCAGTGCGGCCTGCATCGCCTCATCGAACCCGGCGTCGTCCAGCCGGGACGACAGCCGCTCGCTGGCGCCGTCGGCGAACCCCGGGGAGACCGGCACGCCCAGCAGCATGCTGATCAGGTTCGCGGCCCGCTCCGCGGGCACGTTGCCGTAGGAGGACAGCAGCACCGCCGCGGTGTTGATGCCCGGGCCGTAGGAGACGCTGCCCGGGTGCGCCCACGGCGGCGCCTGCGCGGCGTTGACCTTCCCGCAGCATCGGCAGGTCAGCAGCGGCAGCAGGTACTCGGTGAGGAACGTCGTGATCTTCACGTCCCGGACCTGCGACCACCACGTCCCCGTCCGCCGCGCCGGGTCCAGGCCGGTCCCGCACCGCGAGCACTCCGCGGGCGGCGGCACTTCCTCCCGCTCGTCCGGGTCCGGGTCCCGCGACAGCCCCGCCCCGGGATGCCCCGGCTGCCCGCCGCGCTTGCGGTCCGCGCGCCGCTCCCGTTCCGAGGACTGGCGGGCCTTCCGCTCAGCCTTGCGCCGCTCACGCGCCCCGATCGGATCCCTCGACGACGGCGTCCCCGACGTCGTGCTGTCCGACCCCAGCCGCCGCTCCAGCTCCGCGACCCTCAGCTCCAGCCGCCGGTACCGCTCCGGCTCAGCCCGCAGCATCGCGTTCTCGGCGTCCTTGGCCTCGATCACCGCCCGCAGCCGGGCGACCAGCTCACGCTGATCCCCGCTGCCGGCAAGCACACCAGGATCATCGGACACAAACCCCGAGCATCCTCAGCCTCAACCAAAGGGTTCAAGCATCCCGCGCCCGTGTCGCATCACGTGCTCAACCCGGGTAGATCGCCGCGCACGCCGGTCCTATGCCAAGCTGACGCCATGGGCACCATGCAGCGGATAGCACCCATCTTCGCCGTCCATGACCTCGATGCCGCGATGAGGCACTACCAGCGACTCGGCTTCACCGTCCGCGCGTATGCAGGAGGCGGCTACGGCTTCGCCACCCGCGACGGCATTGAGATCCACCTCGGAGTCGTGCCCGGCGGCGACCGCCGCACCAGCTCGGCGTACCTCTTCGTCGACAACGCCGACGACCTGGCAGCGGCGTGGCGCTCCGCAGGCCTCGAGGTTCACTCACCGCAGGACACCGAATGGGGCCAGCACGAAGGCGCTGTTGCCGACCCCGACGGCAACGTCATCCGCTTTGGCTCGCCCATAGGGAAGGCAGCCCAGGGCTGAGCCCGCAACAGCACTGGACCAGCGGGGTGGCCGGAGGGGACCGGCATTATTCCTGACCGCGGGGCCAACGCGAACTGGCAAGTTCGACGCCGGGTACCCAGCCTTCCGCCGCCGAACCTATCCAGTAACAACTCAAGAACCCCTGAATGGACACCCTCAATACCCTATTGGGTGCATACCTCATGTCGATAGAAATCTACGCTCAATGAATAGATTGGGATTTGCGAGAAGAGCGATTAGCTGTAGGCGTCCCCATTCCGGCAGTCGAACTGGCAAGCGCCCGTCGTGGATAGCGAGGAACTGTCGCTGATCCGGTCGCCCAAGATCATATCCGTGCAGCGTATTGCGCCTCACCGGAAGGTACTTGGCAAAGAACGCCTCGTGTGACAAGCGCTGAGGCGCGCTGGCCGAGCCGATACGAACTGTCTGGCCAGTCCGCCTCCTTGGGTCTGTGACCCCCTCAACGACTTCGGCAGTCCACTCCTGACGCAAGTTGGCGGCGTAGTCATTGAACAGTCTCGCCAAGTCCCCAGGAAGCGCTGCCAGGCCGGGAAGTATCCGCTTCCGCCAGTAGACTTCAGTGAACAACGAATCGATGCCGTCGGCAAGTGTCCCGTAGAGATCGATCAGGCCCCAGAAGTCGGAAAACTCAGAACCCTTCTCCTGTGACGCGAGGAGATGGGCGGTGACATTAAGTATCCTGTTGACCGTCATAGAAGTCTGCTGCATAACCAATGGTCTCAGCTCGCCCGTTCTGGTCCGGAAAGTTCTCGATGCGGATCAGATGACCTGCGAGCGAATTAAAACGCCGTACAAACCAGTCGCGCAAAGCATCCTGCTGCAACAGCCCTGGCTGTGGATAAGCGTAGACACGCGCGGCTTTAGGTGACATGTAGTGCACATCGGAAACTGAGTGCACGTATCGAAGGTTAAGAAAATCCAGTGGGTATTCGTCTTTCACGTTGGCGCCGAACTCAAAGATGAACTGGATGGGCAACGTACAAAACGCCGCGCCGAGGACATCGAATCCATTGATCAGGTTCAGGTAGAGCCCAGTCGGCTGGGATCTCGCGATGCCCTCACCACTGAACCACAGAGCGCCCTGTCCAGCACTAACTCCCCTTTGTTCCACGCCAACGGCATGCTGGTCGTCACGCTGGCCGGCGATCGGATCCGGGCGATGACCCGCTTCGACAACAGCGTCATCGCAAAGTTCGGTTTTCCCCGGCGGCTCCCCTGAGCCGGCGGACCTAAAGCAACACCCTGGCAGGCGACCGCTGCCTACTGGACCTATGCAGGATTTGGCGTTGCGCGTGGCAGACCGGCCGCCTGGATCGCGGCCTTACGTCAGGGCGCTCTTGACGCAATCGAACGGTTGCCATATTATGGCAACCGTTCGATTGCTACGCGCTGGAGGGCGTCATGGCTTTTCCTGATCGCATCGAGCGGACCGTGGAGGTCGCTCACCCGCCGGCCACGGTGTGGGCCGCGCTCACCACGGCCGAGGGCCTGGGTGCCTGGTT
>WNGB01010371.1_pt1 | contig 13718 bp, 12 predicted proteins | sample 5400681 | NCBI WGS metagenome assembly WNGB01 (sample SAMN13153367, study PRJNA577476) | soil metagenome | isolation source: 115 cm soil or saprolite under grassland replicate 2 | place: USA:California | collected 2016-06-15 | reverse complement strand
CGCAAGCGGCCCAAGCTGCGCCGCTTCGTGTTCGTCTCGAGTTTGGCCGCCGTGGGCCCCTCCGAGACCGGCGAACCGGTCGGCTCTGATCGCGAGCCGCGTCCGGTCACCCATTACGGCCGTTCCAAGCTCGCCGCCGAGCGAGCGGTGCTCGGGGCCAAAGACGAAGTTCCGGTGACCGTCATCCGGCCCCCCATGATCTACGGTCCACGCGACAATGAAACATTTGCCTTCTTTCAGACCGTCTCGCGACGCGTACTGCCCTACCTCGGGGACGGCCAAAACACGCTCAGCATCGTGTACGGCGCCGACGCGGCGAGCGCCTGTGTGCGGGCCATCTTCGCCGACGTGCCGAGCGGTAAGACCTACTTCATCGAGGACGGCAACGTGTACGTGTGGCTCGAGATGCTGGCAGAGCTCGAACGGGTCCTCGAGCGACGTGCGCTCCTGCGGTTTTCGATCCCCTTTTTCGTATTGAGAGGTATGGCCACCGCCTCCGAGGGCTACGGCCGCCTTCGCAAGAAGGCGGTGATGTTGACGCGCGACAAGCTCAACGAGCTCTCGGCGCCCCACTGGGTGTGCGACAGCAAAGAAACGCGCACCGAGCTCGGCTGGGCACCCGAAGTCGATTGGACCGAAGGCGCCCGCCGCTCCGCCGCTTGGTACCGCGAACAAGGTTGGCTCTAACCGCGTCCGCTATGCGATCGGCGGGCGTACTAGCATTACTGCGTCAGATCCTCACTACCAGATCGTCTCATCGGAGTAGCCATAGACCCACTTAAAGGCGGGGCCGCAGGCCGCGCCGAGTAACTCAAACAGAGGCGGGGCCGCAGGCCGCGCCGAGTAACTCAAACAGAGGCGGGGCCGCAGGCCGCGCCGAGTAACTCAAACAGAGGCGAGGCCTAGCGGCGATTCCGGTCTGACGCACGGCTTCCGACGGCCTCGCCGTCATTTCCGTGGGCGACGCGCGGCAATTGCTGATCGTGATCTGTCATCGCCAAGATCTGACGCAGTCATGCTAGACGCCCAAAGCCTCGACGGGAGCGGCGGGGAGCCGCGGGCGAGACCGAACGCGTCCGATCACGCGGCGCGCAACGCGCGCGCCGATCAGCGCGACGAGCGAAGAGAGCGTCAACATGAGCGTGCGCGTGGCCGTGCCGAGAGCCGTTCGCCGCCGGGTGGCAAGCCGCTCGGGGTGCTCCCAAAAGCGGCTGAGCGCGCGCCACCTCTCTCGGCGCAGTCGCTCGTTACGGCGATTCACTCGCAGCAGCACGACACCAGTGGTCACGGCGATTGCGGCGAAAACGCCGCCCCCGGCCACTGCGACGGTGCCCGCGTGACGGCGCACCTGCAGTTTCCAATCGAGCATTTCGTTTCGGCGGCGATCGAGGGCGTCGATCGTGCCGAGAAGACGGGCGCGAGCTACATCGGCTTCGTGCTCGAGCTCTTCGCGGATCTCTTCGCCGTTCATATCATTCGCTCCTTTACGGTCTCGACGTCGGTTTCCAAACGCCGCCTGGTCTGGGCGAAAGGTTTCTTCGGCAGAAGCTTGTAACCAATGGCTCCTGCCAGGCCGGCGCTGACCATCAGGATGAGGCCCATGACCAGCGCCGGAAGCGGGCCGGGAAAAATGGCCAGCGCCACCGCCACCAGGATCAACGCCAGAGCCACGGTGAAGGCCAGGAACGCTGCGCCGAGGGTGATGCCCGCGCTTTTCGCAGCGACGACCTCCTGTTTCGCCTCGTCTTTGGCTAAGGCGACTTCCAATCGAATGAGCTCTTTTGCTTCGGTAAAGACCTCCTTCACCAGCTCGGTCGCTGGCGTGTCCGGAGGCGGCGTGTTCATCCCGGGATCCACTGGTTGCATCTTGCCCTCAGGATTTCCTTAGGGCCTGCGTGCTGATGTGACTCCCGGTCCAGCGGCCGAGTCAGGCGGTAGGCAGCGAGCCACGGTCCGCGCCAGGCGGAAACGCTCGGTCGATTTGCCGTAGCTCGTCGTCGGTCAGCTCGAGATCGCCCGCTCGGGCGTTGTCACGTACATGGGCCGCCGCTGCCGCCTTGGGGATGGCGAAAAGGCTGTCGCGCCGGACCAAGAACCGAAGGGCGATTTGCCGTGGCGTGGCCCCATGCGCTTTGGCGATGCTGGCCAGCACGCGAAAGCCAGCGCTTCGTTCCGACACGAACCGACCCGCTCCGAAGGGACTGTAGCCGACCACCGCGATGTCGTGTCGCTCGCAAAACGGGAGCACGCGATGCTCGATGCTCCGCTCCTCGAGATGATAAAGGACCTGGTTGCAGGCGATACGGCGGTCGCCGACGATCGCGATGGCCTGCTCGAGCTCCGGCACATCGAAGTTCGAGAGCCCGAAGAATCGGATCTTGCCGGACCGTTCGAGCTCCTCGAAGCCGGAGAGGGTTTGCTCGAGGGGGTGGTGGCCGGGCCAGTGCAGCAGGTACAGATCGAGCCGGTCGGTCCGCAGGCGCTTCAAGCTTCGCTCGCAGGCTTTGATCGTTCCGGCATGGGTCGCGTTGCTGGGCATGACTTTGGAAACGAGAAAAAGCTGGTCGCGGCGCCCTTCGATCGCTCGCCCCACCAGCTCCTCGATCGAGCCACTGCCGTAGAGCTCAGCCGTATCGACGTGGGTCATGCCCGCATCGAAGCCCGCTCGCAGCGCCGCGACCGCATCGGCCTCGCGGTCGTGCTCCATCAGGTAAGTCCCTTGCCCGATGAGCGGGAGCGGCACGCCGGTCCACGCGAACTTGCGAGCTTGCATCACTTTCCCCGCGCAGCGCGGATGGCCGAGAGCGCCGCCCGCGCCTTGTTTCGTGTTTCCTTTGCCTCGAGCGCCGGAACGCTGCCTTCGACGATACCGGCGGCCGCCGTGATCTCGAACTGCCCGTTTTGGCAGAGAATCGTACGAATCGCGATGGCCAAGTCCAAATCGCGCGCAGGTCCGACGTAGCCGACGGCGCCGCCGTAAACCCCGCGCGACCGCGGCTCGAGCTCGCGAATGATCTGCATGGCGCGGACCTTCGGGGTACCGGTCAGCGTGCCGGCGGGAAAAGCCGCTCGAACGACGTCCCAGGGTCCGAGGTCCGGACGAACGCGCCCCGAAACCTCGCTCACGATGTGCATCACATGCGAGAAGCGTTCGACCTTGACGCGCACGGGCACACGCACGGTACCGGTCTCAGCCACGCGTCCCACGTCGTTGCGTGCGAGGTCGATGAGCATCACGTGCTCGGCGAGCTCCTTGGGGTCGGCCAGAAGCTCCTCGCAGAGGGCGACGTCTTCGGCCGGCGTGCGGCCGCGGCGGCGGGTGCCGGCGAGCGGCCGCACGGTGACCGTCTCATCCTCCAGTCGGACGAGCGTCTCCGGCGAGGCGCCCGCTATCTGCAATGACGGTGCCCCGTCCCGTGCCGGCAAGTCGACGAAGAACATGTAAGGGGAGGGGGACAGCACCCGAAGGGCCCGATAGACATCGAACGGATCGGTGCTCCCCGCGCTGGTGACCATCGTCCGACCGAGCTGAATTTGAAAGGCGTCGCCGGCGCGGATGTACTCCTTGGCTCGTTCAGCTTTGGCTTGGTACGTGGCGTCGTCCATCAGCACGTCGACGTCGCCTGGCACGGCCATCGGGTCCGGGGTGGCGAGGGGACGCAGATCGCCCCCGGTTTCGAGGTCGTGGCGCGCCCGCTCCACTTCGCCCTGATCGGTGGCAGCAATGGTGACCGTTTGCCGCAGGTTGTCGAAGACGACGACCGTCGCTTCGCTGACCAGCCGCGCGAGCGGCTGATGCTCGGGCCACCGATCGACTTTCGTCGTGAAATGCACGAGATCGTAAGCCAAATAGCCGACATGCGCTCGCGCAAAACGGGCAGCCATGTCCGGTTCGTTGTCCCGCCCGGTCGGGATCTGCGAAGCGAGCTCCGCAAAGGGATCTCCCGACGCGAGGGTCTGCCCCTGGGGCGGTGCGTGCAGGATGATTTCGCGGCGCGGGCGGTAGCCCAAGATCGAGTAACGACCCCATCTCTCCCCCGAGACGACGCTCTCCAGCAAAAAAGAAGGGCCCGAAGCTGCGCGCCGCAACGCGGCGTACGCCGCAACGGGCGTGAGGCGGTCGGAGACGAGGGTCAAGGTGGCGATCGGCTTCATGCGCACAGCCAAGGTAGCTTCAGGGGGGAGCGGGTGCCAATCGCTGATTCTCGAACTCGCGGTCTGCAAAAGGAGACTTCTCGAGGCAAAGACGGTGCTAGGCTTTGCCCCCCTTTTCACGAGCGAACCTTGTTGTCTGAGAACTCCCCTCCCTCCTCCGGTCCGGTGCACCCGGGACTCGTCTTGGGCGTGTATGCGGAGGAGCTCGCCCATGGGGCGCGCATCGCCGTTTTTGGAGACGCGACGCACAGCCTCGCCGCAGAGCTGGCAGAGCGGGGCGCGCGGCTCGTGCACGTCTACGATACGGATGTCGCGCGCGTGGCCGAGGCCACTGCGCGCCGTCACGATCGGTCGATCTTTTACGCGCCGTTGCCCGAAGGCGGCGACTTGGGCGTGCGAGACGGCGCGTTCGATCTCGTTCTCGTTCCCGATTTGTCGTTCGTCGAGGATCCGGAAAGCCTGCTCGTGGTCGTGCGTCGCGTGCTCTCCCCGCTCGGGGCCGCGCTCATCGCATCACCGAACGCCGATGCCGAAACGCCGCTCATCCCGATACCCCTCTCCGAGGGAGCGCTGGGCTACTACGAGCTGTACGAAGCGGTGGCGGCGCACTTTTCGACGGTGCGGATGATCGGGCAGGCGCCTTTCGTGGGTTACGCCGTCGCGGAGTTTTCGGTCGAAGACCCCGAGCCGACCATCGATACTTCGTTGACGGAGTCGGAAGGAAAAGAACCCGACTGGTTTTTGGCTCTGGCGAGCGATCGCGACATTCGACTGGAACCCTTTTCACTGATCGAATTACCGGTCGCGTTTCGATCGGTTGCCCTCGAAGCCGAGCCAGAGTTGCCGGGGCCCGAGGATATCGACGTTGAGTCCGGCGAGAGTCCCGCCTCCGAGCGCAGCGGAACCGTCCTCGTCAACATTCTGGAAGCCGAACGCGAGGCCGCGCTCGCATCCTTGCGGCAGCAGGAGCACGCGGTCAAAGAGGAGCGCTTCCGGGCCGATCACACCAGCCAGGAGCTTTCCGCGGCGCGCGAAGAGGTGATGCTCCTGCGTGAGCGATGCCGTGGCCTCGAAGAGGCGCTCGAACAAGAAGAGAAGCGCCGGAGAGAACTCGAGGCAGAGCTCGAGCTCGTGCAGCACAATCCGGAGCTCGTGGCATTGACCGAACGCCTCGAGGGCCTCTCGGTGACGGCGCAGAGCCTGGCCGACGAACACGAGCAAGAGGTGGCGCGGCTCGAAGGCCAGCTTCGGGAACGAGGTAGGGAAGTTCAGGACCTGCGTGCCGAGGTCGAGCGACGCGACAAGCTCGTGCGCGAGGTCGTGGCGATGAACTACCCTGCCCCGGCGCCGCCCGAGCCCGCCTCGTCGAACGGCCACGAGGGGGTCATTGCCGACCTATCGGCCCGGCTCGACCGTCTGGCCAGCGAAGCGGCGACGAGAGAAGCCGACCTGACGGCGGCCAAATGGAAAATCGCCCAACTGGAGAGAGAGCTGGCTCAGCAACGTTGACACGCGAAAAGCCCGCCTTACCTTCCGAACCGTCCTCCATCTATGCAGGATGGAGGTCATCATGGGCGGTGGAGCAGCGGACGATGTGAAACAAGTATCATGACGGAAAAGCGCTGCTACTACGAGGTTCTTGGCGTACCACGAGCGGCTTCCGAAGAGGAGATTCGGAAGAGTTATCGGCAGTGCGCGCTCAAGTACCACCCCGATCGCAATCCCGAGGATCCGACCGCGGCCTGCCGATTCAAGGAAGCAACGGAGGCCTTCAGCATCCTTTCTGATCGGCACAAGCGGGCGCGCTATGACCAATTCGGCCACGCCGGGGTCGAAGCGGGCGGGATCGACTTTTCCGGAGCCGGCATTGGCGACATCTTCTCGCAGTTCCAGGATCTCTTTTCCGAGTTCTTCGTGGGGGGCGGTCCGCAGCGAGGGCGAAGGCAGGGTCCGCGGCGGGGATCGGACCTGCGCATTCAAGAGCGGCTCACGATGAAGGACGCCGTTCTCGGCTGTAAGAAAGAAGTCGTTGTCCGTGCGCCGGCCACGTGTGAGCCGTGTGGCGGATCCGGCGCGGCCCCGGGGTCGCAGCGGCAAACCTGCGCTACCTGTCACGGCGCCGGGCAAGTCTCCAGCGCACGCGGCTTCGTGATGTTCACTTCCACGTGTCCGGCCTGCCACGGCCAGGGTTCGATCTTGCGGGATCCCTGTCCGAAGTGCCGCGGCGCCGGGCAAGTCGAAAAGACGCGGAAGGTGCTGGTCACCTTCCCCGCGGGCATCGACACGAACCAACGACTCCGCGTGCCGGGGCAAGGTTTGCCAGGTCCGCAAGGGGGCGAACCGGGCGATCTGTACGTCGACGTCGAAGTCGAGCCCGACGAGCGCTTCGAGCGCGACGGGACCGATCTCGCCACGCGTGCTTCGGTGTCGTTCGTCGACGCATCGCTCGGCACGACGGTGACCGTTCAGCTCCTCGACGGTTCCGACCTGGAGGTCGAGGTGCCGCCTGGCACCCAGCCCGGTGACGTCATCGTGATGAAGGGCAAGGGGGCCCCACGCGTCGACGGGCGAGGGCGGGGTGCGCTCCACATCCAAGTGCAAGTCGAGGTGCCCCGCACGCTGAGCCCGCGCGCGAGGGCCTTGCTGGCCGAGCTCGAGCAGGAGCTCAAGCCCCGCTCCAAGCGCGCGACCGCCGGCTAACAGCTCGGCGCTTTCACTGCACGGGGATGCGGCAGGGCCCATACGGGGCACCCTGGCGCGCGCGGATGACGATGGCTCCGCCGGGGCCCGGACGAACGGCGAGCGCGCCACGCATGACCGGGCGACCTTCCTGCACGTTCTCGACGACGAGGACGATGTCGGCGCCTTCGTGCCCCACGGCCGAGATCGAGGCGAGACGCGGCGCGTGTCGACGCTCCGAACACGGGACCCCCTCCGCCGCAATGGCGATGGCGAACGCGCTCGAGTCGATCTTGGGTATCCCCGCTTGCCACGAAAACCTGCGATCGGTCGGCGGTCCGTAGACCACGCTGAGGCAACGGCAGGTGGCGGTCCGTTGCACGCTCGGAGCCATCGAGAGATCGTGCACGACCCCCAGAAACGACGCGCCGCCGTTCGCGGCCGGCGCTTCGACGGCCGCCGCCGGGGAACCGGTGTTGCGGTCGGAAGCACGCGTTGGTTCGGTTTCGTCTTGGCGATCGTCAGAATCGTTCGCGCTATTCACCGGCGCGTTCGCCTGCCCATGAGCGCGACACCCCGCGGCGATGGCCATGACCACCACCACGACGGAGGCGTGCCGCAGGATCATGCGCTCGAACATGGCCTCGTCCGTGGCCTAGCCTAACTCACCACCTTTGTTTTCGGCTAACATCCGAGACGACGTGGACATCGAGAAACTGAAGGCGCGACTCTCCGCGACGACCACCGTGCTCGGGGTCGGGAGAGTGCGCGCGGTGACCGGGCTCTCGGTTCGCGCTTCGCTGCCCGGCGCGCGGGTGGGCGACGTGGTGGTCATCAAACGAAAGGGCGAGCCCCTGCCCGGCGAGATCGTGGGCTTCGACGAGGGCGCCGCCATCATCCTTCCTCTCGGTCATGTCGCTGGCATCGGGCCGGACGACGCGGTCGAATCGACCGGGGCGCCGCTCGAAGTCCGAGCGTCGGAAGGGCTGCTCGGCCGCGTCGTGGACGGACTCGGCCGCCCGATCGATGCAGGTGGGCCGGTCGAAGGTGCCGCCGTACCGGTGGACCGTTCGCCGCCCGCGGCACTCGGAAGGCGTCCGGTCGCAGATCCGCTGCCGACCGGCGTGCGGGTGATCGATGGGCTCTTGACGCTCGGAGAGGGACAGCGCATCGGCCTCTTCGCGGGCTCCGGCGTCGGCAAATCGACGCTTCTCGGTGCGATCGCGCGGGGGACGGCGGCGGATGTCGTGGTCGTCGCTCTGGTCGGGGAGCGCGGGCGTGAAGTCGGCGAGTTTCTCGAGCAGAGCTTGGGGCCGCTTGGCCGCAAGAAGAGCGTCGTGGTCGTCGCAACGAGCGATGCCCCGGCACTCGAGCGTCTGCGCGCGGCGCAGGTCGCCACCGCGTATGCCGAGTACTTTCGCGACTGCGGCCTCCGCGTGATGCTTCTCGTCGATTCGGTGACGCGTTTCGCGCGCGCGCAGCGCGAAGTCGGGCTGTCGGCGGGGGAACCTCCCGCTCGACGCGGTTACCCGCCCAGTGTGTTCGCGATGCTGCCCCGTCTCCTCGAGCGGAGCGGCCAAGGTGCAAAAGGATCGATCACCGCCATCTACACGGTCCTCGTGGAAGGCGGCGACATGGACGAACCGATCGCCGACGAGGTGCGCGGTATCGTCGACGGGCACGTGGTGCTCGAGCGTGCGCTCGCGGCGCGCGGTCGATACCCGGCCGTCGATGTAACGGTTTCCCTTTCGCGGGTGATGGATTCGATCGTCGAAGAGAACCACCGCGATGCGGCGCGCCGGATGCGCGATCTCGTCGCCCTCTACGAAGCGAAGCGGGACCTGCTGCTGCTCGGCGCCTACGCCAAAGGAACGGACAAGGAGCTCGACCGCGCGATCGAGCTCATGCCGCAGATCGAGGCGTTCTTGCGCCAGAGTTCCGACCAAATCATCCCCTTCGCGGACAGCGTGCAGAAGCTCGCGTTAGCGGTAAAGTAGCCCGCTTCTCCCAGTCGAACGATGACGATCCTGCAAGTGGCTGATCTGAGCTTTGGATACGGCGCCTCCCGGCTCTTCCAAGGGGTGACCTTTTCCATGGCGCTCGGCGAGCGCGTCGCGCTGGTCGCGCCGAACGGCGCCGGAAAATCCACGCTGCTCCGGCTCATCGCGAGCGAGCTCTCGCCCGACCAGGGTTCGGTGGTCGTTCGGCGGGGAACGAGCGTCGGCTACTACCGTCAGTCGCACGAGCTCTCCTCGGACGGAACCGTCCTCGACGCTTTCCTCTCCGGATTCCAGAACGTGCTCACGCTGAGACACGCTCTGGACGAGGCGCACCACCGAGCCGCGAGCGGCACCAAAGAGGATCTCGATCGATTGGCGCGCGCGACGGACGAGTACCACGTCGCCCATGGCGACGAACTCGAACGCAAGGTGGAGATCATCGCCGGCAAGCTCGGATTCTCGGCGGGGGACATGTCGCGCCAAGTGAAGAGCTTGTCGGGGGGGGAGCGAGGGCGCTTGCATCTCGGCGTCGTGCTGGCGCAAGAACCGGATCTGCTGCTCCTGGACGAGCCGACCAATCACCTCGACCTCGATACGATTGCCTGGCTCGAGCAGCACCTTCTGCAATATCGCGGCGCGATCCTCATCGTCTCGCATGACCGGGCCTTTCTCGATGGCGTGACGGGCACCACGATGGAGCTCGGGCGCACGAGCTTTCGCGTCTACCCGCTGCCCTATTCGGACTACGCGGTCGCCCGCGAAGCCGACCTCGAGCGCGAGCGCGAGCTCGCCGAAAGACAGCAAGCCTTCGTTGACAAGACCGAGGACTTCATCCGCAAGAACATCGCCGGACAAAAGACCAAGCAGGCCCAGAGCCGGCGCAAGATGCTGGAGAAGCTCGACCGCCTGGGTAATCCCGAAGACGTGTGGGCGGTAGCCGAGAAGGTGCGCTTTCGGTTCGCGCCCGCGGCGCGAACGGGAGACATCGTGCTCGACGCCAAAGGGCTCGGCGCCGCACGCGGCGGTCGCAAGCTGTTCGAGGGTCTCGACCTGCTCGTCCGCCGGGGCGACCGCATCGGAATCGTCGGTCCGAACGGCGCGGGAAAAACCACGCTGCTCAAGTTGCTCGCCGGTGTCGGCACCGCGGAAGATCTCGGCGAGGTCCGGCGCGGCACCAATCTCGCCGAGGGCTACTTCGACCAGCACCTCGGCACGCTCGACCCCTCGCGGACGGCGGTGGAAGAAATTCGGAGTATACGCGGCGACCTCAACGTCGACGGCGCGCGGCAGTACCTCGCGCGCTTCCGCTTCTACGGCGACGACCCTTTGCGAAAGGCGTCCGGGTACTCGGGCGGCGAGCGTTCGCGCTTGTGTCTGGCCAAGCTCCTGCTCGAGCCGCGCAATCTTCTCTTTCTCGACGAGCCGACGAATCACCTGGACATTCCCGCCGCGGAAATCCTGGAAGAAGCGCTGGTCGGCTTCGAGGGCACGGTGCTCCTCGTCTCGCACGACCGGCGTTTCTTGGAAAACGTGACGACCCGGACCATCTCGATCCGCGATGGCGCGTGCGATGTCTATCCGGGTGGGTTTCGCGACTTCATCGACGCCGGACAACGCAAGCGAGAGTCGTCGGCGCCTCTAGCCGGCGAGAAAACGAAGGGCAAGGCGCCGCCTGCGAAAGGCGAAGACGAGCGCGCCACCCGGCGCGCCGCTTTCCAGCAGGACAAGGCCGACGCTCGCGCGGCAGAACGCCGTAAGAAGCGCGTCGCGGAGCTGGAAGATCTCATCGCCGGGGCCGAAACGAAAGTCGCGGCTCTGCGGGAAAAGCTCAAAGAAGATCCGGGGGGCAATTGGGAGAAGATTGCGAACCTCGCGCGCGAGGAGCAAGCTCTGAGCAGGCGAATCGAATCCATGATGTCCGAATGGTCGGCGCTCTGTGAGCAGGTGGCGCGTGAGACAGCGGGATCGTCCACCGCGTCGATCCCGCCAAGCCGGTCGAGGGGAGACGGCGCATGAGCCGGCGGGCTTGGTCGGCGCGCGCGGGTACGTGGGCCGCGCTCTTCGCGGCCTTCACCATGGTACTTTCGCCGGGTTGCAAGCGGCGTCCGCTCGACGAGCTTCCCCCCGAACAGGACCCGCCCACCCAGACATTGCCGGCACTGACACTCACCGACGACACACCCGATCTGCTGATGACCTGGGTGGATGGCCGCGGAGACGCCCACACGGCCAAGAAGCCGGCGGATGTTCCGATGGAGGGGCGCGATCAAGTGCGCGTCATGATGACGACGCGTGAAGAGGGAACGCGCAACCTATTTTACGTGGCCAACCTCACCGTGAAGAATTTGGATGGCACCTACCCGGTGACGACGATGCCGCGTGTCGAGTGGGACGCGATGATCGCCAAGCGGCGGCAGGCCTTCGCGGCATCGAGCGCAGCGCCGAAGAACGACGAGCCTCCGTCGCCCGGCGCGCAAGCCGATCCTGCCGTGCCGGCGTCGTTCACGGTGATCGTCTACGGAGCGGCTTGGTGCGGCGCGTGCCACGAGGCAGTGGCCTACCTCAAACGTCGCAAGGTGCCGGTCGTCGAGAAAGACATCGAGCAGGATCCCGCGGCCGAACAAGAGATGCGCACCAAGCTCGCCCGCGCGGGGTTCCACGGAGGCTCGATCCCGGTCATCGACGTGAAGGGGAAAATCCTGATCGGATTCGAGCCGCATGCTCTCGAGGCCGCCGTGCGCGGCGCCAGCGCCGTCGCGCTGTAGCTCGCGAATGCGATGTGTTTCAATAGCGCCCGGCGCGGCGAGCGGGGAAGAGCGTTTCCCAGATCGTGTCGGGAGCGACGCCGAACATGGGCCCGAGGCGCTGAAAGACGACGACGTTGAGGCGGCCGTCCGGAGGGCTGGCCACCGCGCGGACGAAGTCGTCATCGACGGAGAACCCCGAGCGTCGTGACGCGACGGCGGCAACCGAGTGAACCACTGCGGGTGACCATTCACCGCTGCGGGCAAGCTGCGCTTTCACGTCGAGCGCCGCGCGCATGACCCCATGATAGGCGATCATCCATTCCATCCAGGGCTCCACGGGCGCGGCGCCAGCGGCTTGCACGAGGGCACCCGCGCGGCGATCGATCTCGTCCCGCCGCAGTGTGTCGAGCTCGCGAAGCGCGCCGGGAAACTCACGGGCGAGCGCACGCAGCTCGCTCCGGGCGGCCAGGCCGCGTCCTTCGTCGCGGTCGCGGCGTATCCTCGCGAGTACTTCGTACTTGCGCGCGAGCGCCAGCAGCGCTTCGGGAGACGGTGGGGAAAGCAGCCGGTTCAAGTCAGACGAGGGCGTCGATCTTGGCGGCGAGAATGAAATCGTTTTCCGAGAGCCCTCCCACCGCGTGGGTGAAGATTGTGAATTCGACGCGGTTGTAGTGCACGCAAAAATCCGGGTGGTGCCTCTCGGTTTCCGCGACCTCTGCCACGCGATTCAAAAATTCCATGACGGTCACGAAATCTCGGAAGGCGAACGTCTTGTGGAGCCTCTCGTCCTTCGACTGCCAACTGGGTAGCTGGCCTGCCAGATCGCGAATTCGATCGGCATCGAGCCGCCGGGCGTTCCCGTCACAAGGAACGCACTTTCGGTGGGCAAGGTCGATGGCGGGCATGTTGGGAACGGCGACGGGCTCAGACCTCGAACTCCCCTTTTTCGAGGATTTCCGTAACCCGGTAGAGGAAGGAATTGCCTAGCACACCATCGATCACGCGGTGGTCGTACGAAAGGGCCACGTACATCACCGGGTGGATCACCATCGTGTCTTGCCCGTCGACATCGACCACCACCACCCGTTTCTGGATCTCGCCCATCCGCAGAATTCCCACGTTGGGCTGAGCGATGATGGCACCGCCGAAGAGGTTGCCGCGCAGGCCTGGATTGGAGAGCGAGAAGGAGCAGCCAGCCAGGTCGTCGGCCGTGATCTTACCGGCCCGCGCGCGGCTCGCGACATCGTCGATCGCCTTGGCGAGCCCCCGGAGGGAAAGCTCGTCGGCCCGTTTGATGTTGGGCACGACGAGCCCGTCCGGCGCATCGACGGCGACACCGAGGTTGACGTCTTTGAGAACGACGTAAGAATCGTCCAGCACGCGAGCGTTGAGGGCTGGAAACTCGCGCAGCGCCCGCACCGTCGCCGCACAGACGAACGACAGCACGGTCAACGGCACGCCCTCCTTCTTGTATCGATCCTTGTTGACCTCGCGCAGCTTCGACGTCTTGTAGAGGTCCACTTCGGCGACCGTCACCACGTGCGGTGCGGTCAACTTCGAGTAGACCATATGGTCGGCGGTCAGCCGGCGACGCCGCGTAAATGGAATGACTTGATCCCCGTCCTTCGGCCGATAGGGGGGGACTCTGTACGCGCCGTAACCGGCGTTCGGCGCAGGGAACTTCACGCCGGTGTTCAAGAGCGCCGCGAGCTCGGGACTCGCGCCTAGGCCGACCAGCATAGGGGGAGCCGCGTCAGCAGGTCGGGCGGAAGCGGTCGTCTCCTGCCCACTCTGCATTTCGGCTGCTTTCATGACGTCTTCGCGCGTGACGCGACCACGTAGGCCGGACCCCTGGACCTGATCGAGATCGACACCGTGTTCGAGCGCGAGCTTGCGCACGACGGGCGAAGAACGTCCCTTACCGGTGCCGTTGTCGGACCCCGGCGCGAGGCCCCCATCTCGACTCGCCGGCAACGAGTCGCCCCCCGACGAGCCAGAGCTTGGCGCCGGAGGTTCGGAGCGCCCCGACATGCCCTCCGGCGGCGGTGCCGGGACGGTCGCACCGGGCTGTGACGCGGAGCCGGACACCGTCGCGCCGGCGCCGGGCTCGATCTCGCAGAGAGGCTCGCCGACCTTG
>WNGB01009392.1_pt1 | contig 13718 bp, 9 predicted proteins | sample 5400681 | NCBI WGS metagenome assembly WNGB01 (sample SAMN13153367, study PRJNA577476) | soil metagenome | isolation source: 115 cm soil or saprolite under grassland replicate 2 | place: USA:California | collected 2016-06-15 | reverse complement strand
TGCGCCCAGTATCACTACCACTACGAGCGCGAGAAGAAGTGGATCGACCGGGCGGTCGCGGCGAGCCAGCGGGCCAGCGCCTTGAGCAAGAACACTCCGGAAGTCCTGGTCGCCGAGGGTTGGATTCTCTACGCCGAGGGGAAATACGACCAGGCCAGCCGGTGCGTGCGCCAGGCAATCGACCGGAAGGCGGACTGCGAGGGGGCTTACTACCTCCTGGGCCGGACTCTCTTCGCCGCCGGCCGCTACCAGGAAGTCGTGGACATGGCCGACGACGCCATCGCCGCTTCGGGGGAGGACTACAACATCTACGTCCCGATCATCAACGCGCTCGGCGCGCTAGGAAAGGGTGAGACGCGGCGGGTCTACACGCAGCGGCGGACCCAGTTCCTCGAGGCCCACTTGAAGAAAGTGCCGGAGGACGCCCGCGCGCGAGTTCTGCTGGCCACCGATTACGCGGAAGTCGGCAGGTCCGAAGACGCCACGCGGGAAGCGGCGCTCGCGATGGCGCTGCGGCCGAACGAAGCAACGGTCCTCTACAACGCCGCCTGCGTGTTCTGCCACCTGAATCGGAAATCAGAGGCGATGGACGCCCTGAAGAAAGCGTGGGAGGCCGGCTTCAAGGACCCGAGCTGGACCCGCCGCGACCCCGACCTCGAACTGCTCCGCGGAGACCCCGAATTCGAGCGGCTCTTCCCCGCCATCGAATAACGCCAGGACTCATTGAGGCCCTGGGCGTTGCACCCGGAGGTCGACCCACCTGTGAAAGCCGGTGGTATCCTCACCTCCCGAAAACAACGAAGGAGGAGGACATGAAGGTCAGAACGGCCCTGGCATTCCTGGCGGCGGTGGCGGTGGCGGCAGCGGCGGCAGCGCAAACGAAGCAAACGGGCACGGCCCAGTGCGGCAAAGGAAACCCGGAACAGATGATCGAGGTTGGCGACAAGCCCAACCACTTCATGGGAGTCAACAAGTCCACATGCACCTGGACCACGCCGATGGACACCGAGGGGCTGAAATCGAAGGACGGCTACAGTGTCGCCGCCATCGACGCGACCGGCAACAAGTCCAGTAGCCACGGTGTCCACGTCAGCACGATGGACAACGGAGACAAGATCTACGTCAAGTTCCAGGGGAACGGAACCTCCAAGGACGGCGTCACCCAGACCGACTCCGGCAAGTGGAGCTACACCGGAGGCACCGGCAAATTGAAGGGCATAAAAGGCGGCGGCACCTACAAAGGCAAAGGCAACCCCGACGGCTCCGTAACCTACGAAATCGCCGGCGAATACACCGTAGGCAAGTAAGCCACCATTCTTCAAAAGCCTCCTCCCTCTCCCCGGCGGGAGGGAAGGGGCCGCCGACTGGGGTCGATCTTGGGCGCCGACTGGGGAAGAGGGCGGGGTCAGTCCTTCCTTATGGCCTTACTCGCTTCCCCACCCGCGCCCGCCGGCGGAATCGAGATCTTGGTCTTGCCGGGCTCAGGCTTGACGACCGGGCCTCGCTTTGCTTTTCAAAAGTCTATGTACCGACGCTTCTCAGCTACGACCTTTTTCATCTTCATTGCTCTTTCGCTACGGCGCCGGTAGGCGTCGCAGCCTGATCTTAGGCCTCAGGCTGGCGTCAGCATCCGGGCACTGAGGAGGTCCCGGTCAGTTGCGAGTCGGACGGCATCCGCTGGAACCGAGGCCACGGCGACCGTTTCGCCGTTGGCAGCGAAGAACTCTACTTCGTAGCCGGGCGGCGTCCCTCCAGAAGCCGGATGACGCTCGACGATGGTCCCGATGTCCCCTGCCCGTAAGCCTTCCTCCGGCAGGTCCCGGAGAAGAACAACTCTTTCGAAGAGTGAAACGCTCATGGCTTGGGGAGGACCTCTCCATATCCGACCCGGCCAGGCTCGGCCAGGGCCTTGCGAGCCAGCTCGGCATCGCGACGGTCCTCGATTTCCTCAAGAAGACGGAGATCCTTGATCGGGACAACTGCGGCGACAGGTTTCTTGCCGCGGCGTAGAACGACGCGTTCGCCTCTGCCTACGCGCTCGAGGGCGCTGGAAAGGCTGGGCGGTTTCTTTGCGGCGACCCTGACGTGTTTTCGACTTCCGCCGCGACGTAACCTGGCCCGCACCCGGACGGGCTTGTCCCACGCGTTCGGATCGTCAGCTTCGGAAACGACGAGGCGGTCGACCTCTTGTTGGGAGGGACGACCGCGTCTTCTTCTTACGCTCATATCGGCCAACCAGTGATCACCCGGATCACGCGCGATTTCACCTGCACGATGAGCTTGAGAGCTCGTCCAGCGTCCGTCCTCCCGACGATCTGATATCGGTCGTGAAAGGACTCATTGCGCCGAACCTCAAAGGCATTCCAGAAGCACTGAGCGACTTCATCTGGCGTCAGGCCGTGAGCCTCAAGTTTATCTTCGTCGAACTCAAATTCGAAGCTCGCGGGATCGAACTTGGTCCAGTTGACCACCGCAGGATTCTAAGCGTTGCCATCTCGGAACTTGAAGAAGTCGTCGAGTGGGGCAAGGCCCCCTCACCCCTACCCTCTCCCGCCGGGAGAGGAGGAAGAAGGGCTGCCGAAGGTTTCCTCGAGGAGCGCTGCCAGCTCGGTTCTGTGGACGGTGGCGTTGCCGGTGGCGGGGCTGGCGCTGGCAGGGCGGCCGGCGTAGCGGAGGGGGACGCCCGGAGGGAGGACTGCGGAGAGGCGCGGGTGGATGAAGGTCCAGCCGCCCATGTTCTGCGGCTCCTCCTGGACCCAGACGACCTCGCGGAGGGAGGAGTACGCGGCGAGGAGGGCGCGGAGCTCTTCGGCTGGGAAGGGATAGAACTGCTCCAGGCGCAGGAGCGCGACTTTCGCGTCCTTACGTTCCACACGGGCATGGTAGAGGTCGTAGAAGACTTTGCCGGCGGAGAGCGTCGCGCGCTCGATCGCGCGCATGTCGGAGACTTCGTTGTCGTCGAGCACTGGATGGAAGGTGCCGGTCACGAGGTCGTCGAGGGGGGAGAAGGATGCGGGGAAACGCAAAAGGCTTTTGGGCGTGAAGAGGACCAGGGGTTTCGCGGCTTTGGCGCGGAGTTGGCGGCGGAGGACGTGGAAGTATTGCGAAGGGGTCGTCACGTTGCAGACTCGGAGGTTTGCGTCGGCGCAGAGTTGGAGATAGCGCTCGATTCTGGCGCTGGAGTGTTCGGGGCCCTGGCCTTCGTAGCCGTGCGGCAAGAACAATGTCAGGCGGGTTGTCTCGCGCCACTTGTCTTCGGCGGAAGTCACGAACTGGTCGAGGATGACCTGGGCGCCGTTGGCGAAGTCGCCGAACTGGGCTTCCCAGATGACCAGGGCTTCGGGGCTTTCGACGCTGTAGCCGTACTCGAAGCCGAGGACGCCGGCTTCGGAGAGGGGGGAGTCGTAGATTTGGAAGGTGGCGGGGAAGCGCCCCTCACCCCGGCCCTCTCCCGCCGGGAGAGGGGGTGGGAGAGAAGACAACGGGGTCCAGGTCTCACCCGTCTTTGTGTCGTAGAAGACGACATGGCGCTGCGAAAAAGTTCCGCGGGCGGAGTCCTGGCCGGACATGCGGATCGGGGTGCCTTCGAGCAATAAAGAACCGAAGGCGAGGGATTCCGCGGTCGCCCAGTCGAGAGGCTGGCCGGTTTCGATCGTCTTCGCGCGGCGGGCGAGTTGCTGGACCATTTTCGGGTTCAGGTTGAAGCCGGAGGGCACCGTCGTTAACACGCGGCCGATGTGCATGAGAGTCTCGCGGGGGACGCCGGTCGCGACCTCCTCGACGGGGCCGGTCTCGCCGGGATGCTGGGCAGCCGGCGGGCCGGCCCGCTCCCCTTTCGTCTTGGCGCTGGTCAGGGCCTCCTCGTAGGCGGCGTGCTGGCGGTCTTCGAGCTGCTTGACCTCGGCCTCGGTCAGGACGCCTTCCCTGACGAGGCGCTGCGCGTACAGCGCGCGCACGCCCGGATGCTCCTCGATCCGCTTGTACATGAGCGGCTGTGTGTATGTGGGCTCGTCGGTCTCCTGGTGGCCGTGGCGGCGGAACCCGATGAGATCAATGACGACGTCCTTGTGCCACTCCTGACGGTAGTCGAGCGCGATCTGGAGGACGCGGTATGCCGCCTCGGGGTCGTCGGCGTTGACGTGGAAGATCGGCACCTGGACGATCTTGGCGACGTCGGTCGAGTAGAGGGAGGAGCGTCCGGCCTTGGGGTCGGTCGTGAAGCCGATCTGGTTGTTGATGACGATGTGGATCGTGCCGCCGGTGCGGTAGCCGTGGAGCTGCGAGAGGTTGAAGACCTCCGCGACCATCCCCTGCCCCGCAAACGCCGCGTCGCCGTGGAGGAGAACGGGTAAGACTTTCGCGACCGCCTCGGAGCGCGGGAGCTCCAACTCGTCCTGCTTCGCTCGCGCCATTCCTTCGACGACCGGGTCCATGGCTTCGAGGTGCGAGGGGTTCGATGGGACGGTGATCACAATCTCGCGGCCGCCTTCAGTCTTGCGCTTTGCCTGCGCGCCTTGGTGATACTTGACGTCCCCCTCGTCGGCCGGGAAGTCGGGGAGCACGGTTCCCTCGAAACCGGCGAAGATGCGCTCGGTTGCGTTGCCGACGACGTTGGCGAAGATGTTGAGTCTCCCGCGATGGGTCAGGCCCATCGTGACGTCCTCGATGCCGCGGGCGGCCGCGCCTTCCATGAGCTGGTCGAGGACCGCGATCGTCGTTTCGCAGCCTTCGATCGAGTAGCGGCGCTGGCCCATGAAGCGCGCGTTCAGGAACTTTTCGAGGCCTTCGGCGGCGACGAGTTTTTCCAGGAGCCGCTTGCGCAGATCCGCGGCCAGGGGCTTTGCCTGGGACGCAGCGGCGATCTGCTTTCGGATCCAATACTTCTCGGTGGGGCTCGAGATGTGGCGGTACTCGGTGCCGACCTTGCCGCAATAGACGCGGCGCATGACGCCGATGATCTCGCGCAGCGGCATGTGATCCCCGCCGGCGAGTCCGCCCGTCCAGAACGTGCGGTCCAGGTCCCAGATCGTGAGGCCGTACGTGTCGAGGTCCAGCTCCGGGTGGCGCGGCACGGCCATGAGGCCCAGCGGGTCAATGTCGGCGATCAGGTGCCCGCGCACGCGGTAGGCGTTGATGAGCTCCAGCACGCGGGCCTGTTTCTCGATCTCGCCGGTGCGGGCATCGCCGGAGACGGCGGGGTTCCTGTCCACGGCCCAGTGCATCGGCTGCTGGGCGACCGCGAGGTCCGCGAAGCCCTTGTCGTAGAAGTCGCGCCCGCCCAGAAGCAGCTCCTCGATGCGGCCGAGGAACGCGCCCGACTCCGCGCCCTGGATGATGCGATGGTCGTAGGTCGAGGTGAAGGTGACGACCTTGCTGATGGCGAGCTGCGAGATCGCCTCCGGCGCCATCGCGCGGAACTCGCCGGGGTACTCCATGGCGCCGGTCGCGACGATGAGGCCCTGGCCGGGCATGAGTCTCGGGACGGAGGCGGTCGTGCCGAGGGTGCCGGGGTTGGTCAGCGAGACGGTCGTCCCTTCGAAGTCGGAGATCTGGAGCTTGCCGGCCCGCGCACGGGAGACCACATCCTCGGAGGCGGCGACGAACTGCGCGAGCGTCATCGCGCCGGCGTCCTTGACGTTGGGGACAACGAGCGCGCGCGAGCCGTCCTTCTTCTCGACGTCCACCGCGAGGCCGAAGTTGATCTTGTCTTTGTGGAGACGCGCCGGGGATTCGCCGGAGTCGTCGTAGGCGTCGTTCAGCCGCGGGAAGTCCTTCAGCGCCTGGAGAATCGCCCACCCGATGAGATGCGTGAAGGAGATCTTGCTCTCGTCGCGCGAGGCGCGGTATTCGTTGATGAGGCGCCGGTTTTCTTCGAGCAGCTTGACAGGAATCTGGCGCTGCGAAGTGGCGGCAGGGACGTGGAGGCTCTCCTCCATGTTCTCGGCGACGCGCAGCGCCGCGCCGCGGAGAGGCTCGGTCTCCTCCCCTTCTCGAAGCGCGCGGGGCGCGCGGGGCTGCGCGGGTTCGGGCGCGGACGGGGCGGCGGCGAGCGCCGGCGAGGGTGCCGGCATCTCGGGGGGACGCGCCGGCGGCGCCGCGGGCTCGGCTTCGCCGATGTGCTCACGGAAGAAGGCGCGCCACTCCTCGTCCACGCTCGCCGGGTTGACCCGGTAGCGCGACAGGAGCTCCACGACGTAGCTGGCGTTCTCGCCGAACTCCGTCACCAGCTCCTGAACGATGTCCAGGTCGGGTTTGGTGGTTGCCATCAAGGGTCAATTCTATTTCGTTCCGATGTCATCCTGAGCGCAGCGAAGAATCTGCTCTCGTCCTCTTGGGTCAGCGGGCCGGGCAGATTCTTCGTCGCTCCGCTCCTCAGAATGACAAAGAGACCCCACCTTGTCATCCTGAGCGAAGCGAAGGATCTGCTCCGACACGAACAGCGGGCAAGGACGAGAGCAGATTCTTCGTCGCTGCGCTCCTCAGAATGGCAAGGGGAGGAATGCGCTCCTCAGAATGACAAGTCATTTCCCTTCCTCGCTGTTAGGATTCGCACGTTCAAAAGACGGAGGTCCTGGTTGAAGCGCTTTCTTGTCATTGCAATTCTGGGTACTGCCTCGTTCGCGGCTGCGAGCCTGTCTCGGGGCGCTGACGCTCCTGTTCTCTCTCCCGAGGTGCGGCGGACGGCCGAGGCGTTGCGGGAAAAGGCGTTTGCCGGAACGAAGGCTGTTGACTGGGTACGGAGTCTGACCGATGAAGTCGGGCCGCGGTTGTCGGGGTCGCCTGGTGATGCGGCGGGAGTCGCGTGGGCGCTGGCGACTCTGAAGGCGGTGGGATTCACCAACGTGCATGTGGAGAAGGTCATGGTGCCAGCGTGGCAGCGCGGGGTCGAGACGGGAGAGGTAACGGCGCCCTATAGACAAAGGCTCATTCTGGCGGCTCTGGGCGGGAGCCCTCCGACACCGGAGGCAGGCCTCGAGGCGGAGATCGTAGAGGCAGCGTCGCTCGAGGCTCTGGAGGCGAAAGGCGCGGCGGCCGTCAAAGCCAAGATCGTTTTCTTCAACAAGAGGATGGAGCGGGCCTCCGAGACGCGCGGTTACGGATACGCGGTGGACGTGCGCACGATGGGCGCAGCGCGCGCAGCGCGGCTCGGCGCGGTGGGAGTGCTGATCCGCTCGATCGGGACAGACCACAACCGCCTGCCGCACACGGGCGCCGTGGACTACGTTGCGGAGGTCCCGAAGATCCCCGCGGCGGCGCTCTCTATACCGGATGCCGAGATGCTCGAGAGACTGCTCCAGAGCGGCAAGCCGGTCCGCGTGCGCTTCACGCTGACTTGCGCCAACCGGCCGGAGGCGGAGTCGGCGAACGTGATCGGCGAGATCCGGGGCAGCAGCAAGCCGGAGGAGATCGTGCTCCTCGGAGCGCATCGCGACTCCTGGGACCTCGGCACGGGAGCGATCGACGACGCGGCGGGCTGCGGGATCGTGATCGAGGCGGCGCGGTTGATCGGTCTCCTGCCGAAGCATCCGGCGCGCACGATCCGGGTCTGCCTCTATGCCAACGAGGAGAACGGCATCGCGGGAGGCAAGGCGTATTTCAAGACGCACGAGGCGGAGCTGGCGAAACACACTGCAGCGCTCGAGGCGGACAGCGGGACGGACTACCCCATCGGCCTTGCCTGGACGGCCGGCCCGTCGGCCGAGCCGTTCGTCAAGGAGGTCGCGGCGATCCTGGAGCCGCTGGGCGCCGGGACTCTCTCCGCGGGCGGCGCTGGAGCCGACACGGGGACGCTCAAGATCGCTGGAGTGCCGATGTTCGCCGTGCGGCAGGACACCTCGCGCTACTTCGACTACCACCACACGGCGAATGACACGTTCGACAAGATTGATCCGGAGGGGCTGGACAGGAACGTTGCTGCGGTCGCCGCGTTCGCCTACTGCGCGGCTTCGACGCCGGAGATGTTGGAGAGGATTCCGCCGGACAAACGCGCGGAGCCGCGGCGTCCGGTGAAGCCGGTGACGAGGACGCAATGACGGGCGTCTTCTTCTTCCTGATTCTTACCTTGGGGAGTGCCCCTCACCCCAACCCTCTCCCGCCGGGAGAGGGAGCAGAGGCCCCTCACCCCAACCCCTCCTTCGCCAAGGTTTCGGAGGGCATGCCTCTCCCGCCCTCGTCCTCCGAAGCTCGGAAAGCGAAGGAGGAGGGAGAGGGAGCAGAGCCTGGGCTCGATTCGGCGACGGCGGAGCGGTTTGCGAAGCTCGCGCTTGCGTGCATTGACCGCGAGTATCCGAACAAGCCTGAGCACGTTCTCGATTCGGCGGCGGACGCGAAGCCGCCGCGGGATTTTCATCCGGCGTTCTTCGGCTGTTACGACTGGCATTCCTCGGTGCACGGCCACTGGATGCTCGTGCGGCTCTTGAAAATCTTTCCCGATCTCCCGGCGCGCGGCGAGATCCGCGCGCGGCTCGCGGCGCACTTCACGGCTGAGGCGATCGCGACCGAGGCGCGCTACCTGGACATCAAGAGCAACAAGTCCTTCGAGCGGACATACGGGTGGGCCTGGACGCTGCGCCTCGCGACGGAGCTTGGAACTTGGAGCGACACGGACGCGAAGACCTGGCGGGGCAACCTCGAACCTCTCGCGAAGACGATCGCGGCGAGGCTCAAGGACTTCCTGCCCAAGCTCACGAACCCGATCCGCACCGGCGTGCATCCCAACACGGCGTTTGCTCTGGGCGAGGCGCTCGACTACGCGCGCGTCGCGGGCGACAAGGACCTGGAGGACGTCGTCACGCGCCGCGCGCGCGAGTACTACGGCCGCGACCGGGCCTGCCCGCTCGCGTACGAGCCGTCGGGAGAGGACTTCTTCTCGCCGTGCCTCGAGGAAGCGGACCTGATGCGGCGGGTGCTCTCCCGCGCGGAGTTTGCCCGGCGGCTTCGCCTCCTCCTGCCCGATGTCGCATCAGGCAAGCCCTTCCCGCTCTCGCCCGCCGTCGTCACCGACCCGACCGACCCCAGGCTCGTCCACCTGGACGGCCTGAACCTGACCCGCGCCTGGACGCTCCGCGGGATCGCGGGAGCGCTGCCTGCTTCCGATCCGCGCCGGCTGGCGCTCCTCTCACAAGCGCAGGCCCACGCGAAGGCCGGCCTCGAGCGCGTCTCGTCGGGAAACTACGAAGGGGAGCACTGGCTGGCCTCCTTCGCCGTTTACCTCTTGACGGATGCCGGCTTCTCCAATGAGGCCAAAGGCAGGAAAGGGACAGGCTAAGTCCATGCGCCGCCTTCTTCGTCGCCTCAACGCGTTGGTCATTGACTCCGGGGGCTCGCGTCGTTCGTACTCGTCTTCTCCGGCGCCGGCGGGCGAAGGAGCGAGAAGGCCTTCCAGGTCTTTCCCGCGTCGATGCTCTTCCAGACGGCGCCGTGAACTCCCGCGTAAACAGTCGATCCGGAACCGGGGCCGAAGGCCAGAGCTCCCGGCGAGATCTCGCCGCCGAGCGGAGTCCAGCTGCCTCCGCCGTTGACGCTCCTCCAGAGCCCCTCCAAGGTGGCCGCGTAAAGGCGCGAGGAGGAGGAGGGGTCGGCGAACAGAGCGGAGACCGCCACGCTTGAGAGTCCCGAGTTGGCGGGGCTCCAGCTCGTTCCCGCATCGGTGCTCCTGAAGAGACCGCTTTCGGTGGCCACGCACACGGCTGAGGAAGAACCGCCAGTCACGACGAGCGCTCGCACCGATCCTTTCCACGGGACCGGCCCCGGCTCCCTCCAGGTCGATCCTCCATCGGCCGTCTTGAAGATCTTCCCGCCGCGCGTGCCCGCGAACACAGTGCCCGGGCCGGCGGCGATCGTCGTGACCTGGGGGTCCGTCAGACCCGAACCCGCCTCCCAGCACACGCCCGCGTCTGTGCTCGTAAAGACGCCGCCGTCGGTCGCCGCATAGACAGTGGCGCTCGAGCCGCTCCGGTCGATGACCAGGGCCGCGATGAACAGGTTGGTCAGCCCGTCGTTGGTCTCCGTCCATGTCTCCCCCCCGTCTGAGCTCTTGAAGAGGCCGACCCCATCGGTCGAAGCGAAGAGGAGGGACGGATGCCCGGGTTCGGCGGCTACGGCCGAAACGTAGAGGTCCGCGAGCGGCCCTCCGCTCGCGGTCCAGGCCTCGCCGGCGGTGGTGCTCTTGTAGATCCCCCGCGAGGTCCCGGCGTAGAGCACGCCGGATGACTCCGGATCGACGGCGAGCGCGCTGACCATCAGCGTCTCTTGGGCCTGCGTCGCCTCGGGGCGCTGCTCGGACGCGCCGGTCGTGGGCGCGGCGGGAGACGCCGCCCCGGCGCTCGCGGTTGATCCACTTCCCGCGGACCCGGGGTCGGAGGACCTCGCCCTCGTCTCGGGGGGTCGGCGGGCGCTCTCGGAGAAGCGGCCCTTCTCCTCGGCTCGCCGCGATTCCGGAGATGTCCGGCGGCCGCGGGCGAGCGCCGGAGGAGGCTCGGCGGTGACGAGGCGGACCGCGGCCCAGTTCTCGCCGCCGTCAGTCGTCTTGAAGACGCCGCCATTGGTTCCCGCGTAGAGCGTCCGCGGAGAGTCCGGGTGGATCGCCAGCACGGAAACGAACAGGTTGGTCAGCCCGTTGCTCGCCGCCGCCCAGCTCGCGCCGGCGTCTTCGCTCTTGAAGAGCCCCGCGGCCGTGCCGGCGTAGATCGTCGCGGAACGGAGATCCACCGTGAGCGAGAGCACGAAGGTGCTGCGCAGGCCGCGAGACAGCGAGGTCCATCCCGATCCGCCGCCGGCGCTCCGGAAAAGCCCGTCGTACGTAGCTGCGTAAACCGTCGGGGGAAATCCCGGGAGGATCGTGAGAGACCAGATGACGCCGTTGGAAAGGCCCGTGTTGGTCTTTGTCCAGCTCGCTCCGCCGTCGGCGCTTCGAAAGACGCCTCCCGAATTCGTTCCCGCGTACACCGTCGATCCGTCGCGCGGGTCGAGGGCGAGGCACGTGACGAAGACGTTTGCCAGGCCGCGGTTCCTCTCCTCCCAATGGGCGCCGCCGTCGGCGCTCTTGAACACGCCGCGGTTCGTGCCGGCGTAAAGAGTGCCCCGCGTGGTGGGGTCGAAGGCGATCGCCGAGACGAAGAGAGACTCCATCCCTTGATCGAGCCTCGTCCACATCTGGCCGCCGGCCGTGCTTCGAAGCAGTCCGCCGGCGTTCGTGCCGGCGTAGAGCGCCGCCGGAGGGCCGGGGTCGATCGCGAGCGTGCCTACGAAATGGCCGGCAAGCCCGTGCGACAGCGGCATCCAGGTCTGTCCGTCGTCCGCGCTTGCGAAGAGACCCCGCGCGGTCGCGGCGTAGACGCGTGAAGGCGCCGTCGGGTCGATGGCGAGCGCCGTGACAAAACCGCCCTCGTGTACGCCGGACCATTTCTTCTCGGCCGCGGCCGCAACGACGCCGAGAGTAAGCGCGCCGGCCGCCAGGGCCGAGAGCACTCTCTGCGGAAGCACGCCAGACGCGCGCGACGAAGAACGGCCAGGCGACATGTGCTCTACGAGTGCCGGCCGGCGACTCGCTCCTTGACTTCCTGCACCTCCGGATGCTGGAAGCCGAGGAGCTCGGCGATTCGGCGGGCGAGATGGCCTTCGACTTCCGAGAGGGAGCCGTCGGAATAGACGACGCCCCAGATCGCTTCGACAAGCCTCAGGCGCTGGTCGCGCGAGAGGCTTTCCCGCAGGAGCTGCGTGAAGTGGTAGAGGTCCACGCTCTCGCGGCGCTTCTCCTCGGCCAGCAGGAAGATCTCCTGCAACTGGTCCTCGGAAACATGCATCTCCTCCCGGATGTGGCGCGCGATGCGGTCCCGCTCCTCGGGCTGGAAAACGTCGTCCGCGTGCGCGATCTCGAGCAGCAGGGCGCAGGCCGCCACCGTCACCGGATCGGGGCGCGGAGGCTGGTTCTCTTTCGAGGATCTCGGCAAGAAGAAGGCGCGGATCGCGTCGATGCCCATCACGACAGTGTAGCGCGGGGTCAGGCGTGAGGGGGTGTTAGAGTGCAGGTGTCAGGTGTTCGGGCTTCAGGTGTCAGGTTTCGAGGACGCGAGTGGGACAAACTGACACCTGGCACCTGAAACCTCAAACCAGACACCTTCTTATTGCTAACCGGAGAAACCTTTCCGCGTCCAAGTGCGTAGAGGAGACCAGGAGCATGATCATGAACCGTCGTAACCTGGAAACGCTGCTGCTGACACTGGAATCCACGCCGGCTCTCGTCGCTCAGGCGGCAGCACAGCTCGACGCGACGCAGGTCCGCCGGGCGCCCGCCAACGGCGGCTTCTCCTTGATCGAGCATGTCTGGCACCTGGCCGACCTCGAGCACGAGGGATATGAAGTGCGCATCCGGCGCATCCTTTCCGAAGAAGAGCCGCCGCTCGCCGACTTCGAAGGCGAGCGCATCGCCCGCGAGCGCTGCTACAGGGATCGGGACCTAGCGGAAGGACTCGCCGTTTTCGCCGCCGCCAGGAATCGCAACGTCACGAAGCTGCGCGGGATCCGGAACTCCGACTGGAAACGCCGCGGCGCTCAGGAGGGATTCGGCTCGATCGCGCTCGAAGACGTTCCGCGCATGATGGCAGAGCATGACCGCGGCCACACCGCCGAGATCGCACTCCTTCTGGCGCACCTCGAGAAAGGAAGGCCCTTCCCGGAGCGCAACGTTTCTGCCGTCGCTTAACGTCGTTTCCCCCAGGGCCGCGGTTGCCTAGTCTCCCTCAGACAGCCGCGGCCCTTCTTTTCTTCAGCCACTCCCGCGCGGCGGCGATCAATCCCGGCAGGATCGACACGAACACGACGATCACGATCACGATCTCGATGTTCTTCTTCACCCAGGCAAACTGGCCTAGGTAATACCCGATCAGAGTCATCGAGAGCACCCACAGCAGCCCGCCGAAGACGTTGAAGGACAGGAAGCGGTGGTACTCCATCTTCCCCATGCCGGCCACGACCGGCGCGAATGTGCGGACGATCGGCATGAAGCGGGCGATGATGATCGTCTTGCCGCCGTGTTTCTCGTAGAAATCGTGAGCGCGCCGCAGATGCGCGGGATTGAAGAAACGGGAGCGGGGACGGTTGAACAGAGCCGGACCGGCCTTTCGCCCGATCCAGTAGCCGACCGTGTCCCCGACGATGGCGGCCGCCACCAGGAGAACGTTCAGCCACCAGATGCTCAGGCGACCGTTCGCGGCAAACACTCCCGCGGTGACGAGCAGCGAATCGCCCGGCAGGAAGAAACCGACCATCAGTCCGGTCTCGGCGAACACGATGGCGGTCATGGCGGACAACCCGCCGACGCGGACCATCGTCTCGACGTCGGTCAACTGTTGGAAGAGGTGCTTGAGCCATTCCATGAGCGCGCGGATGGTAGCAGACGGCAAGAGGGTAGACCACGGACGTGACGGGAGCAGATCCTTCGCTTCGCTCAGAGCCTGCCCTGAGCTGGAGGGGATCTCTTGAACGGACGAGAGCAGATCCTTCGCTACGCTCAGGATGACAGGGAGGAAGCGAAGGGATGACAGGAAAGAGAGCGAACGGATGACAGGACTTGTCCCCGCTTGTCATTCTGAGGCCCGCAGTATTCCCCTTGTCATTCTGAGGCCCGCAGTATTCCCCTTGTCATTCTGAGGCCCGCAGGGCCGAAGAATCTGCTCTATCCCTGGAATAGGATTCCTCTCGATGGCCGAATACACCGA
>WNGB01009390.1_pt1 | contig 13718 bp, 13 predicted proteins | sample 5400681 | NCBI WGS metagenome assembly WNGB01 (sample SAMN13153367, study PRJNA577476) | soil metagenome | isolation source: 115 cm soil or saprolite under grassland replicate 2 | place: USA:California | collected 2016-06-15 | reverse complement strand
TGGCAGATCCATTGGCCGATCGAGCACGAGATCGACGTAGCGCGGGGGTGACAGCCGATAATCGTCAGGGTGACCGTGAGCCGTACCCGGGTGGCTCTGGCGGAAGACGACGTCCTTCTGCGCGAGGGTTTGGCGAGCCTGCTCGAGCGCTCGGGCTGGATCCGGCGGCGGCGATCACGCGGTACCTCCATACCGTCGTGCGGGCCGCCGTTCGACACGATCGCGGTCACCGCCGCGGGCGGGGTCAACGTGGAGCGCCCCGCAGCAGGGCAGCGCGAGCACGAACGACGTTGAGGCGCCTAGCCACACCGCGGGCGCTTGCGATCGCCCGTAACCAGGCACAACGCCGCATGGTGGCGCAGGGGTCAGGCCTTTGAGCGTCCAATAACCCGCACCGATGTGGTGGCGCAGTTATTTGTGGGATCGGGATCCACGAAGTCGGTGGTTTCGCGCGTGACGCACACCGTCAAAGATGCGGTCTTGCTGCCAGTCGCCAGGACTATCGCCGTGTAGACGGTCGTGCGCTGTTCTCCGACGCCGACCGACCCGTACTGGCAGAAAGGACCATCTGAGCTGATACCCCGGTCGCAGACGACGCCGACCACCTCCAGGCTCACGGCCTGAGTAGGGTGAACATCGAGCGAGTCGGCGGTGATTGCGTCCGGGCCGTTGTTCACGGCCGTGCTGGTGAATGTCACCACTTGGCCCACCTTGGCGCGGTGGACGTCGGCAGACTGCGTAATCGCGATATCGGTAACGGATGGGTCTGTCGAGGCCGACGCCACCCAAGGCGACGCTACCGAAGCCACCGCAAGACTGATCAGGACCGATCCCAGGATCGCCGCTCCGCGTGCCACGTCGTCCTCCTTTCCTCGTGCCGAGGTAGGACTCAGCCACCCCGCGTCTGGGAAGCTAGACCCCCACCCCAGCCGGGTCAATAGGCGGCCCCGGAAGATCGTTGAGGTATCACTCCAACCCCGTTCGCAGAGATGGGGAGAGCACGCATGGCGGTAGAGCCAGGGCTACTCCAGGTAGGCACCCACGGCTGCGAAGAACCGCGCCGAGACCGGCACCACCCGCTGTCGGCCGCCCTTGCCCTCGGCCACGAACAGCCGTCAATCACCGGCGCTGAGGTCCTCAACACGCAAGCCCAGCACCTCGCAGCGGCGCAGCCCGCCCAGCAGCATCGCGTCGACCATGGCCCGGTCGCGGTGGGTCCGCAACGCGATGATATCCACGTCAACGTGCAGGTAGACCGGCATGCGGCCAAGCCTGCCCAGTGCAGCAGTGATCGTGGCCGGATCGGCGGGGACGCGGCGAACCTGGCTGGCGGTGAGGGCGTCGCGCTCGGCGGGGTCGAGGTCCCTGGCATCAGCGAGCACGACGTCGCTGTCGGCCACCGGCCGCAGCCGGAGCGGGTCGCAGATCGGCTCGGGCGCCCGGCCGGCCAGCATCGCTAGTGGCATGCCGCCGAGGTACCCGGTGATCGTGGTGGCCGGGGTGTTGAAGTCGCCGTGCCCGTCCCGCCACACCACCGCCACGTCGCGATTGCGGCGCTGCAGCCCGGCCACCGCGCCCAGGGCGGTGGTGCAGTCGCCGGACAGCAGCAGTGGCCTGGCGGCCCGCGCCACTGTGTCGGCGACCGCCTGGTAGAGCAACGTCATGCGGCTGGGTGGGGAGCCAGCGGGAAGGGGCGGGCAGGCTGGCTCGGGCGCGCCAGCCGGGACTGGGAAGGCCGGGATGTGGTCGTCGAGGTGCCATGGTGCCACGATGAGATCCCAGCTGCCGCCGATGTTACCGGCCGTGGCGTGCCTCGTTCTTCTTTTGCTGGGCGAGCAGGTCGAGCAGCCGCTGCAGTTCGGCGGCGCCGGCGCGCAGGTGGGCTATCAGCTGCGCGCTGGCCTGTGCCCGGTTGCCGCGCAGCGCGTCGAGCAGCTGCCGGTGATCGTCTGCGGTGCGGCCGAGCTCGCGGCTGGAGCGCTCGGCAAGCGACAGGGCCAGGCGCTGCTCTTGCTGGAGCTGGGCGTGGAACCGCTGCAGCCGGGGGCTGCCGGTGGCGGCGACGAGGGTGGCGTGAAAGAGCCGGTCGCCGTCGAGCACGGCGGCGGTGTCGCCGCGCTCGAAGGCGTGTTCTATCTGATCGGCCAGGTCGGCCAGCTTCCCGTAGACGGCGGTGTCCCGGCGCGCCATGAGGGCTTCCACTCCGGCCGTCTCTACGGCAGCGCGGGCGGCGTAGATGTCGCTGACATCCCGCCCGGTGACGTCCGCGACGACGATGCCGCGGTTCATCTCGTGGCGGACCAGGCCCTCGCTGCCGAGGATCCGCGCGGCTTCGCGGATGGTGTTGCGGGAGACGCTGAGCTCGGCCGCGAGGGCGGCTTCGCGCAGCGGGGTGCCGGGCAACAGCCGGCCGGACAGGATGGCCTGCCGGACGGCTTCGGCAACCTGGTCGGTGGTGCTCTGCCGTTGGATCGTCACGCCCAGGCCGGTGATCGGGCTCGCCATGATCACGATTCTCCCAGCGCAATGTCCCGGCCCGCGTGGTGCTCGCCGGCTAGCCGGGCGGTGAGGGCGGCCACCGCGGCGTCCTGGATGCCCAGGCCGGTCAGGTCAGCCACGGTCAGCTCATCATCGTCGGTGCGCCCGGCCAGCCGGCCCGATGCCACGGCGGCGAGCTCGCTGTACACGGAGCCGACATCGAAGACGCCGGCCTCGAGCGCGTGGTGCAGCTCACCAGATGTTGCGGCGGCTTCGATGCTGTCGGGCACGTACTTGCCTGCTGCGGCCAGGATCCCCGGGTCCAGTTCCTGCTTGTGCGGCATGTCCGAGCCGACCGCGGTCACGTGCGCGCCGCGGGCCAGCCAGCCGGCTTCCACCAGGGGCACGGCGCTGCTGGTCGCGGTGATGACCACCTCGGCGCCCGCCACGGCCTCCCGCGCGGTGCCTGCGACCGACACCGGCACGCCGGCTGCCGCCATGTCGCGCCGGTACCGCTGGGCGGCTTCCCGCCTGCGGCCCCAGACCGTCACATGCTCTATGGGGCGTACCTCCAGCAGCGCCTGCAGCTGGTAGCGCGCCTGCCCGCCGGTGCCGATCACCGCCGCCGTCCGCGCGCCCGGCCGGGCGAGCAGGTCGGCGGCCAGGGCGCCCGCCGCCGCGGTCCGCAGGTCGGTGAGCAGCCCGCCATCGGCGATCAATACCTGCAGCCTGCCCGTCGTGGCGTCGTGCACCATGGTCATCCCCCCGCTGACCGGAAGCCCAAGCCCGGTGTTGCGGTAGAAGCCGGTCGCGGTCTTGACCGCGAACACCGGGGCGCCAATCAGGTAGGCCCCCTTCACGTGCAGCTCGCCGTCGACGTCGGGCAGGTGCAGCTCGAACGGCGCCGGCATTACCGCTCGGCCCTCGTCTGCCGCGGCGAACGCCTCGCGCACTGCCGCGATCACGTCCGTGATGCTGACAAGCCGCTGAACGTCATCGCGGTCAAGGACCTGGACCACCGAACCGCCTCTCCTGTTGAAGTCTGGCCTTCTCCAGACTAGATTGCCATATTGTTGAGCAATCCAGCAAGACGATCGGAGCCTGCCATGCCAGTGCTCGGGCTGCGCCGAGAGGACTTCCCCGTCCTGGACCGGCTCACCTACCTCAACACCGCCTCCGCTGGCCTGGTGCCCGCCTCGGTGGTGGCGCCCGCGCACGAGTTCGAATTCGAGCTCGCGCAGGCGGGAACCACCGGCATGGACGAGGAGACCGAGGTCGGCATCCTAGAAGACGCCCGCCAGGGCGCCGCAGGGCTGCTCGGCGCTCACCCGGACACGATCGCGATCGGCACCAGCTTCACCGAGGCGCTGTGCCAGGTGGCGTGGTGGCTTAAGCCCGGCAAGGGCCAGAATGTCGTGTCATCGGAGGTGGATTTCCCCAGCGTCACCTACCCGTGGCACCGCATCGCCGAGGACACCGGCTGCGAGGTCCGCCTGGTGCCCGTGCTCGACGACCCGGAGAGCTTCGATGTGAACAAGATCGCCGACCAGGTGGACTCCTCCACCGCGGCTGTCTGCATCAGCCACATCCAGTACCTCACCGGCCACGTGCTTGATCTGGGCGAACTCGCGGCGCTGGCGCATGACAACGGAGCAGTCCTGATCGTGGACGCGACCCAGTCAGCCGGCCAGGTGCCGATCGACGTCTCGGCGTCCGGCGTGGATGTCCTCATTTCCGGTTCCTACAAGTGGCTGTGCAGCACGTTCGGCGCCGCGGTCTGCTACCTCAGCCCCAGGGTGCTGGAGACGTTCCGGCCGCCGTTGGTGGGCTGGCGCAGCACCGAGCGTCCCTACTCCCTGGATGCCCGATGGCTGCCCCTTGCCGCCACCGCGCGGCGGATGGAGTACTCCACCATGTCCTACGCCGCGGCGATCGCGCTCGGCCGCGCCATCCGCTATATCCGCGGCCTCTCCCCGGGCAAGGTGGCCGAGCACAACGCGCGGCTCGCCGCCCAGCTCGCCGAGGGACTAATGGAGCGCGGTGCACGCCTGCTCACCCCGCATGACCAGCGGCGCCGGGCCGGGACGGTCACCGCGCGCTTCCCTGGCCGCGACGGCGAGGCCATCGCCGCGGAGCTGACCCGGCGCGGCGTGATCGTCTCCCCCCGCGTCGGCTCCACACGCTTCTCCATGCACTTCTACAACAGCAGCGATGACGTCGAATGTGCCCTCAGCATTCTCGATGAGGTTCTGCGGTGACCATCGCAGGCATTGCGGGCGAACCCTGGGCGCCCCGCATCGACCGGGCCCGGGAGGTGATAGCCGCCCACCTCGCGGCCACGCCACTGGTGGCCAGCCCGGCGCTGGGCGACGGGCTCCTGCTCAAGCTGGAAACCTGGCAGCCGACCGGCTCGTTTAAGGTGCGCGGCGCCCTCGCCGCGCTGTCCGCGGCCGGGAACACCCGCGGTGTCGTGACGGCCTCCACCGGCAACCACGCGCTCGGCGTCGCCTGGGCTGCCCGCCGCCTCAGCGTTCCGGCGACCGTCGTCGTCCCGGCCAGCGCCTCGCCCGCCAAGCTCGCCGCCTTGCGACAGGGCCCGGCCACAGTCATCGTGCACGGCGACAGTTACGAGCACGCCGAGCAACACGCCCGGTCCCTGGCCGAGGACGGCCTGCGCTACCTCTCCGCCTCCAACGATCCGGACGTCATCGCCGGCCAGGCCACCGCCGGCACCGAGTTGCTCGCCCAGCTGCCCGGCACCATCACCGTGGCCTGCGGCGTCGGCGGCGGCGGTCTCGCCTCCGGGCTCGGCCTGGCCGCCAGCCGCAGCCGCCGGATGACCATCATCGGAGTCGAGGCCGCCGCCTCACCCGCCATGTCCGCCGCGATCAGCGCCGGGCAGGTCACACCGGTCCAGGTGCGCCCCACCCTCGCTGACGGCCTGGCCGGAAACCTCGAACCCGGCTCCATAACCGTGGACCTGATCCGGGAGCACATCCGCTCTCTCGTCTCAGTCACCGAGGAACAGATCGCCAGCGGCATCCGCTACCTCGCGCACGAGCACGGCCTGATCGCCGAGGGCGCCGGCGCCGCACCCATCGCAGCCATCCTGGCCGGCAAGATACCAATCTCCGGCCAGACCGTGGCGATCATCAGCGGCCGGAACATCGCCGCGCGGACGCTGGCCGAGGTCCTACTCAACAGGTAGCAGCCGCAGCGATCCACCCGGGCCATCCAGCTGCACAACGTCGCCCTGGCGTCCGGCGGCACCGGTGAACGTCATGGCAACCGAAACACCGCTCAACACCGGCCACGGCGGTGACTCCCAGGCAGACCGGTCACACCACACTCAGACCGCGTCCTGTGACCCGGCACTTGCGGAAGCCGGGGCCCGTTCCGCAGATCACGAAAAAGCCGGGGCTGCGAGGCCTGCCGACCCTCAGGTATCGGCGGGGCGTCTGGTCATTGATCGCCGCGGCGGCGCCGGCCCGAGCGAGGGATCGACGGCCAGCGTGCTCGGGCGGCCGGGGACCTCGCGGGGCTGCTTGATTCTCGCCGAGCCAGGAACCTACGCGGGGTTCGGCGTGCGCTGCCACAAGGATCAAGCCCCGATCCCAAGATCGACTCGCCCATGAGAACGGCATAAGAGCCGTGAATCAGGCACAGTGAATCAGGCTGCCGGGAACAAGGCATTCTTCTTAACGGCTGCGCTGCCTTGCCCCCGCCGGTACGTGCGCCGTTTACCCGCCGATGACCCCTTCTGCCGCGTGGAAGGCCTCGAGTGCCTCGCCGGGAGTGTCGTAGCAGGCGCCGGGGCCGAGGGCTGCGCCGATGCCGTAGCGGTCAAGCTGCTCGCGCACCGGGCCGAGGACGGTGCTGACGGCGAAGCGGATGTGTCGTTTGCGGAGGTGTTCGATGACGCGGGTGAGGACCGCCGCCGCGGTGTAGTCGACATCGCCGATGGCCGCGAAGTCGAGAACGAGCCACCGCAGCGGGCTTCCCTGCGCGGCGAGGGCCGTGACGTCGTCGAGGAGCCTGGAGGCATTGGCGTAGTAGAGGCTGGTGCCGAACCGGTAGACCACCAGCCCTTCCTCGGTCCGCGCGCCGGGCAGGACCGGGGCAGGCTGCCAGTGCCCGGCTGGTGACTTCACCAGGACGCTGTTGCGTGGGTTGTAGCTGTGGCGCAGATGGTCGATGACCGAGGCGACGACGGCAAGCAGGATGCCTTGCTCGACCCCGAGGACCACGACCGCGGCGGCCGTGAGCAGGGCAATGGCGAACTCGTGGCGCCGGCAGGCCAGGATGCGCCGCATCCCCCTGATGTCGATGAGTTCGATGGCGATGAGGAAAACCACCGCCGCCAGGGCGGCGTCCGGCAGGTAGGCGAGCGGCCCGGTGAGCAGGAGCAGGACAATCAGGACCACCACGGCAGTCGTGAGGTGGGCCAGCTGGCTGCGCCCGCCCGCGCTGTCGACCATCTGTGTCTTGGTCGGGCTTCCGTTGACAACGAAGGTGCCGGAGAACGCGGCCGCCACGTTGGCGGCGCCCAGGCCGACCAGGTCGGTGTGCTCGCTGAACGGCTCCTCGTATTTCACGGCGTAGGCGCGCGAGGTCGCCGCGCTCTGGGCGAGGATGACCACGAACATCGACGCCGCGGCGCCGAGCAGCGCGGCGTCGTCGTGCAAGCCGAGCGCGGGCAGCCCGAGGTGCGGAAGCCCGCGCGGGACCGGCCCGACTACGGTCACGCCGCGGTCGGCCATATCCACGGCCCGGCTCACGCTGATCGCGGTGATCACCGCGATCAGCGGCCCAGGGATTTTTCGTGTGATCCGGCGCGCGGCCAGCACGATCACGATGACCCCGGCCGACACTGCCAGATCTGCCCCGTGTTCCTGTGGGAGCGCGCGCACGATGTCCACGAGCTTGGTCAGGGTGTTTTTGCCTGTGGCAGTCACCCCGAGCATGTCGGGGAGCTGGCCGGCCGCCACTTGGATACCGACGCCGGTGAGGAATCCGACCAGCACGGTGCGGGAGAGGAAATTCGCCAGGAACCCGAGCCTGGCCAGCCGGGCCAGCAGCAGCATCACGCCGGCCAGCAAGGCCGCGAGCCCGGCCAGCCGGACGTATCGCTCCGACCCAGCTACCGCGAGCCCGGTCAGCGCGGCGGCGAGTATGACGGCGGTGGCGGAGTCCGCACCGACGACGAGATGGCGGGACGAACCGAGGACGGCGAACACGGCCATCGGGAGGAGCATCGTGTACAGGCCAGTCACCACCGGCATCCCAGCGATCTTCGCGTACCCGAGAACCTCAGGGATGCCAAGGGCGGCCAGGGTCATGCCGGCCAGCACGTCCGCGGGTACCTGGGACCGGTCGATGGGCAGCACCCCCTGCATCACGCGCACTGCCCGCAGCCATCCCCGCTGGTGGCCACCGCGCGAAGCCGGCACCGTCTCGCCCCCGCCCGTTTCCCTGCGGTTTCGGATTCGTTAATCATCCCTCCGCCAGGCCGTTTCATCGCGTCACCGCGGCCCTCGGGTTTCTGCCCGCCCTGGCCTCGGGTTCCTGCCGGCCGGCGGCCCCGGCCCGGCCTCAGGTCGGCCTGGCCGCTTGGTCTGATGGGCGCCGAGGGGGGGAGCTGGCGGCCGCTCCAGGCGTGGGCTCCCCATACCGGCAGCAGCGACCGCCTCGGCGGCCGTGCAGGGAAGCTCTTTCCTGCTATCTGCGCGGCGGTTCGGCCCGGCCAGCCCGCGGAGCTGGGCGAACCGGTCGTCGATCTGGCGGACCGAGATCCGCCCGCCCCGCTCGGTCAGCCACACCGCGGGATGGCTGCCCGTACCGTAGCAGGGCCGCACCACTTCCAGGCACTGCGCTAACCCGCCGGCTGCCCACGGCATCACCGTGGCCACCGCCCGGCGCCGGGGCGGGCTGCCCTTCATCGCCTTGCCGTACCGGACATGGCACACCCCGATGCTGCCGAACGGGCGACCGGCGTGAGGAGAACACACCCCCCAACGGTCTTGAGATGGTGAGGGAGGTGGAAATAGCCGCACGGCACATTAAGCTGGTCTTACCGCAGGTTTAGGTGGGCTTAAGCCGCCCCCGTCGGGAGACCGGCATGGAGATCCGGGAGATCGAGGCGTTCTTGGTGCTCGCCGAGGAGCTGCACTTTGGCCGCACCGCCGAACGCCTTTATGTGTCCCCGGCCCGGGTCAGCCAGCTGATCCAGGCGCTGGAGCGCCGCGTCGGCGCCCGCGTGGTCGAACGGACCAGCCGGGCGGTGCGGCTGACACCGGTCGGCGAGCAGCTGCTGCGCGACGCCGGTCCCGCCTACCAGGGTCTTGGCCGGGCCATCACCGGCGCGCAGATCGCCGCCCGCCAGCAGGGCGGTGTGCTGCGGCTGGGTGTGTGGCAGACCATCAGGAGCACCCTGCCCAGCGACCTGGGCGCGGCCTTCGAGGCCGACCACCCCGGCTGCCAGGAGCAGGTCACCATACAGTCGCCGGTCGACCTGTACGAGCCGTTGCGGTCCGGCGAGGTCGACGCGCTGCTGATCCGCCTGCCCGCCGCGCCGGAGGCGATGCCCGCCGAGCCGGGCATCGCCGTTGGCCCGGTGTTCGCCACCGAGGACCGGGCGGTGGTGATGGCCGATGACCATCCGCTGGCCAGCCGCGCCGAGGTCAGCCTTGAGGACCTCGCCGATCACGAGGTGCTGGGGATACCGGACGCGTTTCCCGGCTACTTCCAGGATCTCTGGGTTCCCCCAGTAACGCCGAGCGGGCGCCTCATCCTGCGGACCAAGGGGTGGTCGTCCGGGCACCTGGACGATGTCTGGAACTTGGTCGCCCGCGGCCATCTGGTGTACCCGACCATCGCGAACATCCTCGACCTGTTCCCCCGGCCGGGCCTGACCACGGTGCCGCTGACTGGCCTGCCCCCCTGTCACACCGTGCTCGCGCGGCGCGCCACCCACGCCGCCCTAGTCGATGCCTTCGTGGCCACCGCCGCCGCGTTCGCCGCGGACTCACCACGCCGGGATCTGCCGCTGCCCGCTCCCCACGCGAAGTTGAACCTCGCGCGCCCGGACGAGGTCCGCAACGAACGCGCGCCCGGATCCGGGCCGGGCCTGCGCCCGCTCGTCCAGCTCCGGGCGAGGGCAGCCCGGCCGTGAAATGCGAGTTAACGGTCGTGTAGCCGATCGTCGTTGATCGCGGTGAGATCCGAGAGCAGCCTGGGATCGTCATTGGCGGGCCTTCGGGAGTGCTGTGGACGACAGGGCCGTGGACGGCAGCAGGGCCAACGAGCCGGCTTTCATGCTGGCCACCGAGCGTTTCGTGCTCCAGCCGGCGGCGCGCACGACGGTGGGTGAGGCGGCCGGCGCTGGTGGTGTCAATCGGGCTGGCGGTGGTGGTCGCCGGCGTGGCCGTTTCTACCGCTACCAGGACCACCGCTACCGGGTCTTCGACTCGTTCATCCAGCGAAAGGACTCATGATGATCTTGGTAACCGGAGCCACCGGAAACGTCGGCGGGAATCTGGTCCGTCTGCTGGCCGATGCCGGAACTCAGGTACGCGCCCTAACCCGTGACCCGGACCGGGCCGCGATCCCAGCGGGCGTCACCGCGGTCACCGGTGACCTCAACCAGCCGGAGAGCCTGTCCGCCGCCCTGGCCGGGGTGAGTGGGGTGTTCCTGCTGCCCGGGTACCGGGACATGCCCGGCGTCCTGGCCGAGATCCGCCGGGCCGGCGTGGGCCAGGTCGTGCTGCTGTCGAGCAGTGCGGTCCCGGGTGGGGAGATGAGCAACGCGATCACCCGCTACATGATGATGTCTGAGGCCGCGGTCCGTGACGCGGGAGGTCCCTGGACGGTGTTGCGGCCGGTCGGCTTCATGTCCAACGCGCTGCAGTGGGCTCCACAGCTCCGCGCCGGCGAGGTGGTGCGCGCCCCGTTCGCCGGCGTGCGGCGAGCGCTCATCGACCCCTACGACATCGCGGCGGTAGCGGCGCGGGCTCTGCTCAAGGAGGAGCACGAGGGCCACAGCTACGTGCTGACAGGCCCGGAGTCGCTGCTGCCCGCCGACCAGGTCCGGGTGCTGGTCGCGGTGCTCGGCCGGGATCTCCGGTTCGAGGCGCAGCCGGACGCCGAGGCCAGGGCGGAGATGCGCACCACGATGCCCGCCGAGTACGTGGATGCGTTTTTCCGGTACTTCGCCGACGGCACGCTCGACGACTCCACGGTCTACCCGACCGTCGAGGAGCTCACCGGAACACCGCCCCGCACCTTCCAGCAGTGGGCGACCGCCCACGCCAGCGCCTTGCGACTCGAGCGGTCACCGTCAAGCAGGTCCGGGTAGCTCACGATCCGCACCCCTGTTCAGTCATCCTGAAGGAGTCCTTGCCCATGGAGCCCCGCGTCAACGTCGCCGTCATCTACTACTCGGCTACCGGTCATATCGCCGAGATAGCGAAAGAGATCGCCGAGACCGCCGAAAAGGCCGGCGCCGAGGTCCGGCTGCGCAAGGTCGCCGAGCTCGCGCCGCTGGCCGCCGTCGACGCCAACCCCGCGTGGGCGGCCAACGCCGCGGCGACCGCCGACATCCCCCTCGCCACCGCCGAGGACCTGATCTGGGCCAATGCCGTGATCATGGGCTCGCCCACGCGGTTCGGCAACATCTCCTCCCAGCTCAAGCAGTTCCTGGACACCCTCGGTCCGGTGTGGCAGCAGGGGCTGCTCGCCGACAAGGTCTACAGCGGCTTCACCTCCACCGGCACCCTGCATGGCGGGCACGAGTCCACCTTGCTGGCCCTGTCCCACACCTTCCACCACTTCGGCGGCATCGTCGTCGCGCCCGGCTACACCCACCCCGACAAGTGGCGTGACGGCAACCCCTACGGCACCTCCCACTACGACGCCGGCGGTACCCAGCCCGTCGACGACACCACCCGCGCCGCGGCCCGGGCCCAGGCCGACCGCGTGGTAAAGGTGGCCCGCGCCGTCAGAGCGGGCTCTGCCGCCGGCTCATGACCACCGCCACCGGCATCGTCACCGAACGATAACTAGTAGGGAGCGAGAAGGGCGGTGCGGGACCCTGCCGTGGGCGGGGCTCCGGCCGGGCCTGCGGGTCCTGGGGAGGGGCGTTCGGGTTGGCGCGGGTGGCGGCGCGGGGAACGCGACCTGGGCCAGGCTGGGTGGTACCGGTGGTTGGGTCTGGGCGGGCCCGCCGGGTTGGGTCACCGGGCGCGGGCTCGCGGCTGAGCGCAGCCGTTCGGCTGCTATTCGCGCGGCTGCGGCTTGGGCGGCGCAGTCGTAGGCGTCGGCGGCCTGGCGGATCACCCGGCTGCGCAGCACGGCGGCGGCCGAACACAGGTGCCGCGCCAGCGGTGCTGCGGCTTGGGCAGGGTCAGGTCTGCGGCCAGCTTGCCGCCGCTGTACCACACGGGTGCGCCCGCCTTGGTGGTGTCGCCGGGCAGGGCGACCGCCTACCCGGTGACCTGGCCGGGATTGCGCGTGCTGAGCCGGGTGCGTACGCAGGCCGCCAAACGGGATGAAGCAATGCTCTCGCCACCCTGCGCACGTAGCGCCCGCCCGTGCCGATGAGCGGGCGGGTCCCGCCGAACGCTGGTTTGCGCGCGATGGGCAGGCACAGGACGAGATCACTGACGCACTGGAGATTAGAGGAAGAGCCCTAAACGGCTACATGTGTCTGTCCGGAGCCTGGGGCTGGCCGGTCGACGAGGCGAGTAGGTTTGATGCCAGCCTTCGCTGACGCGGCGTGCTCAATGGTCGCGTGCGCAGCGCTTGAGGCCGGTGTAAGGGCGGGGACGTATGAACGAGCTCATCGGAGCAGCAACACTAGTTGTCACTGCCGTCGGTCTCTGGTTCGCCTACAACTACAGCCGCCAGATGGCCCTGAAGTTGTCTGAGACCCGTCTGGAGGCTTATTCCCGCCTCTGGGAGATCACCGGAGTCGCCGCCCCTAGGCGCCTCGATGGATGGGGCGATGATGGATATCTGCTGCTCAATTGAGCTATTCCGCGCAAGGTGTTGATCACTGAGCGTTGTCATGTGGTGCGGGTGTCCAAGTCAGTCGTTTCCAGCAACCGTAACGGCATGGCGTTGCCAATCGCGAGTCGGACGGTGCCAGGTGCCAGGCTTGCGGCGTGGGCTTGCCGCGAGTCCTGTCTGGTTGACATCCAACTCTTGGTGTGGACCGGCCTGGTCATCAGGTGATGTCGCGATGCCGGGTGAGCAGGGCTCCGGTCAGTAGCGCGACGGCGGTGTAGGCGGCGAACGTGGCACCGCCGGCCGCCTGGGTGATCACGTGTGCTCCGACCAGGCCGGTGTTGCCGCTGGTGCCGGCTGGGAAGGCCAGCGCGCTGCCGGTCTGGCCGGGCAGCCAGCGGGCCACGTTGGGGGCCACGCCCACGAGGATGTTCTCGACGACGAAGAAGAGAGTGAGGATGCCGGCCAGCGCGACGACCGGGTCGCGGACGGCGGCGCCGACGCCGAGTCCCAGCAGCGCTGCCAGCATGACGTACAGGATTCCGCCGCCGATGATCGCCGCCAGGTCGGCGGCGGACAGGGTGTCCGCGACGCCGCGAAGGTGCAGCCCGACGAGCAGTACGGCCACGGACAGCAGGCTCGCCGCCGCGCCGATGAGCCCGCCGGCCGCGGCGTGGACCAGACTCTTGGCGGCCACTACGCGTCCTCTGCGGGGGGTGGCGAGCAGCGTGGGGGTCAGGGTGCCGTGCCGGTACTCGCCGGCCAGGCCGAGTACCCCGAGGATGAGGGCGATCACCCCGGCGGCGGTGGCGCCGGCGCAGGCCACGGTGCGTTGCGCGAACTCGCCGGCCATGGCGAACCGGCCGGTGTGTAGGGGCGCGGCCGCGACTGGAATCACCACGGTGGCCAGCTCCAACACCAGCAGGGCGGCGAGGAGTCCGGCGAAGGAGCGGGCGCTGTGCAGCTTGATCGTTTCTGATCGCAGCAGGCGGCGCATTGTCATTGTTCCTGCCTACCGGCTGGCGCGGTCAGGCGCAGGTATGCCGCTTCCAGGCTGGCGGTGGGGCTGGACGCGGCGGGTCCGCTCCGCAGGAGGTCGGCCAGGGTGGCCTGGGCGCGTACCCGGCCGTTGGCGATGATGATCACGTCGTCGACGGTCCGGGCGAGTTCGGAGAGCTGGTGGCTGGAGACCAGTACGGTGCGCCTGGCGTCGGCCAAGCCGCGGAGCAGGTCGCGCA
>WNGB01015457.1_pt1 | contig 13719 bp, 7 predicted proteins | sample 5400681 | NCBI WGS metagenome assembly WNGB01 (sample SAMN13153367, study PRJNA577476) | soil metagenome | isolation source: 115 cm soil or saprolite under grassland replicate 2 | place: USA:California | collected 2016-06-15 | reverse complement strand
CGCCTCGGCCGGCAACCACGCGCAGGGCGTCGCGCTCGCGGCCCGCCGGTTCGACTGCCGCGCGGTGATCGTCATGCCGAAAGCGACCCCGCGCATCAAGCGCGAGGCGGTCAGTGCGCTCGGCGGCGAGGTCGTCCTCTGCGGGGACACCTTCCAGGAGGCGTCGGCCCACGCCCGCGTGCTGGCCGAGGCCGAGGGCCTGGCCTTCGTCCACCCGTACGACGATCCGGACGTCATCGCCGGCCAGGGCACGATCGCCATGGAGATCCTGCGCCAGCACCGCGAGCCGCTTCACGCCATCTTCGTCAGCGTCGGCGGCGGCGGGCTGGCCGCCGGTGTCGCGGTCTACGCCAAGCGCCTCCATCCCGAGGTCGCGGTGATCGGGGTCGAGCCGGAGGACGCGCCCACCATGCACGCGGCGCTCGCCGCCGGGCACCCGGTCGACCTGCCCGATGTCGGACGGTTCGCCGACGGCGCCGCGGTCAAGCGGGTCGGCGACGAGACCTTCCGCCTGTGCGTGGACCTACTCGACGAGGTCATCCTGGTCAACAACGACGCCGTGTGCGCCGCCATCAAGGACGTCTTCGAGGACACCCGATCGATCCTCGAGCCGGCGGGCGCGCTGGCGGTCGCCGGCGCCAAGGCCTACTGCGCGCGTGAGGGCCTGTCGGAGCGGGACCTGGTGGCGGTCACGTCGGGCGCCAACATGAACTTCGACCGGCTCCGCTTCGTCGCCGAGCGCGCCGAGATCGGCGAGCAGCGCGAGGCCCAGCTGGCGGTGACCATCCCGGAGAGGCCGGGCGCGTTCCTGGCGCTCAGCCGCGCGGTCGGCGATCACGACGTCACCGAGTTCAACTACCGCCACGCCGATCCGCACCGGGCCCACGTCTTTGTCGGCGTGGCGGTGAGCGATCGGGCCGACAGCGGGGTCCTGTGCCGGCGGCTGCGCGAGGCCGGCCTCGAGGCGCTCGATCTCTCCGACAACGAGCTGGCCACCATCCACCTCAAGCACCTCGTCGGCGGCCGCACGCCCGGCCTCGAGCACGAGCGCCTCCTCCGCTTCAGCTTCCCCGAGCGGCCCGGCGCGCTCCGCCGTTTCCTCGAGCACATCTCTCCCGCGTTCGACATCAGCCTCTTTCACTACAGGAACCAGGGCGGCGACGTCGGCCAGGTCCTGGCCGGCATCCTGGTCGAGCCGGGCCGCGAGGCCGCCTTCGCGGCGCTGCTCGCGACGCTCGACTACCCGTTCGTGGACGAGAGCGACAACCCGGCCCGGCGCCTGTTCCTCTAGCGCTGGAGGACCTCTCGACGGATGCGACCCGGTCCGGTCTCGATGGCCGCTTCCTGGCCGGCACGCGCCCGCTCGCGGGACGGGCCGTCCCAGGTGCGCACCACGCCGCCCGTGGAGGCGAGGAAATTCGCACTGGTGGAGGCGGCCCGAGCGATGCATCGACGACCTCCACGACTATCATCAGTCTCGCGGCCAGCAGGGCCTGGACCTGGAGGAGGAGCTGCTCATGTGCCCCGACGATCGCGATTTCGACGAGGAGGTCCAGCGAGGCGAACATACTGACGCCCGCCGGGCGGCGCTCGGGGACATGCCGGCGGTTCGCGACTCGATGCGGCGCGTCTGGTATAGCCGGTGGCTCGATGCGGTGACCCCGCTGGGCCGGGACATGCGCCTGGCCCTGCGCTCTCTCATGCGCGCCAAGGGGCTGTCCGCCACCGTGGTGATCACGCTGGCGCTCGGCATTGGCGCCAACGCCGCGATCTTCAGCGTCGTGCGCGGCGTGCTGCTCCGCCCGCTCGTCAATCGCGGCGAGGACCGCATCGTCTACATTCGCCAGAGTGCGCCCGGCAATGGCGTGGCCAACACGACGTTCTCCATGCCGGAAATCGCGGACTTCAAGGCCCGCGCGACCACGATCGCGGCGTTCGGCGACTTCTCGACGATCGACTTCAACGTGGTCGGCTTCGGCGGGCCCCGCGTGGTGCATGCCGGTGTCGTCAACGGCTCGTACTTCGACGTGATGGGGCTGCGGCCCGTGCTCGGCCGCCTGCTCACGCCGGCCGACGATGGCCCCCACGCGGCGGGCGCGGTGGTGCTGACGCACCGCTTCTGGACGTCCGCGCTGAGCAGCGATCCGTCCGTCATCGGCAAGACGGTTCGCCTCGGTCCGCAGAGCGCCATGGTCGTGGGCGTCCTCGAGCCCTCCGTGCCCTATCCCGCGGACACGGAGATCATCGCGAACGTCGTGACCAGCCCCCATCATCTCGGCGCGACCATGGTCACCGACCGGGGGCATCGCATGACGGACCTCTTCGGCCGCCTCGCCCCGGACGCTTCTGTAGAAGACGCGCGCGCGGAACTGATCGCGGTGCATGCGGCCATGGTGCGCGAGCACCCCGACGACTACTCGAAGAGGAGCAACGTCCAGCTCAGCGTCACGCCGCTTCGCGATCAGATCGCGGCGCCGGCACGCACGATCCTGCTCTTGTTGCTCGCCGGCGCCGCGGTCGTGTTCGTGATTGCCTGCTCGAACGTCGCCAACCTGATCCTCGCCCGCTCGGTGCGCCGCGAGGGCGAGCTCGCCACGCGCGCCGCCCTCGGCGCCAGCCGAGGCGCGCTCCGGCGAACGCTGCTGGCGGAGAGCCTGCTGCTCTGCGGCGCAGGCGCCTTGCTGGGCGTCGCGCTGGCCGAGCCGTTCGTCGCGGTGGTGTCGCGCTTCGCCGCGCGCTTCTCCGTACGCGCGCTCGAGGTCACCGTCGATGCCAGCGTGCTCTGGGTCGGCGCCGCGCTCGCCATGGCCGCGGCCCTGTTGCTCGCCTGGGTCCCACGCCTCCCTTCGGCGCAGAACCCGCGCGGCTTCGGTCTGGCGGGCGGCAGTCTTCGGATCACGCCTGGCACCAGACGCCGCCTGCGCCTGTTCGCGACGGTCCAGATTGCCTTCTCGTTTCTGCTGCTCGCCGGTGCGGCCACGCTGCTCGGCGCGCTCGTCGCGCTGCAGACGGCGAGCACGGGCTACGACATGCGGCAGGTCATCGCGATCGACGTTCCCACCTACCTCGGCCTCGCCGATGCGGCGGAGATCGAGCTCCATCAGGAGATGACGCGGCGCATCGGCCAGCTGCCCGGTGTGGAAGGTGTGGCGCTCGGGAACTTCGTGCCGTGGCGCGACGCGGGCCGCATGCGTCTCGGCTTTCCATTCATGGCCGAGGGCTACGCGCTGGCCGGTGACGAAGAGCCGCCGCTCGGACGATTGAGAGCCGTCGCGCCGGGCTTCTTCGCCGTGCTCGGCATCCCGATGCTCGCCGGGCGCGACTTCAACGACGCCGATCGCGCAGACAGCGGGCCTGTCGCGATCGTCAGCGAGAGCGTGGCGCGCCGGATGTTCCCCGACGGCGAAGCGCTCGACCGGAAGCTCTGGTGGCTCTTTCGGGCCCGCGAGCCGCTGCGCATCGTCGGCGTGGTCGCCGATGTGGACGACGAGAACGTGGTGCGCGGACCGGCGCTCACGATCTATCGCCCGATGCGGCAATGGCGACTTGCCGGCCGGCTGTTCGTCCACGCGGCGGGCGATCCCTACGCGCTCGTGCCCGCGGTCACGCGGATCGTCCGCTTCGGCGTGCGGCTGGCGATCGGCTGCTCACCGCGCCGCCTGCTCCTGCGCGTGCTGGGTGAGGGAGCGCTCATCGGGTCGATCGGGATCGTCGCCGGCGCCGCGGGCGGCTACGCATTCATGAGCGTGGCGTCGAGTTACCTCGGGAACCTGCGGGTTCCCGGCCCGCTGCCTCTTTTCGGCGCGGCGACCGTGCTCGTCGGCTCCGCCGTGGCGGCCTCGCTGATGCCCGCGGCGCGAGCATCGCGCGTGGATGTGATGGAGGTGCTCCGATCGGAATAGGCGCGGCCCCTAGGCGGCGAGCGAGATGACGGCGTCCTCGTAGCGCCGCCTGCCCATGCTCCCTTCGGGGAAGATCCTGTGCCGCGCGATCCACTCGAATGATGCGTCGAACGCCTCCCGCGTGTAGGGCTCGAAGACGAGGCGCTCGCCCGGTCCCCAGCGGCGCGTGTCGACCTGGTCGAGAAAGCGGGCCGGGAACTCCTTGCGGTAGTGATGGGTGTAGAGCTCCGGCCGCAGGTCGATGTCGCGCTGAGTCCGCCTGAGCGCGCGGAAGTACTTGCGCACGTCATCCAGATCGGGCGAGCCGGTGATCATCGATGCGATCATGAACGTCGCGTCGATGACCTTGCGGAAGCCGAGCTGCTCGAGGAAGTAGTACGGGCCGCTGAACACGGTGGCGGCCGGGACCTGGCGGTCGATGAGCTGCTCCATGCGCTTGAAGAGCAGGCCGTCGGCGAACGAAAGCGAGATGTCCTCGACCGGCATGTACTGCTCGAGCGCCTGGATGGTCGCGTAGTGGCTGCCCGACTGAAACCCCACCGAGATGGGCACGCCCTTCAGATCGGCAGGGCTCACGACATCGGATTCGGGCGGCACGAACACACCCGCGGGCGAGACCGAGTAGGCATCGGCGTAGAGCTTGCCGTGGCCCGACGAGGCGGCGACGTTCACCGTCCAGTGACAGGCGCCGCTCACGTCGCACGCGCGGCCCTGCTCGAAGCTCTGATACGCGCCGACCCTGTCGGGCGTCGCGTGCTTCACGACGGGATCGCCTGTGCCCCAGTTGTCGCGAAACTCGTAATCGAGTCCTTCCGCGCGAAAATGGCCCTTTTCCTCCGCGACCCATTCCTGAAGTCGGAAGTGCGGCGATATGACGAATCTCGCCATCATGGTCTCCTTGCGGCGGGCGACGCGAAAATCGTAGAGACAATGTCTTCGCCGGTCAACCCGACCCGCCGTCATGAATCGGGTAGCGCGGTGGCGTTCCGCCGGACCGGCGATGCGGGTAAGGTCGACGCAGACGATCTTTCAGGAGGTGCACCCATGACCGCAGGACCGTTCCAGCGTTTCTGGCGACTCCTCTTGCCGGCGGGAGTGCTTGCCGGCGCCGCTGCGTTGCCGGCCGCGATGCCGGCGGCTGCGAACGACGCGTCGGTGTTCCGACGAGACCCCGCCGCGATCTGGAGCGCCTCCCTCGAGGGTGTGCACGGCGTCGCGCCGGACGCGACGGTGCGCCAGATCGCGCGGGTCTCCGTCGCCGGGGGCGTGATCCGCGTGCGGTTCGGCAACCCGTTCGGTTCGACACCGGTGCGAATCCTCGACGCGTGGGCGGGCCGCACGATCGCGCCCGGCTCGGCACGGCTGATGCCCGGCTCCAACCGCCGGCTGACATTCGCCGGCGCCCCCACCGCCACGATCCAGCCTGGACACGAGGTATGGACAGATCCGGTGCCGCTCACCGTCGAGGCCCAGGAGGACGTGGCGGTCAGCGTGTACGCGCCGGATAGCCCGGTCGACGACCACACCTTCCCGCCGTTCGCCTTCGACCCGCCGGCCTCGTACATCGGCACCGGCGGCGACACCGCCGCCGATCCGTCGGACGCTGCCTTCCCGAGCTACCCGGTCATCCCGGGCAACACGTCGAGCACCGCGACCGGGTACCACCCCGGCCAGACCTGGTGGATGGATCTCATCGTCGCCGAGCGGCCGGCGGCGCGCGGCACGCTGGTGGCCCTCGGTGACTCCATCACCGACGGCTACAACGCGTACGGGCCGCCCGGCCAGCGCTGGACCGACGTGCTCGCCGACCGCCTCGCCGCCCTGCCTGCCCATCGCCGCCTCGCGGTCGCCAACGCCGGCATCTCGGGCAACACGGTCAGCGTGCAGCCCAATCCGTACGACCCGACCGGACAGTGCTGCGGGCCGCCGGCACCCGAGCGGCTCGACCGCGATGTGTTCTCGGCTCCGGGCGTCCGCGCAGTCCTGCTCCTGGAAGGGACCAACGACATCGGCGGCGGGGCAAACGCGCCCCCGGCGCCGGCAGCCCAGGTCATCGAGGCCATGCAGTCGATCGCGGCCGAGGTGCACGCGCGGCAGCTCCGGATCATCGGCGCCACCATCCTGCCCATGTGCAACCCGGCTGGCAGCGACAAGGAGATGACCCGGCTCGCGGTCAACCAGTGGATCCGGACGAGCGGCACCTTCGACGCGGTGCTCGACTTCGATGTCGTGCTGCGCGACCCGGCCGACCCCACCCAGATGATCGCAGACCTGCGTACCGACTGCTACCACCCCAACGCCGCCGGCGACGCGCTCCTGGGCCGCTTCATCCCGCTCGACGTCCTGGTCCACTGATACCTCTATCGCCCCTGACCAGGGCGCCTCGATCACCAGCGCGGGTACACGAGCGGGCGGCTCCGGCCTCGCGGATGACGTACGTCACGGCCTGATGCTCCCGGCGAGCGCAAACTGTGGCCTCGTCCAGCCGGGCGGTCGATTGACGAGAATCGCCGTGCGCCGGCCACTGGAGAGATCGAACAGGGAAGGACTGGAGAACCCATGCGCGAGCCGATCTGCGTCACCTCGAATCGATCTCTATCCTGTGGCCTCGCCCTCCTCGTACTGACAGCATCGAGCGTGGCGGGAGCCGAGCCGCATCCGCCGGAGCTCCTGCGCGCGAGAGTCGGCGAGGAGCTCGTGCGCGAAGGAGTGTCGCTCGCCGGGCTCGGACGTGCGCTCGCCATCCAGGCCCGAGGCGAAGGCGTGGTGGTCATTCTCACCGACGGGCAGTCGGGTCGCATCGTCGCCCAGCGCGACGTTCCGCGCCTGCCCGGCGACCGCGAGGCGGCGATCGCTCACCTGACCCTGCTGGTGGCCTCGATGGTGCAGGCGGAACAGCTCGGGACGAGCACGGCGCCGGAGGTGCTCCTGGCCGGATGGCGGGCCGCCTTCGTCGCCGAGCGAGTTGTAGCCCATCACCGCCCGCGTTCGATCGCGATCTTCGCCGGCGGAGACCGGCGGGGCGATTCCGGCGCCGCGGTCCTTTCCGCGGCCGTCGCTCTCGGCGAGGCCTACCGCGGCGCCGGGGTCGAGCCGGTCCCGGAACCGGAGGGCCTCGGCGACCTCGACGGACTCGACGATCCGGCGATCGTCGCGCGAGCCGCCTCCACGCAGGCCGAGTCGATCGCGGTGGTCCGCGTCCTCAGCGGCGGGCCCAGGCTGCGCGCGCTGGTGTCGATCTACGACCGACGCGCAGCGCTGGTCACCGCGTACACCACCACCGCGGGCGAGCCGGTCCGCCCGCCGGGACCGGAGAGCGGTGGCCCGCCGGGCGCCGCGACCGCGACCGCGAAGCCGCCGCTGGCGCAGGACGGCGAGCCGGGTCGCGCGCAGCAAGAGTACGCGCGCCGGTCGATCTCGATGAAGTGGGACCCGGACGACGTCGAGCCGGATTACTACGTGTGGACGAGCCTCGGAGAGCGCGCGGTGGACGGCGCCGAGTTCTACGATGCGGTCGGCCGGGCGGACCTCGCCGCCAGCGTCCGCCGCCGCCGGAGCGGCGGCGTGACGGCCCTCGTGGTCGGCGGCATCCTCGTCAACGCGGCGTTTCTGTATCCGCTCCTGAACAGCTGCGATGGCTCCTTCGACGAGGTCGACTCGTGCTTCGAGTCGAGGTGGCTGACCGCGCTGGGCGTCGCGGCAGCCGGCTTCGCAGTCGGCGGCGTCGGTCTCTACCACGTCATCCGCCGCGACCCGCTGGACCCGCCAGAGCGGGTCGGGCTGGCACGCGAGTACAACGGCCGGCTCCGCCGCGAGCTGGGCCTCCCGCAGGAAGTCGGCCAGATCGACCGCGCCGATCGCGCCTTCGTGTCTCTCGGCCTGGCGCCGTTCGTCGGCGAGAACGGCGGCGGGATGAGCCTCGTCGGCCGATTCTGACGTCGATCGTCGATCCACCGCCGGAACGCGCCGGCCGTGCCAAAGAAGGCGAGCAGTCCAGTTCCCCGCCGCCATGGGATGTCCGGACGAAAATGACTTCCTCGACTTCGTCGAGGGACGCCTGACCGCCGAGAAGCAGAGCCTTGCGGCGCCCGAGATCGCCGAGGTGCAGCGCGCGCTGGCCCGCGCTCGAGGCAAGCGCCGATCGAAGGTCAAGGGGTCCTGACCGGCCACGCGGGCGCGGAGCGCATCGGGACCAGCGCATTCTGGAGCCCGCGTGGATGAAGCCAGAGCGCAAGGCGCGGTGCTCGACAGCTGGAAACCTGACGTCGATGTCGCGGTCTTGCCGATCGGCGCGGATTGGCAGAGAGCCGACCCTGGCCAGAGGCCGACATGGGTCGGCTCGTTCGCGGCACTGGCCTTGCAACCCGCGACGTCGGTCATGCGCCTCTCGACTCGCCTCGACCGTGCCTTCGTCGCTCTTCTCGTCCTGGTGGCCGCGTGCGGGTCGAGCCCGCCCGCCGCGCCCGATTCGCTGGTGGCCACCCCGGGCGACGGACGGGTCTCGCTCTCGTGGGCGGCTCCTGACGACAATGGCAGCCCCATCACCGGCTACACCGTTGTGACCACGCCCCCGCCGGACGGGGGCACCGTCGTCCATGACGGGACCAGCGCGACCGTCGACGGACTGACCAACGGCGGGACCTACACATTCGCCGTCGCCGCCGTCAACGCCGAGGGCGGCGGGCCGGCGGCTGTGTCGGAGCCGATCATGCCGGTCCCGGCGGTGCCGTTCGACACCGCGCCGGTGCCGGTCGCGGACCCCTCGAGTGCTCTCGACGACGGGTGGCGCCTGGGCCCGTTCATGGAGATCTACGTTCGCGCCTACCGGGACTCGAGCGGCGACGGCGAGGGCGATCTCGCCGGCGTCATCGAGAAGCTCGACTACCTCCAGGAGCTCGGCGTGCGCGGGCTCTGGCTCATGCCGGTTTACCCGAGCCAGGACAACGACCACGGGTACATGGTCACCAACTACCGCGACGTGCACCCGGACTACGGGTCGGGGGCGACGCTCGACGCGCTTCTGGCGGCGGCCCACGCGCGCGGCATCGGCGTCATCCTCGACTATGTGCTCAATCACTCGGCCCGGCGGCACCCCGGCTTCGTCGCATCGAGCGCGGACCCGGCCGGGCCGTGGCGCGACTGGTACGTGTGGTCGCCCTCGCACCCCCAGGGATGGACCAGCGTGACCGGCGGCGATCCCTGGTTGCCATCCCCGAGCGGTCCCGGCTGGTACTACGCCTTCTTCTTCGGCGACAGGCCCGACTTCAACTGGAAGCAACCGGTGGTGGCGGCCTATCACCAGGACTCGTTCCGCTACTGGCTCAATCGCGGCGTGGACGGGTTCCGGCTCGACGCGGCGCAGCTCCTCGTCGAGAACGGGCCCGCCGCCATCGCCGACCAGTCCGAGACGCTCGCCGCGCTCGCCGGGCTGCGCGCCGTGCTCGATGGCTACTCCAACCGCTTCATGGTGTGCGAAGCGCCGGGCGCGGGGCCGCTCTACGCCACCGGCAATGTCTGCGGGACCGCCTTCGCCTTCAACCTCGGCGGCTACACCACGCCCGGAGGCGAGCTGGCCTACGGTCAGCAGATGGTCCTTGCCGCCCTCGCCGATCCCATCTCGACGAGCGCGGTGGCGAGCTTTCCGTACACGGCGCCCATCGGCAAGCTGTCGACGCTGCTCGCCAATCACGACCGCTTCGCCGGCAAGCGGCTGTGGGACACATTCGGCGGGGACACGCCCGGCTACCGTCTGGCGGCCGCGACCTTGCTGCTCATGCCCGGCACTCCGTTTCTCTATTACGGCGAGGAGATCGGGATGGCCGAGGTCCCGCTCCCCGGCGCCGATCCCGCCACCGACTATCGACAGCGCGGGCCGATGAGCTGGACGGGCGATGCGGGCAACGCCGGCTTCAGCTCGGTTCGGCGGATCGACGGGCCGCGCGCGGTGACCGATCCCACGTATCGATACTTCAAGCCCGCGCCCAACGTCGCGACCGCCAACGTGGCCGCCGAGACAGACGATCCGGCGTCGCTCCTCACCCATTACCGGTCGCTCATCGCGCTGCGCAACGGGCACGCGGCGCTGGCGCGGGGCAGCTACCGGGTGCTCGCGAGCGCCGGCGCGAGCCTGGTCTTCGCCCGCGCCCACGCCGACGAGGAACTGCTGGTGGCCATCAATTATCAGGAATCCGACGCCTCGGCCGACCTTCAGCATCTGGCGCCCTCCGCCACCTATTCCTCTCTCTTCGCCTATCGCGCCGCGCCGACGGCCGTGACCACCGACGCCTCCGGCCGCGTCTCGCTGGCCATGGCGGCCCGGTCGGTTCAGGTCTTCACCCTCGCCCGCGCCGCGACGCCCTTCGGCGTCCCCATGTACGTGCGCGGCTCGATGAACGACTGGGCCGATCCACCCCCGTCGTCGGCTGAGCTCGGGTACGACGGCCATGATGCCTACGGCACCACGCTCCACCTGGCCGCCGGCGAGCACATTTTCAAGATTGCACCCGCCGACTGGTCGGTCCCTCTGCTGAACCTCGGCGCCATCGGAGGCGGCATCCTCGCCGTCGATCGGCCTCTCGTGCTCGAGCAGACCGGCTGGCTCGACGGCGGCGTCGGCTCGGACGTGCGCCTGACTCTGACGAGCGAAGCGGACTACCGCTTCTCCGTCGATGCGACCAACGTGCTCGCGCCGGTGCTCACCGTCACCCGGGTCCAGCCCTGAGGTGCATCCAGGATGCGCTCCTGACGCGCGATTGGAGTGACCCGGCTCGGTCGATCCAGGGCTCTTTCCTGCCAGACCCCGCTTCAGACGGCTCCGGATTCACCTGCCGTTCACCCGCGTCGGAGGGCCTTCCATGATGCTCCTCGAGAGAACCACCCGATCACTCGTACCCCTGGGTCTGTTGACCCTCGAGCTCGCCGCTTGCGGCGGTGACCTCGATGAGTCCGAGAAACTCTCCAGCAGCGCCGCGGCGGCCACCACCGGCTGCTCGGTCGCGTATCAGAACCTGAACGCCTGGCAGTCATCGCCGACCTCGGGCGGCTTCACCACCACTCTTGCGATCACCAACCTGGGTGATCCGATCGACCACTGGACCCTGACGTTCACCATGCCGGGCGGCCAGTCCGTGAGCAGCGGCTGGAACGCCACCTTCAGCATCAACGCCACGGTCAGCGCCACCGACGTCGGATGGAACGGCTCGATCGGCACCGGCGCGACCAACGCAAGCGTCGGCATGCAGGGCACCTGGAGTCGGTCGTCGGCAGGCGCCGCACCGCCGAACCCGTTCCCGCAGCCGACCGACTTCACGCTCGGCGGAGTTCCATGCACCGGCAGCACGACCGGCGGCAATCAAGCACCGATCGTCAGCCTCACGAGCCCGACCGCCGGCCAGACGTTCACCGCGCCGGCGACGGTCAACTTCGCCGCGACCGCGAGCGACGCCGACGGGAGCGTGGTCCACGTCGACTTCCTGAACGGCTCGACGGTGATCGGCTCGGACACGAGCTCGCCGTACACGTTCGCCTGGGCCAACGTCGCGGCCGGCAACTACTCGGTGAGCGCCCGTGCGGTGGACAACGCCGACGCCACCACCACGACCACGCCGATCTCCATCTCTGTCGGCGGCGGAGGCATCGGAGGCGCCGCGCCGGCGCTGCACGTGTCCGGCAACCACGTGGTGACCGCGGGCGGCACGACATACAGGCTGCTGGGGGTCAACAGGTCCAGCGGTGAGTTCGCGTGCATCCAGGGCCGGGGTATGTGGGACTCGCCGACCGACCAGACGACGATCGACGCCATGAAGATGTGGAACGTCCACGTGGTGCGGGTCCCGTTGAACGAGCAGTGCTGGCTGGGGGATAGCGCCGTGCCGCCGGGCGGAACCAGCGGGGCAGCCTACCAGCAGGCGGTCAAGGACTGGGTGAACCTGCTCGTGGCCAACGGGATCAACGTGATCCTGGACCTACACTGGAGCTTCGGCCAGTACACCGGCCCCGGCGCCGGCTGCTCCGACGTCAACGCGACGTGCCAGAAGCCGATGCCGGACGCGCAGTTCACGCCGACGTTCTGGTCCCAGGTGGCCACCGCGTTCAAGGGCAACAACGCGGTCATCTTCGACCTGTTCAACGAGCCGTTCCCGGACGCCGCCAACAACTTCTCCAACGCCACCCAGGCGTGGACCTGCCTGCGCGACGGCGGTACCTGCACCGGTATCGGCTACCAGGTCGCCGGCATGCAGAGTCTGGTCAATGCAGTTCGCGCGACCGGCGCCGCCAACGTCATCATGGTCGGCGGGCTGACCTGGACCAACGACCTCACCCAGTGGCTGACGTTCAAGCCGACCGACCCGACCGGCAACCTGATGGCCTCGTGGCACTCGTACAACTTCAATGGGTGCGTGAACACCTCGTGCTGGGACAGCACCATCGGCACCGTGGCCCGGCAGGTGCCGGTGGTGGCCGGTGAGATCGGCCAGAACAGCTGCGCTCACGACTACATCGACCAGGTGATGGCCTGGGCCGACGCGAACGGCGTCGGGTACGCGGCCTGGACCTGGAACCCGTGGGGCGGCTGCGACAGCGTCGGCAACGTGCTGATCCTGGACTCGGCCGGCACTCCGACCAGCACGTTCGGCGAAGGCTACCGCGCACACCTGCTCACCCAGCAGCCGTAGAGCGCCTCGACGGAGTGCCTGCCGTCGGGCCAGGTGAGCCATCATCTCGGCATGGCTCGTCGACACCAGGTCTTGCGCGACGAGAGGACAGCGACCGATCGGCGTCACCTCGCGGCGAGTCTCTGCGAGGATGGCGCCCTCCTGATCGAGGGCCAGGATCTCGGCGCCGGGGTCGAGGCCGTGTTCGGCCCGGGCATCCGCGAGTACGAGTGGACGAGCAGGGTGAGCGCCGCGGAGCTGCCGGCGCTGGTCGCGGCGCTCGGCGGCGCCGAGGGTGCGGACATCCTCGACACCGTCCGGGCGACGTGCACCGCGGACCCGACTCTCCTCGAGAAGACGATCCGCGCCGCCGGAATCACATCAGAGTTCTGGAGCCGGATGGGCGACTGGACCGTCATCGACGTAGAGCGCGTCGATCGCGGCGGCGTACTTGGCGAGGATCGACTTGCGCCTGAGCTTCATCGTCGGCGTGATTTCGTCGCCGCCCGCCAGCCACTCGTCGGGGACGAGGGCGTAGCGCTTGATCTGCTCGACGCGCGAGAGGCGCGCGTTGGCGCTGTCGACCGCGGCCGCGATCTCGGCCTTGACCGCTGGCGCCTCGACGAGCTGGGCCGGCGTCGTGGCCAGGCCATGGCTCCGCGCGAAGGCCGCGGCCCCCTCCGGATCGAGGACGAGGAGCGCCACGTTGTAGGGTCGGGCGTCGCCGGCCACGAAGGCCTGGCCGATGAGCGGGCTCGAGGTCTTGAGGCGCGCCTCGATGTAGGCCGGCGACATGTTCTTGCCCGCCGAGTTGATGATGATCTCCTTCTTCCGGTCGATGATCGCCAGGAAGCCCTCGCCGTCCAGCCGGCCGATGTCGCCGGTGTGCAGCCATCCCTCGCGGTCGATGCTCTCGGCGGTGAGGTCCGCCATGTTGCGGTAGCCGCGCATGACCAGCGGGCCGCGCACCAGGACCTCGCCGTCCTCGGCGAGCCGCAGCTCGACGCCGGGCATGGCGCGCCCCACAGTGCCGATCTTGACCCGGTCGGGCGGCATGGCCGTCGCCACGCAGCTCAGCTCGGACATGCCCCAGACCTCGGCGATCGGCATGCCGATCGCGTGGAAGAACTCGAGCACCTCGCGCGGAGTGGGCGCCGCGCCGA
>WNGB01012332.1_pt1 | contig 13719 bp, 10 predicted proteins | sample 5400681 | NCBI WGS metagenome assembly WNGB01 (sample SAMN13153367, study PRJNA577476) | soil metagenome | isolation source: 115 cm soil or saprolite under grassland replicate 2 | place: USA:California | collected 2016-06-15 | reverse complement strand
ATCCTGGGCCAGTTCGGCGCGGACCTGCTCCAGCAGCCCGCACAGCTGCTCCACCCAGCTACCGTCGTCCAGCCCGATCAGCCGCCAGGCGAGCTCCGGGAGCACGGCGCGCAGCGCCGTGTTGACCTCGGCGGGCACCGGGGTGAGGTAGCCGCGGACCGCGTCGCACGGCGGCTCGGCGCGTCCGCCGGGCAGGAAGAAATCCCCGGCGCTCTTCCACTCCCGGCCGCCGTTGTCCTTGGCGTCCCGGAAGAACGCTGCGAGCGCCACTGAGTGCGCGTGCCGCCGGTCGATGCGCGGATTTCCCAGCGGTACGTAGGGGGCACGGACCTGCCCGGTCAGCATCGACTCCGGCGCCTGGTAACGGGACAGATCATGGGAGCGGCGCTGAGCGTAGGTGACCACCAGCGCGGCGGTGCCACTGCGGCGGCCCGCCCGCCCGGCCCGCTGGATGTAGTTGGCGGTAGTAGGCGGCATGTTCCGCAGCAGCACCGCAGAAAGCGCCCCGACATCGACGCCCAGCTCGAACGTGGTGGAGCAGCTCAGCACGTTGACCTCACCGGCGAGGAACCGCTGCTGGATGCCGGCGGCCTCCAAGCCGGTCCACTGCGCGGTGTGCTCCCGGGCTGTCAGCGGCACCGGTGCGGTCTGCGTATACAGGGAGCGGTAGTGGTCGTCGGCGGCGCGGTCGGCGGCCAGTTCGCCGGCGCATCCCATCGTCGGGCACACCCCGCGAAGGGCGGCTGTGGTGACCCGCCGGCACAGTGAGCACCGCCACAGGTCGCCGCCAGCCGACAACGTGAGCCATGTGTGATCGACCTGGTGCACCTGGCCCAGCTTGGGCAGCGCCGCCGCGTGCAGCCAGCCGTCCCGGGCAGCGTTGAGTGTCCGCCAGCAGCCGGCCAGCACGTCGCGCGCGTCGATCCCGGCCGCGGGCTCGCCGAGGACGGCCAGCAGCCGGCGCAGGTAGTCCAGTCGCTTGTTGACACCACGGGTGGGCAGCCAGCTCAGTACCTTGAGTCTTGCCTCTGCGCCGTCGCCGCGGACGTAGATCGGGCCGCGCCGCGGGTCGAACATCTCGTCGGCCGGGTCGACGTCGTCCGGCATGGTGAGCGCGCCCTGCAGCCGCACCGTGCGGAGCAGTTCGGTGAACAGGAGCACGCACTCCTGCGCGGACAGGCCCAGATCGAGCAGCGGGGTGGCTGGCCGCCATGACGGGTCCATGCCCAGCCCGACCCGCAGGAGCCCAAGGCCTTCCAGGGACTGGCGCTCGTCGAGGGCGACCAGTTCGCGCAGCACCCAGCGGGCGGCCTCCCGGCGTCTGCCCTGCCGCGACTCCCGCCGGGAGAACACCCCCGCGCGGCCGGCCGCGGCCGCGGTCTCCTCGATCAGGTCGTCCACCGTGGCGTCCGCGTCGCGGGTGGTGGCCGACGCCAGCCCGTCCAGGATCAGCCGCCGCTGCTGCACGAGGGCGTGACTGGACTCCAGGTAGGGGGCGAAGAACGCGGCGGCCTGCCGGCTGTCACTGAACGCGAGGAGCTTGCGGCCGCCGCCGGGCCGGTCCGCAAGCTCCTCATCCGGGGGCAGCGCCTGGTAGAGCGCGGTGGCCAGCACTGCCGCGGCTGCCTCGTTGCCGCTCTCGAACAGCCGCACCTGCCCGGCGCCGCGCGCTCCGCAGGCCAGGCACCCGCTCGGGGTGCCGGACGTGGCCGCCAGTCGCCGCACAGACCGCAGTTCGGCGGCGCAGCATCCGCAGGGTGCCGTCCCCCCCACGGGCGCGGACGCTGTGTGGAGCGTTCCGCATCTGCCGCACAGCAACGCGTCCTTGGCGGTCGCCGCCGCGGCACGCTCGAGGATCTCATCGTCCTCGTCGGCCGTCTCGGCCGGCGCGTCGAGCAGCAGCCAGGTGCGGCGGTCGGGGCGCACTGCGCGCGATGTGAAGTGCTCACCGCCCGAGGTGCGCTCCACCGAGCCCGCCAGATGCACCGCGCCGCACCGCTTGCAGCAGCCAAACTCGAAGACAGCGCCGGAACAGTCCGGGCAGATCTCGCGGCGGGCCAGCGACACGTGCGGGCCACCGGGCGTCAGGCAAGTGTACGCACCCTCGGTGGCCCGGGCGAACAGATGGTACCGGGCCGACAGCACCGGAGTGCCAGCGCTGTCACGAATCTTCGAGCCCACCGCGACCAGCGCGGCGAGCGCCGCTCCGCCGCGTGGACCATCGGCGTCGGTGAACACCTCGGCGGCCAGGTCGGTAAACGGCCGGGGCGAACGGGCCAGCAGAGTGCGCAGCCGCGCCATCGTCTGCTCGTGCGCGAGCAGCAGCGCGGCGTCGTTACGGCCAAGGCCGGCGGCCACCGGATCGTCCGCGGCGCGGCCCAGCAGCGCCGAGCCTGGATCGGCCGAGCCGGCCAGGTCGAGATAGTCGTCGGGACCAAGAGGCCCCCACAGCGGTCCGGCCGGGATGGCTACCCGCTGCGCGCCGACCAGATCCTGGCGTGCCGGGTCGCTGTCCACCCACTCGAAGGACGCGTCGAACAACTTGGCGGCGAAGTCCATCACCGCCCGCGGATGGTCGCCGACAGTAGCGCTCGTGGCGATTGCCTGGAACGCCGCGTCAGCATGGCCGCGGCCAACGCGCTCGCGCAGCCGGCGCAGGAGCATGCCGACCTCTTCGGCCTTCGCCCCGTCGTAGACGTGCGCCTCGTCCAGCACGACGAACCGCCAGTGCCCGCCGTGCTTGCCCTCGAACAGTTCCATGTCCGCCGGGCGCAGCAGCAGGTATTCCAGCATCGCATAGTTGGTGAGCAGCAGGTGCGGCGGGCTGTCTCGCATCTCCTGGCGGCTGAGCAGTTCGTTCGGCAGCCGTGGCTCGCCCGGGTTCAGCGACTCGAACAGCGACGTGCCCTCGCCGGCCCGCTCCGGAGTGTCCCCGGTGTACCGGCCGAAGGTGACCTGCGGCATGCTGGCCAGCAGTCGGCGGAGCCTGCGTAGTTGATCGTTGGCGAGCGCGTTCATCGGATACAGCAGCAGCGCCCGCACCCCGGGTCCGAGCGTGCCAGCCTCGTGCTCAGTGGTCAGCGCCGACAGTACCGGCAGCAGGAAGCTCTCCGTCTTCCCTGACCCGGTGCCGGTGGCCACCACCAGGTTCCGTCCCGCAGCGGCCTTCCGCAGCGCCTGCTCCTGATGGCCATAAAGAGGCCGGTCCAGGGGCAGCGCCGCGCTGCCCAGCCGGGCGAACGCCGGATCCAGCACGCCCTCGCCGATCAGGTCACGCAGGCTCGCCCCGGTCCGGTAGGGCGGCGTCGCCTCCAGCAGCGGCCCCTTGGTCAGCAGCGGGCTGGCGGCGATACAGTCGGCCAGCGCGACCGCCAGCACAGGGTCACGGACGGGCAATAGCGACCGCAGGTAGCGCCGGTAGGTGGTGCTCAGCAGAGTGCTGGTAGCGATCGCGTCCACGATGGAAGCCGCTCCCGAGCGGAAGGAAATGCTCCTGGAAACCCTACAGCGCCAGCAGACGCGCAGGCGCAAGGCGCCGGGTCAACCGGGCAGCCACGGGTCGGCGGCCGGCGCGGAAGCGCTGATCCGGGCAATCACCGCGGTCCGCGCACCCACAGTCATCCGCAGCTCCGCGCCACCGTGGGCGCTCACCGTGTCCAGCATCCGCCGCAGCGGATATCTGCCCCGCTTCGAAGGCTCCAGTACCTGCACGATCCCCCGCGCGGTGACCACATCGATGGGTGGGTCAGCGGCGGCCCCGGGCAGGTCCAGGCGCAGCGCGCCACCACGGATCAGGTCCGCCGCATCCAGCTGCAGCGGCCCGAGACTGTGCCAGGCCGTGGGGGCACCCGCACTGCCCGGTTCGGGTTCGATCCGTATCCGGCAGTACGGCGGGGTGACCCGGAGCGGCAGCACGACCGGACCCGCCACACATGCCACCTCAATCCCGGTGTCCTCGGCCCCGATCATGGCCGCGCAGGGCGAGGCGGTCATCCCGGGCGCGGGCGAGAGCACGGCCTCGGCCGCATCCAGACCCTCCTCAGCTGTCAATCGCAGCGCGGGCGAGTAGGCGACGTCCAAACCCTCGGCCACGAATACGACACGGCGCAGCCCGGCGACGGGCGCAGTGTCCAGCGCGGTCACGGTCACCACCAGTTCGCCGAGCACCGGACGAGGCACCCGATCCCACAGACGCTCCGGATCCCAGCGATCCCCGCTGGCCTCGACCGCCCCCAGGACCCGGCCGGAGCCCGGCCCTCGCACCTCGACCCACCACCGGGTATCACCGGCGGGCAGCCGCACCGTCGGCAGCGCCCCGAAGACAGCAAGCCCGTCCGTCGTGTGGATCCCCGGTACCGGGGCGCCCGTCACCAGCCGCGGTCTCGACCGGCCGCGGACAATGTGCCGTCGCGGCACATCCTCGCCCGCAGGCTCCACTTCCAGCCAGGCAATTCCGGACAGGTCCAGCTGGACCAGCCGCCAGCCTTTCCAGGTCAGCGGCAGCCTGCTCTCCACCAGGACCCGCGGCGCGGTATCGGCACGCAGCGCCCGGTCCTCTGGGTGGACCAGCCAGACGGCCTCGGGCGGCAACACCGCCGCGATCGGCTCACCGTCGGCGTCGAAGGCCAGGAGCGGACCCGGAGGATCGGTGACCTCGTCCGGAGACGTCGGGGTCCAGGATCCCGCCTCATCCCGGCCAGGATCGGCGGGGTCCACGTCGCGGGTCAGCACGCCCCGCCCGAACGGATCGAGCCGCAACGGCGGCCGCCCGCCCGGTCCCGGGGAGGCGGCCGCGACCGTCCGGGCCGCGTCGATGACGCGGCCCGGCAGAGACAGGTCCGCCAGGTCTTCAGTGCCGGGTTCATCGTTCTCGGAGAGCAGCTCCATGAGCGTACGGCAGCGTCCGACGAACCCGGTGCCCGCCCTGAGGCGCAGCAGCGCGGCGACCGCGGGATCGAGCGCGGCTAGTTCCTGTTCCGGCGCTCCGGCACCGGCCAGCCGCAGGAACTCCGGCAGGGACGACTCGGTCACTGCCGCGTGCGCGAGCACAGCCTCAAGCGGGTCGCCCGCCGGGGCCGGGACGCCTAGCGTCGCAAGCGAGCCCAGGAACGTCTCGGCCCACTCAGCGGTGGAGCGCCTGGTCGCACGCGATCCGGTCGCCCGGTGCCAGGCCGGCCAGACCTTCCCGTTCTTGTCGTGGTGGGCCGTGATCTGCGCCATGGCGACGACGACGCAGGCCGGCCACCGGCATGTCAGTACTGTCGGCGGCTCGGACCGGGAAAGGCTTCCCAGCGCCTTTGCCGCCGCGTCCAGCATCTCGGGTTCCACGTCGAGTGTCCCGGCCGGCTCTCCGGACGCGAGATGCCGGCGCCAGCCAGGTTCGAGCAGGTCGAGCAGCATGCCCGTTGGTGGCCCGCTCATGCTGACCCCCCTAATCGCTCCCAGCGTCCCATGGTCCGCGGATGAAGCGTAGTCACCGGCACCGGGCCCTTCGCGATCCAGGAGCGGATGGTCAGTACGCGACCGCCCGCACGAGCACCCGACCGGGCTGGTGGCCAGGAATCCGCACTGGCTGGGTAAACGCCCTTTGGCGATGTCTGGACAACCCGCCGCCGTGACGCCTGCCGGTTCCGTCCGGCAAGGGGTGTACCGACCGGGCCTGGTGACGGGCGTGGCGTAGCCGCCAAGGGCGCCACCGCGTGATCATGTTGATGACATACACTGGAGGCATACATCATCAACAACTCGAGGCGGCTGATGGCGCTGACCCAGATCGACATCGACGAAGACGCCCTCACCGAGGCCATGCGGCTGTCTGGGGCGAAGACGAAGAAGGAAACGGTCAACGTTGCGCTGCGGGAGTTCGCCGCCCGGCACCGCCGGGTCGCGGCACTGGAGCACTATGCGACGCTGGCGGCAGGGTGGGATTTCGAGGGGTGGGAGCACCGCCGGGCGGCTGAGAAAGACCCGGCGGTGTGATTCGTTACCTGCTCGACTCGTCTGCCCTGTGGCGGATCCTGCGGGACCCCGCGCTGCGGGCGGCCTGGGCAGAGGTCGTCTCCGTGGGCGCGATCGGTTCCTGTCACCCCCAGCGCGTCGAGTTCCGCCGCTCGGCCCGCACCATCGACGAGTACGAGCAGATGTCGGGAATGTTCGAGGCGCTGTACCCGGATGCGGCTATCCCCAAGGGAGCGTGGCGGTGGATAGAGTCCGCCCAATACCGCCTGCTACGGCAGGGAGCCCACCGGGCATTGTCGGCCGTGGACCTACTGATCTGCGCCACCGCAGCCCAACACGACCTGGTGGTGCTCCACGACGACAAGGACTTCGCGACCGCCGCACGGTACCTCCCCGACGTGCGCGAGCGCACCATCCACGACGCCCCGCAACCCGGCTAAGGCCCTGCCCCGGCGGGGCAGGGCGATGCCTGCACCCGCTGCCGGTACGTCTACACAGGTCACCGGCCCCAGCGGTCCAGGAGGCGGCAGCCTGACGAGGACGTTATCCAGCGCGGCTCGCAGCAGCCGGGCAGGCGCCGGTCAATTCTCTCGGCGGAGCGGACATCTCGTGGCTAGCCGGATGGCTTGTTGCAGCCGCTCCTGCCGACAACCCGCATCGCCTGGGTAAGGCCGAGAGTCAGACCCGGAGCGGGGCCTGGAGATCTTTGATCATCGGGAAATGGCGCACGTTGAGGGTCGCGAGATCCAGCCCTTCCACGTCCGCTGTGGCCGCGATCAGGTAATCTCCGAGCCCGGTTCCCTGATGCGAGCGCCGGTGCTCGCGCACGAACTCCGCGGTGCGCCATGCGACCCGCTCCGTCACCGGGAACGCGCGCATGCTGGACAGCAGGCGGCTGACCTGCCGCCGCTCCGCAGATCTCATGCCCCCGGCGACTTCGGTCAGGCTGACTGCGCTCACCGCCAACGGGCCGGTATCCCGGCGCGCTGCCAGCAGCCAGTCCCGCGCTGCGGGAATGCCGCGCAGGTTCGCGATGAGGACGTCGCTGTCGACCAGGATCACAGGTCAGCCATGCGGTCCAGGTGCCGCGAGCGCTCGTCGGACCCGCGGCCGAAAGAGCTGTCCTCGTCGCGAGCTATGCCGAAAGAGTCCCGGATGGCGGCCAGATCCGCGTCCAGGTCAGCCGCCCCCGACGCGCCGGTACTCCGATCAATGAGCTGCCGGATCAGCTCAGCCCGCGAGATGCCCTGCGTGCGTGCGACCCGCTCCAGAGCGGCAGACTGGCCTTCATCCAGATAGATATTGGTCCGCTTCATACACCACATTATACATCAGCAGCCGCGGCGGCGGCTGCCCCGCTCATGCGCGCGGCAAGCCCGATCGGTATCCTGACCCGCGCCCGCACCCTGCTGCTGGCCGACCGGCGCACTGGGCGGCCGGTCCCCCGTGGTGGCACGGCAAGAGCTTGTAACCTCAGGTGTGTAAAGATCTTTTAGCTTCGAGCAGGTTCCCGCTTTTACCTGATTCGTCCTGGGTAGGCGATGTCGAGCTCGTTGTGCCGCCGGAGGACCACCAGACCAAGCCGAGATCGCGGCGCTACGGCGTCGCCACGACATTCATCAACTCACACCCCTCACAAGCCACCCGCTCGGGCAATAAGAGCACCACGGGGGTAGTCCACCGCAGCCACTCGGCCGATCGGTACCCCTTGCAAGTAGTAATACAGCAGGTGACGGCGGTCATGGGGGTACCGATGCCTCGGTGGGCCGGACGTACCAGCATGCGAACCGCGAGGTTCTATTCGCTGGTGGCCCGCTGCCGATACGCCTGCGCAGATCACCCGCCAGGAAGGCCGTCAGGTGAGGAACGCCGCCTCGGATTTCCCGCCTCTAAGTGGGCTGCCCCGCGCCTGACCTCAGTCAGTGGCCTTAGGATGCCCGGTGCCTGCGTAGATAGCTCGGGCACCCGCCGAGAGCGTCGGCGAGTTACCGCCAGCAGCGGCCGCAGCACGCGGCCGGCCATGAGCCAGCCCAGCCCCAGCGCCAGCGCGGTCAGCACCGCGAGCACGATGCTGCACTGGACGAGCAGGTAGTGCGCTTCGACAACGCATCGTGTGGCAACATGAGTTGCCTAAAAGGTAACAGGCCTGATATTCTCGCCCCATGGGTGCCGACGTCGACCTCGCCGCGATTGGCCAACGACTGCACGGGGCACGCGAGACACGCGGGCTGACGCTGGACCAGCTCGCCGCTCTCGCTGGACTTTCGAAAGCACACCTGTCTCGGTTGGAATCCGGTGAGCGGCAGCCCTCGATCGGCGTGCTCGTCGACTTGGCGAGCGCTCTGGGCACGCGCATCAGCACTCTGCTCGGCGAAGACATCGACGGTTCTCCGCTGGCCACCTACGGTCGCGACGCCCCCAGCCACAACGCGGGCGGCCTGGAAATTGCCTCCTGTAGTGGGTATCCAGATTCGCATGCCCTGGAGGCACTGCGAGTCACGGTCACCCCGAACCGCCCGCCCACGCCGCCGGTGCGCCACCGCGGCGAGGAATGGCTCTACGTTCTGCGCGGAACGCTCGAGCTGGAATACGACGGCGTGCTCTATGAGATACCGAAGGACTCCTCGGTGCACTTCGACGCGAGCCGGCCGCACCGGATGGCGACTAGACGAGTCCCGGCCGAGGTCCTGCTCGTCACAGCCGAGGACAAGACCGAGCTCAGCCAAATCCGTCATTAACCAGATCGGTTACCGTTGACGACCTAGTCAGGTCAATGCGCCGGGCGCGGTTTCCGATCCTCTGCGAAGGACGAAATCGCCGTGCCGACCGATGCGCTCCTCCATCTGATCATTCGTACCGTGCGGCGCGAGGCGACCGACGTTGTCTCATTCGACCTTATCCATCCTGATGGCGCGCCGCTTCCGGAGTGGCAACCCGGTGCGCATGTCAATCTGCATCTTCCGTCAGGCATAGTGCGCTCGTATTCACTCCACGGCGACCCCGCTGATCCCTGCACCTATCGCGTGGCGGTGCTGCGCGCTGAGGCCGGGCGAGGCGGATCAATAGAGCTGCACCGCATCGCTCAGCCAGGCAACCGCGTCACTGTCGGCCATCCGCGGAACAACTTCACGCTCGAGCCGGCCAGCCACTACCTGTTTCTCGCAGGCGGTATCGGCGTGACGCCATTGCTCGCCATGGTCCGCAACGTGGCTGCGGCCGGTCTTCCCTGGACATTCGTCTACGGAGGCCGCAGCCGGCGCAGCATGGCCTTCGTCGCCGAAATCGAGGCTCTACCAGGCGGCGACCTGCAGGTCGTGCCGGAGGACGAGGCCGGTCTCCCGGACCTCGCGGCTGCCTTCGTGGCGGTTCCGGCCGGTGGCGCCGTCTACTGCTGCGGCCCGGCACCGATGATCGCGGCGGTGGTGTCCACTGGCCAGGCCATCCGACCGGACATCCCGGTGCGACTCGAATACTTCAGTGCAGCGACCACCGATCACACATGCGAGGACGACACCGCGTTCGACGTGATCCTCGCAAAGACGCAGTTGACCGTGCATGTTCCCGCGGGCACATCGATTCTCGATGCGATCCGGCCATCCTGCCCGAACATCATGAGTTCGTGCGAGGAAGGCATCTGCAGCTCCTGCGAAACGGAAGTACTCGAAGGCGTCCCCGATCACCGGGACACGGTCCTCACGCCCTCGGAGCGCGAAACCAATCGCTACATGATGATCTGCGTCAGCCGATCACGCACGGCCTGCCTCGTCCTCGATCTTTGACCCAGCCTGAGGTCTGTGTCAGCCACGTAAACTCTCGCCGGCCCGATGTCGGCCACGTAAATATCTGACAACTTAGGTTGCCTAGCAGGCAACATGCGCCTAGGCTTTCGTCGAACCCGCCCGCCGGCCTGGACCGTCGGCGGCAACGACGAGAGGGCGCTATGAGCACCAGCATCGATATCGAAGCGGCCGGACCTAACTTCTCCGTCGAGAAGCAACTCGACGTCAGGGCCCGCACCCACAACGCCCTTCGGGAGATCGCGGCGAACATCAAGCCGGGCATGGTCGAGGAGGACGCCGTGGCGATGGCCCGCCAGGTGCTGGGCACGATGGGGATGCGGAAGGGATGGCACCGGGTCATCGTCCGATTCGGCCCGAACACCACTAAGGACTTCCTGGCCAAGTCCGAGCCAGGCATCGTGCTCGGGGAGCAGGACATCTTTTTCATCGACATCGGCCCGGTATACGGGGACACCGAAGGCGACGCCGGTGAGACCTTCGTGTTCGGCGAGGATTCCGAGCACCTCAAGGCCAAGCACGATGTCCGCGCCCTGTGGCAGGACGTACGCGACCTGTGGTTCGAGAAGGGCCTGACCGGCCCGGAACTGTATGAATACGCCGGCACGTCGGCCGTCGAGCGTGGTTGGCGGCTCAACCTCGATCTGTCCGGGCACCGTCTGTCCGAGTTCCCCCACGAAGCCCATTACGACGGATCGCTAGCCGACGCCAAGCTGCGCCCGAAGCCGAACCTGTGGGTGCTGGAGATGGCGATCGCCCACCCGACCCGCAACTTCGGCGCCTTCTACGAAGATCTCCTGCTCGAGGACCAGTCCTTCGACGAGTGAACGCCAGATAGCACTGACGGACCTGCCCCTCACCCATACCGCCGGTCGACATCGTTGTCGTGCCCTGGCACCTGCATCAGGAGTCACACGATGACGATTTTTCCCGGAACCAAGGGTTCTTCAGACAAAGACGCGGCGCCGGCCCGGCGCCCCCAAGGTCACGGCCTTCGGACCGGCGTCCTGGGGTTTCCCACTCTGCTCGCCCAGTCGATCGCGCTAATCTCGCCCACGATGACCGCGGTGCTCATTGTGCCGCTGGCCTTCTCCGACGCCGGTCAAGCCACCTGGCTCGCCTACCTATTCGCGACCGTGATGCTCTCCTTCGTCGTCATGAATCTCAACCAGTTCGCGCGACGCTCGGCATCCGCTGGCTCCATGTACGCCTACACTGGGCGCGGCCTCGGACCTACCGGCGGCGTGCTGTCCGGCTGGACGTTGTTGTGGTCCTACGCCTTCATCGCCATCGCCGGACTTTCCGGCTTCTCGATTTTCGTCAACCAGTTCCTCGACTCGGTCGGCGTTCAGCATCACGTCCCCGCCGTCCTCTCCTTCGCCGTGAGCGCCTGCATCTGCTGGTTCGTCGCTTACAAGGACATCCGCATGTCTTCGCTGCTCATGCTGGCACTCGAAGGCCTGTCGATGACTTTGATCCTCGGCCTGTGCTTTATCGTGCTCTTCCGGCATGGCAGCCCGATCGACACGGCGCAGCTGACCCTCAAAGGTGTCGGTCTCAACGGCTTGAACCTCGCCGTCGTTGTCTGCATCTTCAGCCTCGTCGGCTTCGAGAGCGCCACGGCCCTCGGCGGCGAAGCCAAGAACCCCCTGCGTAACGTGCCCCGCGCCGTCGTATGGAGCCTGGCGATCACCGGCCTTTTCTTTGTCTTGGTCAGCTACGTCGAGGTCTTCGGCACCCGCCATTACGGCACATCCCTGGCTGGCCTCGCCGCACTCTCCCTGTCACTGTCCTGCATCAACGCCGGCGCGCGCATCCTCTACCCGATGGCACGCCACGGCGTCTTCCCGCACCGCATCGGTGACAGCCACGACCGCAATCGCACCCCGCACGTCGCGATCACCGTCTTCACGATCGCCGTCTTCGTGATCCCGACCGTCATGCAGCACTTCACCAACCCACTGACGACCTTCGGCGACGCCGGCACCCTCGCTGCGTTCGGATTCCTGCTGGCCTACTCCCTCATCTCGATCGCAGCACCGGCCTACCTGCGCCGCCGCGGCGAGCTCACCCGCAAGAACATCGTTGTCTTCGTCCTCGCGATGCTGTGCCTGCTCGTCCCGACGGTCGGCAGCTTCTACCCGTTGCCCGTCGCCCCCATCCGGTACTTCCCGTACTACTTCTTCGCGTACATGCTCGTCGGAGTCTGCTGGCTCGCCATCGTGAGCCGACGCAACGCTGGCGTGCTGTCCGCCATCGAGATCGACCTCGAGGCCACCATCGACGCGCACGACTCCACCGACGAGACCCTGCTGCAGGCCCACTCGTCACAGGACATGCAGCAGAGGACGGAGAGTTCCGCCGAGGGCATAGCGGATCGTGCGACATAAATGATCTGCACGACTTCGCTGACCGATCGCGACAGCTCCGGGCCGCTGCTGGTCGTTCGGCATGTCCCGTGGGAGGGTCCGCACCGCATCCTGGACTCCTTCGCCGGCAACACAGTGGCTATGCAGGATCTTCTGGACGATCAGTCGGTCCTGCCACCGCCCGAGTCCGTCCGCGGCGCAGTGCTCATGGGCGGCCCGATGAGCGCCACCGACGTCGCAGGCTTCCCCAGGCTCCAGCAGGAGCTGGACTGGATATCGGAGGCCATCGACCGCCAGGTGCCGCTGCTCGGCATCTGCCTGGGGGCGCAGCTGATCGCCAGAGCAGCGGGATCGATCATCACCCCCGCGCCACGACCCGAGATCGGTGTCGCGCCGATCCAGATCCTTACCAGCGACGACCCGCTTACCACCGCGCTGGCACCCAGTACGCCAGCCCTGCATTGGCACAGCGAGGAGTTCACCCTCCCCAGCGACGCTGTCCACCTTGCTAAATCCGAGCAGACCGATATGCAAGCCTTCCGGCTCGGACGCAGCGCCTGGGGGCTGCTCTTCCACCTCGAAGTAGACGCTGCGCTCCTCAATGCCTGGCTGGCTGAGCCGGTCATGATGGCCGAAGCCAGTGCCGCCCTCGGCGCGGATTACGCCGCGCAGCTACGAGGCGACGTCACCAAGCTCGATCAGCGCCGAGCCCGGCACGTCTTCGACACCTTCGCCGCCCACTGCGCCATGCAGGCGCAGCAGCTACCTCTAACCGGCTGATCCTGAGACTGACAACGACCGGACGGCGGGGAAGGCTTCCTTGGGGAGTCACTCCATGCCGCGGTTTCCAGGCGCCCAGTGCAAGGAGACCCGGGTCGCATTTCGGCGTAGCAGGCAGTAGACGGGGAACACAAGAAATGATCTCAGAAAGGCCCACCCGTAACGGGTGGGAACTGCGCCGCGCTGGAGTCACCGCATTCTTCGCCCGGCGCTGCGCCGACGCCAGCTGCCAGCCGCGATCCGGCGCGCTCCGCGCGCCCTTGAGGACGTAGAGAAGTTATCACCACCTGAGCGGCGCTGTCGTGGCCGGCGCGGCCACGGTACCGCTGGAAATCGCCGAGATCGCCGCGCAGGTGGCCGAGTTGGCCGCGGGCATCGCGGCCGGGGGGAACCCGAATCTGCACGGCGACGCCATGGCCGCTGTTCATCTCGCCGAGGCCGCAGCCTGCAGCGCTGCGAATCTGGTGGACATCAACGTGACCCGGGGCCGCCTGCCCGGCGGCCTGTCCCGGCGCGGTGGCCACAGCACGGGCGGCCGCCGCGGGCCTGCGGGCCGGGTGCTAGCTGCCCGTCCCGCCCGGGGCCGGGCTCTCCGCCGGGTGCTAGCTGCCCGTCCCGCCCGGGGCCGGGCTCTCCGCCGGGTTCGGGCTGTCCGTCCCGCCCGGGGCGGGACTGGCTGTCCCGCTCGGGGCGGGGCTGGCCCCCGGGCTCTGGCTGGTGGCCGGGCTCGGGCTGGTGGTGGGGCTCGGGCTGGTGGTGGGGCTCGGGCTGGTGGTCAGGCTCGGGCTGGTGGTCGGGGTCGGGCTGGTGGTGGG
>WNGB01033045.1_pt1 | contig 13720 bp, 16 predicted proteins | sample 5400681 | NCBI WGS metagenome assembly WNGB01 (sample SAMN13153367, study PRJNA577476) | soil metagenome | isolation source: 115 cm soil or saprolite under grassland replicate 2 | place: USA:California | collected 2016-06-15 | reverse complement strand
TCGTGCGGCAGGTCGGCACGAGCCAGGACACCAGGATCACGTTCTACCGTGGAGACTCCGCCAGCCTCGGCTACCGCGTACTGGAAGGACACTGGCTGGACGGACCCGGCCAGGTGGCCGTGTCCGAGCGGTTCCTGCTCCAGCGCAGGCTCGCGGTCGGCGACACGTTCACCGTGGAACAGGACGGCAAGCGGACGCAGGTGCGGATCGTCGCCAAGGTCCTGTACAACTCGGGCGAGCTGATCCTCTCCAACTGGGAGACAATGGCGCTCATCGCGCCGGGCACGCAGGCCACCCTGTACGAGGTCCAGCTCAAGTCCGGCACCGACGCGCAGGACTACCTGGACGCGAGCGCCGCCGCGATCTGGGCATGCTCAAGTCGATCGGGATGACGCCCGGCCAGGTCACGGTGATGGTGGTGACGTCCATGGCGGCGCTGGGAGCGCTCGGCGGCCTGCTCGGCATCCCGATCGGGGTCGTCGCGCACCGGCTGGTCCTTCCGGCCATGGCGCACGCGGCCCAGGTCGCCTTCCCAGACTTCATGCTGGACGTCTACCAGGCGCCGTTGCTCGCCCTGCTGGTACTGGCCGGCATCGCTATCGCCGCCCTCGGCGCATTCGTCCCAGCCAGGTCGGCGGCACGGGCCACGATCGCAGAGGTGCTGCACAACGAGTGATCCGGCAACTCACACAGGCGTGATCGACGCAGGTGGTGAGGATGTCTACGGCCGGAGCCTCACGGCGGTGCTCGGAGACTGACCCTGCGAAACCCATATCGGATTCGCGATCGCGATAGTGAATCCACTGTCATGATCGCGCATCCGATATGGGTTTCAGGCCATGCTCCCGCGTGAGCCCGCGATCGGCGGGTACCGGCCTCACATGGGTGGCCGGGTGATGGTGTTCGCTCCCGCTCCGCAGCTGACGGTGACCATCGAGCAGGTCGCCGACGCGGCGGAGTTGCACGTGCACGCCGGTGGCCAAGGGCTCTGGCAGGCGCGGATGCTCGCGTCGCTCGGCGTCGACGTGTCGTTCTGCGCCGTCACGGGCGGTGAGGTCGGGCGGGTGCTCGATCCGCTCATCGACGCGGAAGGCTTGCGCCTGTGCGCCGTACACCGGGCCGCGGAGAGCGGGTGGTACGTGCACGACCGCCGCGACGGGGAACGCCGGGTCGTCGCCGAGGAGTACGGCGATCCGCTCGGGCGGCACGAGCTGGACGAGCTCTACACGCTGGCGCTGGCGGAGGGGTTGCGTGCCGATCTGAGCATTCTCGGTGGGGTCGGCCATCCGGACCTGGTCAGCGCGGACGTGTACGGGCGGCTGGCTACAGACCTGGGCGGCAACGGCGGGAAGGTCGTGGCGGATCTGACCGGCGAGCACCTGGACGCCGTACTCGAAGGGAAGCCGGTCTTCGTCAAGGTGAGTGACGAGGAGATCGGTGACGCCGAGCCGCTTGACGCGCTGCGCGCACTCAGGAAGCACGGCGCCGGCACCGTCGTGGTCAGCCGCGCGGACAAGCCGGCCCTGGCGATGATCGACGACGAGGCGTTCGAGGTGCGCATGCCGAAGCTCGCGGTCGCGGATCACCGGGGCGCCGGCGACTCACTCGTCGCCGGGGTCGTGTCCACGCTGGTCAACGGCGGCGACATGCGGGCCGCGATCAAGGCCGGCGCGGCGGCCGGTGCGCTGAACGTGACGCGGCACGGGCTCGGCACCGGCCGGGCCGACGCCATCTCGGAACTGGCCAAGCGGGTCGAGCTCGAACCACTCGGAGAACGATGAGACGCGTCCTGATCACCAACGACGACGGCGTCGCGGCGCCGGGCATTCGCGTGCTCGCGATGGCTGCCGCGGACCTCGGCTACGAGGTCGTGGTGGCCGCGCCGGCCACCGAGGCGAGTGGTACCAGTGCGGCGATGAGCGCCTACACGACCGATGGCCGGGTGGTCATCGAGGAGCGCGATCTCGATGCGGCCGGCGTGACCGCGTATGGCGTCGGCGCCTCGCCCAGCTACATCGTCGTGCTCGCGATGCTGAAGGCGTTCGGCGAACCGCCCAACCTGGTGCTGTCCGGGATCAACCGCGGCGCCAACGCGGGCCGCGCCGTACTGCACTCGGGTACCGTCGGCGCGGCGCTCACAGCGGTCGCGTACGACCGCCCGGCGATGGCGGTCTCCCTCGACGTGCTCTCCCCTGTTACCGCGACCAGCGGCGGCAACGCCATCACCGTGATCGACGAGACCGACGACGAGAAGCGGAACTGGAACACCGCGGCGGCCTACGCGCGCGACCTGATCCCCGCCATGCACGATCTCCCTGCCGGTACGGCGCTCAACCTCAACGTGCCTGACACACCGGCCGACCAGGTCCACGGCCTCCGGACGGCGCGCCTCGCGAAGTTCGGCCAGGTACAGATGGCCGTCGCCGAGACCGGCGAGGACTTCGTCCGCACCACCGTCGAGCAGAGCCGCGCCGAAGCCGGCGAAGGCACCGACCTTGCCCTGCTCACCGCGGGCTACGCAACCCTCACGGCCATCCGCCCGATCAGCGAAGTCGCAGACATCGAGCTGACTAGAGGTTGGACTAGAGGTTGAACAGAGGCCCGGTGATCATCAGGCCGATGTCGTCGCAGAACTGGACCTGCTCCATCATCTTCGCCTGGTCGTCGGTCTCCTTCCAGAACCCGTGCATCAGCAGGGCTGTCGGCACCAGGAAGATCACGAGTAGTAGCGCACCCAGGTCCGCCCATATGCCCAGCAGGACCGAGATCGCGCCGAGCGCGAGCAGCACGCCACCGGCGAGCACGGCGATCCGTGCAGCGGGGACACCTTTGCTCTGGGCATATCCGGTCATGCCTTCGGCCTGGGCGAAGTGCGCCACGGCCGACGTGGCGAAGAGGGCGGCGAAGAGGATTCGCCCGATCAGCACGACAACATCCATGGTCAGCCTCCGGTCATCGCCTTGACGCGTCGAACACGTCCCAAAAAATGATGACGCGTCAGGAATACCCTCACCACCGCTGCGCGGCGCGTCCGCGAATACCGCACTCAGGGGGTTGGAGCGAACTCATCCGGCGTGAGGCTGGTCACACGAAATCGGCCGTGAGCCAGGCCACTCGGATCACGGCGCTGAGCGTGACTGGCATGACTGACCGCCACGGACGATCATCCCGCACCGACTCACGGTGACACGGAGTGACGGTTGACCGACGGGTAACGTTTGGCTGGCCGTGACCTGGTCGTTATGGTTCTTGGGCCCCTGGGGAAACCCTGGGGTGTTTCACGCCCCTCGCGAAAGGCCCCAGCTGTGTTCCCCGACCATGTCGTGCCCACGAGTGCGACCCGCACTCCGACAGCGCGCAAGGCCCGGCACGCCGGCCCCCGCCGTTCCGCCCGATCCAAGCAGGCGCGTCCGCGGCTCGTCGGCCTGACCGCCGCCGTCGCCGCCGCGACCAGCGCCGTCAGCCTGACCGGCTCCGCCGCTCCGCGTACGACGCCGACCGCCGCGCCGATCGACGGACAGAACATCACCGCTGCCCGGATCGACAGGCGGCTGCTCGCATCGCGTGACGCGACCCGGATCGGCCTCGCCCAGACCACCGCCCGGGCCCGGCAGGCCGAGGCGGCCAAACTGGCGACCGCCCGCGCGGCCAAGCTGACGCAGTACCGGCAGCAGATGCTGCGCCGGGCCCAGGCGCTCGCCGCGGCCAAGGTCGCGGCAGCGAAGGCCGAGGCCGCCGAGCGCGCCCAGGGCGCGCGGATGATGATCTCCGGCTACCACATCACTGCGACGTTCAACCAAGCCGGCAGCCGCTGGTCCCGCAACCACACCGGCCTCGACTTCGCCGCGCCGATCGGCACCCGGATCGGCTCGGTGATGGCCGGCGAGGTGATCTCCGCCGAGTTCGCCGGCGCCTACGGCCGCCGGGTCGAGGTGCGGCACGACGACGGCACCGTGACCTGGTACTGCCACATGTCCGAGTTCACCGTCTCGGTCGGCGACCGGATCGCGGCCGGCGACCAGGTCGGCTCGGTCGGCGTCACCGGCAACACCACGGGGCCCCATCTGCACTTCGAGGTGCACCCCGGCGGCGGCGACGCCGTCGACCCGTACCCGTGGCTCCAGGACCACGGCCTCAACCCGTAAGTCACGTCACGCAGGCGCTGCGGGAGTTCGTACTCGACCACCTGACGACCGACCCGGCGGTCGCGCACACCGAGACCAGCCTGATCTTCGAACACGTCCGCAGCTGCGCCGTACCCTGAGCGAACTTGGCAAGCAGATGTCGCGAGATCCTGCCTGACAAGTTCAGGCGGCGAAGAGGTCGGTGGTGCCGTCGGTCCAGACGACCAGGCCGGTGCGGCCGGGGCGGGTCCGCAACCAGGTGAGGGCGTCCGGGCCGCGGGCGAACGCGGCGGTGGCTTCGATGTCGACCCAGGTGAGGGAGTCGCCGACGACGGTCACGGCGGCGACGGCTTCGGGCGGGCGGCCGGTGCGGGCGTCGACGATGTGAGCGCCGCGGTGGGCGGTTCCGGACGTCGCGACGGCGCCGGAGCGCAGCGGCACGGTCGCGACCAGCCGGGACGGGTCGCGCGGATCCTCGATGCCGATCGTCCAGGGCGGGGAGTCCGGGCCAGCGGCGCGCGCGACCAGGTCGCCGCCGGCGGAGAGGCAGTAGCCGGTGTCCGCCAGCTCGTCGAGGTGCCGGGCGGCGCGCTCGACGGCCCAGCCCTTGACGACGCCCGTCGGGTCGAACACGAGTACGCCGCCGGGACCGGGGCGGCAGACGGTGAAGGCGCCGCCGGACACCGCGGCCGCCTCGTTGCCGAGGGCAAGCACCTCGCCGACGTCCGGCGGGCAGTCGGCGAGGGCGATCTCGCCGCGCGCCAGCCGGGACACGCACGAGTCGTCGCGGTACGTGCTGAAGACCCGGTCGGCCTCGCGCAGGTCGGCGACGACGGCGGCCCAGGCCCGGTCGGCGCGCGGGCCCCGGGCGTGCCGGCCGCGCAGGGCCAGGCTGACCGGCATCCCCATCACGTGCTCGACATATCGCGCGGTCACAGTCCGGCCTCGTCGATCGCGGCCTGCAGGGAGGCGACGTACCCCTCGCTGGTGACGGTGGCGCCGCTGACCATGTCGATGCTCGCGCTCTGCTCGTCGATCGTCTCCTTGACCAGGACCGGCAGCGCGTAGTCGTTGATCTCCTGGTCCTTGGGGTTGCCGTCCGGGTACTGCAGCACCGTGACGTCGGTGATCTTGCCGCCGCTCGTGGTGATCTGGACCTGGACCGGTCCCCACCGGGTGTCCACGACGTCGCCCTTCACCGTCGAGCTCCCGGTCGAACCGCCTGACGTACCGCTGGTCGTGGTGGAGCCCGTGCCGGACTCGATGACGGTGCGTGGCCCCGTCGCGACCGGGCCCGAGGTGGACGTGTGGTAGCCGAAGAGCAGGACGACGACCGTGATCGTGCTGAGCAGCCAGGTGACGATGCGCCTCACGGGTTCACCATCCGAACTTCTCGACGTGGATGCGCTCGTCGGGTACGCCGGCGGCGCGCGCGGACCGTCGTACCGCGTCGGTCCAGGGCTCGGGCCCGCACACGTAGACGTCGCGGTCGTCGATGTCCGGCACCCAGGTGCGCAGCAGGGTCAGGTCGTCGGCGTGGCCGGCGCCGGCTCCGATCCACGAGTCCGGCGCGCGCCGGTGGCCGGGCAGCCAGACCAGCTCGAGCCCGCGCTCGGCCGCGAGGACCCGGAACTCGCGCTCGAACAGCGGTACGTCGGTGAACCGTTGCAGCAGCACCGCGTCGCCCGGTGCGTAGTCGAGCTCCTCCGCCAGCGCCCGCAGTGGGGTGACCCCGACGCCGGCGCCGATCAGCGCGATCCGCGGCCGGGTCCGGGCGCGCGCGGACAGGCGCCCGTACGGCCCCTCCACCAGCACAGGTGTTCCGGGGCGGAGGTCGCGCAGCGTGCGGCTGTTGTCGCCGAGGTCCTTGACCGAGATCCGCAGGCTGCGGCCGTCCGGCGCCGCCGACAGCGAGTACGGGTTGCCCCGCGTCCAGCCGGTGCGGCGCAGGAACCGCCAGGTGAAGAACTGGCCGGACTCCACCGGCAGCTGCTCCAGCCACCGCCCGGTCACGTAGACCGACACCACATCATTGCCCTCGGCAACCACCGAGGTCACGCGGAGCCGGTGCCGGGCGCTGCGCACGAGGGGTACGGCGACCCGCCACACCAGCACGGCGCCGGCCGCCAGCGCCCAGAACGTCCACCAGAACACAGTCGAGGCCGCCGAGGCGCGGAAGTCCTGGCCGCTCCACAGCTGGTGCGGCAAGGCCAGTCCGGCGCCGAGATAGGCGTACAGATGCAGCAGGTGCCAGGACTCGTAGCGCAGCCGCCGGCGGGCGGCCCGGACGCTTGTGACCGCGACCATCACCAGGCACGCGCTGCCCGCCAGCGCGAGCAGCATGCCGGGGTACGTCGTGGTGAGGTTCCAGAACGTGCCCGGGGTCGCGGTCAGGTCGCCCGCGGCGTACCCCCAGGTGATCAGCCCGATGTGCGTGAGCATCAGATTGAACGAGGTGAAGCCGACGATCCGGTGGTGCCGCAGCAGCGTGTCCTGGCCGAACGCGCGCTCCAGCACCGGGATCCGGGCGATCAGCAGCACCTGCGCCAGCAGCAGGTCGGACGCGACCAGGCCGCTGAGCCGGCCGAGCGAGGTGAGCCCGCTCTCCCAGCCGGCCAGCGCCTGTACGCCGCCGCCCCGGACCCACCACAACGCCACCAGCAGCAGGCTCAGCCACAACCCGGCGCCGGCGGCCGTCCGCGCGACCGCGTCCGCCCGGGCCCGCCGGCCAGGTGACCGGCGGGATGGCGCGGCCGCCACGGCGTCCGGCAGCGGCATGGTGGCCGTCATGTTTCGGTACCGGACGAGCCGCTGCCACCTGAGGTCCCGTTGCCGGTGCCGCCTGTCGAGTCGCCCGGCGGCTGGTCACCATCCGGAGGAACCTGGTCAGGCGGAGCCTGCCGGCCGTCGCCGTCCCGCTGCCCGGGCCCGCCGTCGCCGAATCCGGGCGGGCCGTCGGGGAACTCGCCGCCGCCCGGCCGCTGGTCGGTCGAGGTCCCCGGCTGCCGGTCGCCGCCGCCGTCCCCCGCGACCGCGTTACCGATCGCGAAGCCACCGAGGGTCCCGGCAGCGACCAGCCCGACCGCCGCACCGGCCATCGCCCCGCGCCGCAGCAGCCGCCCACGGCCACCCGCCGCGGGTCCGGTCTCGGGCTCGGTCTCGGGCTCGGCCTCGGTCTCGGTCTCGGGCTCGGGCGCATCGCTGCCGGGCTGACTCGCCGGCGGCTCCCATCGCGACCCGCTGTGCGGGTCCTGGCTGTCGACCATCGATGACTCCTTCCGCCTTTCGTTCAGGTCGTGTCTCGATGGTTCGCGACGTACCTGAAAGGCCAGGTGGAGCAACCTGTGAACCGGCTGTGTGACTGCGACCCGCGCGGCCATCGACGTGACAATCGTCCGGCGAGATCCTCGGGGAGTACCGTCAGGGCCGGACCGGTTGTCACGCACGTGAGGAGTGACCGCATGGACGACACCATCGAGGACCTGCCGCCCGGCTCGGTCACGGCAGCCGGTTCGTACGCGGTCGGCAACAGCGCGGGCGAGTACTTCGCCGTCGGCCGCCGGTGCCGGCACCTCGGCGCCGACCTCGCCGCCGGCAGCATCGACGCGGACGGCTGCCTGGTCTGCCCATGGCACGGCGCCAAGTACGACGTGCGCACCGGGCGGATGGTGCGCGGCCCGCAGGGCATCTTCCGGAAGATCCCCGGCCTCGGTACGGCGTTCCGCGCCCTCACCCTGGTGCTGCCACTCGCCCGCGCGCGCGTCGAGGTGCGCGACGGCGACCTGCACCTGACCCGGTGACGGAGGATGCGGTGAAGCCACCGAGCACCGAGTGGGCGGAACGCGTCGGCGCTGACGAGCCCGAGCGGCACCGGCAGCAGGCCGAGCAGCTGACCGCGATCCAGCAGGACAGGACACAGCGGTACGGCGTGCCCGGGCGCACGTTCCACCGCAAACAGCTGCTGGCGCTGGCGGCGTCGTTCGAGGTGCTCGACGACCTGCCGGCGCACGCCCGGCACGGGCTGTTCGCCGAGCCGGGCACGCACGAGGCGTGGGTGCGGCTGTCGAACGGTTCGTTCGACGTCGTGCCCGACGCGGTCCCGGACATCCGCGGCTTCGCGCTCAAGGTGTTCGGCGTCGACGGGCCGGACGCGCGTGACGGCAGCCCGGCGCAGAGCCAGGACTTCCTGCTGATCCAGCTCAACCCGTTCGGCTTCCGGTCCAGCGCTCCATTCGTGGCCCTGTCGCTGGCCGCCGCGCAGGGGAAGCTGCCGCCGCCGAAGCTGCCGTTCACCGGGTTCGCGACCGAGCGGTTCCACAGCACGGTTCCGATCGCGTGCGGCCCCTACGCCGTACGGGTGCGGATGCTGCCACCGGCCGGTCAGCAGCCCGATCCGGCCGCGGGCGAGGATCTCGCCGCGGACGTCCGGAGGCGGCTGGACGCCGGTCCGCTGGCCTACGAGTTCCAGCTGCAGTTCTTCGTCGACGAGGCCGTGACCCCGCTCGAGGACACCTCGGTCGCCTGGCCGGAGGACGAGGCGCCGTACCTCACGGTCGGGCGGCTGACGATTCCGGTCGGGCAGCCCGCTGACGAGGTCGCATTCGCGGAGCAGGTCGAGCGGGCATCGTTCGCACCGTGGAACGCGCTGGCCGAGCACCGGCCGCTCGGCGAGGTCAACCGCGCCCGCCGGGTCGCAATGGACCACAGCGTCCGCAACCGCTCGACCGGCTCCTGACGCATAGCGTCTCGGCTACTGACGAGTACCGAAATTTTTTTGCTTTAGGCAACGAAACACCCTCGACAGTCAGTAGCGATACCGGCACTCTTTGTTATCGAAGGTGCAGCCACTGGTAGGTCAGCGGTTCGCCGACTCCGCGAGGAGGACCCCCGTGCTGACGGGGGCGCGGGGGTCCTCCTCGACCGACCCCGGATCAGGCGCGCGGCGCGTACATGATGACCGCGACGCCGAGCAGGCAGACGAGGGCGCCGGCGATGTCGTACCGGTCCGGCCGGAAGCCGTCCACCAGCACGCCCCAGAGCAGCGACCCGGCCACGAACACCCCGCCGTACGCCGCCAGAATCCGGCCGAAGTGCGCGTCCGGCTGGAACGTCGCCACGAACCCATAGGCGCCGAGGGCAACGATCCCGGCGGCGATCCACCACGCGCCGCGATGCTCCCGCCAGCCCTGCCAGACCAGCCAGGCGCCACCGATCTCCGCGACCGCGGCGACCACGAACAGCAGTACCGAGCGAGCGACTGTCATTGTCCAGACGCTAGGCCATCCAGCACCCGCACGTGTGCCGGCGGCACCGACACCTCCAGTACGAGTCCCGCCGGCGCGTTCGAAGGCGAACTCGAAGAACGAGCAGCAGCATCGACGGGAGTCCGGGTGCTCAATCCCGCTCGACCAGCTCGGCGACGCGTGCCAGCGCGGGCGAGGTCCGGGCGTGCAGCCGGGTCGTCGTGACTGCCCAGGCGACACCGGTCGCGGCGTTCGCGTAGGCGGCGCTGCCGCCGGCACCGGGCATGCCGAACACGGGTACCGTCTCGCCGCCGGGCCGGCCGATCCCGTACCCGAGTGCGAGCTTCGTCGGGAACCCCATCACCACGTCCGGACCGTCGTACGCGATCGCGGACAGCTCACTGAGCGTCCGCTCGCCGACGAGCCGGACGCCGTCGACCGGGCCGAGCAGGGCTGCGTACATCCGGGCGACCGCGCGGGCCGACATCACGCCTTCGGACGGGATGTCCGCGGCCAGCACGTGGGGACTGTTGCAGTACTCGGCGGTGGGCGGCACGGGCGAGCCGGACCTCGCCAGCAGGTCGCCGTACCCGGGTCCCTCCTCCACCCTGGCGACGCGGTCCAGCTCGGGTTCAGGTACGCCGAAGTAGAGCTCGTCCGCGACGCCGAGCGGGCTCGCGACGTCGTCGCGGAGCACCTCGGAGATTCGCCGCCCAGTCGCGCGCCGGACCACCTCGCCGACGATGAAACCCCAGGTCTGCGCGTGGTAACCGGACCGCGTGCCCGGCTCCCACTCCGGCCGCGCCTCCGCCAGCAGCGCGCAGATCCCGTCCCAGTCGCACAACGTCTCGGTGGTCGTCCCGGGCGGCAGCGACGGCACTCCGACGGCGTGGAGCAGCAGGTCGCGCAGCGTTGCGGCGTCCTTCCCGTGGACACCGAACTCCGGCCACACCGCGGCGATCCGGGTGTCGTAGGCGAGCACACCGCGATCGACCAGCACGTGCACGATGGTCGCGGCGACGCCCTTACCCGTGGAGAGCGCGGGCACCGGGGTGCCCGCGCTGACGATCCGTCCGGCTGCGTCGGTCCCGGCGACCGCGTCCACGACCTGCTTCCCGTCGCGGTAGACCGCCGCCTGCAGACCACGTTCGGTCCCGCTGCCGACCAGCTCGTCGAGAAGCTGCTGAACCTCGTTCATCTGCTCGGGGATCGGGCCGCGTCAGGCCGCGGTGGGCGGGCCGGTCAGCGCCAGCCGCAGCTTGTGGTGGTCGGGGTACCCGTAGGCCCGGCCGACCTGGCTGACCTCGTGCTGGTGCAGCTTGGTCACAGCGGCGACGTACCAGACCGGCCGGCCCTGGGCCAGCAGGCTGACGATCGTGCGGTGCTCGCTGGTTGCGTACATGCTGACCCTCTCCTCGCCTGCGTCGGTGTTTCGCACTGTCGAAGAGATAGACAGCGGGGCGACCGGAAACTCATCGCCCGCCGGCAGGCAAATCAGCCGGTGACGCGGCGGAGGACCTGGGTGGCGTGGTCGCGGACCGGGGCGAGGTCTGCGGACTGGCGGATCTCGGTCTCGGCGGCTTCCAGGACCAGGCGGACGTGGTGGGCGACGACGGCGCGGCAGGTGTCGTCGCGGCAGAACCGGCCGGTGCTGTCGAGCACCCGGAGCAGCGCTCGGACGACGCGCGGCTCGGAGCCGCCGTAGCGGCGGATCTGGCCGGTGGCGAGGTCGAGGTAGTAGTCGAGGTCCCGGCCCGGCATCAGCACCCGGGGCACCCCGGCGGTGTCGAGCACCTGCTGGCCGCCGAGCGGCCGTCGTACCAGGTTGGCCAGCACGACGCCGAGGTGCTCCAGGCACTGGATCGAGGTGTACGGGTCGTTGATCGCGGGCGACAGGGCCTTCACGGCGATGTCGGCGAGCTGGCGGATGCCGAAGGCGACGTCCTGCTCGGCGGTGCGCTCCCTGCCGATCCGGACCGCGTACCGCAGCACGCCCTGCACGATCGCCGGGTCCGGTGCCGGCTGCTCCGGCGACGAGCGCCAGATCCGCAGCAGCGGCGCGTCCGCGATCACGTACTCCCCGATCATGGTGGTGACCGCGATCGTCACGTCGTGCTCGGTGGCGGCCGCGATCAGCTGCTCCGGGTGCACCGTCTGCACGTAGCCGGACTTGTACGACGGCACCTCCACCGCCCAGACCGGGGCCTGAGGCAACGACTCGCCCTCGACAGCCGGCAGGTCGTGCGTGACGACGCGCACGGTGGTGCGCTCGATCAGCACCATGATCGCGTCGATCTGGATCGAGTGCGCGAGGTGGTGCACGAACACCACCAGCGTGACGAGGCTGACGAACAGCAGGACCAGCGCGGTGCTCACCGCGAGCCGCGGGTAGGTGTCCACGCGCTGGCCGGCCGAGACCCCGACGGTGTAGAGCCCGGCCGTGCTGAACGTGAACGTCGCCACGAAGATGCTCAGCACGATCTTGTTGATCCGGTCCCGCAGGAAGTTCCGCAGGATCCGCGGCGAGAACTGCGTCGAGGCCAGCTGCAGCGCGACCACGGTGAGGCCGAGGACCACCGCGATCACCGTCGCCATGGTGCTGGCGATCGCGATCAGCAGCGTCCGCGCGTCGTCCGCGGTGCCCTGGAACACGAGCCGGTTGTCCGCCGACATGTCGACCTGGGACAACCCGGACCCGGCGGCGAGCGCGACCACAACGGCGGCTGTAGGCATCACCCACAGCGCGCCCCGAAGGTACTCCCACGCCGCCTCGCGTCGCACGATCCCAGGCTTGCGCGGACGCCCGGCCGGGTCAAGCGCGCTCCGGGTGGGTCACCCGCGCAGGTGTGTCCGCCCGGAGTCCAGGTGCTCGTCGTGCTGCGGCCGCGGGTGCGGCCGGCCCGGGGGCCGGCGAGCCGAGGTCGGGTACGTCGCCGGTGCGGGACCCGTCGCGGCCGGCTGCCCCGGGGGCTGCGGGGCGGTGACCAGGCGCGGGCGGATCGGCTCGGCGATCCGGACCTGGTCGCGGCCGGCGAGCTTGGCGGCGTACATCGCCCGGTCGGCGGCGGCCAGTAGCTCGTCGAGCGTGGTGCCGTCCGTCGGCGACACCGCGACGCCGATCGAGACGGTGAGGTGCAGGGTCCTCGGGTCCAGGGTCGGGTCGTCCATGACGCCGGCCAGCATCGCCGCCAGCGGGCTGCCCGCGACCGCCGCGCGCAACCGGTCCGCGGTGAACCTGGCGTCGGTGGCGCTCGTCGACGGCAGCGCGACCACGAACTCCTCGCCGCCGAACCGGCCGATCACGTCCTTGGAGCGGATCGCGCCGCGCAGGATCGTCGACACCGCGCGCAGCGCCTCGTCGCCGACCAGGTGGCCGTGCAGGTCGTTGATCTGCTTGAAGTGGTCGATGTCGATCAGCAGCACCGCGACCGGTTCGTCACCGGCCCGGCGCAGCAACGCGGCGGTCTGCTCCCGCCACCAGGAGAGCCGGTCCAGCCCGGTCTTGGCGTCGGTCTGCGCCGCGGCCTCGAACTGCCGCAGGAGCAACGCCTGCTGCGCGGTCAGCGCGATCGGTACGGCGAACCCGACCGCCCAGGGCGTGGTCATCGCCGCGGCGGCCACCAGGCAGCCGAGACCGGCCGCGGTCAGGTCGACCAGCACGTCGTCCGGACCGCCGAACGAGCCGCGCCACGTGGTGCCCGGCTCGATGAGCTGGATGCAGATCCCGCACACCACGCAGTCCACCGCGACGAACGCGAGCGCGGCGGCGGCCATCGCCAGGATCTGGGCCGGGCCGCCGGCTCCCAACCGCCCGATGATGGACGCGTACCCGGCGTGCGCGGCGCCGACCGCGAGCACGAGCACCGCGGTGGAGAACACCCAGCGGTACGGGACACACCGGCCGGCCCGGGTCCGCCACCAGCTCCGGAGCAGTACCACGACCAGCACCGCCATCAGCGGCTGCAGTGTGATCGTCGCGGCGATCATCCACGCCGGGCTCAGATCCTTGTGCAGCGAACCGCGCCGGCGGCGCCGGCTCTCGACCCGCCTGGCGCCCTCGACAGCGAGCAGCGACGCCACCGTCAGGGCCAGCACGGTCTCCAGACCAGCGATCGACTCGACCCTCGTGGCAAGCCATCCGACGTACCCGACGGCGGCGAGATCGGTGCCGACCACATAGACGAAAGCCGGGACGGTCAGCGTCCACAGCTTCCATTCCTTGAGTCTGCACTCGAGCGCCATTGCCTCCAACCGTACGCCGGGTGCACGTGCATCCGCACGTGCTCAACGGACTGCCTTTACCTAAGTGTGACCGATTGACCGCATACCGATCACCGCCGTCGGCGCGCCGCC
>WNGB01015940.1_pt1 | contig 13720 bp, 14 predicted proteins | sample 5400681 | NCBI WGS metagenome assembly WNGB01 (sample SAMN13153367, study PRJNA577476) | soil metagenome | isolation source: 115 cm soil or saprolite under grassland replicate 2 | place: USA:California | collected 2016-06-15 | reverse complement strand
TCGATGTCTAGCTTGGCCTCGAGCTCTTTGAGGTGCTCGTAGTCCCTCTCGATCGCGGCCTCGTCGTCGCTGACCAGGACCACCCAGGCGAGCATGCTGAACAGGTCGTCGGAGCGCTGAACCCAGTCGCCGGTGCCGCGCGGGAAGTACTTGCTCGAGAACGTCGGCAGCTCGTCGACGTGGTCGAAGATCTCCGCGTTGCGCCAGATGCCGGCGTGCGGCGCGTTGACCAGGACGCCGCGCAGGTGGGTGATCAGCCGGTAGCCGTCCTTGAACTCGCCGCGGGCGCGGTGCGCGACGGTCCGGAGGATGTGGTTGTCACCGGTGGCGATCTCGCTGATCATCTGGTGCCCGCCACCGGCGGGGCGCTCGGCCAGCTCGATCAGCCGGGGACCGCCGGGGGTGAGCATGATCTCCGTGTGCCCGCAGCCGTTGCGGATCCCGACCGCGTCCAGTACGCGCTGCGTGTATGACCAGACGGCTGAGACGTCCGGGTGGTCGGGCGACAGGAAGTCGACCCGGTCGTAGATGCCGATCTGGTCGCCGCGGGTGATCTTCAGGTACCGGCACACGTCGACCAGCCCGTGCCGGCCGTCCACCGAGTACGAGTCGACCAGGTACTCCGAGCCCTCGGCGAACTCCTGGACCAGTATCGCCTCGTTCACCAGCCCAGCCTTGTTGGTCCGGCCGAGCACGCCGAGCGCCAGCGGTCGCCAGTCTGTGCCGGGGGCAACGACATGGACGTCGTCGCCGCCGGCGCTCTTGGTCGGTTTCACGACCAGCTTGACGCCGGCCAGGCCGTTGTCGTGCAGCCACGTCTCGATCTCGTCCAGGTCGGCCGAGCTGATCGTCCGCAGGTGCGGGATGCCGGCGGCCGCGACCGCCTGCGCCATCGCCCACTTGTCCCGGCGGGCGGCGGCGAGCGCGGGCACGTTGCCGGAGCCCGGCAGCACCTTCTCGACCAGTTGCTCGTACAGCTCGACACCGGTCTCGGCGCCCGGCACGACGCACTCCGGCCGGTACTCCCGCAGCGCCGCCGCGAGGGCGTCGGTGTCCCCGCCGAAGTAGTGCACGTGCGCGAAGTTCTCCGGATGCCAGGTCGGCACGTACACGTCGACCGGACGGTCGGCGCTGAGCACCGCGACCGGGATCATCCCGGCATCGCGGAAGGCGCCGGCATAGGCCTGCGCCGTGGACAGCGGGTCCACGATCACCGCGTAACGCTCCGGTCCGATGTAACTCTCCATCACGACCTGCTTTCCGCAGCCGCGTCGTCGCGCACCTCGGCCGGCGCCGGCGGGCGCATGCCGAACCACGCGGCGGCCATCGCGACCACACACCCGAGACCGAACATCCACCATGCGTTCGTGCCGACCGCGCCGTACAGCGCGACCCCCAGCACCGGGCCGACCGCCGTACCGAGGCCGAACATCGCCTGCATCGAGCCCATGTAGCGTCCGGTCAGGCCGGCCGGCGCGGCCATCCCCGGGTAGGCGAACACCGACGGCCCGCCGACGATCTCGGCCAGTGTCCAGACCAGCGTGCCGACGACGAACACCGCGATACCCCAGGGCAGCGCGTAGATCGCCTGGCCGGCGCCGAGCAGTCCGAACCCGGCCGCCACCACGACCTTGACCGGCCAGCGCTGCACCACCTGCGTCACCAGCAGCTCGCAGGTGATCACGATGAAGCCGTTCAGCGACACCATCGCGCCGTACCAGCCGATCGCGTGGCCGGCGTCCCGCATCGCCAGCGGCAGCGTGCTCACGTACTGGATGTAGATCGCCGCGTTCGCGAACGCCGCCAGCAGGTAGAGCAGGTACCGCCGGTCGCCGAGCAGCGCGCGGTAACCGGCCGCGCCGCCCTCGACCGCGGTCTCCTCCGCCGCAACGACCGGCGTACGACGCGGCAGCGCGATCGCCGCGATCACCGCGTACCCGCAGGCGGCGACTGCCTCGGTCCAGAACAGCAGGTCGTACGACACCGAGATCAGCACGGCACCGATCGCCGGCGCGGCGGTGGTGCCGAGGTTCATCGCCAGCCGGTACATCGCGAAGATCATCACCTGGCGGTCCTTCGGCGTCAGCTCCGAGAGCAGCGCCGACGAGGCCGGCCGGTACAGCTGCGACACCGCGCCCACCAGCCCGACGACGACCAGCAGCGCCGGGTAGCTTCCGGCGTACAGGATCGTCAGCAGCAACGCCGCGCTGCCGGTCATCGAGACGACGGTCGCCGTGCGGGCGCCGAGCCGGTCGGACAGCGATCCGCCGGCCAGCACCCCGACCACCGAGCCGGCGCCGTAGACGCCGAGCGCGACACCGGCCTGCACGGAGGTGAACCCGCGGTGGGTCAGGAACAGCACCAGGAACGCCTGCAGGAACGCGCCCAGCCGGTTGACGAAGATGCCGAGCAGGATCGCCCGGACCGGAGCCGGCGCCTCCGCGAATGTGACCCGGATACCCGCGGTGCTCATGACGCCCGCTCGACGTGCAGCGCGCCCAGCGCCTTCTCGACCGCGGCCGTGCACTCCTGCGTGGTGGCCGCGAACGCGGTCACGAATGCGGTCCGGCCCCACAGCGTGCCCTCCGGCGGCGGGGCCAGCCTGGCCCCGGGCTGGTGCAGCACCAGCGCCAGGTCGACGACGTCCGGCAGCGAGCCCTCGAACCCGATCGAGCCGATCTCGATCGGCTCCGGCACGTAGCTGAACCCGACCGCGCCGCAGCGGACCTCGCCCGGCTCGAGACGCGGTTCGATGCCGCAGGCAACGGCTGCGGCGGCCAGACCGGGGTCGATCCCGTTCGCGCGCAGGCCGAGGTACGGGATCAGGTCGCCGCCGATCCGCGCGTTCACCTCGATCAGCTTCGGCCCGGACGGGGTCAGCCGGAACTCGACGTGCGTCAGGCAGTCGGTGATCCCGAGCGCGGCATGCGTCTCGGCCAGCAGGGTCAGGAACGCCGGATCAGACAGCAGCGTGTCGGCACCGTCCACGACGTGCCCGACCTCTTCGAAGTACGGCGCGTACCCGACCTGCTTGTGCGCCACGCAGTACGGCGTCACGTGGCCACGGAACACGCAGCAGTCGACGCTGATCTCGGGCCCGTCGGCGTACTCCTCGATCAGCACGGAGACGTCGTAGTGCGGCGCCTCCGGGACCGTGGTGTCGCGGGCGAACGCGAAGTGCGCTCGTACGTCGTCCGGCCCGGACGCGAGGATGACTCCGAGGCTGGCCGCCAGCGCACGCGGCTTCAGCACCACCGGATAGCCGATCCGCGCGGCCGCGTCGAGGGCGTCCTCGACGGTGCCGACCAGGATCGACTCCGGCTGCGGAACCCCGGTCGCCGCCAGCGCCGTACGGGTCAGGTGCTTGTCCCTGCAACGCCCGACCGCGTCGACGTCACCGCCGGGCAGGCCGAGCGCGGCCGCGACGTGCGCGGTCTGCAGGATCCGCGCCTCGTCCCAGCACAGCACCCCGTCGGGTGCCGGCTCGAGCGCGCGGGCCGCCGTCACCAGCCCTGCGGCGTCCAGCGTGTCGGCGAGCACGGTCCAGCCGTCGGCGTACTCCTTCTCCCACGTCGGGTCCGTGTCGGTGAACAGATGGACCCGGTAACACCGGGCGATCGAGCGCAGCAGGTACTCCCGGTAGTGCTTCGCTCCCGTGCCGATCACCAGCAGATGTGGCCTCGTCATCGTGCCTCTTCAAGATGGTTGCTCGTGGCAACGTTGATTTCCTCGACATTTGACACCCCGGCCGAGCCGTCGGCGCGCCGCCAGTGCTCGGCCAGCGTCACCCGGCCGTCCGGCAGCACCGTCGGCCGGCTCACCACCTCACCGGCGACGACGTGGCCATCGGCATCGACCTGGCAGTACGCCGCGGTGATGGTGCCGTCCGGCGCGCAGCTGCCGACCAGCCGGCCGGTGCGCAGCCGGCCGCCGCCGAACTCGGCCCAGACCAGGTCGCCCTCGTGGTGGTAGTGGCCGGTCGGCGCGTGCGCGGCGGGCTCGCCGACCGGCCGGAACACCCGGCCCTCGTAGTCGAGCACCGTCTCAGCCCCAGCTGATCGGGCAGAGGTCGTCCTTGATCTCGAACAGCTGCCGGTCGAACATGCTGTTCAGGACGATCGCGGCGCGCACCGGCAGCAGCGTCAGGTTGGCGTCCGGGATGCCGTGCGACATCCGGCCTCGGTTCAGCGCGTACATCCGGTTCCCGTTCATGCCCTTCCAGCGCACCGAGTAGTCGGCGTCGATGATCATCTCGCCGGCGTCGTCGGTGTCCATCCGCTCGCACAGGTCGTCGTCGAACGGGACCGGCACGGTCTCCCGGCCGACCGCGATCACCACGTGCCGGACCCGGTGCTGCTCGCGCCGCTCCGGCGTGGTCGCGGTCAGCACGATCTCGTCGCCGTCCAGCTCGGCCGTGTCCACGTCCCGGGCCGGCAGCAGCGTGACCGGGAACAGGTCGCGGTCCAGCATCGCGTCGTAGTTGGCCTGGTAGAGCACCTTCAGCGCGCCCGGCGTGAGCGCGTCGCCGGTCGGGTTCTGCTCGGTGATCAGCCGGCGCCGGGACTCCCGGGTGAGCTGCTGGAGGAACACCTGGTGCGCGGGCCGGTAGAAGTCGTTGGCCGCCGGTGAGTCGTCGATGGTCTGGAACCATTGCCGCCGCCCGAGCCAGCTGATGTCGGTGAACCCGGCGCTGAGCAGCCGCAGCACCGCCTCGATGCCGGTCTGGCCGCCGCCGACCACCGCGACCTTCTCGTCCCGCCGCATGGTGTCCAGGTGCGGGGCCAGGTAGTCGGCGATGAACGCCCGGTCGCCGGGCAGCGCGGCCGCCCAGTCCGGCATCGCCGGCCGGGTCCCGACGCCGATCGTCAGGTGCTCCGAACGCGCCAGCGCCCGGCCCTGTGACCGCACCTCGAACCCGTCGTCGGTGATCCCGATCGAGTCGATGTTCAGGCCGTAGTGGAGGTCGTCGATCTGCCGCGAGGCCCAGGCCAGGTAGCGCATGTACTCGCGCCGCGGGATCACGTCGAACTGCGCGTTCAGCAGGGCGAACAGCCGGCCCTCGGTGACCAGGTAGTTCAGGAACGTCAGCTTGTGCGTCGGGTCGACCACGGACACCAGGTCCTTGAGCCAGGACGTCTGCATCCGCACCCCGGGGTGCAGCAGCGTGGTATGCCAGTCCGGCGCCGGCGCGCGGTCGAACAGCGCCATCCGCTCGGTGGTGCTGGTCTGGTGCAAGGCGGCCAGGCTGAGGTTCGCGGGCCCGGCGCCGATACCGATGGTGTGGTAGTACGGCAGGTCGTTGGTGGACGTTGTCTCGGTCATGGGCGGTTTCCCTTCGTCCAATCAGGTGATCGGGTGTGGGTCAGTTGGGCGGCGGCCCGCCGGCTCGCCGAGAGCGCGGTCTTCGCCGCGCCTCCCGATCCGCCGGTGAACATCGCGAGCCGCCCGTCGGAGCCGTCGACCGTGCACAGGGCGAGCATGGGCGGCGTGGTGTAGCAGTCGGCCGCGACCGCGGTCCGGATCACCGGGCCGAGACGCAGCCGTGGGAACCGCGCGGTCGCCCGCGCGGCCGCAGGGTGGGGGTCGTTGGGGGCGGGGGCGCCGGACGGATCGGTGTCCCACTCGGTGGTCGGCACCCCGAGCAGCAGCCCGTCCGGCCCGGGCGCGCCGTACAGGCCGGTGGTCTCGTCCACGAAGCAGGTCGGCAGCCACCCGCTCACCTCGTGTACGGCGTACCGGATCAGCTTGGTCCGCAACGCCGAGCCGGATCCGAGCAGGCCGGGCGTCCAGGCTCCGGTGGCGAGTACCACGACGTCGTACTCATGGCCGTTGCAGCGGCCGGGGCCGATGCCGGTCGCGATGCCGGGACGCAGTGTGATCCGGTCCGCCAGGTCGGCCAGGACCGCGGCCCGCAGCGCGGCGGGGGAGATCCGGCCCGCGGTGCGCTCGGTCACCGCGACGGCGCCGGCCGCCAGCCCGGACCAGCCGTCCGGGGCGACGGTGAGCTCGGCCGAACCCGGGCAGACCGCCTCGATCTCCTTCACCGCCGTCTCGAGCTGGTCGGCGGGCAGATTTACGGGCAGGTACGTCGACCCGGTCTCGCGGTAGCCGGACCAGTCCCGCAGCACCGGGCTGGCCAGCAGCTCGTCCAGACTGTCCATCGCCAGCTCGCGCTGCTCGGGGAGCGTCTCGAAACCGCGCACCACACCACCGGAGACGGCGGTCGCGTCCGCGCCCGGCGACCCCACGAGGTCGACCCGGACCGTACGGTCCGCGGCCAGCCGCCAGGCCAGCAGCGACCCGGCGAGACCCGCTCCGACCACACAGACACGCATCGCTACCGGCCCGTGAGCGCGATGCGCAGGGCGTCCGTGCCGGGCGCGCCGGCGGCCAGCCCGGCCAGCAGCGAGCGCGTGGCGAGCGCGGCGTCGAACCCGGCGGGGCGGAGCGCGTCCAGCCCGCGCCGGACGTCCGCGGCCGCCAGCGACTCGGGCAGCGGCAGCGTCGCCGGCCGGCCGTCCAGCAGCGGTCGCACGTACGACTCGAACTCGGTGTACGACGCCATCGTGAAGTCGCTCGCGTACCGGTCCGGCCGGTCCCAGGCGAGGAACAGCCGGACCACGTCGACGTCCTGCTCGGCGAGGAACTCGTTCGCCCAGATCGCGTGGTTCCGGCTGGTGGAGAACTTCGCGCCGTCGAGCGTGTAGAACTCGTTCGTCACGACGCCGCCGAGCTGGTCCGCCCGCAGCCCGCAGGCCTGGTACAGCGCCGGCCAGAACAGCGTGGTGTAGAAGCCGTTGTCGATGCCGTTGAAGTGCCAGATCCGGTCCACGTCGGCGAGCGCCTCGGCGGTCCGCGCCAGACCCGTGGCGCCCGGCCGGGCACCCGTGGCGGCGCCGTACACCGTGCTGAGGCCGACCTCGAGGTAGACGTCGATGGTCAGCCCGTCGAGCGGTCCGGTGCCGTCCAGCCCCCAGTTCGTCGGGTAGGCCAGCGGCACCGTCGGCAGCCCGGCCTCCAGGTAGTGCGCGACGATCCGCCGGCCACGCCCGGACAGGTTCGCGATCTGCCAGACGTCGACGATCGCGTCGCGGTGCTCCTCGAGCGGCAGCACCGGCACCCGCGCGGTGAACGCCTCCGGGGCGCCGCCGCACCGGCCGCACCGGGCGTCGCGCAGGTTGTCCGCGCAGGTGTACCCGCCGCAGCCCTCGCAACCACCGCCGGCCGCGCCGGACCCGCACCAGGCGCAGGTGCCGACGACGTACGCGTGGTGCAGGGTGCGGCGGCAGTCCGCGCACCGGTGCAGCGTGGTGTCGCGCAGCGGGAACAGCCCGGATCGCACCAGGTCGGCGGCGAGCCGCTGGACACCGTCGGCGTACCCCTCGCTCTGCGGGTCGAGGAAGACGTCGTAGCCGATCCTCGCCGCGTGGTACGCGCGGATGATCTCGTCGCGGTACTGCCCGGCGAGCTTGCCGACGTCGATGCCGTCGTTCTCGGCCCGGGTCAGCACCCAGTTCTGGTGTACGTCGAAGCCGGCCAGCGCCAGCACCCGCTCGCCGCGGGCCCGCGCCGCGCGGGCCACCATGTCCGCGGCCAGGAACGGCCCGGCCAGGTGGCCGACGTGCAGCGGGCCGTTGGCGGTCGCGGGCGGGACGATGACGACGGTGAGGCCGCCGGCGCTCACGCCGGCGCCCCGGCGCGGGCCTCGTTGACGGCCACCGCCGCGTCCGCGGCGTCGGGCCACCAGTACGCGCTGAACACGATCAGCGGTGTGTCGGCCGAGCGGTTGTGCACGACGTGGGCTTCCTCGCTGCCGAGCAGGAACCCGCCGCCGGTCGGCACCTCGGTGATCTCACCGGAGATGTCCACGAAGGCCGTGCCCTGCACCACGATCGACAGCTCGACCTCGGGGTGGCAGTCGCGCGGACTGCTCTCGCCGGGCGGAACCGTGTACCACATCGCGAAGAACGGCAACCTGTCGCCGAGTCCGAATGGTTCCCAGCGCCGTACGTCGACGACGCCAACGTCCTGCCCGGGTACCGCCGAGATGTCGAGACTGATCATCACCGAGCCCCCTCCCAAAGGTCGGATCCAACGCCTTGACATGTTGCGGACACCCGGTTACCGAGACCGCACAGTCTGTGGCAGTGCGGGGAGAGTACATCCCTGATGCGTCACTGACTAGATCTCGTCAGTAACCGAGTTGCTGACGGCAATTCTCAAGCGTTGTCGAAGGGTCGGACCAGCTCGCGAAGGATTCGGGTGATCCGGCGCTGATCGGCTTCGCTCAGCGAGCCCAGCAGAGCGCGTTCGTGGGCCAGCAGGTCGGCCATCGCGGCGTCCACCGCGTCCCGGCCGGCGCCGGTGAGCTGCACCAGCACGCCGCGCCGGTCGGCCGGGTCGGGCAGCCGCTCCACCAGCCCGCGGGACGCCAGCCGGTCCACCCGGTTGGTCATCGTGCCCGACGTCACCAGCGTCTCGCGCAGCAACCTGCCGGGGGACAGCTGGTACGGCGGGCCGGCGCGGCGCAGCGCGGCCAGCACGTCGAACTCCCACGTCTCCAGGCCGTGCGACTCGAACGCCTGCCGGCGGGCCCGGTCGAGGTGACGGGCGAGCCGGGTCACCCTCGACAGGACCGCCATCGGCGCCACGTCGAGATCCGGGCGCTCGCGCTGCCAGGCCTGGATCAGCCGGTCGACCTCGTCTTCCATAGGGGAGAGGCTACGCGGTCAAGACTCTTGACATCAAGACAAATTGCGAGCAAAGATATCTCGACATCAAGATAACGGAGGAGCAGGATGCGGACGTCGCCGGTGTGGAACCCCCAGCAGTACGGCAAGTACGCGGCCGAGCGCGGCCGCCCGTTCGTCGACCTGGTCTCGCGGATCGGCGCGGAGGCGCCGGCGCGGGTGGTCGACCTGGGCTGCGGGCCGGCCAACCTGACCGTAACGCTGCTCGACCGCTGGCCGGACGCGACCGTGCACGGCGTCGACAGCTCGCCGGAGATGATCGCCGCCGCGGCGGAGTACGCGTCGGACCGGCTGGACTTCGAGGTCGCCGACCTGCGGGACTGGATCGGCGCCGCGGAACCCGAGTCGGTCGACGTGGTGGTGTCGAACGCGACGCTGCAGTGGCTGCCCGACCAACTCGACCTGCTGCCGCGGCTCGTCTCGCGGTTGCGGCCCGGCGGGTGGCTCGCGATCCAGATCCCGGGCAACTCCGATGCGCCGCTGCACGCGATCCTGCGGGAGCTCGCCCGGACCGGGCCGTACGACGAGTACGCCGCCCCGCTGACGGAGTACCCGGAGCTGCCGGACGCCGCGTCGTACGTCGAGGTGCTCGGCGCCGCCGGCTGCACGGTGGACGCGTGGGAGACGACGTACCTGCACGTGCTGCAGGGCGAGAACGCGGTGCTGGAGTGGATCAAGGGGACCGGCGCGCGGCCGATCCTGCAGGCGCTACCGGACGAGTTGCGCGGCAGGTTCGAGTCCGAGTACGGCGCCCGGCTGGCGGAGGTCTATCCGCGACGCGACTACGGCACGCTGCTGCCGTTCCGCCGGGTGTTCGCGGTGGCCCGGAGGGCGGTGAGCTGATGCGGATCGACCACGTCCAGGTGTCCTGCCCGCCGGGTGGTGAGGACGAGGCACGGGCGTTCTACGGCGACCTGCTCGGGATGACCGAGGTCCCGAAGCCGCCGGTCCTCGCCGCCCGCGGGCGTCGAGCACGACTTCCACCCCGCCCGCAAGGCCCACCCCGCCTTCACCGTCAACGACCTCGACACCCTCGCCGAAACCCTTGCCTCCAAGGGCTTCCCCGTCACCTGGGACGACTCCATCCCCGGCCGCCGCCGCTTGCACACAGCAGACCCGCACGGTAACCGGATCGAACTACTGGCCACCTAGTCGGGTCCTTTTTTTTTGCGTTCATTCGTCGCATCTCGTGGCTCCTGTGGAAAACCGGTCACCTGACCGCCGGCGTGCACCTGACCGGTTTTCCACAGGAGCCACGAGATGCGACGAATGAACGCCGGTAGGTGGGTACACCACCCGCGCGTGCACCGTGACCGCGTAGAGGGCGAACAGCAACCCCACGTCGGGCGGCATCAGTGGCCAGCCGAACCACCACTGCAGCAAGGCCGCGCCGGCGCAGACCGCGAACACTTGCACTGGCTGGTCCGACGCCAGGCCGGGCGGCGCGACCAGCGCGACCGCGAGCAGCATCGGGAAGGCGTCCCGCGGGCCGGGCCCGATCACCAGCACGATCGTCAGCGCGGCCGCCAGCAGCACGTCGAACACCGGCGGCCGCAGCGGGCGCGGGCGCGTCGGGCTCATGCGGAGCAGGGTACGGGCCGGCTACTTGTGAGGCCGGGTCGACAGCGTCGGTTTCGGGTCGAGCCGGGACAGGCCGTTCCAGGCCAGGTTCACCAGGTGCGCGGCGACGTCGGACTTGCGCGGCTTGCGGGCGTCGAGCCACCACTGGCCGGTGAGGGCGACCATTCCGACCAGCATCTGCGCGTACATCGGCGCGTTCTTCGGGTCAAGCCCGCGACGCTTGAACTCCGCGGCCAGGATGTGCTCGACCCGGGTCGCGACGTCGCTCAGGATCGAGATGAACGACCCGGTGGATGCCCCGACGGGGGAGTCCCGGACCAGGATCCGGAACCCGTCCGACGAGCTCTCGATGTAGTCCAGGAACGCCAGCGCGGCCTGCTCGATCAGCTCGTGCGGCCGGCCCGCGGTGAGCGCCGCCGACACCATCTCCAGCAGGCTGCGGACCTCCCGGTCCACGACCACGGCGTACAGGCCCTCCTTGCCGCCGAAGTGCTCGTAGACCACGGGTTTCGAGACTTCGGCGTGCGCCGCGATCTCCTCGACCGACGTACCCTCGAAGCCCTTCTCCGCGAACAGTCCGCGGGAGATCGCGATGAGTTGCTCGCGGCGCTCGGCGCTGGTCATCCGGACACGGGGGGCACGGCGTGGTTTGGCTTCCGTCACGTGAACATCACGCCAAGAGTTTTCATATCGCAGCCATCATGCCCCAGCACCCCACGGCCGCCGGACATTTCCGGTTGCTGTCAGGCGCCGGCCTCGACCCGGCGGGCCTCGAGCCGTTCCTTGACCGGCCAGCGCACGTCGGTCACCCAGCCGGCCTGCTCGAACCAGCGGATGATCCGCGCGGACGTGTCGAGCTGCCCCTTGAGTACGCCGTGCCGTGCGCAGGTCGGGTCGGCGTGGTGCAGGTTGTGCCAGGACTCGCCCTGGCTGAGCACGGCCAGCCACCAGACGTTGCCGGACTTGTCGCGGCTCTTGAAGGGCCGGCTGCCGATGGTGTGGCAGATCGAGTTGATCGACCAGGTCACGTGGTGCAGCAGCGCGATCCGCACCAGCGAGGCCCAGAAGAACGCGGTGAGCGCGCCGCCGAGCGACCACGACCACAGCCCGCCGATCACGGCCGGCGCCAGCAGCGAGAACAGCACGATGTAGAGGAACGCGCGGGACACCTTCACCACGTCGGGGTCCTTCAGCAGGTCCGGCGCGTACTGCCGCTGCGGGGTCTGCTCCGGGTCGAACAGCCAGCCGATATGCGCGTGGTACAGCCCCTTCGTGAGGCCGCCGATGCTGTTGCCGTACCGCCAGGGGCTGTGCGGGTCGCCGTCGCGGTCGGAGAACTTGTGGTGCTTGCGGTGGTCGGCGACCCAGCGGATCACCGGCCCCTCGATCGCGAGCGACCCGGCGACCGCGAGCACGATCTTCAGCGGCCGGTTCGGCTTGAACGACTTGTGCGTGAAGTACCGGTGGAAACCGATCGAGATGCCGTGCCCGCTGATCGTGTAGAAGAGCACCGCGAGGATGACGTCGTGCCACCCGAGGAAGCCACCCCAGGCGACCGGCACCGCCGCGATCACGGCCAGGAACGGGATCCCGATGAACAGCGCCAGCGCGACCTGCTCCCAGGCGTGCTTGCGCTCACCGCCCCAGGTGCCGTGCGGAGTTGCTTACCTACGCCACCGTAACCTACGCCTTCGTAGGTTGCGCAACCCGGCGGCGTGTCAGATCCCGCTTTCATGGCAGACTTCATCGGGCGGCTGCCCGGCGTTTCCTCGTACGGCGGCCAGCGGTCCCCCGTGGGGTAATCGGTAGCCCGCGAGACTTTGAATCTCGAAGATCTGGATCGAAACCAGGCGGGGGAGCAGCACGAACCCCCAGGTCAGAGCACACATGACCTGGGGGTTCGTTGTCTCCGGGGTGCCTCTTGCTAACGGATTTGCTAACAGGGCACCCGCGCCGGGGTCTCGCCGTCGTCATCGTCGTCGTCCGCATGGTCGACGCTGACTTCGCCGTCGGCAGCAAGCACGAACTTCGCGGCGACCCCTTCGGCGCGCTGTCGGATGACATGCGCGTACACCCGCAGCGTGATCGCCGGATCGGCGTGCCCGAGTCGTTCCGCCACCACATGAACGGGCACGCCCGCGAGCAGGAGGGTTGTCGCGTGCACGTGGCGCAGATCGTGCAGCCTCGCTGAGGGCAACGCGTTCGCCGGACGCGGAAGCTCTTGTCGGGGACGACCACGGCCACCCGGTATGGCCGGTTCGTTGTACTGGCGGATGAGCACGGACATCAGGTTCGTCACGGTGTCTGGCGGGACCGGCCGCCCCAGACCCGTCGTGAAGACGTAGCCGAGCTCCTGCCAAGCATCACCGGCGAGCAGCCTGTCAGCGACCTGCTGACGCCTGTGCTTGCGAAGGATCTTCATCGTCTGAGGATCGAGTGGCACGACCCGTTCCCGGCCGCTCTTGGTGCTGCCCTCCAACCGCTGGCCAGCGACGACACCAGCCGTTCCCCGAATGCGAATCGCGGGGGTCTCCCAATCGACGTCAGCCCATCGCAGGAACAGCAACTCGCCCCGCCGCGCGCCGAGTACGCCGACAGCCGGAAGAACGCGAATAACCGGTGCCCTTCCGCGACGCCGAGGAAGGTCCGCAGTTGGCCAGCGTCCCAGACGGTGCGCGGTGCACCGGCCTCCCGGCGAGGTCGCTTGGCGGTCAGGCACGGGTTGGACGGCAAGACGTTGTCGGACCGCACCGCGTCGTTGAACGCCTTGCGCAGGATCGCATGCACGTAGTCGACACTCCGCGCCGACAACGGTCCGCCCTTCTGGTTGCCCGACTCGGACAGGTCCCGGTACAGGGTGGTCAGACTTGCCGAACGGACAGCTTGCAAGCGCATCGGTCCGATACGCGGGTACACGTACCGGGCCAGCCATTCGCGGTAGCCCTCACGGGTGCTGGGCTTGATCTCCATCGCGTGTCCGTCCAGCCACTCATTCAGGTACTCAGCCACCGTTATCCGGCTGTACTGATGAGCGTGTTCAGGTCGGACGACCAGCGGCTGGCACGTCCTGGGTAGACGGTCCTGCACTCGGCTCGGACGACTCGTCATGAGAAGGTCGTCGCTTCGATGCCAACAGGAAGGGGTCCACGAAACCCAGGTCAGAGTCCACCCTCCTCGCCCTCACGTGACACAAGGTGAGCGCGAATGATGCCCTCAGGAAGGTCCGCCGGTCGAGCCCCTGCAACCCGACCGCCGCCCGTGGCCGACGCCCCTGACATGGACTAATCGCCTTTACAGGACGCGCGCCCGGGCGTTTCCTGGACTCAGGACCACCGGCGGATGTCCGCTGGGTGATCGTGCAACGGTGGAACAGATGCCACTGGCTGGCA
>WNGB01013586.1_pt1 | contig 13720 bp, 7 predicted proteins | sample 5400681 | NCBI WGS metagenome assembly WNGB01 (sample SAMN13153367, study PRJNA577476) | soil metagenome | isolation source: 115 cm soil or saprolite under grassland replicate 2 | place: USA:California | collected 2016-06-15 | reverse complement strand
CGGCAGCGGGCCCATCCTCAAGTCACTCACCAACGACAATATCTTCAAGGAGAATCGCTTCTATAAAGCGGCGCTCGACAGTCAGGCCGGTTGGGGCAATTTCCCCGACTGGCACCGCAACTGGCCAACAATGAACGATCGTTGGGGGCCTGAGATCCAGCGCCTGGTCAAAGGCGAGATCAACGCCGAGCGGTTCTGCAAGATCATGGCAGATATCCTGCGCACGGGCTAGCTACGTGTCGACGTCCGCGCGTTCGTCGGTCGCGCTGCCCGAGGCCGTCCGGACTCGGGGGGTTCGACGCGCCCGGCGGGTTCGGATCGATCTCCTCCCGTATCTGCTTGTCGCCCCGGCGATCCTGATCGTCGCGCTTGTTGCGCTCTACCCGGCACTTTACGCCCTGGCGATCAGCACCACGGACGCGAACCTCCTTCGCCTGGATTCGAGCAAGGCGATTGGCTTGGGCAACTATGCAAAGGCCTGGGACGACGAGATCTTCACCGTCTCGCTGTGGCAGACGCTGCGCTGGGTGATCGTCAACGCAGGCGGCCAGCTGCTGCTGGCGCTGCCAGTCGCGCTGTTCCTCAACACCGCCTTCCGCGGACGCGGCCTGGTCCGAGCGGCGATCCTGGTGCCCTGGGTTATCCCCGGTGCCGTAGTGGCGATCATCTGGCGCTACGTGGTGGACGCGAATTACGGCGTGCTGAATGACATTCTGCTGCGCCTCGGGGTGATCGCCGAGACAATCGCGTGGATCGGCGAGCCACTGCCCTCCTTCGTCGTGATCTCGACCGCGACGATCTGGGCCGGCTTCCCGTTCTTCGCGGTGACGCTGCTGGCCGCACTTCAGGTGATCCCGGAGGATCTGTACGAGGCCGCCAGGATCGACGGCGCGAGCACCTGGCAGCGTTTTACCAGCGTGACCGTGCCGCTGCTCCTGCCGACAATCCTGCTCCTGCTGTTGCTGCGCACGATCTGGCTCGCCCACAGTGTCGATTTGATCTTCCTGATGAGCAACGGTGGCCCTGGCTACAACAACTACACGGTCGCGGTCTACAGCTTCATCCTGACCTGGAGTCAGCTCCAGTTGGGCTACCCATCCGCAATGGTGATTATGCTCTCGATCGTGCTCCTGATCGGCTCGGTCGTCTACATCCGATCGATCGAGCGCTCGCGAGAGTGGATGTGACAGGCATGCTGGGCCTGGCACTTCGGAGGTGGGCGCCGTGGCAAGGGCTCGCGGCTGCTCTGATCCTCTTCGTTGTCCTGGCGCCTTTCTACTGGATCCTCAACATCGCCCTCACACCTGAGGAGCAGTCGTTCACACAAGGCATTCGTTATTTTCCGACCGACCTAACTATCCAAAACTTCTTCGGCATCTTCGAAGCGGTCGCTTTCGGCCGCGCATTTCTGAACAGCGTGGTCGTGGCCGTGTCCGTCACGGCGCTGACAGTTGTGCTCTCGATCAGCGCGGCCTATGCCTTCGCCCGGTACAACTTCCGGGGCCGGCGCCTGCTGATCGTCAGCCTACTGCTCATCTACATGCTGCCCGGGATCCTGCTGCTGGTACCAATGATGGTGATCTTTCGCACGCTGGGCATCCTGAATACCTATCCGGCGCTCATTCTGGCTGAGGCGACCCATGCGGTGCCCTTCGGGGTCTGGCTGCTGACCAACTACTTCGCCTCCCTGCCACGCGAACTGGAGGAAGCGGCCCAGGTCGACGGCTGCGACCGCATTGGTGCGATGCTGCGCATCGCACTGCCGCTGGCCGTGCCGGGCGTGGTCGCGGCCGCGCTCTTTGTGTTCATCGCCTCGTGGAACAACTTCCTCTTCGCGTTCATGTTTACGTCCGGGGAAAACGTACGTACGCTGCCAGTTCTACTCCGCATGTTCGTCATGGGCGAGTCGGGGGTGTACTGGGGCAGGGTCATGGCTGGGGCGGTCTTGACGACGCTGCCGGTGGCGGCCGCATTCCTGTTCTTCCAGCGCTACCTGATCCGCGGCCTGGCCGCCGGAGCCGTCAAGGGCTGAGCACCAGGCTCGGTGGACTACGCTGGCCGTCATGCCGCGTGTGCTCCGCATCAACCGTGTCGCCGTTCATCGCTTCGCTTATGACGGTGCTGATTTTGCGCTCGATTACAACGGGTTAAACCACGTCTACAAAGCCGGCAACTGCCTGCACCAGACGGGCTACGTCCTGACCATTGGCACCGATGGCGTTCTGGTCGGCGAGTACGTGGGCGGCACCGCGGCCTCCTACGCGCAGGTCGGTATGCTAGCCTACTACCTGCTGGGCCGGGACCCACTGGAGCGCGAACGCATCTACAACGACCTCAAGCGCGGCTTGAGAAACACGATCGCATGGGTATTGGCCCGGTGGACATCGCGCTCTGGGATATCGCAGGCAAGGTGTACGACGCGGCCCTAGAGCCAGTACGGCTCACCAGCGGGCGGATTCCATGGGGGCGGCCCAGGCGACGATACCGCTGGCGCGGCAGGCCGCAACGGCGACACGCCACGCCGGCGGCCAGTCTGGTGGTCGGTCGAGCAACGGCTGCAGACTGGCCGGCACCGAGATCGAGGTGCGAGCCATGGTGTTCGATCATGGCACGCTGCTGGGCGGCCGGTACACCACGCGCAGGGAAAGTGGCTGCGCGGACTTGATTCGCCTGGGACCTCAGTGGACCTCAGTAGAGCATCGGCACTGCGGGAGTGTTCCAGCTTACTCTCAGTGTGTGCCCGCGAATCTTCCGCCGGACTACTACGCAGCCGTTCCAGCTTACTCTCAGTGTGTGCCCGCGAATCTTCCGCCGGACTACTACGCAGCCGAGAGCGCGTTTCGCGCGGCCACCACCCCGCAGGCCAGGCTCGAAGCGCTCGAGCGCATGCTGGCGGTCATGCCGCACCACAAGGGCACCGATCACCTCCGTGCGGAGCTGCGTACGCGCATGGCCAAAGTTGGCCAGGAGCTCAGCCGTCAGCACGCCGGTTCGCATACAGACCTGTACGCTGTACATCGCGGGGGTGCCGGTCAGGTGGCCCTGGTCGGGCTACCCAACTCAGGCAAGTCCAGCCTGCTGTACGCGCTCACAGGAGCCTCCGCTCGGGTCGGCGAGTACGCGTTCACGACCCAGTTGCCCCAACCGGCGATGATGCCGTTCGAGGACATTCAGGTGCAGCTCGTAGACCTGCCAGCAGTGTCGCCCGGCGCGACTCCCGCCTGGCTGCGGGGCGTCGTGCGCGGGGCAGACCTGCTTCTCCTACTGCTGGATCTCGACACGGACCCGACGGCCGACCTCGAGTCAGTGCGGTCTGAGCTCGCGGCCTTGCACGTCATGCCATGCGCTCCGGGGCGGGCGACAAGAGAACAGCAGACGCTGGAAACCCGCCCCGCTCTCGTGGTTGGAACAAAGCTCGACCTGCCGGCTGCGGACGACGGGGCGGAGTTGCTCCGCCTCGAAATGCAGGAGGACCTGCCGCTGCTGCTCACATCGGCGCAATCCGGCGCCGGACTCGACACGCTGCGCCAGCGCATCGTTGAGGCGCTAAACGTGGTCCGCGTTTATGCCAAACCACCCGGCCGGCCACCGGACCTGAATCGACCATTCGTATTGCCGCAGGGCGCGACCGTCGAGGACCTGGCTGATGCCGTCCACCATGAGCTTCGGCAGAAGCTCCAGTACGCTGTCCGCTGGCCAACAGGCGCTGCTCCTCTGCGCGTCGCACACGGCTACGAGCTGCGCGACCGCGACATCATCGAACTCCATGCCAGCTAATCCATGCGTGCCAGAATTCCGCGGACCCGGGGAAACCCGCGACGAGCGCCCGCCGCCGCTTTTATTGGTGTGAGCGGTAAAAAGAAGCGACGGTTTGCATGTCTTGGATGTAAACGACGCCAACCATGTATCAGATGCGTTCGGAGAGCATGAATCGATGTCCTTCGGGAGACCGCAATGCCATCTCGCGGCGACCCCAAGGCAGCCGCGGTGAGGTTATGCTGCAGGTCGGCGACAGCATTGACGTATATGCAGACGGCGTCCAGGAACCAGATCTCTTTCTCAGTACCGCGTCAATGGGCTGACCCGCGCCCAACCCTGCCCACGATCCGAGGCCACTCGTTTTCCCCAGGGCCCACTCGGTGCTCGAAATTGTGTTCTAGCTCTCCGGCACGAATCTGGCCGGCCAAAGAGCGTCCAACGCGAGCGTCATGTTCCAGCCGTAGTCTCCAAGGCGTACTCGCTTATGGGCGGCCTCGACCACCTGGGCCCAACTGCAACGCGTCGGCTGACTTTGTATAGTTCCGGCATGTTGAATTTCAACTCGGTTCTGATTGGATCAACTCAGCCCAAAGTTTTGGCTGCTTTCTACGAAAAGGTGTTTGCTAAGGCGCCTGAATTCGTAGATGGAGAGTACTCAGGTTGGCAAATAGGTAGTGCCTATTTGACAGTTGGCCCTCACTCTGAACTGACGGGACCTGCGAAAGAGCCTCAACGCATACTGCTCAACTTTGAAACACGTCAGGTTGAGGAAGAGTTTGACCGTATCAAGTCGGCCGGTGCAACTGTTGCAAAGGAGCCGTATGAAATAGGAGGCGGCTGGATTGCAACACTGGCCGATCCAGACGGAAACTACTTTCAACTAATGACTCCCATGACACCTTGAATATAGCTTCGACGTTTTCTCTTCGCTGTGCTCGATTCCTCCTCCTGGGTCTGTTGGATACCCAGCGGGCGAGTGTGTCGGACGGGTCAACTTTCATGCGCTCACCCGGGCGGAGGGAACCGGCCGCGACCTCGAGCGTCGCCACTTCAGCGTCGAAGCACGGAACGCCCGACCGTCAAATGGCATTGTGAGAATGGGTCCGTCGGTGATGGCGTGCGCCTCGGCGGCGAGCACTTCGGTCCCCCCGAAGGCGAGCAGTACGCTCGCGCCGCGCAGGAAGAGGGCCGGGTCGCCGATCTGACGAGCCAAAGCGACGGCGCCTTCGAGGTCGGCGAGCGCTTCAGCCGTTCGGTCCGTGGCCACCAGCGCCGACGCCGCGGGTCGTCAGGCCGATGGCCTCGTAGTTGACGTCTGAACTCGGGATGGACGATCTCGGTGCTCCCATCATTGGTGCCTTCCTTGAGCATCTGGAGCAGGGCCGAGGCGACACCGTCCGCACCCGGAACGCGCGCCTGGCAGCGCTTCACTCCTTCTTCCGGTTCGCGTCAATCCGCCACCCTGAGCATGCCGCGCTGATCCAACGAGTGCTGGCGATTCCACTCAAGCGTCGTTACGCAGGCGATTCGCCCTGCTGAATCTTTGACGCCTGCAACGCTGCCGGCAAGTTCCAGCAAGTAGACCCCTGCCAGGATTGCCGTCAACGCCGTCCGCGGCTCGCGAAAACCTGGGTGTCTCACGAAAACCTGCGGCATGATCATGGACTGATGGAATCTCGCGTTGCGCTCATCGTCGGGGCTGGAATCGGCGGCCTTGCCGCCGGGGTCGCGTTGCAGCGGGCAGGGTGGAGCGTGCGTATCTTCGAGCGCGCGGCGCACCCGCGCGAACTAGGCTTTGCTTTGCTGTTGGCTCCCAACGCGGTCGTATCACTCGAGCGGCTCGGACTGGCCGAGCGGGTAGTCGAGCAGGGCTGCCGGATGGACGCCGGCGATATCCGTGGGACAAACGGACGGCTACTCCGCCGCTTCGACATGGGTCGTGTGCGCCACTTGTTGCCGCAGCCGGCAGTCGTCGTGTTGCGTCCGGCCCTGCACGGCGTCTTGCTGGACGCCGTCGGAAAGCAGCATCTCCGATTGGCGAGCGAGGCGCGGGGGTTTTCCTTTCAGGACGGTAAGCCAGTGGTGCACCTGGCAAACGGCGAACGGGCCGAAGGCGATGTGTTGATTGGCGCCGACGGCGTCGCGTCCGTGATCCGCCGTGGCCTGCATCCCCACGAACCGCCGCCACGGCGCAGTGGCCTATGGGCCGTACGCGGGGTGGCCCAAGACCTCGCGCCGCGCGTTGTCGGTCCGATCGGAGCACAGTACTTCGGACGTGGCACGGAGGCCGGTCTGGCCCGGGCTGGCGAGAACGCCGTCTACTGGTACATCTCCGTCCGGGCGGACCAGCTCGACGGCTCGCGTGATGCCGAAGCAATTGCGCGGCGCTGTTCGGATCAATTCGACGCTGGCTTTCAGTCCGCCGTCTCCGCCACGAGGCGCGAAGACATGCGCCTCGACGAGCTGCTCGATCGCGATCCGATCGCCACCTGGGGACGCGGCCGCGTGACGCTACTGGGCGATGCGGCCCACCCGATGCTGCCGCACGCGGGCCAAGGCGCCGCGCAGGCGCTCGAAGATGCCGTGGCGCTTGGCCACGTATTGGCAGGCGCGGTCGACGTTGAGCGCGCCCTGCGGCGGTACGAGCATGTGCGCGCCAGGCGCACGCGCGGCATCGTGCACCTTGCGCGGCGCAACGCGCGGATCGGTGCGATCAGAAACGGCGTCGGCCAAAAGCTGCGGGACCTCCTGATACAGGCCGTTCCGGCCTCGGTGTTCACGCGGGCATACGTCGAGTTTGGCAACCCGCCACTGGTTGGGCAGAGGTAGCGCCAGCGATTCGAGCAATGCCCGGCGATGCATCCGCGGGGTTGGCTGGCGCGTCCGAGTCGAAGACCCGGTCGACCTGGCCTGCCAAGCCGTCGCCGACGGCTTCGACCAGCTTGCCGCCGATCGGGCCGAGCACGCGGCCGCTCACGGCGCTTGCCGGGCCACAGGAGGACTTCTACTCGTCCGAGGTGAGCAGGGCGCTCATCGAGATGGTTGTCGACCGGATTGCAACCTGGACGTCTTGAGGCAACCGCGCCGCGCTGGTACTGTAGCCGTTCGATCTGCGTCCGCCCTGGTCGCGGTTTGCCTGAGAAGGGATTCTGCTTGTGATGCTCGTTGCCCCCAGTCACCTCGTGCGAGGTCGCTACCCACTCGGCGTGCTCGTCATGACCCTGGTTGTTTCCCTGGGCATCAGTCCACGGTCGGCGTGGGCACAAGCAGCGCCGGAGCTGATCATCTCGGAGTACATCGAAGGCTCGAGCAACAACAAGGCGATCGAGATCTACAACGGCACTGGCGCGGCCGTGGACCTCACCGCTGGTAGCTACAACCTGCAGATGTTCTTCAACGGCAGCGCCAGTGCCGGACTGACCATCAATCTTACCGGCACCGTTGCCGCCGACGATGTCTTCGTCATCGCCCAGGCCAGCGCCAACAGCACCATCCTGGCTCAGGCAGATCAGACGAACGGGGCGGGTTGGTTCAACGGGGATGACGCGGTGGTGTTGCGCAAGGGCACCACGATTATCGATTCGATCGGCCAGGTTGGCTTCGATCCTGGCACCGAGTGGGGTACCGGCCTCGTTAGCACGGCGGATAATACGCTGCGCAGAAGGTCGAGCGTCAGCGCGGGCGACACCAACCCGAGCGACTCGTTCGACCCGGCACTCGAGTGGGATGGCTTCGCCGTAGATACGTTCGGCGGGCTGGGTGCGCTGGGCGACGTCGCGCCATTTGTGATCGCGACCGCGCCGGCGCCAAACGCGACGAGTGTGGCACTGGATGCGACGATCACGGTGACCTTCAGCGAGCCCGTAAGCGTTATCGGTAGCTGGTTCACCGTTGCATGCGCGAACAGCGGCTCGCACACCGCAACCGTTAGTGGCGGGCCCACGAGTTTTACGCTGGACTCGTCGACGGATTTTGCGTCGGCTGAGTCGTGCACGGTGACAGTGCTCGCGGCCCAGGTGGCCGACGAGGACACTGCCGACCCGCCGGACAACATGGCGGTAAATCACTCCTGGACTTTTAGCGCGGTCACGGTGGATCCTTGCGTGCAGACCTTCACGCCGATCTACAGTGTGCAGGGCAGTGGTACGGTCAACACCTTCAACGGCAGCACTGTCATGACCCGTGGTGTTGTCAGCGGGGATTTCCAGGGTGGCGCGAAACTCAGCGGGTTCTTCCTCGAGGATCCGATTGGCGACGGCAACATCCTGACGTCAGATGGCATCTTCGTTTTTGTGCCGGCGGCCAATCCGTTGTCGTCGGTAGATGTCACTGTCGGCGAGGTGGTGCGGGTCACCGGTCGCGCCACGGAATTCAACACATTGACCGAGATCGACAGCGTTACTGCCATCGACAAGTGCGGTCTTGCCTCGTCGCCCGTTGCGCCCGCCGTTGTCGACCTGCCGGAGCTCGCCAACGGTGACCTGGAGCGGTACGAGGGCATGCTGGTGACACTGCCGGAGACGCTCACCGTTGACCAGACCTTCTTCCAGGGTCGCTTCGGGCAGGTGACGCTGTCGTCTGACGGCCGCTTGTTCAACCCGACCGGACTATTCCGACCCGATACCCAACAGCGTGTGGACCTCACGGACGAAAACGCCAGGCGCCTCCTGGTGCTCGACGACGGCACGAGCGCGCAGAACCCAAATCCCATTCCGTACATTGGCCAGGACAACACGCTCCGCGCGGGCGACACGCTCAGCAATCTGACCGGCGTGCTGGACTGGGGCTCGATCTCGTCCGACGCGAACATCCGCGACTACCGGCTGCATCCAACCATCGCACCCACGTTTACTCGCAACAACCCGCGTCCGGCGACGCCGGAGGCAGTGGGGGGCACGCTCAAGGTCGCCAGTGCGAACGTGCTCAACTACTTCACGACGATCGACCAGGCGGGTGCGCAGTGCTTCCCAACCCTCACGCGCAACGATTGCCGTGGTGCTGACAGCGAGCTCGAGCTGGAGCGCCAACGCAACAAGATTGTGGCGTCACTGCAAACCATCAATGCCGACGTTGTCGGGCTGATGGAGATCGAGAACGACAACGGCGTGAGCACGAAGACCGTCAAAGCCGTTCAGGACCTCGCGGGCGCGCTCAACGCGGCCATGGGCCCAGGCACCTACGATTGGGTCCGCGAGCCGGCGCCTGGTGGCGACGCAATCAAGGTCGCCATGCTGTACAAGCCCAGTCGCGTGACGCCGGTGGGTGCCGCCCTGAACTACCAGGTCAGCGACGCGGTGTACGGTCCCGCGTTGTTCGATCGTCCGCCGCTCGCGCAGACGTTCTTTGCCAACGCGAACGGTGGCATTCTGTCCGTGGTCGTGAACCACTTCAAATCCAAGAGCAGTTGCCCGACCAGCGGACCAGACACCGACCAGGGTGATGGCCAGGGCTGCTGGAACGCCAAGCGCGTGCGTCAAGCCGAGGAGCTGCGCGGGTTTATCGCGGTGCTCAAGGCCAGCGCTGCCGATGACGACGTCCTGATTATCGGCGATCTCAACTCGTACGGCAAAGAGGACCCGATCGATACGCTGACCACGGCAGGCCTCGTCAACCAGATCGAACGCTTCGTGGCGAACCCGTACTCGTTCATTTTTGATGGCCAGTCCGGCTACCTGGACCATGCGCTCACCACTCAAGCCATGGGTAATCAGGTCACCGGTGTAACGGAGTGGCACATCAATGCCGACGAGCCGTCGGTGATCGACTACAACACGGAGTTCAAGCCGCAGGACCTCTTCGCGCCCACGCCATACCGCTCGTCTGACCACGATCCGGTGATCATCGGATTGCAGTTGAGCGGTATCACGTTCGCGAGTCTGTGTGATCTGACCACGTTGTACTCTGACAACGTCGGCGTGGCGAAGGCCCTGTGCTCGCTGCTCCAGGCCGCCCAGACGGCCGTGGCGCATGGGAACCTGCAGGCCAAGGCCGGTGCGGTGCGGGCCTATATCAGCGCTGTGCAGGCCCAGAGCGGCAAAGCCTTGACGGAAACCGAGGCAGGCACCCTGATCGCTCTGGCGACTCGCCTCTAGCGCCACGGCAAGCGTCGGCCAGTGTTTGCTGGCCGCGACTCTACCCAGATTGGCTTGAAGGGGGCCGAGCCCCCTTTATGGCCAGCCGCGCTCGTCGAGCGGTGTGACGACCACCTCGTTCAGCACCAGTGTGGGCGGCGCGGAGCAATCCAGACGATGACCTCCGCGACCTGCTCCGGCGGCAGCGCTTCCGTCGGCGCTGCCTGACACGCGGGCGCGTCCGAAGGGCTCGAGCGCGAACGCGCACGACAAGTTGGATTACACTCTCTAGGGGCCGCTGCGGCACGCGTACCTGCACGGATTGCGGCCTGGCGAAGTCGCTGACCGACTTCACGCGGAACAAGGGCACACCGTGGACGCACTCGAGGTGCAAATCCGCCACACACGACGGGGCATCGTCACCCTCGACGGCATTTGTCTGCGTGGCAGACGACCGCGATCCGATCGCTACGCGACAGCCAAGCGGGACCGATATCGCCGTGGTTGGCCCTGTTCTCTCACTGTGAAGGAGGATGACCAGTTTGAGAAGCGGCCGGCCCTGAGCGATGACTGTGTCTCGCGGCACGCTATGCCAGTGCAGTCATGTTCGTAATGCAAATGTACCGTTGTGCACGCAATAAAGCGCTTCCAGTGGCATGCCCGATGCGTTGTTGCGACATAGGAGATACCTCGACACGTGGACGGAGAACTCAAGCTCGTTGGAACACCCGACGAGTTGGCCGAACTGGTCGGCATACTGGTTCGCGAGTGCGGGTGTGGATGCTCGTTTCGCGACTGCGAATTGGTGAGCGCCATGCCTGACTGTGCCGCGATGCGTGGGCTGCGCGACCAACGATTCATCCTGGGCATGCTGTTCGCTCGGCGCCTGCGAGCTCAACTGGAGGCTGAGGAACGAACGCGTACGCGGTTGCTGCCCAAAGCCCGCCAGAGGTAGTCCTGCGGGGCAGCCATGGACTAGCTCTGAGGTCGCAAACCGATGGCCTCCTGCTTGCGCAGCACCCGCGGGGCCAGCGCTGCGGCAGCGTTCTTGGGACGGGGGAGTTCATTTTTGGATGGCACTGTCCGTGACCAGATGGTGCGATTGGATGGTGGCTATCCGGTCTCCGAGTTGCCTCGCCCAGCCTTTGGGCTCAAGGCAACGACGCAGTCGATTCTGTTGAGTGCGTGCTGCACATGCTGCGTGCACAGGCCGCGGCCTGTTCGATTTCATAAGCTGCTGACCTGAACGCGGCCGCTGACTCTTCGTCGTGCTTCAGTCGGGCGACCTCCTCACAAATTCGTGCGGACTCGCTCAGTCGCGGATCGATGCCCTCGCCCGCCATATCCCGCGCACGTTGCACTAGCTATTGCTGAGTAATCACCAGATTTGTGAAGTGACCCTCCACCGGTGTCTCGAGCGGACTCGTCAGCGCCGGTGACCCGCCGGTGACCCGTCCGGCTCGAGCAGGACGCGCCCCGCCTTGGAGGTCGAGGCGCTGAGTGGCCGTGGCCACTCGAATCGCGAGATCGCCGAGACGGAAGTCTGCCCGTCAGGACCGACCTGGCACGAGGTAGAAAAAATAGTTGGTTCCCGCGACGGGGACCCAACCGACGTCGCCAGTTTGTGCCGGCCAGCTGTAGGCAACGACCGCGCGCACGTGCTGAGCGAGCAGCAATTGCTGCACGGCGCTCCGTGCTTCCGCGTCGGCGTCCAGGATTGCCGTGCCGTCATAGCCGCTGACTTCTGCCACGATCGATACGCGTGCGAGGCGCGCCCAATAGGCATTGAATGCTCGGTTGCCGCTGGCGACAGGATCGCCCGGCTGAATGCCGGCGGAGCGCAACGCGTTAGCCACTTGCGCCTGGTCATCGGGCGCCAGGAGCTGGCCATGCACTACTTGCGAGAGCGCGGAGTCGGCGAGTTCGGACGTCGTCGAGCGGATCTGGAGCAACAGTGAAAGCACAAGGACCATACAGAACGGGCCGGCCAGCGCAGCACTCCAGCCCTTCTTCGGCAGCCGCACCATCGTCAGTAGACCCAGTGTCAGAAGCACCAGGAACGGTGCGACGTAGCGCTCTTCCACGAGCACGAGTGCGTACATGACAAATGCGGCAATGGCCGGTGTGAGCAATGCGATCCAGGACTCCGCGGCAAGCAGCCTGAACCCGGGACGTGCAGCAAGCAGGATGGCGAGTCCCGCCAACGGGACGCGCAGGTCGACCGCCAGGCGGTCGTAGACGATCAGTGCATCGCCGATCGCGCGCAGCTGCCCGCTCCATGTAAATGCTGGCCTCGCGCCGGCGAACCAGTACTCCGGCGCGTACCACGCGGAGTACGTGACCAGGAAAGGGCTATCGAAGGTAAAGATCGCCGGTCTCTCCAGTAGCAACGTGCTGTGGTGGAGCGGCTGACCGATGCTGCCCGGACCACCTTGCCAGTGGACAAACGGCGCCCCGTCGATCCGCCACAAGTAGTTGAGCATCGCGCTATCGCTCAGAGTCGGCCGTCCGTTAGCCACTGACAAAACGAGGACGAACGGTACGGCCACCGCCGCCAGGGTGATCGCGGCGGCCGTCAGGTGCGCGATCCGTCTGGTCTGATCCTTGACGACCAGCGCGCTCGCCGCCAGAAACACTGCCGCGAGCGGCAGCATCGGTGCCTTGGCGAAGTACCCGAGCCCGAGTAGGCCGCCAAGCAGAGCCGAGCCACGCCAGCTCGGCTGCCGCCGCGTTCGAAGGATTACCCCGCAGGTCGCGTAAACGACTGCCGATGCGAGCAGGTCCGGCGTGACCAGACTGACCGGCATGTACTGCAATGTGCACCACAGGAATACTCCGTACCCGAGCGATATCGTGGCCCATTCGGGTAAGGGAAGATGCGGGGTGCGTGCGCCTTCGTTGTGGGCAGATGCCAGGACCTCATGAATGAGCAACGTAAACGCGCCCAATGCCAGGCAATAGATGAGCAGGTTGACAAGGTGGACGAGCGGGAACTCCACACTCGGCGACGGCTGGACGAGGCGCAGCACTGCGCCCAGGATCCAGGCGTATAGCGGACTCCAGTGGCTCCGGAGAGCCGTCGCCCAATCGCCTCGGAGGTATGCGTCGCCCATGTCAAGGTAGGCAATGCCGTCCGGGTTCATGCTGGTGCGGAAGTAAACGGCCTGCAGTGAGCCGAGCAAGCCCGCCAGCACCAGCCACGCGGCTGTCAAGTGGCGCGTACCGGTCCAGCTCCGCATGCGTGGACGGTAGCTCATCTGCCCGCTGTGGTGGGTAGCCAACGTATTTGAGAATCAGGGCTGCTTCACTCAGTGGAGGATTTTGAAAGTGGAGAGACCCTGGTAGACCAGATTGTTGATGGTGCGGCAGAGGCGCGCCAGGGCCAAGCACACTGAGTCGGGGCGACGAAGCACCAGTCCACGCGTGGTTACCGAAACGCCCGATCACCCTATCGTACGTCGCGTGATCAGCTCAACCGCGTGGTGCGCCGTGGCACTTGGACGTAGCGTCAGGTCGTTGAATAGTGCGCCAACTCAGGACAGAATCTCGCATTGAGCAGGAGGAACATATGGACGCGATGACTTTAGGTCGCAGCAGCCTCCAGGTGCCGCCGCTCGGCGTAGGAGCGATGACCTGGGGTGAGGCGAGGGGGTTGGCGCGGCTCCATCCGTCCAAGCTCGCCTACGGGGGCGCGCACGGCTTCGTCGAGGAGAAGGCCGCGTTCGAGGCGAGCCTGGCGGCAGGTGTGACCCTGTTCGACACGGCAGCCATGTACGGCGGCGGCGGCTCCGAGCGACGGCTGGGGGAGCTCGCACGCGGTAAACAGGCGATCCTCGCAACAAAATTCCCTTCCGGGTTCCTGGCGCGAGCGGAAAGCATGCCTCGGGATC
>WNGB01015411.1_pt1 | contig 13721 bp, 16 predicted proteins | sample 5400681 | NCBI WGS metagenome assembly WNGB01 (sample SAMN13153367, study PRJNA577476) | soil metagenome | isolation source: 115 cm soil or saprolite under grassland replicate 2 | place: USA:California | collected 2016-06-15 | reverse complement strand
GCCACGCCCGTGAGGGCGAGGAGGATCCCCGCCCACTGCGGCGCCGGGCCTCGCCACGTCAGGATGCCGAACCCGACGAACCCCAGGGCCAGGGCGTACGCGCCGGGTAGATAGGCAACGCTAAGCGCTGCGCTCTCGCCGGCCGCCTGCTCGACATCGACGAGCGGGGTGATGATCCGGACGAGTCCCGGCCCGAACCCTCCGATCGCGGCCGTCAGGCCGAGGACGACGGCCGCGGTAGCGCGACGTCCCGTCTCGAGGCGAGTCACCGCCCTACCCCACAGGCCGAGCGCGATCCCCATCACGATGAAGCCGACCCCCATCAGGGCAAATGCCACGGTGAACTGGTCCGCGTCGGCCTTCGCGATCGCGATCCGCTTCGCCTGGTCGTCGAAAGCCTCGGCCCAGTCACCCACGACCGGGCGGCTGACCCCGGCGAAGAAGATCAGCCCGCCGTTCAGCAGCACACCGGCGGCGGCGCGGAGCGAACCACGGGCCGTCCCTGCGTCGACGGGCGGGCCGCTTGATTGGCTGCGTGGCGTTGACACTCGTGTCTCCGGCAGAAGCGCTCGAGCAGCTGCACGATTTCCGTGAGATGGTGCGGTTCACTCCGCCACCGAGATGGGTGAAGGAATGATCGGTGTGTGCGAGCAGTATGCCTCCTCGGCGGTGCCTAGCCCATCTGTCCGAGCCTCCCGCATAGGAACACGAATTTACGGAATGCGGTACTAGGCAAGGGGCTCCGCCCCTTGAAATCCCCGGGTATGTGGCCAGGACAGAACGGCAGCCCGCCTACGATGGGAAGTTGACCGCAGCCCATCCATGACGGAGGCCCGCCGTGAACCCGTTTGTCGAGCACCACCAGCAGAGCATCCGCTTTCAGTACTCGTGCTTCGATCGTATGCTGCTCAACGCCGTCGTTCAACCCATGCAGCAGCCGGCCATGATCGTCGGCTTCCTCGACAAATGCCGTCAGGTGCCGTCGATCACCAAGGCCTACTTCCGCCAGGTCTCGGAGGACTACCACCGCTTCGTCGCTCGACTGGCAGCATCGCACCACGTGCCGATTGTGGAGCCGCCCAAGGGCGTCCGTCGCGAAGAGTGGGTTGAACCGTTCTACCAGCGCTTCGGCTCGCGCTTCGGGATCGTGGTCATCCTCAAGAGCCGTGAGAACGCCCGTATTGCCGTCAGCTACCCGACGCCCAATGGTGGCAACCGCATCGAGGTCTGCACGCGATTCGTGTGGCAGTACTACTTCTATCTGCGGGACCAGGACTGGGGCCGCATGTTCCTGCGTATCTGCCCGTACTTCCCATTCAACGCACGCGTGTGCGTCAACCAGCACGAGTGGCTCGCACGCCAACTCCAGCATGAAAGCGTCTTCTTCCGGAAGGCCGCTAACGCCTTCGTCCAGTGCTCTGACGCTGACCGCCTTCAGCAGCTTGCCGACGGCCTCACCCTGTCTGACCTCGAGGTTCCCATCCAGTGCTGGCTGCGCGAACTGGTCCCCTTTTACGCCAGACCCGACCCCAACCGGATCTCCGACTGCGTGTATCGCCTGTTCTGCAGCCAGGTCGAACACTGCACCAACCTGATCTTCAAAGAGCGGTCGGCGCTCGATCGAGTGGCTGAGCGTTTGCTGGATCTCAACCGCAACATCGGTCGTCCCGACAAGCTCAGCACCGTCTTCGGCTATCGCATCACCAAAGCCTATCGTGGCGGTCTGAAGACCCAGATCGCCGACCATCACCTGGGCAATCCGGTCATCCGGAGCGAGTACAAAGACAGCTCCATCAAGCAGTACGTGCGTGACCACCGGGTGCTCCGCACCGAGGCCACCAGCTACAACACGCTCGACCTCGGGGTCGGCAAATCGATCCGCAACTTGCCGCAACTCCGCCAAGTGATGCGTGGCATCAACGATCGCTACCTCACCATCCAACAGGACGTGCTGGAAACGTACATCGACTGCGGCCAGTTAGCCCGCCTGCGTCAACCCAACCATCACTGCCATCGGTCGCCGGACACCGGGGCTAAAGCTGGACGATTCGCGCCTGCTGGCCGTCATGCAGGCACTCACCTGCTTCGTCCATCTCGCCGGCGGCGGTCGTTTTCGGACCCGTGATCTGCATCGCGGTCGACGCCGGCTGCTCGAAGGCGATCGCGGAGCGGCTCGATCCAGAGCTCGGGCTTCCGGTCGTATTCAGCCAGCGTAGGCCCAATGTCCAGCGCGATTTCCGCGTATTTGGCGAGTAGCCGCACTTGCAGGCGAGTGTCCTGGCCGCGGCCGCGCAAGGACAACGCCGCGAGTAGGACGGCGAGCGGGTCTGGTGCTGTCCTGCTCTGGTCAGTCGCGTTGACGATTCGATCAGCCATTGCGCCTGCTCTCCGCCCGGTGTCCGACGTTCAGCAGGATGGTTCCGCCCGCAGAGTATCGCCCATAGTAATCCTGCCGGCCTGGTCGCGGCCGACTACGATCACGCGGCCGCGTTGTGCATTGAGCTGCCCGACCAGCCCGCCGCTGATCCCCGGCTGGGCACCTTCAGCACGCTTGAGCACCTCGGTGGCCAGATCGAGCACCTCCTGGTCGCGGTCCACTCCTGACTCCCGGAGCAGCTTCAGAGCCGGCTTGTGATAGGTCTCGGGATCGTCAGCATAGTCGGCGAGCGTCGTTTCCAGCTTAGGATGCGTCGGCCCGAATTTGCGGATGATCAGCGCCCGCAGGCCGGAGTAGCCATCCTTGACGGCCTGGTCGGCGACCGGCTTGAACGCGGCGCCTGACAACGATAGCGCTGAGAGCAAGATCGTAAGTGGATCCATTACATCGCCCCTTGCAAATGAACGTCCCGAACGCCTTCAGAACTGACCCTGTGAACACGCGTCGTGTTCGGCGCAGCATAGCCCCTCGGCCATGACGCTTCTCCCCCGATGTGCCGCAGACTGGATCATTTACCACGCTGTGTCAAGTGCAACCTTGCTGTCGGGTGTGACCGGAGGTTGTACGAGTGGGGGACTGCTCTGAAATAGTCGCTCGCCGCCGTCAGGCGGCGCTGCTCTGAAATAGTCGCTCGCCGCCGTCAGGCGGCGGGACGGTCGAGGTGCACGGAGTATCCCAGTTGCTCGAGGTGTTTTACTAATCGGCGCTCGGTAGCGGTGCGGTCGCGGTCATCGAAGTAGGTGGAGCCGAGGTCGACGTATGGGCAATCGTGCTGGAGAAGATGCCAGACGATGACCAGAATTGAGTGGCCGACTGCGACCGTGGCCTTGTCGCTGCCGCGGCGTCGGACGAGGCGGTGGTACTGTGCTGCCAGATAGGTGTCTTTGGTTTTTGCTGCTGCTGCCGCAGCCTCGATGAGCGCGGCACGCAACCATTGACAGCCCTTTCGCGTCTTACCGTTTTTCTGTCGGTGCCAATCTCGGAGAGCAAGATCTCGGCAGTCCGCCGTCCCACGCCAGGGATGACGTCGAGCCGTTCAAGCATCGCCTGGAAAGGGGCTAACCGTTCAGCGACCTCCGCGCTGAGACGTTCGATCGCCTCGTCCAAATAGTCGATATGCGCGAGCTGCTGCGCAACCAGTAAGCGCTGGTGGGCAGCGAAGCGACCGGCCAGCGCCCGCTCGAGTTGCGGGATCTTCTGGCGCATGCGCCCCCGAGCAAACTGAGCCAACGTTGACGGCTCAGCCGTGCCTGCGACCAAGCCTTCGAGCATCTGTCGGGCAGACCGGCCGAGGATGTCGCTGGCGACGTCGCCCAGCTTGATATTGGCGCCTTCGAGCGTCTTCTGCAGCCGGTTGATTTCAGCCGCACGTTCGCGCACCAAGACTGTCCGATAGCGGGTCAACTCGCGTAGCTCACGTTGGGGTCGGTCCGGGACAAAGCTCGGCTTCAACAGACCATGCCGCAGCAGGTCAGCAATCCACTCAGCGTCTTTGACGTCGGTCTTACGCCCAGGCACCGCCTTGATGTGCTGCGCGTTGGCCAGCAGTACATCAAATTGGCCTTCTAGCAGGTTGAACGGCGCCTTCCAATAGACGCCAGTACTCTCCATCGCGACGTGCGTGACGGCCTTGGACGCTAGCCAGTCGGCGAGCGCCAGGAGATCGTCGGTCATCGTCCCAAACGTTCGGATCTCCTTGCGGGGAGGTCCTTTCGTCTCCGAGACGATGACACAGGCGACTGCGCTCTGCTTGTGAATGTCGATGCCACAGCAACACGGATAGACGACGTCCATATCGCCTCCTCTGGGCCGTCGGAGCGTGGGTGCTGTTCAGCAGTGAGTCTGCTCTGCGTGCTCGCGGCAACACTTGGTGGTACCCGTACAGCACCCCGATCACACTACCGTCGGGCTCTGGGCACCAATCCCCTTTCGATCAGTTTGCCCGGCGGCCCACCTGTAGTCTGCCAGCCCAGCAGCCCCATTTCATCCTTGATGGTGGCTGCAAAAGCCATGAGCACTACCGGTGGATAGGCAGAGCCGGGTAGCGTGGTCGAATCACGAAGCGACCCGCTCGTGGGCAAACACGGGCGGGCCGAAGGGACGGCTCCGGATGCTGAATCTGACCGACCTTCCACCGCAGATCGTACCAGCGGTGGAAGCATTTGCCAGCCGGTTGGCGGCGCATGTGCGCGAGCACCGAGACGCGAGCCTGGCAGTGCACGAGCAAGGGGTGCTGGACGCCTGGCGCGCGGAGGCTGGGGCGGTGCTGGCCGGCGTGGTGAGCGCGGCGACGACCGGCGCGGATCCGCAGGCGCGCCCACCACGCAGCACCTGCCCGTGGTGTGGTCTGGGTTGTCGCGCGGAGCGGGGGCACCGCCCCGCAGCGTGCAGACACGCCTGGGTGCGCTGACCTTCGTGCGCACACGCTACTGCTGTGTGGCCTGCACCCGAACGTGGAGTGGGGCAGATCGGACGTTGGGCCTGCGACCACGCCAGCGCACCAGTGCCGGGTTGGCACGCTGGGAGGCCGCGTGGCCGCGCTGACAACGTTTCGTGAAGCCGCCGTACTAGTGGACGAGCTGACCGGCGTGGCAGTTGGCAATGAGACGTTGCGCACACATGCGGAGCGGCTGGGCACCGAATACGAAGGTCGCAGCGGCGCGCGATGGCGCAGTTGCACGCGACACGCGAGCCGCCGCGGGATCTGCCGCACCAGCCTGCGCCCGGCCTGCTGGTCGAGGCGGATGGCGTGCAGGTGCGCTACCACGGCAAGAGGGGCTGCAGGTCGAGGCGTAGGCGGTGGTACTGTCCATCGAGAGTGGAGGATAGTGTCGGCTGAGATTCGGGCTGGCATCCACGTGGGGTGGCTCACAGAGCACACTTGAAGCAGTCCCTGCGCCTCGCCTGATTCGTCGCTCCGAGTTAGATTTGGTGCCTGCGACTCTGCGGACGGCCATCACATCCCCGGCAACCACTCCACGCGGATGCAAGAGTACCGGTGAGAGAAGCGTCGCATCAGGTCACCGACGCTGACCTCACCGCCCTCGCCGCGGCCTTCGTGTCTCGGCTCAACAGCTGTCGCTTCTGCGTGGGCATCCACGAGGCCACGGCTAGTCTCGTTGACCCGGATGTGGCGGCTGCGCGCCTTGATCGTTGGCGTGACGGCGACGCTGAGCCGCGGTTGGCCCCGACGTTCGCGCTGCTCGAAAAGGTGACCTCGCGCCCGGTGAGCTCGGACCTGACGACGTCGCGCGCGTCCGGCGGCGAGATCAGTGTGCGCTTGCGTCCTCCTGCCGCAGGAGAGGGTCAGCGCCTAGCGCGACTCGCTGTTGACCACTGAAGAGGGAGACGTCGACAATAGGCCGCGCGGGTCAGGCGCCCGCCGCGCGAGGCTGGCCGGCCTGGCAATGACGGAGGTTCGCTATGGCACGGAACGAGATCGAGGGGGGCGCGTCCCGGCGCCTGTTCCTCAGACGGTCCGGGGTATTGGCCGGGATCGCGGCCGGTGCAGGGGCGCTGTTGACCGCGTGTCAGTTGAGCTTTCCGGGCTCGAGCCCCGGCTCGTCGAGCGGCACCGCGCCTGCGGCGCCTGGCGCGACGGCCGCGCCGGCGGCGGGCGGGGCGGTGGGCGGCAGCACCGCGGCGGCCCAAGTGAGCGCGGGCGGCAAGCTCGAGCAGGTGCTGAAGCGCGGCACGCTCATCGTCGGCACAGGCAGCACGAATCCACCCTGGCACTTCGAGGACGAAAAGGGCGCGCTCGTCGGCATGGACATCGAGATCGCCAAGATGTTCTCGAAAGGTCTGTTTGACAAGACCGACGCGATCGATTTCGTCAAGCAGCAGGCCGACGCGCGCATCCCGAACCTGCAGACCGACAAGGTCGACGTGGTGATCCAGTTCATGACGGTCACGCCCCTTCGGGCGCAGAACGTCGAGTTCACGATCCCGTACTACCGCGAGGCGGTCAACCTGCTGCTGCCGGCCAACTCACCGTACAACGGGGCCAAGGACATGGCCGGCAAGAACGTCAAGATATCGATCCTGCAGAACGTGACAGCCGAGGCCATGGTCCACCGCGGCGTGCCGGGCGCCCAAGTGATGCAGCTCGACTCGCAGGCCAGCTGCATCCTGGCTCTCGACGCCGGCCGCGTGGAGGCGGCGGCGGTGGACGACTCGACCTGCCGCTGGCTGTTTGCCCAGAACCCGAGCAAGTACAAGGTCGGTAACCAGGCCTGGGACTCGCAGACGTACTCGGCGGCTGTTAGACCGGGCGACCCACGCTGGCTCAACTGGCTCAACACGGCGCTGCACGAAGCGATGGTCGGGCTGGACTGGCCCACCTACGCGGCGGCCTTCAAGACGTACTTCGGCGCCAATCTCGAAGAGCCGCCATCGGGCTTCCCGGTCGAGTTCGGCGTGCGCGGCATCAAAACCGCCTGATCCGTTCATCCTAACGTGAAGTGGCCGGATCCGCGGACCAAGGTTACGGATCGTTCGCTGCGCTCAGGGACCGGGGTGCCCCGGCAAGAGGCTGATCTATGTACATCACGCGCTGGGAGGTGGTCTGGGAGAACTTGCCCACGCTGTTGGCCGGCCTTGTGCTCGGCCTGGAGGTTTCGGTCGGCTCAATCATGGTGGGCGGGATCATCGGCCTGTTGGCCGCGTTCGCTCGGACGTCGTCCAACCGCGTGCTGCAGCAAGTTGTGGCCGGTTACGTCGAGTTCGTCCGGAACCTGCCGCTGCTCCTGATCATCTTCTTCGTCTACTACGGACTGCCCCAGTTTGGGATCCGCTTTCTGGACAATGTCGGATCGCTCGTCCTGGCGCTGGCGGTGTACTCGGGCGCATACCTGACCGAGATCTTCCGGGCCGGCATCCTGGCGGTCAGCAAGGGCTTTCAGGAGGCTGGTAAATCGATCGGCCTGACGCAGTTCCAGGTTGCGCGCTTCGTGACGATGCCCCTGATGTTCCGCATCGTCCTGCCATCGCTCAGCAACACCCTCATTTCACTGTTCAAGGACACCTCGCTCGGCGCGGCGATCGCCGTGCCGGAGCTGACGTATGCCGGCATGGTGCTCAACACCAACACGTGGCGCATCCTCGAGTCGTGGTCGGCGATCGGAGCTCTGTATCTGACCACGTGCTACGGACTGGCCTTCATGATGCGGCGCGTCGAGCGTCACTACGCGAGCTGGGCGTAGGCGGTCGGCATGCAAGTGGTGCTCAACAACTGGACGCTGCTGCTGGCCGGCCTGTTCAACACCATCCAGCTGTCAGTCCAGGTGATCCTGTTCGGCACCCTGGTAGGACTGATCGGGGGCACGCTGCTGCTGTTCGGCCACCCGGTGATCCGCACCATCGTGCGCGCCTACGTCGACATCGTCCGCGGCACGCCGCTGCTGGTCAGCATCTTCCTGATCTTCTACGGCATCCCGGCACTGGGCATTCCGATGCCGGCCTTCAGCGCGGCGGTGATCGCGCTGACGGTCTTCGCCGGCGGGCACATGTCAGAGATCGTGCGCGGGGCGGTGGGCTCTGTGCCGGGCGGCCAGACCGAAGCCGCCATGGCGATTGGCCTGGTATTCGCCCAGCGGCTCCAGTACGTCGTATTCCCGCAGGCGGTCCGGCGCATGATCCCGCCCTGGGTCAACTTGTGTGTTGAGCTGATCAAGGGCTCGACCCTTGTGTCGCTGGTGAGCGTCACCGACCTGATGCTGTCGACCCGCCAGGTGCTGGAACGGACCGCGCAGCCGGTCCCCTTCTACATCCTGCTCGCGATCGTGTATTTCGTCCTGTGCTACGGCTTTGGCCGCCTCGGAGGACAGTTGGAGCGACGGTTTGCGTATTACGACTAGCCCTGCGGCAGAGCCGACGGCGCGGGCCGAGGGCAGCGTTGTTGTCCAGGACTTACACAAGTGGTTCGGCAAGTTCGAGGTGCTGCAGGGGATCGACCTCCAGGTGGCGCCAGGCGAGGTGGTGGTTATCGTCGGGCCGAGCGGCTCGGGTAAGACGACCCTACTGCGCTGCATCAACTTCCTGGAGGAGTATCAGAGCGGTCGGATCATCGTCAGCGGCAAGCTGATCGGCTACCGCGAGCACGCCGGGAGGCTGATCAAGCTGCCCGACCGCGAGCAGGCCGCGGACCGAGCCAACGTGGGAATGGTGTTCCAGGCATTCAACCTGTTCCCGCACATGACGTCTATCGACAACGTTGCCCTCGGCCCGATGAAGGTCCGCCACCTGCCCCGCAAGGTTGCCCACGAGCGAGCCCGCACGATGCTTGACCGCGTCGGACTGGCCGACAAGGTCGACTCCTACCCGTCGCGCCTATCGGGCGGCCAGCAGCAGCGGGTGGCCATCGCTCGCGCACTGGCGATGGAACCGAAGGTGGTGCTATTCGATGAGGTCACCTCAGCCCTCGACCCGGAGCTTGTGGGCGAGGTGCTGGCGGTCATGCGGCAGCTGGCCCAGAGCCATGGCGTGACGATGCTGGTGGTCACGCACGAGATGCTGTTCGCCCAGGAGGTGGCCGATCGCGTCGTGTTCATGGACGCGGGCAAGATCGTCGAGCAGGGTAGCCCGGCTGAGGTCCTCGGCAACCCGAGCACCGAGCGCCTGCGAGCATTCCTCAAGCGCTTCCAGGCAGGTCGCTAACCAGGTCGCTCACTCAGGTCTGCATCTGGACGTGCTCGCGGCGTGCGATCTGCGTGGGCGTACCAGCCACCCGGATGTCGGCGATGGAGTATGGATGCCGCTCATTGAGCTTGTAGAAGCAGAGCGCCGCGAAGATCGCCACCAAACCAAGGCTGAGCGTCACCAGCCCGGCCAGAACGAGGCCTGGCCATTTCACCACCGCCCGTTTGGTGCTCCAGGCGCGCCGCCTCAGCCAGCCAAACAGTGCGAACGCGATGAGCAGAATGAGAACACTGACGAAGTCAATCGGCACGCCAGACTCGCTCTCCCGGGAATCCGGATATTGGCATGTAGCCTCCTCTACCTCTGGGGGACTGTCCGGAAGTTCGCGTAGCGTCGGGTTCGCGAGGTAGGCGACGAACGACCCGCCGAACGACCCGCCGAACGTCTCGCGGATAGTCTCGGCGACGCCTTTTGAGCGCGGCCATTGCCGCCGTACAGCCGCACCAGCGTCTGCCACTCGGCCTCGTCGCCGTGTGCCCTTTGTCGCTCAGCAGGGTGCGCCCGTCCTCGAAGGCCAGCCTGGCGAGGTCAAGCGGCCGCACCCGGGGCCCCCACCATCAGGATCGGCTCACGTGGTGCTTTGGCCAAAAGGCCAGCGTTGACGGTCGCCCCGAATGCCAGGAACGCGCCAGACGGCGTCAAACGGCCCCTCTTCAGCCGTAGCCAGCAGGCCCAACGTGGTGACCAGAAGTCGCAGGCGCTGAGCGCACACACTGCCGAGAGCGAAAGTTCCAGCCAAAAGTCAGTCTATTGGCCGATCAATCGGGTCAACCGCGCTCGGACAATGAGTACAGGCGTTGATGACCAGCGTGCTACTGATCGACTATCCGCTCGCGGTGCGGCGCACGCTGCGCGAACGGTTGTCGCTGGAGCACGACCGGTCGATCGTCGGCAAAGCAGATGATGCCGCGCAGGCGCAGGCGCTGGTGCAGGTGCAGACGCTGACACCCGACTGTGTCCTGGATGATGCGGAAACACCCGATCATGACTCTCTAGCCGCGGCCGAGGCGCTTCTCAACCTTGATCCGGACCTTGCGCCGGCCCGCGGGACCGGCTCAGCAATCCGTCAAAAGACCCAGCCGCGGAGGTCACCAGTGCAGTCACCAGAGCAGCTGCTCAACCTGGATCCAGCCAGCGTCGGTCTGATCGTCGTGTGGACGCTGAGCGTCTACGTTTTGCTGCTGCTCGCGTTGCGCGTGGCTGGCAAACGGCGCTGGGTCAGATGACGCCGTTCGATCTGGTAGTCCTGTTGATCAACTCGAACGCGGTGCAGAACGCGATGGTTGGCCCGGACAGCTCACTGAACGGTGGCCTCCTGGCCGCGCTTGCGCTGCTTGCAATTGATCGGACGGTTGATCGGCTGGCCATAGCTCCGGGCCGCATGCGAACGGCCATGATTGGCAACCCGACGCTGCTTGTGCACGAGGGCCAGCGGTGACCCATCACCTGCGCGCCGAAGGTCTGACACAGGCGGAGGTGCTGCAGGCGTTGCGCGAGCACGGGGTCGAGGACCTCGTGGGGTCAAAGCCGCCGTGCTGGAAGTCGACGGCACAATCAGCGTCGTGCCACGGGACGCACCGAGCAGCCGCACACGACGACGCATCCGCGGCCGCAAGCACGCGTCCTGACTGGTGCGCGCTTCTGAGATGGTTAACGCTCGTCGAACCCGAGCCTGATCGATGGGCACCAGTCTGACCCTGCCCGCGTACGACGCGGCGTGGGTGCGACTCTGGACGCTGAGCTTGCCGAGGATGCTGCTCACGTGCGACTTCACGGTCTCTGGGCAATCGACAGCTCGTTCGCTATCACCTTATTAGCCCGTCCGTGCGCCAGCAGACGCAGTACGTCCAATTCGCGCTCCGAAAGTGGTTCCGGACGTTCGGGCGCCACCACTTCGCGCATGAGCCTGGCCGCGGCTTTGGGCGACAGCTGGACCTGCCCAGCAGCGGCTGCTTTGATGGCCTGGCGCAGCACCGACGCATTCGAGTCCTTGAGCAAATAGCCAATGGCACCCGCCCGCACGGCGCCAGGACTTTGTTGTCCTCCAGCACGCTCGTCAGCGCCACGACCTCCGTATCCGGCAGGTCCCTGCGGATGATCTGGATGGCCGCGATGCCGTCCAGTTCGGGCATGAGCAGGTCCATCAGCACGACGTCGGGTCGAAGCCGATGCGCCATGCGCACCGCCTCGGCGGAACGCGGACACTGGCACCATTTCGGGCGTCTGGCGCGCGACGCGTTACCGTTCTCGTGGATCGGACAACCCATCAGCGTTACAGTTCCGCGGGCGTGACCGCCTGGACGTCGATACCATCGGCGGTCACCGACCCGCGACATACGGAGCAGCGCGATCGTGCGTGGTGCGGTGGCAGCACCAGCCTCGGCCTGCGCGCGCTGGGTGAGAAGGCTGAGAAACGAACCTCCATACCCACAGCTGGCTGCTCAGCACCGCGTACGAGGCGGCCCACAAGATCTCCGGCTGATCGACCGCACATGAGGCACCGCAGGTGGGCCACAGCCCACTCCTCTGCGATGGCACGTCCGGCGCTGGTCACGTCTTCCATCACCGTCAGCTTGGCTGCGCGGGAGCCCGTTGCCATCCAGCATGTGCGTACCCGACGATAGGACTTTGGACTGAGCCGTCATGGTTCACGACCCGCGAGGAGGCGCTGACCGCGACTCAGCGATGGGGTAGCCTGCCGTGTGGAGCCACACTTATGGCCCCGGAGGACAGCATGCTTGTGGTCAACGAGCTGGCGCGTCACTGGTGGGTTATCGGCTTACGCGGCCTTGTCGCCGTGCTCTTCGGGATTTTGGCGTTCGCCTGGCCGGGCATGACGCTGACGGTGCTCATCGTGCTCTTCGGCGCGTACGCCCTGGTCGACGGCGTCCTCGGCATTGTGGCCGCGCTGCGTGGTGGCGCGGACCACCGCTGGGCCATGCTGATTGAAGGGGTGATCAGCGTGCTGGCCGGGATCGCAGCCTTCGTCTGGCCCGGCCTGACGGCGCTAGTGCTGCTGTACATCATCGCCTTTTGGGCGATCGTCACCGGTGTGCTGGAGATCGTCGCCGCCTTGCGTCTGCGGCGCGTCATCGACAACGAGTGGGCGCTCATCATTGGCGGAGCGTTGTCGGTGCTCTTTGGCGTGGTGCTGATCGTGTCACCTGGCGCAGGCGCGCTGGCGGTAGTCTGGTTGATCGGCGCCTACGCTCTCATATTCGGCATCACGCTGCTGGCGCTAGCCTGGCGTTTGCGAACCCACGCGCAACGGCTACAAGGAACCGAGCCCACCAGTCGCCCGGCAATTCCTTAACCGTTCCGCGTAGGAGTGGACTAGAACCGCCAGCGCGTTGGCGTGAATGGACCTTCGCTGGTCTCCTGCTCCATGCCGGTCAGGCCTGGCAGGCCGATAATCGTGCGCGGCGTGAGCTCGAAGACCGCGTACGGAGGCGGTCCAGCAGTGGGTGCGTTTTGGCCGAACACCAGTCCATCGCGCACCATCAGCTGCCAGCTCATCTTTGAGCCGTAGCCATCGGCGACCATCTGGATCGTTCGCGAGTCCGTCACTTTGCGGGCATCGCCTTGAACGCTTACGTCGAGCGATGGCACCGACCTACTGCTGAATGACAGCGCGCACCGCGAATCCGCGGCGAGGTTCCTACCCTTGCGCGTCGACTCGCCAGTGATGAAGTAGAATGCGCCATTGAGCCAGAGGCCGATGATCGGCATGATGTGCGGCCGGCCATCTGGCTGAATCGTGGAAAGCCAATAGGTGCGATTGCGCTCCAGGGTCTCCAGGCGCTGATTCGCCCTCGCCCACGGTGTTGCAGCGTCACTGCCAGGTACGAGCGCATCTTCAGTCACGGGCGTGCGTTGTGTCATGCGGACCCTCCTCCCGTCTCTGAACCGCTCGTCATGTTGTCCTACCACGAGCTGGGTCGACGCGTCGACTGTCGGCGCCCGCGGTAGCCGAACGCGTGCGTCGTCTGGACGAGGCGAATGGACGCGCCAGAGCAAGACGGCTGGTAGGAACGCGACTCGCGCGGACACTGTCACCATGGATCGTCGCACCATTCCGGCGACGCTCATCCCAGGCGACGGCATTGGCCCCGAGATCATGGGCGCGGTCTGCAAGGTCCTCGAGGCGATCGAGGCGCCGTTCGAGTTCGAAACATGCCAGGGCGGTGCCTGGCGCCGAAAGGCCCGGCCCTCACCGACCGCGAGCGCGAAATCCTCGGCCTGATCGCCCAAGGCCACCCGAACGGCGTCATCGCCAACCAGTTAGCCCTCAGCCCGAAGACCGTGGCGAACTACGTCTCGAATCTCTTTAGCAAGCTCCAAGTGGCCGACCGAGCGCAGGCCATCATCCGTGCCCGCGAGGCCGGCATGGGCCACTGAGCCGTCGCCGGGGGACCGCAACGTCTAGCAAGCGATCTGGGATGTGTCGAAGGAAGGGAGCGATCGTGGCGCAAGGCGACCCGCGCAATCGGATGGAGGACTCGGCGGCGCTCAACCATGTGCCGCAGCCGGCTGCTGGGACCGACGGTGGGACCGACGTCGCGCGGGTCGCTGCAATCCGGCTTCTCAG
>WNGB01015937.1_pt1 | contig 13722 bp, 11 predicted proteins | sample 5400681 | NCBI WGS metagenome assembly WNGB01 (sample SAMN13153367, study PRJNA577476) | soil metagenome | isolation source: 115 cm soil or saprolite under grassland replicate 2 | place: USA:California | collected 2016-06-15 | reverse complement strand
GTGGATCAGATCGCGGAAGGCCTCGCCTTCGCGCACGCGCACGACATCGTTCACCGCGACCTCAAGCCCGCGAACGTCCACCTCCTGAGCAATGGGCAGGCCAAGATCATGGACTTCGGGCTGGCCCGCCTGGGCGGCTCGGAGATGACGCGCGTCGGGATGGTGATGGGCACGCCGCACTACATGTCGCCGGAGCAGGTGCGCGGGGAGCGGGCGGACGCGCGCTCGGACGTCTTCGCGCTCGGCTGCGTGTTCTACGAGCTGCTCACCTACCGCAAGCCCTTCGACGCCGACTCCATGCATTCCGTGCTCTTCAAGGTCATGCAGGAGGAGCCGCCTTCCGTCCAGGAGCTCACGCCCGGGATCCCCGCCGTGCTCGCCCAGGTCGTGGAGCGCGCGATGGCCAAGGACGCGTCGCAGCGCTTCCAGAACGCGAGCGAGTTCCGGTCGGCGCTGCACCGCGCGATGCAGGCGGTGGCGGCCGGTCAGGGCGAGAAGTCCCTGCCTGACCTGGGCGCTCCCGCCCCGGGCGCGCCTGAGACCTCCGCCTCGCGCTCGGCGTCGACCGCGCGCGCAGCCGCCTCCGCCGCCGGCGCGTCGCGCGCCTCGTCGGTTGCGGGCAGCCGTGCGCAGCCCGGACCAGCGCCGCCGGCCCCGCGCGCGTCCAAGGCTCCCCTTCTGATCGGGGGCGCGCTGCTCCTGGTGGCCGTGGCCGGCGTCGGGCTGCTCGTGGCGCGGCGATCCGAGCCGGCCGCCACTCCCCCTCCGCCCACGACGCGCCCGGCCCAGGTGGACGGCCTGGCCCAGGAACTGGCGCGGTCACAGGTCGAGCTGGCCCGCCGCCGCGCGGAGGCCGGCGATTTCCGCGACGCCATGCGCCAGGCCGCGAGCGCGATGAAGATCGATCCCGCCAACAAGGACGCGCTGGGGATTTTCTCGAAGGCCAAGGCCACCGCCGACCAGGCGGATCAGGCGGCGGCGGCGGCGCGCCAGGCCGCGTCGGCGGGGGACAACGGGCGCGCCGCGGACGCGCTGTGGACCCTCCTCGGCGTCGAGCCCGGAAACGCCGCCGCCGAGGAGGTCGCGCCGAAGGTCGAATCCGCGTTCCGCGGCCGCGCAGACGAGGCGCGGCGCGCCATGACCACCGCGCGCCAGGCCGCGGAGGCATCGAAGACGGCCACCGCCCTCGACGTCTTCAAGGACGGCGTGGATCTGGCACGGCAGGCGGAGACCGAGTACAAGGCCAGCCGGTTCGCCACCGCGGCCCGCCGCTTCCTCACCGCGCGGGAGCGGTTCGAGCGCGCGGGCCGCACGACGCGCTGATCCCCCGCGGCCCCGGTCGTCGGGCTACTGCACCCCGAAAGCCTGGATGGACCAGGCCCCGCCGGACTGGGTCAGATGGAAGACCTGCTGGATGGGCTTGATCTTGTTGCCGTTGATGGTGTCCTGGCGGCTCACCTTCACCGTGGCCTGGCTGCCGTCCACCTGCACCGCCTGAATGGTGATGCTGACCTGCTGGGACTTCGTCGTCTTGAAGTTTTCCTGCAGGCGCTTCTCCTCGTCCGGGGTCAGGTTGGGCTTGACCGCCTTGAAGAGCGCGATGTCCTTGCTCTCGATCGCATGGCCGTAATCGGTGATGACCTTCCGGATGGCCGGCTCCTGCGCCGACGCAAGGGGCGGCGCGCCCGGAAGCGTCGGAGCCGGGAGGGTGGCCCCGGGCGGATTCACCGGCGGGATCGTGACCGGGGGCGGCAGGTTGCGCGAGACCAGGGTCGTCGGCACGGAGGCGGGCGCCGCCGCTCGGGCGGCGGCGGCGGCCGCGCGTGCCGCCGTTTCGGTCGCGCGTCGCGCCCGCTCGTAGCCGTCGCGGGACTCCAGGAACTTCTGCGTCGCGACCGCAAACTCGCCCTTCTGCAACAGGGCGGAGGCATCCCGGGCGGCGCGATCGGCCTGCGCGAAGCCGGATCCCTCCGGGGCGCTGGCCCGCATGGCGTCGGCGTCGCGACGTGCGTCGTCCGCCATGCGCCGGGCGTCCTCCGCCTGCTTCCGGAAGTGCACGTTGAGGGCGGCGGTGAGCTCGCCCGCGACGGGATGGTGCGGGTCGAGGGCGAGCACGCGCGCCAGCGCCCGGGTCGCATGGTCGGTGTCGCCTCCGTCGAAGGCGCTCTTCGCCTCCAGGGCCACCGCGTCGAGCTCGGCCGCCGTCCGCTGTGCCTGGTCCAGCACCTGCCGCGCCTCCGCGCTCGAGGGATCCAGGGCCAGCGCGCGCTCGGCACGCCCGATTGCCGCCTTGTAGTCCTTGTTCTCGAGGTCGACGCGCGCCAGCTCGACCTGGTTGCCGACCAGCGCCTCCTTGAGCGCCCCCACCTGCTCGGCGTTGACGTCCGTGGGAGTCGGCGTCGCGGTGGGCATGACGCGCCCTCTCAGGGCCAGCACTCCTCCCACCGCCACCACCACCAGGACCGCCGCCGCGCCGACGTACACCGGCCAGCGCGAGCTGGCCGCGGCCACGGCCGGCGCCGCCGGCGCCGCCGCCGGGCCCATGCGCGTCCGGGCGCGGCCGTTGAGCGTCTTCATCCCTTTCAGCGTCTCGCCGACGGGCGTGGCCATGCCCGTGAGGTCGAGCGCGGCCGCGCCCTTGGTCGCGGCCCGCGCCGCGGCCTGCGGGCCGAGCACGGTGCCCGGCGCCATCATGGTCGGCGCCGCCGGATCCGCCGCCGCCTCCGCCATGGTGGCGTCCGCATCACCCACGGGCGTGTATTCACCGGAGGCGAGGGCTTCCCGCACCTTGCGCAGCGCGTCGCGCATCTCGCCCGCATGCTGGAAGCGATGCTCCGGCTCTTTGGCCAGGCAGCGTTCGACGAAAGCCACGAAGGGGCCCGGTAGCCCGGGCACCCACGTGCGCACCGGCTCCGGATCCTCCTCGAGCACCTTGTACAGGATCGTGTGCATGGAGTCGGCGTTGAACGCCTTCTTGCCGGAGAGCAGCTCGTAGAACACCGCCCCCAGCGAGAAGATGTCGGAGCGGGCATCGGCCTTGGTGCCCCGCACCTGCTCCGGGGACATGTAGTTCGGCGTGCCCATCACCATCCCGGTGCGGGTCATCTCCGAGGTGCCGATTCGGGCCAGGCCGAAGTCCATGATCTTGACCCGCCCGTTGGGCAGCACGCGGATGTTGGCGGGCTTGAGGTCGCGGTGCACGACCCCCTGTTGGTGCGCGTAGGCCAGCCCCTCCGCGATCTGCTCCATCACGTCGAGCTTGTCCCAGAGATCGTTGAGGCTCCGGGCGGCGATCAGCTCCTTGAGGTCGGCCCCGTCGAGCAGCTCCATGGCCAGGTAGAACCGGCCGTTCTCGCTGCCGAAATCGAAGACGGTGACGACGTTCGGGTGGTTGAGGCGCGCGGCAGACTGCGCCTCCCGATGGAACCTCTGGACGAGCTGGTCGTCGGACGCGTAGAGCTCGGCCATCGTCTTGACCGCGACGTCCCGATTGAGCGTCCGGTCGTGGGCGCGATAGACGTCGCCCATGGCCCCCGAGCCAATCTTGGCGACGATGAGGTACTTGCCGACCTTCTGGCCTTCCATAGACACTTTCAGGGGGGTCCACACCGCGAACGGACCCCCCTACGCCCTTCGGGCTACCCCCCCACCCGCTCGCTCCGACGTGAAGTCGTCGCTCGCTGCTTGGGTCCGGACCCAATAGCGCGCATCCCTGAGCGCAAATCCCTCGTCGAGCACGAGATGGTAGCACGACGCGCCGGTCCACTCCCCGACCCTCGCTCACGGCGAAACACTGGCCTGGGCTACACTTACCTGTTCGATGAGCAACTGGGCCAGGCGCCCACCCGCTCCGAGCGCTACCAGGCCTATCGCCGGGAGTGGGAGCGGCGCGAGGCGGACATGGACGCCTCGGACCACCCCGTCCACGTCGACATCGAGACGGTCGCGGTGTGCGACCTGCGCTGCGGCAGCTCCGAGGAAGACCCCCAGGGCTTCTGCCAGATCTGGACTCACGAGCACATCCGGACCCAGGGCTTCGACGAGCACACCTATCAGCGCGGCTACATGGACCCCGTCCTCTACGGCCGGCTGCTCCAGCAGTGCGCGGACCTGGGGGTGAGCTCGATCAAGCTCAACTACCGCGGCGAGCCCTCGCTCCATCCCCGCATCGTCTCCTTCGTGCGGGAGGCGGCCGACCTGGGCTTCCCCGACATCATGATGAACACGAACGGCAACGGAGGCGCGCGCAAGAACCCGGAGCTGTTCGCGCAGCTCGTGGAGGCCGGCATCACCGACCTCATGTTCTCCGTCGACGGCTGCGATCCCGAGATGTACCTGAAGCAGCGCGTGGGCGGAAGCTGGGAGATCCTCCTCAACTCCGTGCGCACGGCGGTCCAGGCCCGCGCGGAGGGCAAGGGCGCCCCCGATTGCCGCATCCGGGCGTCGGTGGTCCGGACGCACATCAACGCGGAGGCGGTGGACAGCGGGCGCATGGAAGAGTTCTGGCGCGGGAAGATGGGCGTCGACTGGATGTCGATCAGCGAGTGCTACTTCCCCGCCGGCACCCAGCACCACTGGAAGGCCGCCCACTGGCGGCAGATGGCCGCGGACGAGTTCCAGTGCTCCGATCCCTTCCGCCGCATGGTCGTGACCTGGGACGGGCGCCACACCATGCCCTGCTGCCAGGGGTTCACCTTGGAGATCGACGGAGGCCCCGTGGTCCGCGTCCCCAAATACCCGATCATGAAATCACTCAAGGAGGCCTGGGCCAGCGCGAACTTCGATCGCCTGCGGCGCGCGCACCGCGATCGCACCTGGTCGGACCCTTTCGCGGGGGAGGCCATCTGCCGGTCCTGCGCGGTGACGAAGGTCCCCACGCGCCTGGCCACGCCACAGCGCGTCTCGCTGCGCGTCAAGTAGCGGCATGGCGAAGAGCTCGGAGCGTTCCGACATCGCCCCCCTCGTGCGCGACATCCTCGCCGGCGTGGGCGAGGACCCGGACCGCGAGGGACTCCAGAAGACGCCCGGGCGCGTCGAGAAGGCGCTGAAGTTCCTGACCCGCGGCTACGAGCAGGACCCGTGCGAGATCCTCAACGCCGCCCTCTTCACCGTCACCTACGACGAGATGGTGTTAGTGAAGGACATCGACCTCTACTCCCTGTGCGAGCACCACCTCCTGCCCTTCCACGGCAAGGCGCACGTCGCCTACCTGCCCAACGGCAAGGTCGTCGGCCTCTCCAAGATCGCGCGTCTCGTGGACATCTACGCGCGGCGGCTCCAGGTCCAGGAGCGCCTCACCGTGGAGATCGCGGAGGCCATCCAGAAGACGGTCAAGCCGCGGGGCGTGGGCGTGATCATCGAGGCCGAGCACTTCTGCATGATGATGCGCGGCGTCGAGAAGCAGAACTCGGTGGCGGTCACGTCGTGCATGCTGGGGGCATTCCGGGATCAGCAGCAGACGCGCGAGGAATTCCTGTCCCTGATCCATCGACGACCGAACGGGCTGCGCTAGCAGGCGGCGGAAAAACCTGCGCGCGAAAGTCGGCGGTCTGGCGGGCCGGGTGTCCCCGAGGGGAAGTGACTGTACTCAGATCGCGTACAATGGTCGTCCTCCTCAGGAGATCGCTCTAGCAGCCCCGTCCCGCCGCCAAAATCGCCCGCGGGGGGCTTCACGAGACGCCGTTGACGTTCCGGAGGGTCTCGCCGGTTTCGGCCTCATAAGGAGGCGAACCATCGTACTCAAATCGCGTACAGTCAAACGCCCGCGAGGCCGACCTCCAGGGGGCGAAGCCGTTGTAGCCGTTCGCATGTGGCAGCCGACCTGGCCACAACGTCTATCCTGCTAACCGCGCCGATCGATTCTCCGTTGCTTCCAGTCCTTCGTTCTTTCGATTTCTTGCCTCATCTCTTCGTCCAATAGCGGCCGCACCCGCTCCCACTCCGCCGCCAGGTCCTCGACGGTGTCGACGTCGCCGATCGTCCGCATCACGCGTACGCTGAGACCCCGCCGCGCCACCCGATCCAGGGTGGCCGCCAGGACCTCGCCGCTGCTCCACCGGATCCCCCGGAAGAGCTCCGGCGCCGGCCTTTTCAAGGCGATCAGGTAGTACCCGCCGTCGGTGGCGGGCCCGAGGGCGACGTCGTGCTCGTCGAGGCTCTCCAGCGCGCCGCGGACGTCCTCGCGTGAGAGGGCGGGCACATCCGTCCCGACGAGCGCCACCCGCCGCGCCCCGCGCCGGAAGAGCTCGTCCAGCGCGCGCTCCATGCGCAGACCGATGTCGCCCGTCGGCTGCGGCAGGAGCGCGCCCGCCGTCACACCCAGCCACTCCCCGATGGCCGCTCCCGCCGACGGAGGGTCGAAGGCGACGATGCGCTCGTACTCGTCACGCCGCGGCACCGTTCGCCGCATCATCTCTTCGGCGATGGCGCGGTACACCTCGGCCGCCGCTTCGGCTCCGAGAGCGGCCGCCAGCCGCGACTTCACCGCCCCCGGGCGCGGCTCCTTGACGAAGACGGCCAGCACGTCCGCGCCCGTGAGACCGGCCATTTCCCGATGCTAGACCGGAACTGGCCGCGCGTACCCCGCTGCTAGACTCGCGGAGCCTCCGGTCCCCGCGGAGGCCCAAGCGCGAGGTGAAATGCTGCGTTCCCTGTCCGTGCCGGTACTGCTGGCCCTGGCCGCCGTCGCCGGCGCCCAGGAGACCCCACCGCCCGTCTACCAGCAGCAGAAGTCCAGCAGCGCCTTCCAGCTGGACGGCGTCAGCCGGCAGGAGTGGACGGACGAGGTCACGTTCATGGCCAAGAGCCGCCGCCTCATCCGGCTCAAGCCGCGCGGCGAGTTCAACTCGAAGTGGCTCCAGATCGGCCTGGGCGGAGACTTCAACTACAGCTCCGACCACAACACCGACCCGCCGGCGGGGATGGCCACGCTGCCGCTCCTGCGCGACAACTACAAGTCGCGCGACGCGCGGCTGGACCTGGCCTGGGTGCGCCTGAGCCCCATCCACGCCTTCAGCGTCCAGGCCGGCCGTTTCGCCATGCCCGTCCGCTTCACGGAGATGATCTGGGACCGTGACCTGCGTCCCCAGGGCGCCTCCGCCACCATCGACTTCGGCGCGGTGGGACCGCTGCAGAGGCTGGCCGTCACCGGCGTGTACGGGCGCGGCAGCCACATCTTCCCGGAGGGGAACGCGTTCGAGCTCGCGGACCGGGACAAGGTGTGGATCGGCTCCGCCACCATGACGTTCTCGGCCGGGGGCAAGGACCGGATCGAGCTCGTCGGTTCGTTCCTGAAGTTCGACGATCTCGGCTTCGTGGACACCCGGCTGCGGCGCCAGAACACGCGCACGGGAGGCGCCCTCGCCCTGCCCTACGAGGTGCTGGACCTCGTGGCCCGGTACCACGGCGAGGGCCGGGTGTCGACGACGATGGTGGCGGACTACAGCAAGAACACCGCCGTCGACGCGAACAACCGGGGCCTGTGGCTGGCCGTCGTCCTCGGCTCAGTGGTCACGGCGCGCGGCAGCCTCGAGTACACGTACGCACAGGTGGACAAGGACGCCACCCTGGCCGCCTACACGACCGACGACTTCATCTGGGGCACGGGTTGGGCCGGGCACCGCCTGGACCTGGGCGTGCGCATGAGCGACCGCGCGTCCAGCCACGTGGTCGGCCAGCTCCAGCGGTTCAAGGACAGCCCCATCGAGGCGGATCGCGACACGTACCTCAAACGGGTGCGGGTCGAGGTGCGGTTCGCCTACTAAGCGACTCCGTTTACTGCGCGCTGGGCGGGGGCGCGGTGGCCGCTCGCTTCGGCTGCAACGAGTCGAGCACCGCGTAGGGCACCCGGGCCGCCACGTGCACGCGCGAGGCCTCGGTGGTCACGCTGATGGCGGAAGCGAGCTGCTTGAGCTCCGGCTTCTGGTTGGCCTGCAGCGTGGCAAGGGCCACGAAGCCGCGCACCACGTCGGCCAGGTTCTTCGCCGCCGGCTCGTCCGCGGCCTCGCCCGTGATGTCGAGGCTGACCTGCGGATCGAGATCGCCGGTCACGGTCAGGCTCTTGAGCGCGGGCAGCTCGATGCTCTGGCTGGTGCCGGGTCCGCCGGGCCCGGGAATGGCCTTCGGCATGTTGCTCAGCAGCGTCTGGTCGCCGACCATCCAGAAGGTCGAGCCCGGGCGCACGCCTTCGAGGAGCGCGAGCAGCGCGGCGTTGCTGCGCAGCGGCGCCTCGCCCTTGGCGCGGGCGATGACGGTCTGCTCGACGCTGGCCTGCGTGCCCATCACCAGCGTGTTGTCGTCCAGGAAGGCCGTGGCTCCGGCGGCCCGGCCGGTCCGGTCCTCGTTGAAGAGATAGACGATCGTGCCCTGGACGTTCTTCGACGTGACGCCCTTCCTCTCGGTCTCGATCGCGTGCGCCACGCTCGTCCGGTCGAACCGGCCCACCACCACCACCAGCGCATCCCCGTTGCGTCCGGGCACGCCCGCCTGACTGCCCGCCAGGTAGACCTGATCGAGGTCGCGCTCCGGGTTCAGCCCGGTCTTCCGCTCGATCTCTTCGAAGGCCTGAGGACGATTCGCGGCGCGGGCCGCCGCGTACTTGGTGTACAGCGGGCTGGCGACGAAACGCTTGACGTCGAGACCCATCACGTAGCGGGTGCCGGCGGGAAGGGAGAGGGCCTGGGGAGGCAGGGGGCCAACCGCGGCGCGGGCGGGATCGAGGTACAGCGCGCCCAGAGCGGCCATCGCCCCCACGGAAACGACCACGGCCGCACCGGACACGACCAGACGGCTTCGCGTCATCGCAGACCTCCCCTATTGATCCAGTACGTACTCGCGGGTGGAAAAGATCCAGGCCGCACCCGCGAGGAACACCACGATCATGGCCCCCACCGCCTCCAGGCACAAGGCGGCGGGCAGGACCTGGGCGAAGATCTCCGCCATCCCCTCGTCGGGCGGCCGATGGTGGATCAGGGAGCGCAGGTAGGCGGTGATGGTGAAGCGTGGCAGGTAGCCGGGTGCGTTCGCGAGCAGCTCCCATACGAAGAGGAAGAGGAGGCCGGGGATGACGGGCCGGCGCAAGAGCACGCCCATCAGGGTGAAGAACGCGCCGTAGGTGACGAGGGTGAGCGCGACCACGCCCATGTCGCGGAAGAGGTCGGGGACGTGCGCGCCTATTCCGGACCAGCCGCGGATGGTGGTGAGCAGGAAGAAGGTCATCACGACGGCGGGCAGGGCCAGGGCGAGCGTCGTCACCAGATAGGCCGCGAACTTGCCCGCCAGCACCGACACGCGTTGGATGGGCCGGGTCAGGAGATAGGTGATCGTCTTCCCTTCGACCTCGTCCGCGATGAGCGCGGTCGCGTAGAAGAGCGCGGCCAGGGGCAGCGCGTTCCGCACGTAGTAGAACGCGATCACGATGCCGTAGAAGTCGAACCCGCCCACGCGCGACGGCAGGCGCGTGATGAAGATCCGGAACAAGAGCGCCAGCGGCGCGGGCAGGCCCAGGAGCAGGATCATGAGCAGGCTGCGCCGGCTCCAGACCATCCCCTCCAGGGAGAGGTCGAAGACGGCGCGCGCCGCGCGAAAGAAAGGGACCGGACGGCCCTGGTCGCGCGGGTCGGCCCCGGGGGCGGGCGGAGCGGGCGCGGACGGCGTGGACGGAGGCGCAGCCGGGGTCGCGCTCATCGCGCCACCAGGTACCTGAAGACGGACTCCAGGTTCTCGTCCGGGGAGTACATCTCGCTGACACCCGCCTCCACCGCCGCGTCCACCACTGCCGAGTAGAACTCGTCGGGGCGCGCGGTCTGCACCGTCACCCACTCCCCTTCCGCGCCGAAGGTGAGGGAGAGGACGTGCGGCGCGCCGACCACTGCCCGAGCCAGCGCGCGCGGGTCGCGGGCGCGCAGGGCCACGGTGTGCGGGTGCTCGTCCATGAGGTCGCGGATCTCGCGCACGTCCCCTTCGGCCAGGATGCGGCCGTTGTGGATGAGGAGGACGCGGCGCGTCATGGCTTCCACCTCGTGCAGGATGTGGCTGGACACGAGGACGGTGCGGCCCTCGCGGCCCAGCTTCTTCACGAGGTCCACCGTCCGCCGCCGGTTCACGGGGTCCATCCCGCTGAGCGGCTCGTCCAGCAGCAGCACCTGAGGGTCGTGCGCGAGCGATTGCGCCATCTTGATGCGCTGGCGCATCCCCTTGCTGTAGCCGCCGATCTTGCGGTCGCGCGCCTCCGTGAGGGCGACCTGCTCCAATGCGTGGTCGGCGCGGCGGCGGCACTCCGCGTCGTCGAAGCCGGTGAGACGCAGCAGGGCCATCAGGAACTGGAGGCCGGTGAGGCCCTCCCAGAAGGCGTCCGACTCCGGGCAGACCCCCACGCGGTGGAACAGCTCGGGCGAGCCCCAGGCCGCCTTGCCCAGCACGCGCACCTCGCCCTGGCTCGCCGCGAGCTGGCCCGCGGCCAGTTTGAGGAACGTGGACTTGCCGGCCCCGTTCGGGCCGAGCAGGCCGGTGACGCCGGGCCCGACGGTCGTGGTCACGTCGTTGAGCGCGATGACGGGACCGTACCAGCGTGAGGCGCGGACGTACTCCAGCGTCGCCGTCACCGCACGATCTCCACCGCGCGCACTCGGGCGCGCAGGATGGCCAGGCACCCGAGCGACACCGCGAACAGGACGAGCGCGGGATAGGCCCAAGGGAGCTGGAACGCGCGGTCCGTGATCCCGAAGAGCGCGTTGCCCAGCGACTGCAGGTCGGCCTGGACGGAGAGCAGCGCGGACTCGGGCCGGTCGTAGAGCGCGCGCAGCACGCCGCGCACGATCTCCAGCCCGAAGACGAGGCCGAAGAACCCGAGGCCGGCCACGCGCGCGCTGCGCGAGAGCGACGAGACGGCCAGCGCGATCAGGCTCATCACCAGCGACGTCACCGCGGACTGCAGGACGACCGCGGGTCCGATCCAGGCCAGGCTCCATTTCGCGAACTGGTCCGGGGCCAGCGCGATGGCGATCAGATAGAGCAGCAGCCCCGGGACCAGCGTCACGGAAAGGTTCAGCGCCATCAGCACCCCGAGCTTGCCGAGGACGTAGTCGCGGCGGGTCAGCGGCCGCGAGAGATAGACGAGGATCGCCCCCGTGCGCAGGTCGTTGGCGATGAGCCCCGCCCCGCCGAAGATCGAGAGCAGCAGGGTGAAGAGGGTCTGGACGGCGAGGAACTGGCCGAACATGCGGCCGTCGATCGGGAGCACGCGCCCGGCCTCGGGCAGGCGCGTCACCACGTAGATCTGGATGACGCGGAACAGGAACTGGCCCCAGGCCACGAGGAGCAGGCCCAGGAACGCGCGCCGGGCCAGGATGAGGCGCAGCGCCTCCCGCGTGATCGGCCAGAAGCGCAAGGTCCGCAGCGGCGCGCGCGCCTCGTAGCGGCGGTAGGTCTGCTCGTAGATGGGCATGGCCTACGCTTCGACCTCGTGCCCCAGGGCGCGCAGGAACACGTCTTCGAGGCTCTCCGCGCCCGGGCGGAGGTAACGGACCTGCACCCCCGACTGCCGCGCCGTCTTGAACAGCAGCTCGGGGCCGGTGCCGTCGGTGAGGAAGACGCGATACCCGTCCTCGCTCTCGCGCCACTCGCAGCCGAGGTCCTTGAGGTCGGTGAGGAAGCCGGCCGCGTCGCCCTTGAGCCGCACGTCGTAGACGCTGCGCCGGGGGCCGGTGAGGGCGGCGATGGGGCCGCGCGCGGCCACCTTGCCCTGATTGAAGACGATCACGTTGTCGCAGACCTGCTCGACGTCGCGCAGCAGGTGCGAGCAGAGGATGAGGCTCATCTGCCGCCGCCGCGAGATGTCCTGGATGAGGGCCAGCATCTCCTCGCGACCCTGCGGGTCGAGGCCGTTGGTCGGCTCGTCGAGGAGCAGCAGGTCGGGATCGTGCACGAGGGCCTGGGCCAGCTTCGCGCGCTGCTTCATGCCCGTCGAGTAGGTGTCGACGGCGCGATAGCGCGCTTCGCCGAGCCCGACGTAGTAGAGCACCTCGTGCGAGCGGCTGATGGCCTCGTCACGCGGCATGCCGGACAGCTCGCCCGCGAAGGCCACGAACGCGGCCGCGGTCATGGACGGAATGTGGCAATCCACTTCCGGCATGTAGCCGATCCGGCGCCGCACCTCGAGGGGAGAGGTCGCGGGATCGAGGCCGAAGGCCTGGAGCCGGCCGGCATCGGGCCTCAGGAACCCCAGCAGCGTCTTGAGCAGCGTGGTCTTGCCCGCTCCGTTGGGACCGAGCAGCCCGGTGGGCCCGGGAGGGAACGCCCCCGTCACTCCGGAGAGGGCGACCAGGGAGCCGTAGGAGACGGTGAGGTCGCGGAACTCGACCAGGGGAGCGCTCGCCACTCCTGATAGGGACGCGTCGGGGACGGCCGGAGTTCCGCTCATTGCGAGAATTCCGAGTCTAGCTCATCCCTTGCGAACCCCCGCCCCCGCCGACGGTACGATAGATGGACGGCATGGCTGCGCGCGCGACGTCCAACCGGCGGTGGATCGAGCGCCTGGCCCGCTTCGGCTTCGCCGCGCGCGGGCTCGTGTACATCCTCGTCGGCGTGCTCGCGGCCGAGGCCGCCGCCGTGGGCGGGCGTGCGACGGACGCGCAGGGCGCGATCCGGGCCATCGGGCAGCAGCAATTCGGCACGGTGTTCCTGCTCGTGCTCGCCCTCGGCCTGGCCGCGTACGCGGTATGGCGGTTCGCGCAGGCCTGGCTCGACCTCGAAGGCAAGGGAACGGACGTCCAGGCCCTGGCCACGCGCGCCAGCTTCGTGGTCAGCGGGCTCGGTCACGCCGCCCTCGCCCTCAGCGCCGCCAGCCTGGCCATCGGCCTCCACGGGGGTCGTTCCAACGCCGTCCGCACGTGGGTCACGCGCCTCCTGTCCGCTCCGTACGGACGCTGGGTCGTCGCGGCCGTGGGCCTGGCCGTGATCGGCAGCGGCGTGTACCAGTTCTACAAGGCGTACACGGCTCTATTCGAGAATGATCTCCTCACCTCGGAGATGAGCGCGGACGCGCGGCTCTGGTCGCGGCGCGTGGGACGCGCCGGCCTCACCGCGCGGGGCGTGACGTTCGGCGTCATCGGCTGGTTCCTCCTGCGCGCGGGTCTCGACGCGAACGCGCACGAGGCGCGCGGTGTGGCCGGCGCGCTGCGCCTCCTGGGCCGGCAGGACGAAGGCCACTGGCTGCTCTTCGTGGTCGCGGTCGGCCTCGCCGCCTACGGGCTCTCGTCGCTGGTGGACGCGCGCTACCGGCGCATCACTTGAGGCCGGCGTCGAGCACCTTCAGGCCCAGCGCCACCGTGCCCGGCGCCTCGACCTCGATCCGCTGGCGCCAGAGCGTCTCCGTGACGCCGCGCCGGCCCTGAAGGACGGCGACCGCGTCCATCGGGAGATCGACTTCGAGCCCCGCGGCGGGAATGGACAGCGGCGGCCGGCCGGCGAGCCGCAGCACGCCCTCCCCCTCCGCGCGCAGGCGCAGCGTCCCGCTCCCATCGCGCGTGCGCAGGAGGATGGCATGCTCGCCGGGATCGACCCAGGCGCGCTCGCCGTCGACGCGCGCGTCCTCGACGAACGCGGTCGCCCCCGGCCCCGCCTCCACCGCGTCCGGAAACCGCGGCCCCACTCGGCCCGTCGGCCAGCGCTCGAGAAGGGCGGCGGCGGCGAGCACGGTGGCGGCCAGGCCGAAGAGGGCGGCGG
>WNGB01012864.1_pt1 | contig 13722 bp, 4 predicted proteins | sample 5400681 | NCBI WGS metagenome assembly WNGB01 (sample SAMN13153367, study PRJNA577476) | soil metagenome | isolation source: 115 cm soil or saprolite under grassland replicate 2 | place: USA:California | collected 2016-06-15 | reverse complement strand
AGTCAGGAGTCAGGAGCCAGGAGCCAGGAGCCAGGAGCCAGGAGCCAGGAGCCAGGAGCCAGGAGCCAGGAGTCAGGAGCCAGGAGCCAGGAGCCAGGAGTCAGAATAGCTGCGGCGTAAGATTCCAGCAACCTGCTGACCTCCTCGATCTGAAGAAGCAACTCCTGAGTTTCTCCGTACTCCAAATCTCTCGCCAGGATGAGGTAGTATCGACACTCCTCCAGCGAGCCTTGAGCGATGTTCATGAAACGCGCTTTGTCGATTCGTCCTTTCTTCTTGAACCCTTCTGCAATGTTCGCAGGTATTGATACCGCAGATCTGCGAAACTGCGATGTAAGGCCGAAGAGCTCATGTTTTGGGAAACCTTCTGTAAAGCGGTAGATTGAGAGGACGAATCTATGTGCCTTCTGTCAAACAATGAGATCCTGGAAGGTGCGTGCAGGTAGTCGAGTCACTGTGAGCCTCATGGAAGTCAAGGTCAGAATTCAGATCAGATCGAGCTCTTCTTGAGCATTCTAAACTTGCACTATTACCAGAGTACTTGCGGAATTCTGACTCCTGACTTCTGACTCCTGAATTCTTGGAGGTGACATGGCCGCCGCAAACTTCGAACAGGACGAGATCCTCGGCAAGGCCTACGACGCCCGGCTGATGCGCCGGCTGGCGGTCTTTGTCGGGCCGTACTGGCGGCAGCTCTCGGTGGCGCTGGCGCTGCTGCTCGGCGCGGCGCTGGCCGAGCTGGCCCCGCCCTACCTGGTGCGGACGGCGATCGACGGGCCGATCGCGGCGCATGACCCGGCCGGGATACTGCCGATCTTCGCGCTCTACGTCGGCGCGCTGCTGGCAGCGTTCGCCTGCCGCTACGGCCAGACCTATATCATGCAGTCGACCGGCCAGCAGGTGATGGTCGATATCCGTATGCGGATCTTCAGCCACATCCAGGACATGAGCCTGGCGTTCTTCGACCGCAACCCGGTCGGGCGGCTGATCACGCGGCTGACCAACGACGTGGACGCGCTGAACGAGTTCCTGGCGCAGGGTATGGTCTCGCTGCTCGGCGACAGCGCGCGGCTCGTGTTCGTGGTGATCGCTATGCTGATCCTGAGCTGGCGGCTGGCGCTGATCAGCTTTATCATGCTGCCGGCGATGGTGGTGGCGACGATGTTCTTCCAGCGGGTGATGCGCTCGGCCTTCCGGGCGGTGCGCCAGCGGCTGGCGCTGATCAACGCCTACCTGAACGAGCAGATCACTGGCGTCCTGGTGACACAGCTGTTCAACCGCGAGGAGCGCAGCCGCATTCGCTTCGACGAGCTGAGCGCCGACTACCGCGCCGCGCAGTTCCGCTCGCTGACGGCGTTCGCGATCTTCTTCCCGGTCGTCAGCTTTCTCTCGGTGACGGCCACGGCGCTGCTGCTGAATCTGGGCGGCCAGGTCGTGCTGGGCGGGCTGGCGACGATCGGCATGCTGGTGGCGTTCATCCAGTACACCGACCAGGCGTTCGGCCCCATCCGCCAGATCGCCGAGAACTACAACACGCTCCAGAGCGCGATGGCCTCATCGGAGCGGATCTTTCGCATCCTCGACGCCGAGGCCGAGGTCAGGGACCCGCAGCCGCCGCGGGCGCTGGCGCAGCCGGTGCGCGGCGCGATCGAGTTCAAGGATGTGTGGTTCAGCTATAGCGGAGGGGTCGGGGATCAGGGGTCGGGGATCAGGGAGCCTGTCCAGTCTGATCAACCGGGCAGCCGATCCCTGGCCCCTGACCCCCGATCCCCGGACTGGGTTCTCAGAGGTATCACGCTGACCATCCCGGCCGGCCAGTCGGTCGCGGTGGTTGGCGCGACGGGCGCGGGCAAGACCTCGCTGATCAGCCTGCTGGCGCGCTTCTACGATATCCAGCGCGGCTCGATCACGCTCGACGGCGTGGACATCCGCGACGTGCGCCAGGCCGAGCTGCGCCGGCACGTCGCCGCGGTGCCGCAGGACCCGGTCTGCTTTAGCGGGACGATCGCCTCGAACATCCGGCTGCACGACCAGGAGATCTCCGATGAGCAGGTGCGCCGCGCCGCCGAGATCGCCAACGCCGCGCCGTTCGTCGAGCGGCTGCCGGGCGGCTACGACTACGAGGTGCGCGAGCGCGGATCGAACCTGTCGGTCGGCCAGCGCCAACTGCTGGCCTTCGCCCGTGCGATCGCCTTCAACCCCGAGGTGCTGCTGATCCTCGACGAGGCGACCAGCAGCGTGGACACCGAGACCGAGGCGCTGATCCAGGACGCGCTGCGCCGGCTGCTGCACGGCCGCACCTCGATCGTGATCGCCCACCGGCTCTCGACCATCCGCGACGTCGACCGGATTGTCGTGCTGCACAAGGGCCGCGTGGTCGAGGACGGCAGCCACGAGGAGCCAGGGCGCAGGCTTCAGGGCGCAGGCTTCAGGGGATGTCTTCCAAGGTTGGCGTCACGCAAAGGGGGACGCCGGCCGTCAGCTGCAGCGCTTGCAACTGATAGCCGGCGTCCCCCGACTGTATCCCGTCACGCAAGAGGTCCACACGCTCAGGAGTTTGCCGCCGACGATCGGCTATCCGACCCCGACCGGGTTCATAGCCGACGTCAGCGCATTTATCATCGTCTCGGCGACGAGCGCCATCTCGCGGCGCCCGTCGATCTCGACCAGCTTGCCCTGGGCGCGGTAATGCTCGATAAGCGGCATCGTCTGGGCGTAGTACACCTCCAGGCGATGCTGGGCTGTCTCCAGCGAGTCGTCGCTGCGCTGGTAGAGCCGGCCGCCGCAGGTATCGCACAGCCCCAGGCGTTTGGAGGGGAAGTAGTAGGCGTTGTGGATCGCGCCGCAGACCCGGCATGTCTGCCGGCCGGCGATGCGCCGCAGCAGAACGTCGTTGGGAACGCTCAAGAACAGCACGCAGTCGATCTGCCGGCCGCGGGCGACCAGCGCCTGATCCAGCGCGCACGCCTGGTCCTTCGTGCGCGGGAATCCGTCGAACAGCACGCCGGCGGCGCAGTCGCGCTGGCTGATGCGCTCGAGGATCATCCGAATGACGACTTCGTCCGGCACCAGCTCGCCGCGATCCATGTAGGATTTTGCCAGCATGCCGAGCTCGGTGCCCTGCCGCAGCGCGGCGCGAAACAGATCGCCGCTCGCCACGTGGATCAGCCCGGTCTGCTGCTCGATCGTCAGCGCCTGGGTGCCTTTGCCGGCCCCCGGCGGCCCAAGGAGTATGACATCCATCGTTTTGACCTCCTGCGATTGTCGCTTGCCTGGTCGGGTCGTTGCCGGGCCAGCATCATCGTGAACAGGGGCGTCGCGCCCGTAGCCGCCCTGCGCCGATGCATCGGAGGTGCTTGGGTCTGAGATGGCAGGAATTGAGCGGAACGGCGTATCGGTGATGAGGTGCCGGATGATATCGGTCATCGAGATCAGGCCAAGGGGATAGCGCCTGGGATCGCGCGGCTTCACCACCACCAGCCGGTGAATATGGTTGCGCGTCATGGCGGTCACCACCTCGAAGATCGTCGTGTCAGGCGTGCAGGTGATCAGCGTAGGCGTCATGATATCGCCCGCGGTTAGCGGAGTCGCCGACTCCTCGACCAGCCGGCGGTGGGCGAGCAGGAGATCTGTCTGCGAGACGATGCCAATCGCATAGCCGTCGTCGTCCACCACGATCAGCGCGTGGACGCTGTTATCCATCATGCGGCGCGCGACCTCGTCGATCGGCGTCTTCCGCATGCACGTCAGCAGCTCGCGATGCATCACTTCTTTGACGCGACGTTCGTTCATGGCACCATGCGTACCTCCTGGGACGAAGTGGAAAAGGGAGGGGTCAGGAAAGGGATGACTTCCCCACGAAACCCCACCCAAACTCCCCGGCGGAGTCCAGATCTCGATCTGAAGAACTCCAGTCTCTCTTCGCCCTACCGGAATAGCCTATGACGCAGCAGTTACAATCGAGTTCCAGAGATTGTGATGCGGTTCACGACCGCCAAGGCCCGGTTGGCTGTTTACCACGAAGGCACGAAGGCACGAAGATGTCGAATATCCTCAACAACCTTCGTGTCACCCAGAGGGTACCCGGCGTCTTCGTGGTTGTTGTTTGAAAAGTATTGGGTTTAAAGCTCCTGGGCGTGCGACCACCCCTCGGCGCTGGACGCGTAGGGCAGGCCGGGGTCGTCGCAGCAGCGGCGCAGCCGCTCGCAGATCTCCGCGTCGTCAATCGCGACGGCCGCCTGTGCCGCGACGGCCTCGAGGAAGTCCAGCCACTCCTCGTCGGGCGCGAGCGCGGCGCGGTGGAAGATCTCGATCACGCCCCTGAGCTGGCCTCTGGCGATCAGCGGCACGGCGTGATAGGCGACGAAGCCTTCGACCGTCGCCGGCAGGAGCTGGCGCGCCAGCTCCTCCCCGCGCAGATCGTCGACCCAGATCGGGCGGCGGTCGCGCGCGGCGGCGCCGGCAAGCCCCTCGCCCAGGCGCACGGGCAGGCGCTGGAGGTGGCCGATGCGGAAGCCGCGCCCCGCGGTGTACTCCAGCATCTGGGTCTGCGCGTTGTAGACCAGCACGTCGGCGGCGTGGACGTCCAACTGCTCCACCAGGTGGTCGAGCGCGACGTCGAGGGTCAGGCGCAGGTCGAGGCTGGCGGCCAGGGCGACGTCGATCGCGCGCAGGGCGTTGGTCCCGCGCAGTCGGCGCTCGGCCTGTGCAGAGAGCGTCGTATAGTGGATCATGCCGGCCGCGATGTCGCCGATCGTCGTGAGCGCCTGCCGCTCGCTCTCGTCGATCGCGGCGCTCCGTCCGACCCAGAGCATGCCGACGTTCTGCTCGTGGCAGATCAGCGGAATCTCCGCCATGGCGGCGCTGGCCGCCGGCGGGCCCAGCCAGGGGCTGCGCGGGCCGGGCCCTGGCCGATCGTCGAAGCCAGCTCGCTCGATCGCGATCGTCCCATCGGCCGCGGCCGGGTCGAGTGGCAGGCGCGCGCCGGCCCAGCTCGCCCAGGCGCCGCGGGCCTGCTCGACGACCAGCTCGCCGGTGGCGGGGTCGCGCCGGCCAAGCGCGGCGCGGTCGGACGCGATCAGACTCTCCAGCTGGTCGAGAATGTGCGAGCCCAGGTCGGCGCGGGCCGGCGCGCTGCGCTGCGCGCGGCTGATCGCCGTGATCGCCGCCAGCGCGCGCTCGCGCCGCTGGAGCCTGGTGACGTCGCGCATGATCACTGTGTAGAGCTTCTGCCCGGCCGCCTCGGTCTGCGAGATCGCGGCCTGGATCGGGAACTCTTCGCCGTCGGCGCGCAGGCCGACGACCATCCCCAGCATGTGAGGCGTCCGCCTGGTCTTGTGAGACCGGGCGAAAGCGTGCAGGTATTCGCGATGTGTCTCTCGAAAGCGCTCGGGGATGAAGCGGTCGAGCGGCGCGCCAAGCGCCTCGGCGGCCGGGCAGCGGAACATCTGCGCGGCCGCGGCGTTGAAGAGCGTGATGCGCTGGTCGGCGTCGGTGGTGATGATCGCATCCATCGCCGAGCCGATGATGCCCGCGAGCCGCTGCTGGCTCTCTTGCAGCGCCTGCTCCGTTCGCCGGCGCTCGATCGCCGTCGCCAGCACGTGGGCGATCGCCTGGAGAAAATGCACGTCGTCGTCGGCGAACTCGCGGCGGCGAGTGGTGTGCGCCTCCAGGACGCCGAACGTGTGCGCGCGGCCCCGGATGACGACGCTCACGCCGCTGATGACGCTGTGATCGCGCAGCAGCGTCGATCGAAAGCGCGTCTCGGCGCGCAGGTTCTCCACGATCACCGGCGCGCCGGACGATAGGGTATACCAGGCCTGTGAGTCGGCTGTCGCGCTGGCCGTGGCCTGCCCGACCACCCCGGCCTTCCAGCCCACGCCGGCGCGCATGATCAGCGCCTGGCCATCGGGCAGCAGCTCCTGGATGGCGCTGTACTCGACCGCCAGCAGCTCGGCGAGCAGTCTGGCCGCCTCGTCAAGCAGGCTGGCGGGATCGTCACCGGCCAGCGCGCGCCGGCCCAGCTCGGCCACCGCGGCCTGCTGGCGCGCGTGGGTCTCCAGAGACGCCTCGGCAAGCTTGCGCTCGGTGATATCCAGGCACGAGCCGATATACCCGGCGAAGCTGCCGTCCGGCATCCAGCGCGGCACGCCGGTCTCCAGGAGCCAGCGGTACTCGCCGTCGGCGCGCCGCAGGCGATACTCCATGCTGAAATCCTGGCGGCTCTCGAACGCGGCGATGTAGGCGTCGAAGCAGTGCTGAAAATCGCGCGGGTGGACGCCTTCGATCCAGCCGTAGCCCTGCTCCTGCTCGATCTTGCGGCCGGTGAAGTCCAGCCAGCGCTTGTTGAAGTACTGGCAGAACTTATCCGGGCCGGCCATCCAGATCATGACCGGGGCCGTGTCGGCCATCATGCGAAAGCGCGCCTCGCTCTCGCGCAGCGCCTCCTCGGCCTGCTTGCGCTTGCGGCGCTCGACGACCTCGTGCAGCTCGCGCTCGACCGCAGGGACCAGCCGGGCCAGCCTGTCCTTCATAATGTAGTCGTGCGCGCCGGCGCGCAGGGCGTCCACCGCGATATCCTCGCCGATCGCGCCCGACACGATGATGAACGGCAGATCGATCCCGCGATCTTTCAGCAGCGCCAGCGCGGCGGGCGCGCTGAAATGCGGCATATGGTGGTCGGCGATCACGATGTCCCACGTCTGCTGGTCGAGCGCGGCGCTCATAGCAGCGGCGGTCTCCACCCGCTCGACCGTCAGGTCGTAGCCGCCGCGCCGGAGGGCGTAGGCGATCAGCGCCATGTCGTCTTCCGAGTCCTCGACGATGAGGACGCGCAGCGGTGTCGTCATCTACGCTCTCCCTTCGGCCGGCGGGATCTCGTTCAGGACGAGCCAGTAAAGCCCCAGCTGCCGCACTGCCTCGCTGAACTGGATGAAGTCCACTGGCTTGCGAATGTAGCTGTTGGCACCCAGGTTATAGCTGTCCATGAGGTCCTGCTCTTCCTTCGACGACGTCAGGATAACTATCGGCAGGAACCGGGTGCGCTGGTCGGCCCGCAGGCGGCGCAGCACCTCGAGCCCGTCGACCTTCGGCAGCTTCAGATCGAGCAGAGTGACCTGCGGCATCACGCTGGAGTCGCGGCCGGCATAGGCGCCGGCCGCGAAGAGATAGTCGAGCGCCTCGGTCCCATCGTGCGCGATCACGACCTCGTTCAGAATATTGCTCTTCTTGAGCGCGCGCAGCGTCAGCGCCTCGTCGTCGGGGTTGTCCTCGACCAGCAGAATGATCTTCTCGTCCATAGCCTGAACTCTTTACCTAATACCAAATCCGGGTGATAACGTGCGTTCTGGGCGGGGTGGTTTGGAGGGGCGCAACCCCTCCAAGCCTCTCCCATACCATAACTGTTTAGTCGAATATTGTAGATTGCAGATGAATAAGCGACCAATCTACAATCTGCAATCTGCAATCTCAGAGCGTAAAGTAAAAAGTGGCGCCCTGCTCGACCGCGCCCTCGGCCCAGACACGCCCGCCGTGGCGCTCGACGATCCGCTTGACCGTCACCAGGCCGATGCCGGTGCCGTCGAAGTCGGTCGTCTTGTGCAGCCGCTGGAACACGCCGAACAGCTTGTCGGCGAAGGCCATGTCGAAGCCGGCCCCGTCGTCGCGCACGAAGTAGACGTTCGCGCCGTCGCGCTGCATCGCCCCAAATTCGATCCGCGCGTGCGGGTGCTTCGACGTAAACTTCCAGGCGTTGTCGAGCAAGTTTTCCAGCGCGATTCGCAGCAGCCGCGGGTCGCACTCGGCGATCAGACCCGGCGCGATCACGAACTCAACCTGTCGCTCCGGCTGGGCATTCTGCAGCGCCGCCGCGATCTGGCGCGCCAGCGCGCTCAGGTCGACCTGCTTGCGGCACATGTCGCTGCGGGTGAGCCGCGACAGTCCCAGCATATCGTCGATCAGCTGGCCCATGCGCTGGCAGGCTCCGCGCACGCGCCGGAGGTAATCTTTCCCGGTGTCGTCCAGCTTGTCGGCGTAATCCTCCAGCAGCGCCTGGCTGAAGCCGTCGATGCTGCGCAGCGGCGCGCGCAGGTCGTGCGAGACCGAGTAGCTGAATGCCTCAAGCTCGTGGTTGGCGGCCTCGAGCCGGGCCGTGCGCTCGGCGACGCGCTGCTCCAGCTCGCTGTTGAGCTTACGAATCTCCTCTTCGGCCTGCTTGCGCCCGGTGATGTCATACACGATACTGAGGACACATTCCTCATCATCGAGTTTAATCATTTCAAAGGAGCAGAGCACCACGCGGATCTCACCGGATCGCGCACGCACACTCGTCTCATAATCGCGGATCGACCCCTGCTCGCGCAACATGCGCACAAACTCTACCCGTTCGTCGGGATTGACGTAGATGTTCAGCTCGGTGACACTACGGCCGATCAACTCCTCGCGACGATACTTGAGCAGGCGCATATAGCTCGCATTCACGTCGATGATGCATCCGTCGCGCAGGCGGGTGATGACCAGCGCGGCGGGGCTGGCGCGAAACGCTGTGGCGAAGCGCTCTTCGGATTGCCGCAGCGCCACTTCGACGCGCTTGCGTTCGGTGATGTCACGCCCATAGATATTCACATAGCCGCCATCAACGATTGGGACGAAGGCCAGAGAGAAAACGTGCTCTCCGCAGGCGGTCTCCGCTTCGCTGGGCAAACCGGAGTCCAGCGTATCCAGGATTAACTTGTGCCAGATGTCCGGCAGTCGCCGACCAACCGAGCAATTCCAGCATTCCAGCAAGTTTGCGCTGGCCTGATTCGCGTAAAGTACGACGCCATCTTTTGCGATCCGCAATATCGGGTTCGGGTTCTCAGCCGGGAATTTTGCCAGCTTTTGTATCTCGGCCTCCGCCTGCTTGCGCTCGGTGATGTCAACGTGGATGCCGATCATCCGCGCGGGCCGGCCGGCGGGGTCGAAGAACACCCGGCCGCGCCCGTCCATCCAGCGGATTTCCCCGGTGTCGCGGCGGCGGATGCGGAATTCCACTGCGAGCTCGCCGGTTTCCAGTGAACGTTTCACGGCGGCGACGCCCGCCTGACGGTCTTCGGGCACGAGGCAGTCCACCCAGCTCTCGTACCGGTCGCCGAACTCGCCCGGCTGGAAGCCGTACAGGGCCAACAGATCGTCCGACCAGAGGTTCACATTCGTCTTGGGGTCCCAGTCGAACGTGCCGGAGCGTCCGGCCTGCTGCGCCAACCGCAACCGCTCTTCGCTCTCCTCGATCTTGCGGCGGCCGCGGACCTGCTCGGTGGTCTCGGTGGAGACCAGCAGCATGCCGGTGACCTGCCCGCGATCGTCCTGCAGCGGTAGATAGTCGATGTTGAAGAACGCCTCCTGCAGCCCCTCGCCGCGATCCAGGAATAGCTGGATGTCGGTGACGTGGAAGGGCTCGCCGGTCCGATAGACCTGATCGAGCAATAGCTGCGCCTCGTGGCCGACGGCCTCGGACCAGACCTCGGCCACCGTCCGGCCGACGAGCTGCCCCTTGCCGCGCGCAATCGCCAGCTGGGCCGGGTTCGCCAGCACATACCGGTGCTGCGGCCCCTCCAATAGCGCCAGACCCACGGGGGTGCTGTCGAACACCGTTTGCAGCAGCGCACGCTGCTGCTCCACCTCGCGATGCAGCCGCTCGCGGTCCGCCTCGGCCTGCTTGAGGTCGTGGATGTCGGTGAGAGTGCCGATCCAGCCGGTGGCCTCTCCCGCTGCGGCGCCCTTAAGGATGGAGCGCGCCAGGAACCAGCGGTGCTCGCCGTCGTGCCGGCGGAGGCGGTACTCGCACTGGAAGTCAGAGCCGGTCCGAATCGCCTCCCTCCAGGACTCCAATACGCGCTGCTGATCTTCAGGATGGATGAACTGTCTCCGCTCCTCGGCGGTGCCCTCTGTCCGACCCGTGTACTCGATCCACCGGCGATTGAGATAGATCGAGTTCCCGTCGGTGTCGGCGGCCCAGACCATTTGTGGCATTGCTTCGGCGAGACCGCGGAAACGTTCTTCGCTCTCGCGCAGCGCCTGCTCTGCTGCCTTGCGCTCGGTGATGTCCTGGACCATCCCGAACCCGCCGAGGAGCACGCCTCCCGCGTCGAACTCCAGTTCGGCCTTCTCGCGGACCCACTTGACCGCGCCCTCGACGACGATGCGGTGCTCGATGTCGTACGGCTCGCCGCGCAGGGCGGCCTGCCACTCCCGGTCAACATACTCACGGTCCTCCGGGTGAACGGTCCCAAGGAACGCCTCGTAGGTCAGCAGGGTTCCCTGCGGGATGCCGAACATCCGGTAGGTCTCGTCGGACCACCGCAGTTCGTTCCGCGGCGTGTCCAGCCGCCAGCTTCCGGTTTGGGCCACGGCCTGGGCGCGGTTGAGGTCCGCCCGGCTCTCGCGCAGCGCCTCTTCGGCCTGTTTGCGCTCCGTGATGTCGCGCGTAATCTTGGCAAACCCGCGCAGATTCCCGGAGTCGTCATGGATGGCCGTGATCGTCACGTCGGCAAAGAACCGGGAGCCGTCCTTGCGCACGCGCCAGCCTTCTTCCTCGAACCGGCCCTCGGCGGCGGCGATCTCCAGCGCGTGCTGGGGGTGGCCCGCGGCCACGGCCTCCTCCAGGTAGAACCGCGAGAAGTGCTGGCCGAGGATCTCCTCCGCGCTCCAGCCCTTGATCTGCTGGGCCCCCTCGTTCCAGCTGACCACGTGCCCTTCGGCATCGAGCATGAAGATGGCGTAGTCCTTGACCCCGGCCACCAGCAGCCGGAACCGCTCCTCGCTCTCCCGCAGGGCGGCCAGGGACTCGTCGCGCGCACGCAGCGCCGCCGCCGCCTCGGCGTGCGCGGCCTGCTCGCGGGCCAGCAGCCAGGCGCGCGCTCCCTCCGCCCGCTCGCGCTCGGTGATGTCGTGCCAGAGCGCAACGACCCCTGATGGGCGGCCGTTCGTCCAGATCGGCGCGGCCGAGGCGAGGATGATGGACTGGCGCCCGTCCGCATTGGTGAACAGGAAGGTCTCGTTCACCACCGTTTCGCGGCGCAGCGCGCGTATCGAGATCAGCTCGTCCGCGGTCATGTTCCGCCCGTCGCGATGGTTGATAGCGACCTTCTGCATCAGTGTCGCGCGATCCTCGCCGACCGGGTCGAAGCCAAAGCTCGAGATCGCCGCCGGGTTGGCCTTTACAAGACTGCCATCGGCGTCATAGATGACGACCGGCTCGGTCAGGGCGGCAAAGACGGCGTCCAGCTCATCGGCGCGCCGCTGCGCTTCGGCAGCAGACTGCTCCTCTTGCGCCGCCAACTCTTCCACCCGCTTGCGCGCCAGGACCTGCTCGGTGATCTCCACCGCTATGATCATCAGATCGGGCGGCCCTTGGCGCCCCGCACCGGTCGGCAGCAGCGACCAGCGCCAGTACGTGACGCCGCGCGCGAAGCCGACGTGCTCGTACTCCGAGTCGGTGTGCGGCTGGCCACTCGCCGCGACCGTGCGGAACAGCTCGACCAGTCCGCTCTCCTCGGCCCGTGGGACAAAGTCCTGGAGTCGTAGCCCGGTGATATCGGCGTGACGATATGGCTCCTCGAGAAACTGCTGGTAGGCCTGGTTGACCGATTTCACGGTCAGCTCTGTCCCGTCGAGGACGGCGATGCCCGCCGGCGTATTGTCGACGAGCGTCTGGAGCAGCCGGCGCTGCGCGTCGACTTCCTGGAGCAGCCCATCGCGCTCCTGGCGCATCCGCCGGCGCTCGGTGATGTCGCGCAGCGACGCGAGGTGGGTGATCACGCCCTCCCACACGGTCTCGACCACGCGCATCTCGGCGACGACGATCACCCCGTCGCCGCGAATAATCTCGATCTCGGTCGTCTCGCCGGCCACCACCGGAAAGCCGAACAGCGTGCCCAGCAGATCGTGCTCATCGCGGCCGAAGAGGGCCTGCGCGGCAGGGTTGGCGAAGCGCAGGAAGCCGTTGCGGTCCACGATGATGATGCCCTCGACGCTCCTGGCGATGATGTTCTGGAAGCGCATCGAGCTGACGTGGAGATCTCGCCTGAGCTGCCTCAGCTCGTCGCGTATGTGGTAGCGCTCGATCGCGTACCGGATAGCGCGCACCAGCGTGCTGCCCTCCACGCGCCCCTGGATCAGATGATCCATCGCGCCGGCCTGTACGGCCCTGGCGCCAAGCAGCGCGTCTTCCGGCCGCGTCAGCACGATGATCGGCACGTCTGGAGCGTGTGTGTGCAGGGCGGTGAAGCCTTCCAGGCCGTGCGCGTCCGGCAGCGCGAGCGCCAGGAGGACGACGTCGACCGAGCCGCGGTCAAGCCGATCCCGCCCGGCCGCCAGCCGGCCGGCCCACTCGAGGTTCAGCCGGTAGCGAATCGTCGCGTCGCCTTCCGCCGCCAGCAGGGCGGCGCGGATCGCCTGCACGCCCGCAGGGGCGTGGTCGATCAGGAGAATATTGATCGTGTGATCGTCCATTGCTCTTGTTGCGACCCGCGGACAGCACGGATAAGAATGATTAGGATGATGTGCTGATCCGCGGCTCTAGCTTATTACTACATACCACAGCACGATGATCGAATCCGTGATCGTCGAGATGTGCGCCTCCGCTGCCTGGCCTGCTCGAGCGCGACCTGCCTTCGGCGCCGGCCGATCGCGGCGATGTTGTGTGCTCGAAGCGGCAGCGCTCGCGTTGTCCAGCGGGCCGGACGCATGGTTCGCGCATGCCGTGAGAGTTCTGAATGGCGGGGGTGTGTGCGTGCTAGATACCGCGCGACTCGCGCCCAGCGGCGCAACTCCAGACTCAGGACTCAACGTCGATGCCGCCGGGCGACCCTGCGAGCGGAACCGGCGGCCGGTTCGGAGCGCCAGGATGTTCTCCTTATGGTATGCGCAGCCGGTGGTATCGCAGAAAAGAAACCACTCTGCCAGGTGAAGATCCCTTCACGGGCAGCTGAGGCAAGAACGCGCCCGGCGCACAGCAGGTAGACGCATTCCTCGCCCAACTCCAACGCTTCGGCGCGGTCCGCGATCTGCTGGCCGGCCTGCCCTGCGCCGCGCGTCCCGACGTGAACCCAGCCTCCGTGGTAAAATTGCCCCAATAATCACAAGCGAGGACACCAACCATGGCATCGACAGAGACGACCCTGTTCCGCGGCGCCTGCCCGCACGACTGCCCCGACACCTGCGCGACCGTCACGGAGGTGCGCGACGGCCGGGCGGTGCGCTTCTACGCCGATCGCGAGCACCCGGTCACGCAGGGCTGGCTGTGCGCGAAGGTGCGCCCGTACCTGGAGCGCGTTTACCACCCCGAGCGGCTGACGCACCCGCTGCGGCGGGTCGGGCCGAAGGGCGGCGGGCGCTGGGAGCGGATCTCGTGGGACGCGGCGATCGACGAGATCGCGACGCGCTGGAAAGGCATCATCGCCGAGCACGGCGCTGCCGCCATCCTGCCCTACTCCTACAGCGGCACGCTCGGGCTGCTCCAGCTGCAGATCTGCGACGCGCGGCTGTGGAACCGCATGGGCGCCAGCGGGCTCGATCGCACGATCTGCGGCGCGGCGGCCGAGCTGGCGGTGCAGTCGACCCTCGGGGCGCGCTGGGCGCCCGACCCGGCCGACGTGCTGCACAGCAAGCTGGTGCTGATCTGGGGCCACAACCCGGCCAGCACCGGCCCGCACTTCATGCCGCTGCTGCGCCAGGCCCAGAAGC
>WNGB01009885.1_pt1 | contig 13727 bp, 10 predicted proteins | sample 5400681 | NCBI WGS metagenome assembly WNGB01 (sample SAMN13153367, study PRJNA577476) | soil metagenome | isolation source: 115 cm soil or saprolite under grassland replicate 2 | place: USA:California | collected 2016-06-15 | reverse complement strand
AACAGCACCAGGATGGCCTGCACGCCGACGGCGCCGAGGAAGCAGATCGCCAGCGCGGCCGGCGTCTCCTTGAATCGCGTGAGCGCGTAGGTCAGCTTGTTGATCCGTTCGTCGACCCATTCGGCGTGGAAGACCCGCAGCGGCTGCAGGATGCGCGTCGCCGTTTCCGGCATCAGCAGCGCGGGCGTCGCGATGATCGTGCCGATGCCGAATCCCGCCCACAGCACGCGCGGACCGACGGGTCCGACCGCCATCCGATGCATCAGTGACGCGCCTGTTGCCGCCATCAGCGCCAGCCCGAGCAGACCGATGCCGCGATCGATCAGCACCACCGTGGTCGCGAGCGTCTTCGATCCCGCGGACTTCGCAGTATCGCTGATGCGAATCACGTCTCCACCGATGTTGCTCGGGAGGCCTGTCGCGCGACGGCCCACAGCCGCGAGACGTCGACACGCGAGAAAAGCACCCATAACAGGCCGATGCTGACGATTGCCTTGACCGCGCTGATCGCGAGCGATCGGCCGCGGTGGGGCTTTACCTCGGGCGTGGTCATGGAACGATTAGTTTACAATTGGCTGTCCACCTGATGCGCATCCTGATGATTGCGCCGGAGCCGTTTTTCGAGCCCCGGGGCACCCCTTTCAGCGAGTATCACCGCATTCGCGCCCTGCTCGACCTCGGGCACACGGTCGATCTCGTCACGTATCCGTTCGGAGAAGATGTCACCCTTCCCGGGCTGCGCGTGTTCCGCTGCGCTCGTCCGCCGCTGATGAACGGCATCGGGATCGGCCCCTCGTGGAAGAAAATTCCCCTCGATTTTGCTTTACTCGCCACCGCATGCCGTCGCGCGATGTCGGGGAAGTACGACGCGGTTCACTCGCACGAGGAGGGCAGCTTCTTCGGCGTCGTGCTCGCCGGGATTCTCGGCCTGCCGCACCTCTACGACATGCACTCCAGCCTCCCCCAGCAGCTCACGAATTTCGCCTACAGCAAGTCCCGGCTGCTCACGGCGTTCTTCGGCGTGATGGAGCGCTTCGTCGTCCGCCGGTCGCGCGTCGTCATCGTGATCTGTCCGCAGCTCGAGGATGTCGTGCGCGGCATCGATACGACTGTGCCATCCGTGCTGATCGAGAACGCTCCCGGGTCAGGTGACGCGCCCACCTTGGGGTCAGGTCTGGAAATCAGAACCAACCTAGGGCTGGTCCCGTCGGTTCCGGTCATTCTTTATACCGGCACGTTCGAGGCGTACCAGGGACTCGATCTCCTGTTCGCGTCGATGAAACACGTGCTCGCCACGAGGCCCGACGCCCGGCTCGTGCTCGCGGGTGGACGTCCGGATCAGATCGAAAACGCGCGGCGACAGGCCGCCGCTGCGGCCATCGCGGACGCCACGATCTTTGTGGGCCAGCGTCCGGCGGACGAAATTCCCGCGTACCTCGACGCGGCCGACGTGCTCGTCTCGCCGCGAAGCCTCGGCACAAACACGCCGCTGAAGATCTATCAGTATCTGCGCTCAGGTCGTCCGATCGTTGCGACACGATTGCTCACGCATACGCAGGTCCTGACCGACGACGTCGCGTTCCTCACGGAGGCGACACCTGAAGGGTTCGGCGCGGGGATCCTGTCCGCCGTTGCCGATCCCGAGCGTGCGCGCAACGTCGGCACTCGCGCCCGTCATCTCGCCGACACGAAATACAGCTACGAGGCCTATCTCTCGCGCACGCGGCAGGCGTGCGCGCATCTCTTCGGTGACCGCGCTGCGCAGATGGCGGGCGGCGTGGCGTGAATCATGAACGCCGCAGCAGCGAAGGCAGGAATGCCCATTACAGCTATGCCGTCTATGCCGATGCCGCGATGGCCGAGCGCTTCGATGCGATGCGCTTCAGCGGCCCGATCGGCAGGCTGATCGCGGAGACGCAGGAACGCGAGATCGCGGCGTTCCTCGCACCGCTGGAAGGACGCCGCATCCTTGACGTGGGGACGGGCACCGGTCGCGCAGCAATCGCGCTCGCCAAGCGTGGTGCGATCGTGACGGGTGTGGATGCTTCGGCGCAGATGCTGGAAGTAGCCGAGCGGCGCGCGCGTGACGCAGGCGCCCAGGTCACGTTCGTTCGCGGTGATGCGCACGGCCTCAACTTTCCCGACCGGAGTTTCGACGCGGTCGTCTGCCTTCGCGTGCTGATGCACACGCCGGACTGGCGCGCCTCGCTGCGCGAGTTGTGCCGCGTCTCGAACGATCGCATCGTCTTCGACTATCCCTCGCTGACGAGCGCCGCCGCGCTGCAGGCAGTCACCCGGCGCATGGTGCACGTGCTGAAACCGTCGGTCGAGGCATATCGCGTGTTTTCCGCGGCTGCGGTCACGCGCGTGCTGCGCGCAGAGGGCTTTCAGATCGGCGGCGAGCACCGACAGTTTGTGCTGCCGATCGCGCTGCACAAGCGCGTCAACTCCGAATCGTTCACGCGTCATGTCGAAGGCATGATGGAGCGGGCAGGGCTGATGCGGCTCTTCGGATCGCCCGTGACTGTCCTGGCAGAGCGTTGCGCGTCCTAGTCACGGGCGCTACCGGGTTCACCGGCGGGCACCTCGCGCGCGCGCTGAGAGCGCGCGGGTACGACGTATGGGCGATGGTGCGCAACGAATCCGGCGCCGCGGACTTGCGGGCGGCAGACATTCAGATCGCAATCGGGGATCTGGCGATGCCGGAGACGCTGCCGTCCGTCGTGGCCCACGGGTTCGACACGGTCTACAACATCGCTGCGCTGTACCGACAGGCCGGTCTTCCCGACAGCGTCTACCACCAGGTCAATGCCGTCGCCGTCGGACAGTTGATCGAGGCCGCCGCCACGGCTGGCGTCCGACGCGTCGTTCACTGCAGTACCGTGGGCGTCCACGGCGATATCGAGCATCCCCCCGCCAACGAGGACGCGCCATTACGTCCCGGCGACGTCTATCAGGTGTCGAAAGTCGAGGGAGAGGCCGTGGCGTGGGAAGCCGCGGCGCGGACGGGTACGCAAGTCGTCATCGCGCGCCCCAGCGGCATCTATGGCGCGGGCGATCGGCGGCTGCTGAAATTATTCCGGGGCGTTGCGCGACGAAAGTTCGTCATCCTCGGCGATGGCAGGATCTTCTATCACCTCACGCACATCGACGACCTGGTCGAAGGCTTGCGGCTGTGCGCCGAAGTTCCGGAGGCCGCCGGCCGCACCTACATTCTCGCTGGCGCGGAGGTCCCGACGCTCAATCAGCTCGCCGGCATGATTGCCGAAGATGCGGGCGTGCCGCCGCCGCGGCTGCATCTGCCCGTGTGGCCGTTCTGGCTCGCGGGCGCTGCGTGTGAAGCCGTGTGCGCGCCGTTTGGTCTGGAGCCGCCGATCTATCGCCGGCGAGTGGACTTCTTCACGAAGAGCCGCGCGTTCGACATTTCCCGCGCCCGCGGGGAGCTCGGCTACTCACCATCTGTCACGCTGCGCGACGGCATCCATCGGACGCTCGCGTGGTACCGGCAGCACGGCTGGATCTGATCGAGCCTGGGTCAGCTCGCTTCGCTCGCCTGTCGGGCAGGGGGCATGCGCGCTCGCTTCGCTCGCCTGTCGGGCAGGGGGCATGCGCGCTCGCTTCGCTCGCCTGTCGGGCAGGGGGGCATGCGCGCTCGCTTCGCTCGCCTGTCGGGCAGGGGGCATGCGCGCTCGCTTCGCTCGCTGTCGGGCAGGGGACATGCGCGCTCGCTTCGCTCGCTGTCGGGCAGGGGGCATGCGCGCTCGCTTTGCTCGCTGTCGGGCAGGGGGCATGCGCGCTCGCTTCGCTCGCTGTCGGGCAGGGGGCATGCGCGCTCGCTGCGCTCGCTGTCGGGCAGGGGACATGCGCGCTCGCTTCGCTCGCTGTCGGCCAGGGGCATGCGCGCTCGCTTCGCTCGGTGTCGGGCGGGGGACATGCGCGCTCGCTTCGCTCGCTGTCGGGCAGGGACATGGGCGCCTCGGGATAGGGCTGAGGCCTAAGCCTAACCCCCGGCCCTCTGCGCTTGGCCCGACAAGCGTTAGTACCAACACGCCCAGAACGCGGGCGTAAGTTGCTCACCGCCGTCGCACGGCCGCCGGGCGATGCGGATCGCTTCGCCGCGATGTGCGTCCACTTCACGATTGTGGGTGCGCACTTTCACTACGTCGGTTGACGCGACGACTATCCGCTCGCGCGTCATGAACGTCACGTAGTACGCCGTCCAGTAGTCCGCATATGCGTAGCGAACGTGTCGCGCCTCCAGCGCTGCGATCAGGTCCTGCTTTGCAGGCACCGGCGGACGCATTACATATTCAGCAACCAATCGCGTGTGGCTCCAGATCGAGATCGCGAAGATCAACGCGCAGCTCGTGCCCCAGACCGCGCGAAGAACGGCAGACTGTTCTCGCCCGGAGTACCATCCGGCGAGCCCGCAGGCGCCGAGTACTGACAGCAATTCGTAGCGCATGGTGTAGAAGTCAATCACGCCGCACCGGCCAACCAGGTAGCCCACGATCGAAATTCCGGCGACGAGTACCAGGTACACGCAAAATGTCGAGGTGCCAGGTGCGGAGCGTGAGCTGCGCGCGAGGGTCATGCGCGCGACGGGAATTCCGATCGCCGGGAGTAGCAACCAGGCACCGCCACGCAGCCCCTGCGTCGTCGTACTCTCGATTCCGAAGTCGGTCAGTGGCTGGCGTTCGAGGCCAAACAGCTCTGGCCAATGGACGGTGAAAATGCGTCCGGCTCCCGACGCGATCGCGCGCAGATCGAAACACAGCCGCTCGGCGATCTGCAGCAGGTTATTCGCGGCGAGCTGGGTGGAGAGATCCGCCATCCTCGTGCCTGGACCCGCAGCGGACGAGAAGTGCCGCAGGCCGATGATGACGACCCAGACCGCCGCCGCGGCGCCGAATGCCTTTGCATATCGGGCCGCAGCCTCGCGTGTAAACAGCGACCCGTCGAGCGTGTCGAGCAGCACGAGCGCGACCGCTCCGTAGATCGTGAATTCCCGGTTCAGAAACCCGACACCGAGTACGAGTCCCATCGCGATCGGGCGCCGCCGCAGGAACCATAGCAGCAGGATGTAGAAGGCGGGCTCCACGTTGCCGCCATTCGCGGTGAGGAAGTGGGCGGAGGTGACCGGCGACGCCAGCACGAAGAAAAGAGTCGCGAACGCCGCCCATCGTGCGTCGAGCTCCGTATCGCGTGTGAAACCCACGAAGAGCATCCACGCGATCGCCACGTTCATCGCGAGCAGCGGCAGCTTCAACGCGGTGACCGAGGCCCCGAATACGGCCATCAGCGGCGCCGCGAGCCACGACTCGACGCCGAGCATGTAGGTCTGGCCGTACCAGAACACCGGGAAGGCACGGAGCTGCGCGAGATGCTTCGCCATCAAGCCGGTGACCGCCTGGTCCGAATCGAAGTGCGACCCCGGCCAGAACACGAACACCGCCGAACGTGTGATGACGAGGGCCGCAAGCAGCGTCATCCAGGTGCGACGGCTGTTCGCGACGGGCATCGGCGGCTTATCATATAACCCGCAATGGCCGAAATCCCTCGCGCGCAGGACCAGCTCTTTGCCGGTGGACAGTCCGCGCGCGAAAAGTACTCCGCGCTGGTCGTCGGCCGGCCGGGGCTCGGCGCGCTGCTGCACTACGAGCTCGTGCAGTTGCTGTCGCAGCACGTGCCGGGCGCGCTCGGACTCGCGCTCCGCAAGGCACTGTATCCGTCGCTCCTCGGCGCGTGCGGGCGCAACGTGATCTTCGGCCAGCAGGTCACCATTCGCCATCCACACAAGGTGCGCATCGGCAGCAATGTGGTCATCGACGACAACTGCCTGATCGACGCCAAGGGTGACGCCAACGCGGGCATCACGATCGGCAGCGGCGTGTTCATCGGCCGCAACACCATCCTGTCGTGCAAGAACGGCGACATCGAGATCGCGGACGGCGCGAACATCGGCTTCAACTGCGAAGTGTTTTCGGCGAGCCGCGTGAGCATCGGCCGGGACACGCTGCTGGCCGCGTACTGCTACGTCATCGGCGGCGACCACGACTTCAGCAATCCCGCGGCCGCGGTGCTCTCGCAGGGACGACGATCGTCCGGCGTGACGATCGGCGCCGGCGCGTGGCTCGGCGCGGGCGCGAAGGTGCTGGACGGCGTGACGATCGGCGATCGCGCCATCGTCGGCGCCGGGGCGGTCGTTCGTGAAGCGATTCCCGAAGGGGCGATCGCGGTCGGTATTCCCGCCCGCGTGGTCGGGCAGCGCGACGCGACGTCGACGGGGAACGCTTGAGCGGCCCGCCGTCGCCGCTGCGCGGCTTTGGCGAGGCAGCCGCCGGTCCACTGCGCCGGCGGCTGAACGTCCTGCAGGTGTGCGATCACCTCGGGTGGGAAGGCTCGCGTATGCACGGGGTAAAGCGCCTTTTCAGCTGGATGATTCCGCGCTTCGATCCCGCGCGTTACAACGTATCGCTCGTCAGTCTCCGGAAAAAAGACCTCTCGGAGGAGACGCTCGAGTCGATGGGGATCGACATTTCGTACCTGCACAAATCCAAATTCGACCCCGCGACGCTGACGGCGCTGCTGAAAGTGATGGATCGCCAGCAGACCGACATCCTGCACCTGCACGGGTACGGCGCCACGACGTTCGGTCGGCTCGCCGGACGGATGCGCAGGCTGCCCACGATCCTGCACGAGCACGCGAACCTGACCGACACGCCGTGGTTCCAGAAGATCGCCGACCGCCTGCTCGCTCCCGCGACGGATATCGCCATCGCCGTGTCGAAGAGCACCGCGGCCTTCGTCATCAACGCGCGGCAGATGCCGCCCGAGCGCGTGAAGGTCGTCTACCTCGGGGTTCCGCTCGAGGAATTCAGCCGGACGCGCACGGTCGAAGAAATCGCTCAGACGCGGCATGAGCTCGGCGCCACGCCGGACGAGTTCGTGATCGGAACGGTGACACGGCTGCACGATTCCAAGGGGAATCAGTACCTGGTGGAAGCGGCGAAAGAGGTGCTGCAGCAGCGCCCCAGGACACGCTTCTACCTGTTCGGCGAAGGGCCGCTCCGGCCGGAGCTGGAGGCACAGGCGAAGGGACTCGGCCTCGGCGATCGGTTCGTGTTCGGCGGCTTTACCCGCGACGTCGCGCGGACGCTGTCGGCATTCGACGTGTCGGTGTTCCCGTCACTGTGGGAAGGGACGCCGCTCACCGTCTTCGAGAATCTGGCGATGGGGAAGCCGATCGTCGCCACGGACGCGGACGGCCTCCTCGACGTGCTCACGCACGAATACGACGCGCTCATCGTCCCCAGGCGCGACGCGGGCGCGCTCGCGAAGGGGATCGTGCGGTTGATCGACAGTCCGGAAGACCGCGCGCGCCTCTCCGTGCACGCGCGCGTCACCGGCGCGAAGTACGACATCGCCGCGTTCGTCCGGAAGATGGAGCGGCTCTACGATCTGCTGCACGAAGTCTCGCGGAAGACGAACCGGCAGGGTGTGCTGCACGCCGACCTCTCGTTCCTCTCGGGCGGGGGCGCATGACGCTGAGGCCGGGCCTGGTTCTCGCCGGCATCTTCCTCTGCATCTATGGAACGCTCGCGCTGGCGGTCGATTTCCCGCGCGCCGCATACAGCTTCCACAGCGACGAGGCGACGTATTACATGATGGGGCAGAGCCTCGTGCACGATCGCGACCTCTCGTATCGCCGTGAAGACCTCGTGCGAGTCTGGAAGGAATTTCCTGGCGGACCGGCGGGGCTTTTCCTGAAGCACGGCCAGACGCTTTCCGGCAAACCCGATCACGATCAGCGCCGGTACTTCTACGGCAAGTCGTTCATCTATCCGCTGTTCGCTGCGCCATTCATCGCCATCTTCGGCACGAAAGGATTCCTCGTCCTTCACGCGCTGCTGCTCGCGCTCGTGCTGCTGTGCGGCTACCTGTTCCTGCACGCCAGGTCGGGACCGTGGCCGTCGGCGCTCCTGTCCGCGAGCTTCGTCATGGCGTCGGTCGTGCCCGTCTACTTTGTCTGGATCATGCCGGAGCTGTTCAACTTCTCGCTGGCGTTCCTGGCGTACTTCTGCTGGCTCTATAAAGAAGTGGCACGGCCGGAGCTGTCGGCGCGGGGCACCGCGTGGCTGTTCACGCCGCGCAGCGATCTCGTGATGGCGGTGTTGCTGGGGATCGCAACGTTTTCCAAGCCGACGAACGCGCTCTTGTTCGTCGCGCCGCTGGCGTGGGGAGTCTTCAAGCTGATGTTCTTCCGCCTGAAGGCGGAAGCTACACAATCAGACAAGGCGGAAGCCACACAGTCGGGTAGCGTGGCTTCCGGCTTTAGCCGGAAGGACTTGTTCAGGCGGAAGATCCTCCTTCCCGCTGTTGCCTTCGCAGCGGTCGCGGGCGGGCTCTTCGCGATCAACATGGCCATCTCCGGCGACTGGAATTATCAGGGTGGCGGGGATCGGAAGTCCTACTACTACGAGTTCCCGTTCCAGACGGAAGGGACGACGAACCAGCTCGGCGTCTCGAAGTCGCGCGAGAGCGCGATGACACACATCATCTTCAATCCGCGGACGTTCACGTCGAACCTCCTGCACAACCTGGAGTACTTCTTCATCGGCCGATATGCCGGCATGCTCGGGTACTACTTCCCGGGTCTCTTCGCGATGCTGGCGTTGCTCGCGGCGCCTCGCAAGCGAGCGGCGTGGCAGTGGCTCGTGCTGGCCGCGGCGCTCGTCCAGGGGCTCATCTTCGTCGTTGCTACGCCGTACACGTGGAGTGGCGGAGGTGTCGGCAATCGTTATTTCGCGGGCGGCTATGGCGTGATGCTGTTCCTCTTGCCGCCGATCGAGTCGATCGCAGCCGCGTTCGTTCCGTGGGCGATCGGGGGTTTATTTGTCGCGCCGATGGTCCTCAATCCGTTCCTTGCGTCGTTCCGCCCGAACGAAAACGCGAAAGGGGGACCGCTGCGGCTTCTGCCGGTCGAGCTGACACTGCTCAACGACCTTCCGGTGTTCACCGAAGGCGAGAGCCGCGCCCGCGTGTGGATGGGCGATACGGGCCAGGGAGATCCCGGGTTCCTCGTCTCGTTCCTCGACGACAACGCGTACGGCCGGGAAGAAGACCGCAGTTTCTGGACGCGCGGCGATTCGCGCGCCGAGCTCGTGTTCAAGGCGGACAAGTCCATTCGAAAAGCGGTCTTCACGATCGCCGCCGGCCCTCAGCCCGTCGACGTCACTCTTCGGCTTGGCTCCAAGCGATACGACGTCCACGTCGATGCCGCGAGCACGCAGCAAATCATCGCGTCCATGCCGCAGGGTCTGATCTACGAGAAGGAAGTGGAAGGCGTCCATCTCTGGCTCGTGTCCATCACGACGAAGGGTGGCTTCACCCCGATCTTCTACGACGAGAAGGCGAGCGACGCGCGCTACCTCGGTGCGCGCATCAAGCCGATGCTCGAAACCCGCCCGCAATGAGGATTGCCGTTGTGACGTCCAGCCCCCGAATGGTTGAGGGGGGACATATGGTCATCGCGCGCGAGCTCACTCGCGCGCTGCAGGATGCCGGGCACGACGCCAGCATCGTGGTCACGCCGGACAAAGGCTTTGGCCGGCAGGCGTCTGCCTACGTCGCGACATGGCGCACCGACGTATCGGAGATCGATAGCATGCCTGTCGATCGTGTCATCAGCCTGAGGTATCCGAGTTACGCCGTCCGTCATCCGCAGCACGTGTGCTGGCTGAATCACACGATGCGCGAGTACTACGATCTCTGGCCGCAGTTCAGCGAGACGTTGAGTCCGCGCGGACTCCTCAAGGAACGAGTCAGGCGGAACCTGATCCACGCTGCCGATCGTTACCTGCTCACGCACAACGTCACGCGGCTGTTCGTCCAATCGCGAACGATCCAGGCGCGGCTCGCGATGTGGCCGTCGCTTCGTTCGACGGTTCTCTATCCCCCGGCGCCTCACCGGCCGTATCGCGCAGAGGCTTACGGGCCATCGTTCCTCTTCATCTCGAGACTGAATCGATTGAAACGCGCCGATCTCCTCATTCGTGCGCTGGCAACGCCGGACGGAGCCGGTATTCCCGTGCTCATCGCAGGGGAGGGGGAGGAGCGCCCCGCGCTCGAGCGCCTGGCTTCGCACCTCGGCGTTGCGGACCGCGTGACCTTTGCGGGACGGCTCACCGACGAGCAGATGCTCGATCATCTCGCGCGCTGCCGCGCGGTCGTCTTTCCGCCGTTCCAGGAGGACTACGGCTTCGTCACCGTCGAGGCGTTTGCGTCTCGCCGTGCGGTCGTAACGTGCAGCGATTCAGGAGGCCCGGCGGAGCTCGTCAAAGGCGGCGTGAATGGTTTTGTGTGCGAGCCGACGCCTGCATCGATGGCGCGCGCGTTGCGCACGCTCGCCGATGACCGCGCGCTCGTGCAACGCTTCGGAAGCGCGGCCTACGCGGCCGGCGCCCGGCTGAACTGGCCGGAGACCGTCGCAAAGCTCGTAGAATAGCGGCATGGCGTACGCATCCGATCTCGAGACACGGATCGCAAAGAAGGTCACGAAAGCGATCACCGATCACAATTTGATCGAACATGGCGATCGGATCATGGTCGGACTGTCCGGCGGCAAGGACAGCTGGGCGTTGATCCAAATCCTCGACGTCCTGCAGAAGCGCGCGCCGATCGATTTCTCCATCGTCGCCGTCAACATCGACTCGGGTTACGAGGGTTACGAGCACCACAAGCTCACCGACACGTGTGCCGCGCGCGGGTGGGAGCTCCACGTGGAGCACACGACGATCGGCGAAACGATCGAGGACATCCTGGACCAGAGCGACACACCGTGCTCGCTCTGTGCGCGGCTGCGTCGCGGCGCGCTTTATCGCCTCGCCACCAAGGTCGGCGCGACGAAGATCGCGCTCGGCCATCACGCGGACGACTTCATCGAGACGCTGTTGCTGAATATCTTCTTCCAGGGCTCGATCAAGGCGATGCCTGCGCGTCTTGTGTCCGATAACGGTCAGCACGTCGTGATCCGGCCGCTGGCCTATATCCTCGAATCCGAAGCGCGCGCGTACGCGAAGGAATCGAACCTGCCGATCATCGGCTGCTGCTGCCCGGCCTGCGGCGATCTCAGCCTGCAGCGTCAGCGCATGAAGCGCCTCGTCGCGCAGCTCGAAGTCGAACACCCCGAGATCAAGAATTCGATCCTGCGCGCCCTCGGCAACGTAAATACCCGGCATCTGCTCGTCCGCCGGGGGCCAGGTCTGCAAAACGGAACTCACGCGGTGCCAGGTCTCGAGTTTCCGCTGCAATTGACCCCAAAATGACCTGGCACCCCGCAAGGGACGTTTTGCAGACCTGACCCCAGGAGGTTACATGAGATTTGGTTGGACGGCGTTGGCGTGCGTTCTTGCCGCCGCGCCCGTAGCGGCGCAGCAGCGGCCGCTCGTGACGGAAGATCCGGAAGTCATCGGGGCAGGGCTCGTGCTGGTCGAGGGAGGCTTTGACTACAGCCGCGACATCCTGTTTCCCGTGTCGGGCCTGCAGGGCAATCTGCTGCGCGCGCCGACGCTCGGAGTGAGCATCGGAATCAGCTCGATCGCCGAGCTCCAGATTGACGGCGGCCTGTATAACAGGCTGTCGATCACGCACACGGGCGTCGGTCCTGCGCCGCTCTCAGGGCAGCTGAATTTCACCGGGACGACGACGCACGCGGTTGAGGACATCGTCGTGGCGACGAAGATCCGCATCGCCGGGGAGACGCCGAGCCGTCCCGCCTTCGGCATCCGCTTCGCGACCAAGCTGCCGAACGCGAGCAACGAGAGCGGACTCGGGCTCGACACCACGGACTTTCACGTCCAGGCACTGGTCGGAAAGACCGTGCAGTCGATCCGCGTCGTCGGCAACGTCGGACTCGGCATACTCGGGGATCCCACGCGCGGCGACAACCAGAATGACGTGCTGCTGTACGGCGTCTCGGTCGCGCGCGCCGTGCGTGAAGGAATGGAAGTCGTCGGTGAACTGAACGGACGCGCGAACACGCGCGGCGGGACGCCGCCAGTCGGAACCGACAGCCGCGCGACGATGCGCGTCGGCGGACGTCTCACGCGCGGAACGGTTCGCCTCGACGCCGGCCTGCTCCTCGGTGTCACGTCGCGTGACCCGGACTTCGGCTTCACTGCGGGCGCCACCTGGGTGTTCAAGGGATTCACGGTTCAGTAACCAGTCACCAGTCACCAGTCACCAGTCACCAGTCACCAGTCACCAGTCACCAGTCACCAGTTTCCGGTCGCCAGTTTCCAGTAGGCAACTGGCAACCGGCAACTGGCAACTGGAAACTGGCGACTGGCGACTGGAAACTGGTTACTGGCGACTGGCTACTGGAAACTGGTTACTGGATCTGCGTTATAGTTCCGCGCCATGAACACGTTTGCATGGCGCAAGCTCTCCGTGGCGCTGCTGTCTGTCGCGGCACTTTCAGTTGTGGCCTCGGCGCAGCGCGGCGGCGGACCCGCGGGTCCGCAGCAGTCGACGACGCCCGAGCCCCTCAAATTCCGTTACATGGGTCCCGCGCCGGCTGGCCGCATCGCCAGCGTCGCCGGCGTCCCCGGCGATCCGAACACGTACTATCTCGGCTCGGCATCGGGCGGCGTGTGGAAATCCACCGACGGCGGCCAGGTCTTTGTTCCCATCTTCGACGACCAGCCGGTCGCCGCGATTGGCACCATTGCCGTGGCTGCCAGCGATCCGAACATCGTCTGGGTCGGCACGGGCGAGTCGTGGGTGATCCGCTACAGCGACGTGATGGGCGACGGCGTATACGTCTCCAAGGACGCGGGCAAGACCTGGAAGAACATGGGCCTGAAGGAGACGGGACGCATCTCGCGCGTCATCATCCATCCGCAGGATCCGAACATCGTGTACGTCTGCGCCACTGGACGCCTGACCGGCCCGCAGGAAGAGCGCGGTGTGTGGAAGACGACGGACGGCGGCGCGAACTGGAATCGCGTGCTGTTCGTCGACGGGAACACGGGCTGCTCGGGTCTGTCGATGGACGCAAAGGATCCGAACATCCTCCTCGCCGGCACCTGGCAGGCGGAGCAGCACACGTGGGTCGAGCGCAGCGGCGGACCCGGAAGCGGCGTCTACCTGACGAAGGATGGCGGCGCCAAGTGGACGAAGCTCACCGCCGGACTCCCGAAACCTCCCGTCGGCAAGATCGACGTGCAGATCGCGCCGTCGAACAGCAGCAGGATGTACGCGCTTATCCAGACGCCAGATCAGGGCTCGGTATGGCGCTCGGACGACGCGGGCGCAACGTGGAAGGTCGTCAGCTGGGATCGATCGCTGATCGGCCGCGCCGGCTACTACATCCGCATGCTCGTCAATCCGCAGAATGCCGACGACATCTTCATCATGTCGAGCAGCATGCACCGCTCGCAGGACGGAGGAAAAACGTTCAGCGGCAACGGCGGGACGTTCGCGTTCACGCAGGGACAGGCGAGCTGCGGCGACTGTCACGACATCTGGATCGATCCGAAAGATCCCGTTCGCTACGCACTCGTGGATGACGGCGGCGGCTCGATCAACACACGCAACGGCATCGTGAACATCCGCATCCCGAACGGACAGATGTACCACGTACACGTCGATACCCGCGTGCCGTACTGGATCTACAGCAACCGGCAGGACGACGGCACGATGCGCGGGGCGAGCGATGCGCCGGT
>WNGB01028662.1_pt1 | contig 13728 bp, 7 predicted proteins | sample 5400681 | NCBI WGS metagenome assembly WNGB01 (sample SAMN13153367, study PRJNA577476) | soil metagenome | isolation source: 115 cm soil or saprolite under grassland replicate 2 | place: USA:California | collected 2016-06-15 | reverse complement strand
GTCGGCAAGGGGAAAGTCAACGAAGAGGGGAAGCAGTTCCCGCTCGATGTGAAGAAGGGTGACCGCATCCTCATCGGCAAGTACGCCGGCACCGAGATCAAGATCGACGACGTAGAGCACCTGATCCTCCGGGAAGAGGAAGTGCTCGCCGTGGTCGAGAAATAACCGGAAGGAGTAAGAGAAACAATGGCTGCGAAAACAATTTCCTACGGCGAGGAGGCGCGGCAGCGCATCCTCCACGGCGTCAACAAACTTGCCGACGCCGTCAAAGTCACTCTGGGCCCGAAGGGCCGCAACGTCGTCATCGAGAAGAAGTTCGGCTCGCCGACGATCACCAAGGACGGCGTCACGGTCGCCAAGGAGATCGAGCTGCAGGACTCGCTCGAGAACATGGGCGCGCAGATGGTCCGCGAGGTCGCCTCGAAGACCTCCGACGTGGCCGGCGACGGGACCACCACCGCGACCGTGCTCGCGCAGGCGATCTACCGCGAGGGCATCAAGAACGTCACGGCCGGCGCCAACCCGATGGAGTTGAAGCGGGGCATCGACAGCGCGGTCCGCGCCGCCGTCGAGGCGCTGGAGAAGATGTCCAAGCCCGTCGAGGGCAAGGACATCGCGCACGTCGGCACGATCTCGGCCAACAACGACACGGAGATCGGCAAGATCATCGCCGAGGCGATGGACAAGGTCGGCAAGGACGGAGTCATCACGGTGGAGGAGGCCAAGGGCCTCGAGACGACGCTCGAGGTGGTCGAGGGGATGCAGTTCGACCGCGGGTATCTCTCCCCCTACTTCATCACGGACGCCGAGAGGATGGAGTGCATCCTGGAGAACGCCAAGGTTCTCCTCTTCGAAAAGAAGATCTCGAACATGAAGGACCTCCTCCCGATCCTCGAGCAGATCGCCAAGCAGGGCAAGCCCCTGCTGATCATCGCCGAAGAGGTCGAGGGCGAGGCGCTGGCCACCCTCGTCGTCAACAAGCTGCGCGGCACGCTCCAGGCCTGCGCCGTCAAGGCCCCGGGCTTCGGCGACCGCCGCAAGGCGATGCTCGAAGACATCGGGATCCTGACGGGCGGCAAGTTGATCTCCGAAGACCTTGGCATCAAGCTCGAGAACGTCAAGTGGGAGGACCTGGGCGAAGCCAAGAAGGTCACGGTGGATAAGGACAACACCACGATCGTCGTGGACGACCGTTCCAAGAAGAAGCAGGAAGGAATCGCCGGCCGGATCAAGCAGATCCGCGCTCAGATCGAAGAGACAACCTCCGATTACGACCGCGAGAAGCTGCAGGAGCGCCTGGCCAAGCTCGTGGGCGGCGTGGCCGTCATCAAGGTCGGCGCTTCGACCGAGACCGAGATGAAGGAGAAAAAGGCCCGCGTCGAGGACGCGATGCACGCAACCAAGGCGGCCGTCGAGGAGGGAATCGTTCCCGGCGGCGGGGTGGCTCTCCTGCGGGCCATCGAGTCGGTGCAGAAGGCGCTCGCCAATCTGTCGAGCGACGAGAAGATCGGGGCCCGCATCGTGGTGCGCGCGCTGGAGGAGCCGACCCGCCAGATCGTGCAGAACGCCGGCTCCGAGGGCTCGGTCGTCATCAACGAGTTGAAGTCCAAGGGGGGCAACTTCGGCTTCAACGCCAACAACGAGAAGGTCGAAGACATGATCAAGGCCGGCATCATCGACCCGACCAAGGTCACGAAGAACGCCCTCCAGAACGCCGCTTCGATCGCCGGCCTGATGCTGACGACCGAGGCCATGGTCTCCGAGATCAAGGAGAAGGAGAAGGCGCCGGCCGGGATGCCCGGCGGCGGCGGAATGGGCGGCATGTACTGAGAACGCAACGGTAGACCGCGAGCCGTAAGGCGGTCGATCGAAGACGGCAGACGGATGGATTCGGGAGCCCCGGCGAAAGTCGGGGCTTCTTTTTGGTACGCCCAGCATGGGTTTCAGCCAGCGGGTGGGAGTCCCGCAGGGAGGAGGTCACACCGACCTGAGCGAAGCGCAAGGGCGGGAGGGTGAGCGACCGTCTGAAGGAAGCGCGGAGCGAGACCTGCGAGCCGACGAACAGGAACGGATAGGAGGCGGAGTCTCCCGGGGCGAGCGACCCAATGATTGCGAAGCTCTCGTGACCGAGGGGAGGCGGCGTAGATGCGGCGGTTGTGCAGGGGAAGCTGAAGCTCTTATCTGGGGAGATCTCGCTTGAAGCCTGAAAGGGCGACGCCGTGGAAGCCGGTGTAGCGAGGAGTCAGCTACGGCTTTCGGCCGGGACGGCGTGCGCACCAGGCGATTGCCCGCGCACAGCAGTACGTGCAGGAAGGGCGCAGGGTGGTGGCGGACGTGGACCTGGCGAAGTTCTTCGACCGGGCCAACCACGACATGGTCACGGAGAGGCTGTCGAGGAAGATCGCGGAAAAGGGGGTGCTGGGGCTGATCCGCCGCTACCTGGAGGCCGGGGTGATGGTCTCTGGAGTGATGGTGGAGAGACACGAGGGGACTCCGCAGGGCGGACCTCTGTCGCCCTTGCTGGCCAACGCGCTCTTGGACGACGTGGACAAGGAGCTGGAGAGGCGAGGGCACGCCTTCGTACGGTACGCCGACGATCTCAACGTGTACGGAGAAGGCGGGGCAGCGCGTCTACGAAGCGTTGAAGCGTTGAAGAAGCTCTTCGGGAAGTTACGGCTCGTGGTCAACGAGGAAAAGAGCGCGGTGGACCTGGCGTGGAGGCGAGACTTTCTCGGCTACAGCTTCTGGGTGGCCGCAGAAGGACGGATCAGGCGCCGGGTGGCCAGGAAGGCTCTTGCGGCAATGAAGGAGCGTGTGCGAGAGATCACCAACCGCAACGGAGGACGGAGCCTGTCGGCGGTCGCTGGGGAGCTGAGGGCATACCTGCTCGGCTGGAGGAGTACTTCAAGCAGGCCGAGACGCCCGGCGTCTTCGAGGACGTTGACAAGTGGATCCGTCACCGGCTGCGGTGCCTACAACTGAAGCAGTGGAAGCGAGGGACAACGGTCTTCCGCGAGCTAAGGGCGCGAGGCGCGTCCAAGGACGTTGCGGCCCAAGTCGCCGCGAACACGCGACGGTGGTGGCACAACTCGGCCAAGCTTCTGAACTCGGTCCTGCCAAACCGCTACTTCGACGAGCTGGGGGTGCCTCGGCTCGCCCCGCGACCTCAACCAACCGAACCGCCGGATGCGCACCCGCATGTCCGGTGGTGTAGGAGGGGAGCGGCGGTCACCTACCGCCGCCCCCTATCCCGATCCCCGGGATGAGGGCCTCGGACTTGACCCTGTCCCTGGTCGGTCCTAACTTATGACAGGGTAACGACTGCGCCAGAGGCGTCTCTGCCTTGCATTCGATCTGGCGCAACCGGAGGCGACATGGGACGTTCCCCCGGAAACGGCGCCGCACGCGGCTCGCTCCCGGTCTGGCCGTCGTCAGATGAAGACGGGCTCTGGGCGTTCGTCGTGAACAGCTCCGAGGGGATCCTCATCCTCGGCCAGGAGGGGCGGATCGTCTCCGCGAGCCCGGCAGCCGCGCGGATTCTCTGCCGCCCCACCGAGGAGCTTGTGGGTCGGAGCGGCCTGGATCTCGTGGACCCCGGGGATAGGGACTCCGTTGTCGAGGCCGCGCGGCGCTGTCTGGAGACACCGGGCTCGTTGGTACGGGCCCAGTTCCGCGTCCGGCATCGCGACGGCTGGTTGCTGCATCTGGATTGCGTGGCGGCGAACCACTTGTCGAATCCGGCGGTCGGAGCGGCCGTCGTGAATATTCGGGACATTTCAGAGCAGGCGTGGGTCGAGGAAGCGCTGCGCGACTCCGATCAGTTCAACCGCGAGATCATCTCGAACGCCGGCGAAGGAATCGTGGTCTATGACCGGCAGCTCCGGTGTCTGGTGTGGAACCCTTTCATGGAAGAGTTGACGGGACTCTCGGCGGGAGAGGTCATCGGGAAGGCAGCGCTCGACTCTTTTCCCGCCTTGCGCGAGCAGGGAGTGGACCGGTATCTGGCTCGGGCGCTCGACGGCGAGGCGGTTTCTTCGATCGACGTCGAGTACCGAATGCCGCGTTCCGGCAAGTCCGGATGGGTTTCGAACACGTACGGTCCCCACCGCAACGCCGAAGGAGAGATCGTGGGCATCATCGGCATTGTGCGCGACGTGACGGACCGTCATCGTTCGGAGCGCCGCGTCCAGGCGTTCTCGGACCTCGGGCTTAAGTTGAGCTCCGTTCAAACGGCCGTGGAGGCCGCCGGGGTCATTGCCGCATGCGCCGACGAGCTCTGGCGGTGGGACTCCTGCACGGTAGATCTCTACAGCGCCGAGCGGGGAACGGTGGACCCTCTCCTGACCGTGGACCTGGTCGGCGGCAGGCGCAGGAACGTCTCCCCGGTCCGCGTGAGTGTTCCGCCGACCCCGAGGCAGCGCCGCGTTCTGGAGGAGGGCGCGGTGCTCATCCTGCGCGAAGAGCCTGTTCTGGAGTCCGACTCGATCCCCTTCGGTGACGTTGCGAGACTTTCCCGTTCGATCATGAGCGCGCCCATTCGCCGCGGCGCTTCGGTCGTCGGCTTCATTTCCATCCAGAGCTACTCCGCGAAGGCCTATGAGAGTGCGGATCTGGACTCGCTCCAGGGCCTGGCGGACTTCTGCGGGGGCTCGTTCGCCAGGATCGCCGCTTTTGAGGAGCTGCGCCGCGGCGAGCAGAAGCAGCGCGAGGCGGAAAAGCGGCTGCGGCGGTCCAACCAGGAATTGCGCTCTCTCTCGGCCAGGCTCGGGGCCATCCGGGAGGAGGAGAGCATACGCATCGCGCGCGCGGTGCACGACGAGATCGGACAGTCTCTGACCGCGTTGAAGCTCGACCTCGCGTCGGTCGAGAAGCGGCTCGTGCGTCCGGTCGAGGATGGCTCGCAGAGTCTGGCGCCGAGGCTCCAGGCGATGATCGGGCTCGTCGATTCGACCTTGGAAGCGGTTCATCGGATCTCGACGGAGTTGCGCCCCGGCGTCCTGCACGAGTTGGGTCTCGAGGCCGCCGTCGGCTGGTATGCCCGCGAGTTCGAGACGCGGACCGACATTCGATGCCGGATTCGCTCCGAGCTGGACGGCATGCCCCTGGACGATCCCCGCTCGACGGCCGCGTTCCGGATCTTTCAGGAAATCCTGACGAACGTGGCGCGCCATGCGGCCGCCACGGAAGTGGATGTTGTCCTGTGGATCGACGGCGGAGCTCTCGCGCTCGACGCCAGGGACAACGGGCGGGGGATCCCGGAGGAAAGGATCTCCGATTCGAGGTGCCTGGGCCTTCTGGGAATGCGCGAACGAGCGCGCTCCTTTGACGGCAACGTCTCCATCTGCAGGGGTTCTGAGGGCGGTACGACCATCCGCATGAGGATCCCTCTGTGATCCGGATCCTCCTCGTGGACGACCACGCCGTCGTCAGGCGCGGCTTGAAGCAGATCCTTTCCGAGGCGATCCGGGGATCGAGCTTCCAGGAAGCCGGGTCGGCCGAGGAGGCCTTGACACGCGTGCGCGCCTCTTCCTTCGACGTCGTCATCCTGGACATCTCGCTGCCCGGAGAGAACGGGCTCGATGCCCTGAAAGAAATCAAACAGATCCAGCCGAACCTGCCCGTGCTGATCCTGAGCGTGTATCCTGAAGAAGAGTTCGCCGTGAGGACCCTCCGGGCGGGCGCGGCAGGTTACGTGACCAAGCAGAGCGCCTCGACAGAGCTGGTGGACGCAGTGAGGAAAGTCATCGGGGGCGGCCTGTACGTCACGTCCGCGCTCGCCGAGAGACTCGCTGAGGACGTTCAGAAGGGAGCCGCTCAGGTGCCTCACGAGAGACTCTCGAACCGCGAGTACCAGGTCTTTCGTCTCCTCGGGCATGGAAAGAGCGTCACGCAGGCCGCCGACGAGCTCTCCTTGAGCGTGCAGACCGTGAGCACATACCGCTCCCGAATCCTTCAGAAGATGGGCATGTCTAGCAACGCCGATCTCGTGGAGTACGTCTTCTGCAACCGACCCTCCCAATAGTATCCGGAGTTGTAGTACTAAGTACGACACGAGAATCGTTCTCCCGCCGATAGAGGCCTTAGACGTTTGTCTATATTCTGTCGTTACTTGCGAATCCTGGGAATCGACTGGCCTCGTCTCGGCGGGCCTTTCACCGAGTCCGGACGCCTGCTCTAGCGCCTGGCAGGCGAAGGCGACCAAGAACACATGACGGATGCATCCTTGCGCGCCGTAATGCGGCTTCGGGCGGGAGCCCGTGTGGCGGCGCTCTTCGCGGCGGCGGTTGGCCTCCTGGTCCTGGCCGGCTGGCTCTTCGACGTCCGGGCTTTCCTGCAGGTGCTGCCCGGACAATTGGCGATGGTCGCCAACACGGCCGCGAGCTTCGTCCTCGTCGGCCTTGCTCTCTGGTGGCAGGCGGGCGTCCAGACTCGCTCGAGCCAGTCCGCGTCGCGCGCCGCCGCCGCCTTGGCGGGCCTGATTGGTCTGATGAGTCTCGCCGAGTACGTCTCGGGCGAGAACTTCGGGATCGACGAGCTGCTCTTCCGCGACCCGCGCGGATTGACCGGCGTCTTCCCGGGCCGCATGGGGGTGATCACCGCGTTGAGCTTCGTCGCGCTGGCGGCCTCGCTGCTGGCGTCGAGCCTGCAGCGGGCGCGATGGACACCCGATGCGCTCGCGCTCCTGCCCGGCCTGCTCGCCACGATCTCCCTGGCCGGTTACGCCTACGGCGCTCCCAGCGTTCACTGGATCGGCATCTACAAGGGGATGGCGATCCACACGGCTCTGGCCTTCCTCGTCCTTTCGATCGGCGCCCTGCTTGCCCGCGGCGACGGTGGCTTCTCACGGCTGATCTTGAGCGACACTGCCGGCGGCGCGATTGCCCGTCGAATCGTTCCCGCCGCGCTCGCCGTGCCTTTGCTGCTGGGCTGGCTCGACTCGCTCGCAGAGAGAGCCCGGCTCTACGGCACGGAGCTCGGGAATGTCCTGAACGAAGAGGCCCAGCGATCCCAGTACGCGCTCAGCGCTTCGGAACACCGGTATCAGGATCTCGCCGCCTTCGCGCCGATCGGGATCTACCGCTCGACCCGGGAAGGGCGTTTCGTCTCGGCCAACATGGCGCTCGCCCGGATGCTCGGTTATGAGTCTCCCGAGGACGTCCTCCGACTCGACCTGCGCAAGGACCTCTACCATGACAACGCGGATCGGGAGCCCATTCTCGCTGACCTCGCGCGTCTGGGAGGCGTGGGGACCTTCGAAGTACGCTGGAAGCGCCGCGACGGCGCTCCTCTCTGGGTCCGCCTGGATACGCGAGTCGTGCGGGGAGAGTCCGGAGGCATCGAGTACGAAGCCTTCGTTCACAACGTTGATCAGCGCAAGAAAGCCGAAGAAGCTCTGCGGCGCTCCGAGGAGCGCTTCCACCGCTCGTTCTCCGTCAGTCCCGTCGCCATGAGCCTCTCGGAAGCGAAATCGGGCCGCATTCTCGACGTCAACGAGCGGTTCGCCAGGGTCCTCGGGTACGAACGGGAAGAGCTGATCGGTCGGAACGCGGTCGAGATGGATCTCTGGGTGGACCCGGAGGACCGAAGACGAGTCGCCGCGGACATGAAGGCGTCCCGTCCGATTCGAGAGCGCGAGACCCGGCTGCGCACGAAGACGGGCGAGGTCCGCCACATCGTCGGATCCATCGAGCCGCTCGAGGTCGGAGACGAGCAGGTGATGCTCTCGGTTTTCCGCGACGTGACCGACCGCAAGAGGGCCGAGGAAAGGCTCCGGATCTCGGAGGAGCGGTACCGTCTTCTCTTCGAAAAGAATCCCTTCCCGATGTGGGTGTTCGACAAAGAGACGCTCGCCTTCCTGGCCGTCAACCAGGCGGCCTGCCGTCACTACGGCTATTCCCGCGACGAGTTCCTCTCGATGACGATCAAGGACATCCGGCCACCGGAGGATGTCCCTGCTCTGCTTCATCGCATCTCGGAGGAGACAGGCGGGTATCAGAGATCCGGCATTGCGAGACGACATCAAAAGAAGGACGGGACACTGATCCCCGTAGAGATCACGTCCGACCCGATCGTTTTCGACGGGCGAGATGCCCGGCTCGTTCTCGCAAACGACGTCACGGCCCGGCTGCGAGCCGAAGAGGAGCTGCTCAAGAGCGAGGAGCGCTTCCGCAAGCTCTTCGAGTCCAACACGATCGGGATCGTCATTGCGGAGTTGAACGGCCGGACCGTCGAGGCCAACGACGCCTATCTCGGAATGCTCGGGTACACGCGGGAAGAGCTCCTTGCGGGGGCAATCCGCTGGGACCAGATCACGCCCCCCGAGCACCACGCCGGGGACCGGGCGGCGGTCGAGCAGCTGCAGCGCACCGGAGCCGCGACTCCCTGGGAGAAGGAATTGTTTCGCAAGGACGGGACGCGCGTGCCGGTCTTGATCGGCGTGGCAATGCTCGAGGCCTCGGAGGAAAGCGTCATCGCTTACATTCTCGACTTGAGCGAGCGCAAACGCGCCGAGCAAATGCACGCCACGCTCGCCGCGATCGTGCAGTTCTCGGAGGATGCGATCGTCGGATACGCGCTCGACGGAATCATCACGAGCTGGAACACCGGAGCCGAGAAGTTATACGGCTATTCGGAGCGGGAGGCACTCGGCCGGCCCGTCCTTCATCTGCCCGCCGACCGGGCCGGCGAGATGGCGGGCATCCTGGAAAGGATCTCGCGAGGCGAGAGCGTGAAGCGTTTCGAGACAGTCCATCTCCGCAAGGACGGCATGCGGATCGACATCTCTCTGACCGTCTCAGCGATCCGCGACGCCGCGGGCCGTGTGACCGGGGCCTCTTCGATCGCCCGCGACATCACGGAACGCAAGCAGGCGGAGGAGTCCATTCAGAAGCTTCTCCGGGCGGTCGAGCAGGCCGAGAACGTCATCTTCATGACCGATCCGGACGGCCAAATCAGCTACATCAACCCCTCCTTCGAGGCCCTCTACGGGTACAAGAGAGAAGAGGTTCTGGGCCGGACCCCACGCATCCTGAAGAGCGGGCAGCAGGATGCCGCGTTCTACACGGAGTTCTGGAGCAAGCTTCTTTCCGGTGAGGGAGTTCGAGGAGAGATCGTCAACAGGACGCGGGACGGCCGGCTCGTCATCGTGGAGATGTCCGCGAAGGCCCTCTTCGACAGCGACGGAAAGAGAGTGGGATATGTCGCGGTCCAGCACGACGTCACCGAGAGAAAATTGCTGGAGCAGCAGTTCCGCCAGGCGCAGAAGATGGAGGCAATCGGACAGCTCGCCGGCGGCGTCGCGCACGATTTCAACAATCTCCTGACGGCGATCCTGGGCTACGCGGAGCTCCTGGCGGAGAAGCTCAAGGACCGACCTCGAGAGGCCGAGGATCTCGACGAGATCCGCAAGGCCGGCGAACGCGCGGCCTCCCTGACGCGCCAGCTTCTGGCCTTCAGTCGGCAGCAGGTGTTCGAGCGGAAGGTCCTGGACTTGAACCGCCTGATCGCCGAGATCGAGAAGATGCTTCGCCGTCTGATCGGAGAAGATGTCGATCTGGTGACCGTGCTCGATCCCGCGCTGGCGTATGTCTGGGCGGACGCCGGCCAGCTCGAACAGGTCGTCATGAATCTCGCCGTCAACGCCCGCGACGCGATGCCGCGCGGAGGAAAGCTCACGATCGAGACGTCGAACGTCGAGCTGGACGAAGAGTACGCCCGCCTCCATACCCCGGTCCGTCCCGGCCGGTACGTCATGATTGCCGTCAGCGACACCGGCGTCGGTATGGACGCGGCGACTCGCTCGCGCATCTTCGAGCCTTTCTTCACCACGAAGGAGAGAGGCAAGGGAACGGGGTTGGGGCTCGCGACGGTCTATGGCATCGTCAAGCAGAGCGGCGGATATATCTGGGCGTACAGCGAGCCAGGGAAAGGCTCGACATTCAAGATCTATCTTCCGCCGGCCGATCAGAGCCTCCAGCCGGAAGAGGACCGGGTCGGGGAAACGCCTTCAGTCCGGGGCACGGAGACGGTGCTCCTCGTGGAAGACGAAGAATCCGTCCGAACTCTCTCGCGCGCGATCCTGGAGTCCTATGGCTACCGGGTGCTCGAGGCGGCGGGCGCGGAAGAGGCGATTGAGACCGTGCGAGCGTACCAGCAGCCCATCCATCTGCTCCTGACGGATGTCATCATGCCTTCCATGGGCGGTCCGGACCTGGCCTCCCGAATCCGGACTCTGCGGCCGGGCATCAAGGTGCTCTACATGTCGGGTTACACGGACGAGACGATCTTCCGGCACGGGCATCTCGAACAGGGGCGTCTCTTCCTGCAGAAACCCTTTACGCCGGAGGCGCTCGCGCGGAAGGTGCGCGAGGCCCTGAGAACGTGAAGGCGCGCCATCGGAATGAGATTCGCCGGACTCTCCGATCTGATAAACTGTGCAGAATCAGGAGAATCCAGGGGGACCGACGCCGCGGTGTCTCATCACTTTGGAAACGATGCTTCTGTCGAACGATGGGCCGTCGCAGCTCGTGGCGAAGGCGCCATGACAGCTTGCGTGATCGTTTGAGTGTGCGATGAGGCTCGAGGGAATGTTCCAGGCCCTGCTCGAGTCGGCCCCCGACGCGATGGTCATCGTCGATCGGAAGGGCCGGATCGTGCTCGTCAACGCCCAGACCGAACGCCTCTTCGGGCACGCGCGGGAGGCATTGCTGGGACAGCCGATCGAGGTCCTCATCCCGCCCCGGTTCCGGCAGGGGCATACCGGGCATCGCGCCGGTTACTTCGGCGATCCGCGGGTCCGGCCGATGGGGATGGGCCTGGAACTGTACGGCCTGCGCAGAGATGGGACGGAGTTCCCCGTCGAGATCTCCCTCTCCCCGATCGAGACGGAAGAGGGGGTTGTCCTCGTCTCGAGCGCGATCCGCGACATCACCGAACGCAAGCGCGCCGAGGAGGAGCTGGAGAGTTTCTTTCGGCTTTCCCTGGACATGCTGGCGGTCGCCGATTTTGACGGCTACTTCAAGCGGCTGAATCCGGTCTGGGAGAGGGTCCTCGGCTGGTCCCGGGAGCAGCTCCTGGCCCGGCCGTATCTGGACTTCGTTCACCCCGAGGATCGGGAGGCCACCCTCGCCGAGGCATCCGGTCTTTCCCGGGGATTGGAGACGCTCTCCTTCACCAATCGGTATTGCTGCGCCGACGGCTCCTATCGCTGGCTCCTCTGGAACTCGAGCCCCGACCCAGACCGCCAGAGGATCTACGCGGCGGCCAGAGACGTGACGGAGAAGCGGGTCGCTGAGGAAGAGATCGAGAAGCTGAACTGGGAGCTCAAGCGGCGCGTCGGGGAACTGGCGAGCCTGAACCAGGAGCTGGAGTCTTTTTCGTATTCCGTCTCGCATGATCTTCGCGCGCCTCTCCGGCACATCGACGGATTCACGCGCCTGCTCGGCCGTCACGCCGGGACCGGTCTGGACGAGAAGGGACGTCATTACCTCGCCACGATCGAGCACTCCGTGCGGCAGATGGGAAACCTGATCGACGAGCTGCTGGCCTTTTCGCGGCTGGGCCGCGAGGAGATCCGGTCCGCGTCCGTCGATCTGCAAGCAATCGCCCAGGAGGCGATCCGCGAGGTGGAAAGCGACACGAACGGACGGAACGTACAGTGGACGGTCGGAGCGCTGCCTCCGGTCACGGGGGACGCGTCACTTCTTCGGCAAGTCTTCGTCAACCTGCTGTCCAATGCCTTGAAGTACACACGCCCCCGCGCGGTCTCGTCGATCGAGGTGGGGTCCGTCCCGACGGATTCCGACGAGGTCGTCTGCTTCGTCCGGGACAACGGGGTGGGTTTCGATATGAAGTACTCGGACAAGCTGTTCGGCGTGTTCCAGCGCCTCCACGGGACCGGCGAGTTCGAGGGAACGGGGATCGGGCTCGCGAACGTCCGGCGGGTCATCCAGCGGCACGGAGGAAGGACCTGGGCGGAGGGAACGGTCGATGGAGGCGCGACATTCTATTTTTCGCTGCCTCGGCAGTGAAGGGAGTTCAAAATGGCCGAATTGAACAGTATCCTGCTCGCCGAGGACAACCCGAAGGACGTCGAGCTGACACTGACGGCGCTGGCCGAGAACCACCTCGCCAACGAGGTGGTGGTGGTGCGCGACGGCGAAGAAGCGCTCGATTATCTTCTTCGGCGCGGCCGCTTCGCGCTGCGGGCCGAGGGGAACCCGGCCGTGGTCCTGCTCGACTTGAAGATGCCGCGAGTGGACGGCCTCGAGGTCCTGCGCCGGATCAAGTCCGACGACACGCTGAAAACCGTGCCGGTCGTCATGCTCACCTCTTCGCGGGAGGAAAGGGATCTCGTCGAGAGCTACCGGCTCGGAGCCAACGCTTACGTCGTCAAGCCGGTCGGCTTCGAGCAGTTCGTCGATGCCGTCCGGGAAATCGGGGTCTTCTGGGCGCTCCTGAACGAGCGGGCGCCGGGCAGCGTCCGCAAGGCCGGTTGACGTGATGAGGACAAAGGAACGCGAGGGGAGAGAGCGCCGGCGATGACCGAGCACGTCCGCATCCTCCACGTCGAGGACAGCGACCGCGACGCGGAGCTCGTGCGGGAAGTCCTCCTGGCCGAAGGCCTGGACTGCGAGATCGTCCGTGTGGAGACGCGCGAACAGTACATCGCGGCGCTCGAAACCAGGCAATTCGACCTGATCGTGTGCGATTACACGCTCCCGTCCTTCGAAGGGGGCGAGGCGCTGGAGATCGCGGCGACGAAGTGGTCGCACCTCCCTTTTCTCTTCGTCTCCGGGACGATCGGCGAGGAGAAGGCGGTGGAGGCTCTCAAGAGGGGCGCTGCCGAATACGTGCTCAAGCAGAATCTCGCGAGGCTTCCGTCCGCGGTGCTCCGGGCCCTCTCGGAGGCGAAGGAACGCGCCGAGCGCCGGAAGGCGGAGGAGGCGCTGCGCGCGTCGGAACAGCGCACCCGGGCTCTCATGGAAAACGCGACGGACGCGATCCTCGTCACGAACATCCAGGGGATCGTCGTCGAAGTCAATCGCGCCGGCGAAGAGCTCTTCGGCCGGCCCCGCGCGGAGTTCGCCGGCTGTCACTTCTTCGATCTGCTCGTCGCCGACGAGCGCGAGAAAGCAAGACTGCGTTTCGAGGCGATCCTCGCGGGCGGGGCACCGGGGGGGCAGGAGACGATCGCGATGACCGCGGACGGGCGGGCCGTCCCGATCGAGATCTCCGGCTCGCTCGTCGAGATCGGGGGCGAGCGTCTCATGCTCGCGATCGTGCGGGACGTGTCGGAGCGCAAGCAGCTCGAGGAGCAGTTCCGGCAGGCGCAGAAGATGGAGGCGGTCGGACGACTGGCGGGGGGCGTCGCCCACGACTTCAACAACCTGCTGACGGTGATTCTGGGCTACAGCGACGTGGTGAACAACCAGCTGCCGGCCGAGCATCCGCTGCGCCAGGAGATCGAGCAGATCCGGAAAGCCGGGGAACGCGCCGCCGCGCTCACACAGCAGCTTCTCGCCTTCAGCCGGACGCAGGTCCTCCTGCCCCAGTTGATCGACGTCCGCGAAGTCGTGACCGACATCCACAAGATGGTGCGTCGCGTGATCGGCGAGGACGTCGATCTGTTGATGGTCTGCGATCGAGAGACCGGCCGGATCAAGGCGGACCCGGGTCAGCTCGAGCAGGTCCTCATGAACCTGGCGGTGAATGCCCGCGACGCCATGC
>WNGB01025261.1_pt1 | contig 13729 bp, 11 predicted proteins | sample 5400681 | NCBI WGS metagenome assembly WNGB01 (sample SAMN13153367, study PRJNA577476) | soil metagenome | isolation source: 115 cm soil or saprolite under grassland replicate 2 | place: USA:California | collected 2016-06-15 | reverse complement strand
TCTGTGACGGCCATCACAGCGCGCTCGAGCGCGTTCCTGAATGGGTGTGGCGTCGCGACGAAATCGCAGGAGCACAGCATGTTGAGCCGGCGTTTGTTCCTCTCAGGCACAGCCGCATTCGCAGTCGCCGGACCGTCTTCGGCCTTGGCCTTGACCGAACCCGATCCCGCCAACCTTCCGCTCGATCCGACGATGCGTGCGAGCCGCATCGCCTGGCTCAAGGACCACGCCGACACATTCGATTCGCTCGACTTCGACGACGACGAATTCGACGACCTGGAAGGATTCGGCAAAGCGATCGGCGATGCGCGCATCGTCATGCTGGGCGAGCAGATGCATGGCGACGGTACGACGCGCCGGGCGCACGCGCGGCTCGTCCGCTACCTGCACGAAGAGAAGGGCTTCGATGTCCTGGCCTTGGAAAGCGGCCTCTACAGCATGCGCAAGATCTGGGACCGGCTCCGCGCCGGAGAGACCGTGCGCCGGGCGATGGGGTCGTGGGCCGACACGCGCGAGATGCGGCCGCTGTTCGAGTATGTCGGCGCGCGCGCCCGTCGCCGCCGGCCGCTCGAACTGGCCGGCATTGATTGCATCTTCGACGGCCATCCGGCGCGCGACCGCCTGGTGGATGATCTCACTGCGTTCCTCGCCACGCACGGCGTCGATACTGGAGCGATTGCCGACTGGTCACAGTTCTGTGCAGCGCTCGAAAAGATCGCCGACCGCTCGAACATGTTCCGATGGAAATTCTCCGAGGAGGAGCAGCGGCTCGTGCTATCGACGATCGACACGCTCGCCACCCGCATCGCACTCACGCCCGGAACCGATGCTGCCTTCTGGCGCCAGCTGTTCAAGAGCTCCACAGGCTTCGCGCAGCACATCCTCCAATTGATGGCCGCTACGGACCGTGAGCGCATGGCCTTCAACCTGCGCGACATGGCGATGGCCGACAATCTGATGTGGCTCGCCCGCGAAGCCCATCCGCAGCGCAAGATCATCGTCCTGGCGGCGACCGGCCACATCATCCGCAACCCGCAGATGATCGACACCATGATGCCCGAGCGTCCCTACCCCGCCGGCCAGACCACGATGGGCCATCTCGTTTCGCAGGCGCTTGGCACCGCGGTCTACAGCGTCGGGTTCACCGCCTACGAGGGCCACTACGGACGGCTCGGCGACGAGCCGACGGCGATTGCTCCCCCGGCACGCGGCAGCCTGGAGGACCTCTGGGGCGCGACCACGCAGCAGAACGCGTTCCTCGATCTGCGCCGGATCCCGGCCGGCGGCGAGTGGCTGCAGGCGCCTCTGATCAGCCGCCCGCTGGGCTATCTTCCGGTCATGACGGACTGGAGCAAGACTCTCGATGCGATGGTGTTCACGCGCACCATGCGGCCGGTGCGGCCCACCGAGTAGCGCCGCGCGTGGCCGTCCCGCGACACACCAACCGAATCCGGCGCGCTCACGCCTTGCGTTCAAGCCGCCGCGTCACAGCATCGAGCTGATCGAGATTGCGGTAGTGGATGTGCACGACGCCCTTCTCACCGCGATGGTCGATCGCGACCTTGAGTCCGAGCGCGTCGGAGACGCGCTTCTCGAGCGCCACGGTGTTGGCGTCCTTGCCGCCGCGCCGTTTGGCCTTGCCCTTCGAAGGGGCGTCATCCGTGTCGCCCTCGCCGCGCGCCCACGCCTCGACCTCGCGGACGTTGAGGCCGCGCGCGATGATCTGCTGCGCAAGCGCTTCGGCGTTGTCCTTGCCGATCAGCATGCGCGCGTGGCCGGCCGTCAGCTTGCCGGAGCGCACGTGCACTTGCACGGAGTCTGGCAGCTTGAGCAGACGCAGCGTGTTGGTGATGTGGACGCGGCTCTTGCCCACAACCTTGGCGATCTCGTCGTGGCTGTGGCCGAAGTCGGTGATCAGCGCCTGGTAGCCGGTCGCCTCCTCGATCGAATTGAGATCGGCGCGCTGCACGTTCTCGATGATGGCAAGCTGCAACGCCTCGTCGTCGGTCACCTCGACCGAGACGATCGGAACGTCGTGCAGGCCGGCGCGCTGCGCGGCGCGCCAGCGCCGCTCGCCGGCGATGATCTCGAACTTGTCGGCCGTGCCGCGCACCGGACGCACCACGATCGGCTGGATGATGCCACGCTCGCGCAGCGAGCCCGCGAGTTCGTCGAGCTCGGCGTCGGAAAAATTCCGCCGCGGATTGCGCGGATTGGGGCGCAGGAATTCGACCGGCACGCGGCGCTGACTGCGCGTGCGTTCGGTCTTCTTGGTTTCTTCGCCGACGTCGCCGATGAGCGCAGCGAGGCCGCGGCCAAGTCGCGATCTCCCGTCATCCGGCATGGTGGTCTCTCCTGACTGCTCCGTCACGCCTTCCCAGTGCTCCAGTTATTTCCAGCTCATCCACTTGCTGTCGTCCTCGCGCAAGCGGGGACCCATACGCTGTGTCCTCGCGATGTTGCACGAGCACGAAATCTCAAAGTCGGAGGTTATGGGTCCCTGCCTGCGCGGGGACGACACCGAATTTGCTTCGCGTCCGTGCTCCCCTCATCCGGCGCGCAGCTCCTTCTCGCGCTGGATGATCTCGGTGGCGAGCCGCAGATACGCTTCGCTGCCGACGCATTTGAGATCGTAGACCAGCACCGGCTTGCCGTAGGACGGCGCCTCCGACACCCGCACGTTGCGCGGGATCACGGTTTCGTAGACCTTCGAGCCCATGTGCTGACGAACGTCGGCGACCACCTGGTTGGAGAGATTGTTGCGCGCGTCGTGCATGGTGAGCACGATGCCGTGGATTGTCAGTCCCGGATTGAGCGTCTCCTTCACCTGATCGACGGTCTTGAGCAGTTGCGACAACCCTTCGAGCGCGAAGAACTCGCATTGCAGCGGCACCAGGATCGCATTCGCGGCCGCCATCGCGTTGACGGTGAGCAGATTGAGCGACGGTGGGCAGTCGACCAGCACGTAGTTGTCGACAGCCGCGGCACCGCGGTCGGAAGAATTGCGTCGCGCATGGTCGCTTCGCCGCAGAGAACATCGTAGGTCGAATGGCGGCGGTTGCGACGATCGATGCCGAGGCCGGTCGAGGCGTTGCCCTGCGGATCGAGATCGACGATCAGTACCTGCTCGCCGATTGCGGCCAGCGCGGTGCCGAGATTGATCGCGGTCGTGGTCTTTCCGACACCGCCCTTCTGGTTGGCGATCGCCAGCACCCGCGGCGGCTTCGGCTTGTCGATCCGGGTGCTCCAATCGACGCCGGGCTCGGCGGTCGCGACAGTTGATGGATCTGACATCGCAGTCGTCCCGTTCCGCGCGAATCGGACTCTACAATCGTTGGGTGGCGCATGTCCTTCTCGGCAAACCGGTATCCACTTTGCCGGGACATGCGCAGTGTTTTTTGCGCCCCTCACCGCCGTTCCAAAGCGCGAACGATCACGATACGGCCCTGGCGGTCAGTTCGGCTGGGAACGAGCGTATGGTTAATGTTCCAATATTTAGAGGCTTGGGTCAATTCAGCATCTATATCTTGTCCCTTCGGGAACAATCCCTGGGCGCCCGCAGCCAGAAGCGGAAATGATAGAGTTAACAAAAGCTTAAGGGTGGCGAGCGCGCGCGCCGTGACGACCTCCGCCGGGCCCTCGTAACTGTGCACGAATTTCTCGATCCGCATGGCGTGGACGATGATCGGCGCCCCGGTCGTCCTCCCCGCCTCGCGCAGGAACGCCGCCTTCTTGGCGTTGCTCTCGACGAGATGGATGGCCGCTCCCTTTTGCTCCGCAAGCGCGCAGGCAATCACCGCGCCTGGAAAGCCGCCGCCGGAGCCGAGATCGATCCAGGTCCGCGCCTCCGGCGCCAGGTCGAGCAGCTGGAGCGAGTCGGCGACGTGCCGGGTCCAAATCTGGGAGATGCTCGATGGAGAGATCAGATTGGTGGTCTTCTGCCACGTGAGCAGAAGATCGACGAAGCGATCGAGGCGTTCTACTGTTTCACGTGAAACAGGGGTGAGCGCCAATGCCGCGGCGCGGTCAGCTTGCGACGGTTGCGGAATCGGTGCGGCCCTTGCGGCGGACGTTTCGGCGGATTTGGGCGACCAGGAGTGTGAGCGCCGCCGGCGTCATGCCGTCGATGCGGCCGGCCTGACCGATCGTGCGCGGGCGGATCACGGATAGCTTTTGGCGCGCTTCGTTCGAGAGGCCGTTGAGGAGCGCATAGTCGATCCCATCGGGCAGTTCGAGACTCTCGTCGCGCCGGAAGGCCGCGATGTCGGCGGCTTGGCGGCTGAGATAGACGTCGTACTTGGCGTCGATCTCCATCTGCCCAAGGATGTTCGGCGCGAAATCGTTGAGGCGCGGCCAGATGGGGCGCAGGTCGTCGATCCCGATGGTCGGGAACGAGAGCAGCTCGAAGGCGCTGCGACGCTGGCCGTCGCGATTGAGCGCGAGGCCGTGGCGCTGCGCCTCGTTGGGCGTCAAGGTCACCGACTGGGCAAACGCGGTGGCGGCACTGAGCGCAGCGATCTTCTCGGCGTACCGCCGCTGGCGCTCGGCAGCGACGCAGCCGAGCGCGACGCCCTTCTGGGTCAGGCGCTGATCGGCGTTGTCGGCGCGCAGTGTCAGGCGATACTCGGCGCGCGAGGTGAACATGCGATAGGGCTCGGTGACGCCCTTCGTCACCAGATCGTCGATCATCACGCCGAGATAGCCTTCGGCCCGATCGAACACGACGTCCCCGCTCCCGCCCGCCTGCGACGCCGCGTTGAGGCCCGCGACCAAGCCTTGTGCCGCCGCCTCCTCGTACCCGGTGGTGCCGTTGATCTGGCCGGCCAGGAACAGGCCGGCGGCGCGCTTGGTCTCCAGCGTCGGTTTCAGCTCGCGCGGATCCACGTGGTCGTATTCGATCGCGTAGCCCGGCCGGATCACGCGTACCTTCTCGAGTCCGGGGATCGTCGCGACCAAAGCAAGCTGCACGTCCTCAGGCAGCGACGTCGAAATGCCGTTGGGATAGACGGTCGGATCGTCGAGGCCTTCGGGCTCAAGGAAGATCTGGTGGCCGTCGCGCTCGCCGAAGCGGACGATCTTGTCCTCGATCGAGGGGCAGTAGCGCGGCCCGCGGCTCGCGATCTGCCCGGAATACATCGGCGAACGATGGACGTTGGCGCGGATGACCTGGTGGGTGGCCTCGGTCGTGCGGGTGATGCCGCACTGGACCTGAGGATTCTCGATCCGGTCGGTGAGGGTGGAGAACGGTTGCGGCGGCTCGTCGCCGGGCTGCATTTCGAGCGCGGCCCAGTCGATGGTGCGACCATCGAGGCGCGGCGGCGTTCCGGTCTTGAGCCGTCCGAGCGCAAACCCGAAGCGTTCGAGCGTTGCCGACAATCCCAAGGCAGGCGCCTCGCCCACCCGGCCCGCCGGCATCTGCCGCTCGCCGATATGGATCAGCCCGCGCAGGAACGTGCCGGTGGTCAGCACCACGGCCGCGCAGCCGAGTTCGCGGCCATCCGCGAGCCGCAAGCCCGCGACCCGGCCGTCCCGCAGGATCAGATCGTCGGCCTCGGCCTCGATCACGGCCAGATTGTCGAGTGCGCGGATCGCGGCCTGCATCGCCGCCGCATAAAGCTTGCGATCGGCCTGGGCGCGCGGCCCGCGCACCGCCGGGCCCTTGCGGCGATTGAGGACGCGGAACTGGATCCCGCCGCGGTCGGCGACGCGGCCCATGAGGCCGTCGAGCGCGTCGATCTCGCGGACCAGGTGGCCCTTGCCAAGACCGCCGATCGCCGGATTGCAGGACATCGCCCCGACGGTCGCGAACGTGTGGGTGACGAGCGCGGTCGACGCGCCCATGCGCGCCGACGCCGCCGCGGCCTCGCAGCCGGCATGGCCGCCCCCCACGACGATCACGTCGAATCGCGCATCCATTTCCAAAATTTCTCCGAAGGACGCGCTTGTATCCGAGCCGCCGCGACGGGTCAAAACGCGCGCGGCGCGCGGCGACGTTTCACGTGAAACAACGCCCTTGATCAACGCAGGGTTAACAAACGTGGTTAGTGAAAGGTTAACGGCGCTCGTCCAGCGGCCGATCGGCCCGCGAACGACCGCCCTACTTCCCGACGCAGAATTCCCGAAAGATCACGTCGAGCACGTCCTCGACATCCACCCGTCCAGTCAGCCGTTCCAGCGCCCGCGTCGCCATCCGGACCTGTTCGGCGATGATCTCTTCCCGGCCTTCGGTGCCGTGGGCCTGGTCGAGGGCCAGGGCGCCCGCGAGCGCCGCGGATGCCAGTTGCAGCATCCGCCGGTGACGTTCGCGGGTGACCAGCACGGCCTCGGCGGCGAAGAACTGCCCGGCGAATTGGCCCATGGCGTCGACCAGGGTGTCCACGCCCTCCCCGGTCGTCGCCGAAGCCAGAAAGCGGATGCGCGGATCCGAGAACAACGATTCGATTTCGTCTCGGTGGCTCGCCCCGATCAGGTCGGTCTTGTTGACCACGAACCAGACCCGCGTGCGGGTCTGGCGCATTTCGTCGGCGACCGCCGCGAGGGCGCCTGCATCAACCGTCTGAGCGTCGAGGACCCACAGCGCGAGATCGGCCATCGTGGCGGACTGCCGCGCCCGCCGCACGCCCTCCTGCTCCACCGGGTCGTCCGTTGGCCGAATGCCGGCGGTGTCGCGAACGGTCACGGGGAAGCCGCCGAGATCGAGATGGACCTCGATCACATCGCGGGTCGTGCCCGCATAGGGCGATACGATTGCGGCGTCACGCCTGGCAAACCGGTTGAGCAGCGTGGACTTTCCGACGTTGGGGGCGCCCGCGATCGCGACCTGCAGGCCGCCGCGCAAGCGCTCCCCATGGCTGTGCAGGCCCTGCCCGATCTCCTCGGCCACTGGCCGAATGGTCGCGAGCGCCTGGCGCGCAAGGTTCTTCGGCACATCGCCTTCGTCGGAGAAATCGATGCCGGCTTCAAGCAGCGCTCGCGCCTCGATCAGCCGCGCGCGCCAGGCTTCGGCCTGCTCGGCGATGTTGCCGCCGAGCTGGCGGAGCGCCTGGCGGCGCTGCGCGTCGGTGTCGGCGGCCACCAGATCGGCGAGCCCTTCGACCGCGGTCAGATCCATGCGGCCGTGCTCGAACGCGCGCCGTGTGAATTCCCCTGGCTCGGCAAGCCGGAAGCCGTCGAGGCGCCCGAGCGCCTTGAGCATCGCGGCGATGACCGCCCGCCCCCCATGCACCTGCAGCTCGGCGGTGTCCTCGCCGGTCTCGCTCTTCGGTCCGGGAAACCAGAGCGCGAGGCCTTCGTCGATCACGTCGCCGCTGGCCGGGTCGCGCACCTTGGCGAACGCGGCGTGCCGCGGCGGCGGCACGCGGCCGATCATCGCCTCAAGGGCAGAGCGCGCGCGCGGACCCGAGATGCGGATCACCGCGATCGCCGACGGCGGCGGACCGGATGAGAGCGCGAAGATGGTGTCTTGGTCGCTCACTGCCTGCCCATCGATGAAATGAACTTATACTCATTTCTACAAGCGCATGCAGAAATGACATCGAGTATGCCAGTGGCTGACTGGGTCAACGGCGCATTCCTTGTCCGCTCGGAAGATTTGTCGTTGCCAGGCTTTGCCGCGCGTTATCCTCACGCGCAACAGCAACGATCGGAACATTGATGTCAGCGTCCAACACCGGCCTCGAAAACCGGCTTGCGCAGGAGACCTCACCCTACCTGCTCCAGCACAAGCACAATCCGGTCGACTGGTGGGCTTGGGGACCGCCGGCGCTCGCCGAGGCGCAGCGTGCCAACAAGCCGATCCTGCTGTCGGTCGGCTACGCCGCCTGCCACTGGTGCCACGTGATGGCGCACGAGAGTTTCGAGGACGAGGACACCGCGAAGGTGATGAACGACCTGTTCGTGAACATCAAGGTCGACCGCGAGGAGCGGCCCGACATCGACCAGATCTACATGTCGGCGCTGCATCTCATGGGCGAGCACGGCGGCTGGCCGCTGACGATGTTTCTCACGCCGGCCGGCGAGCCGTTCTGGGGCGGCACGTATTTCCCGAAGACCAGCCGCTACGGCAAGCCGGCGTTCGTCGACGTGCTGCAGAACGTCGCGCGCATCTTCCGTGACGATCCCAAGAGCATCGACCAGAACCGCAGCGCGCTGATGGAACGGCTCTCCGCCAGCGCGCGGCCGCAAGGGCGCGTGGTGGTCGGACGGGCGGAGCTCGACCGCGCCGCGCAACAGCTCGGCGGCATCATCGACCCGGTCCACGGCGGCACCCGCGGCGCGCCGAAATTCCCACAGCCGATGCTGCTCGAATTCCTGTGGCGGGCAGGGCAGCGCACCCCCCTCCCTAACCCTCCCCCGCAAGCGGGGGAGGGAAGGGAGGGGGCGCGCTACTTCAACGCGGTCGAGCTCACGCTCGAGCGCATCTGCCAGGGCGGCATCTACGATCATCTCGGCGGCGGCTTCTCGCGCTACTCGGTCGATGAGCGCTGGCTGGTGCCGCACTTCGAGAAGATGCTCTACGACAACGCGCAGCTCCTGGAGCTCTTGGCGCTCGGGTATCAGCGTTCGGGCCGGGAGCTGTTTCGCACCCGCGCGCAGGAGACCGTCGCTTGGCTGGCGCGCGAGATGACCACGGAGGAGGGCGCGTTCTGCGCCTCGCTCGACGCCGACTCCGAAGGCGAGGAGGGCAAGTTCTACGTCTGGTCGCTCGCCGAGATCACCGGCATCCTCGGCCAGGACGACGCGCAGTTCTTCGCCCGCCACTACGACGTGACGCCGGACGGAAATTTCGAGGGTCACACCATCCTCAACCGGCTCGCGCGCGTTGCCGCGACGGCAGACGAGGAGGCGCGGCTCGCGACGCTGCGCCAGCGCCTGTTCGCGGTGCGCGAGCGCCGCGTGCGACCCGGCCTCGACGACAAGGTGCTGGCCGACTGGAACGGGCTGATGATCGCGGGCCTCGCCAACGCCGGCGTGGCGTTCCGCGAGCACGCGTGGCTCGAAATGGCAGCGCGCGCGTTCCTGTGCATCGTGTCGCGCATGCATCATGGCGATCGGCTCGGCCATTCCTGGCGCGCCGGCAAGCTGCTGTACCCGGGCCTCGCTTCGGACCACGCCAACATGATCCGCGCCGCGCTCGCGCTGCACGAGGCGACCGGGGAGCCCGGCTATCTCGAACGCGCGCTCGCCTGGCAGGCCACGCTCGACCGCCACTACGCCAACCATGAGACCGGCGGCTATTTCTTCACCGCCGACGACGCCGAGGGGCTGGTGGTGCGGCCGAACGCGACCGCCGACGAGGCGACGCCGAACCCGAACTCGGTCTCGGCGCACAATCTCATTCGGCTCGCGCTGGTGTCGGGACAGGACGCCTGGCGGGCGCAGGCCGACAAGCTGTTCGACGGCGTGCTGCCGCTCGCGGCCGACAACCTGTTCATGCATCTCGCGCTGTTCAACGCGCTCGACCTGCGGCTGCGCGCGGCCGAGATCGTCGTCGCCGGAAAGGGCGGCGCCGCCGATGCGCTGACCGAGGCGGCGTTGCGGCTGCCGGCGCTCGACCGGATCGTGCTGCGCGCGCCGTCACCCGACGCACTCCCGGCGACGCATCCGGCGCAGGAGAAGATCAAGGCGGCGCCGGGGGCGGCGGCTTTCATCTGCGTCGGCGAGCGCTGCTCGCTGCCGGTGACGGAGCCGGACCGTGTTGCGGAGGTGGCGAAGGCGATGCGCGGATAGCCGCCGCTTGTGTAGGATGGGTTGAGCGAAGCGAAACCCATCGCCTTGCAGGAGTAACACCGAAATCAGGGTGGGTTTCGCTTCGCTCAACCCACCCTACGGATACCGCGCATTCTTATAGCGGTTACAAACTGGAGTCAGTCTCCGGCAATTGTGTCTATCGGCGGACGCCGCTAACAATGACGCGCTGCGCGGGCGGCGCAGCCGAGTGGGGAGGGTCAGATGCGAGGCGTGTGGCGTGCGTTGGTGGTGGGCTGCGTTCTGGTTCCGGTGTTCGCGCAGGCCGAGGACATCGCACGGCTCGAGCTCAACAAGGCTGAGAATATCGACAATCGCTGCAGCCTGACGTTCCTCCTCGAGAACAAGACCAACCGCACGATCGACAGCCTCAAGCCCGACCTCGCGTTGTTCAATCCCGAGGGCGTGATCCAGCGCCGCATGGTGATCGAGCTGGGTCCGGTGCGCGGCATGCGCACCAACGTGCGGACCTACGCGACCGACGGCCAGTGCAGCCAGATGCGCGCCGATCGAGGCGGCGGCGTGCATGGATGGGCTGGCGCTGAGCTCGCGGGTCGCGACCATCAAGCTTTACAAGTGATGCATCGGCGCCTGTAAGATGCCCGCTCCGCCCTCATCCTGAGAAGCGGTCCGAAGGACCGCGTCTCGAAGGATGGCGGTTGGCTCCATGCTTCGAGACGCATCGCTTCGCGATGCTCCTCAGCATGAGGGCCGGAGAAGGGGACACACGGCATGGCGGCTGACGGAATAACGCGCGACGGGATGAAGCGGGGCGAGACGGTCGTGGTGACCGGGGGCGGCGGCGGCTTCGGACGCGCGTTCTGCCGGCGCTTTGCGCGCGACGGCGCCAAGGTCGCGGTCTGGGACATCGACCCGAAGCTCGGCGAGGAGGCGGTGCGCGAGGCCAAGGCCGCGGGCGGCGAGGCGCGCTTCTTCAAGGTCGACCTGGCGCAGCTGGCCGAGATCGACGCCGCCGCCAAGGCCACGCTCGACGCCTTCGGCACGCCCTATTGCGTGATCAACAACGCCAGCATCTTTCCGCGCGCCAGCGTCCTCGACATGCGACCGGAGGTGTGGGAGCGCACGCTGAAGGTCAACATCACGGCGCCCTGGCTGATCGTGCGCGCCTTCGGCCCCGGCATGATCGCCAACCGGCGCGGCGTCGTGATCAACATCGCGTCGGGCCGCGCGCTCGAAGGCGCCGCCAATGGCGCCAACTACGCCGCCAGCAAGGCCGCGATCCTGTCGCTCACCAAATCGCTCGCGCTCGAATGGGCGAAGCACAACATCCGCGTCAACGCCATCATCCCGGGCGTGTCGCTGACCGCGCAGCCGCTCGAGAACACCACGCCCGAGGAGCTGATCGAGCGCGGCCGCGCCACCATCCCGCTCGGCCGGCTCGGCTATCCGGACGACATGGCCGGGCTCGCCGCCTACCTGGTGAGCGCGGACGCCGCCTACATGACCGGGCAGGGCGTCGCCATGAACGGCGGCCGGGTGCTGGTGCCGCAATGAGCGCTGCTCTCTTCATCGGAAGGCAACCGCAAATCTCCCCCCGTCATCCTGAGGTGCGAGCACCGCAGGCAAGTTTACGCAGCCTGCGCAGGCTTGGCTGCGTGCGAGCCTCGAAGGATGCGGCCCCCGATTTGCGGAAGCACCCGGGCCGTCGCCCACCGATCTCGGGTCTACCCGAGATCGGACCTGGAGTGCGCAAGTCGGCTGCAGCCGGCTTGCGATGGCTCGGTCGCTCCGCGACCTCGCACCTCAGGGTGACGGGTCAAGTATTCTTGCTGTTGCAAGTGGCCCTAGCGCCATTCGCGCAGCCCGCCGCGGCGCAGGAGCCGTTCTATCGCGACAAGCAGATCCGGCTGATCGTCGGCTCGGCGCCGGGCGGCGGCTACGACTCCTATGCACGGCTGATCGCCACGCATCTGCGCCGTCACATCGCCGGCCAGCCGGTGATCCTGGTGCAGAACATGCCGGGCGCGGGCTCACTCGTCGCCGCCAACTATCTCGCCAACGTGGCGCCGCGCGACGGCACCGCGATCGGCGCCGTCAATGCGCTGCTGGCGACCGATCCGCTGCTCTACCCCGAGCGGGTCAAGTTCGATCCGCGCGAATTCCGCTGGCTTGCCAGCGCGCTGCGCGAGACCCACGTGGGCGTGGCGTGGCACACCGCGCCGGTCAAGACCTTCGACGACGTGTTGCGGCACGAGCTTCTGGTCGCCGGAACCGGCGGGGCGACCAACCTCTACCCGGTGTTCGTGAACGCCGTCACCGGCGCGCGCCTCAAGCTGATCTCGGGCTATCAGGGGACCCGCAACGGCATGCTGGCGATGGAGCGCGGCGAGGTTTTTGGCAATTTCGGCATCACCTGGGCGAGCCTCAAGGCGACCAACGCCGCCTGGCTGCGCGAGGGCAAGGTGCGCGTGTTCGTGCAGATCGGGCAGAAGCGCCACGGCGAATTGGCCGACGTATCGTGGATCTACGACTACGCGCGCACGGCCGACGATCGCGCCGCCATGGACCTGGTGTTCGGCGCCCAGGAGTTCGGCCGGCCCTATTTCGCGCCGCCGGGCGTGCCGGGCCCGGTCGTAGAGGTGCTGCGCACGGCTTTCGAGCGCCTGATGAGCGATAGCGAATTCCGTGCCGACGCCGAGAAGCGGCAGATCGACATCGACTTCACCAGCGGAGCGGAGATTCAATCGTTGATCGAGACGCTGCACCGGACGCCGCCCGCCGTGATCGAACGGGTGCGCAAGATCGTCGAACACACCGCCCAGTAATGCAAACAATAACCGCGAACAGCCTCTCTCCCCTCGCACCTCAGGATGACGGTCGTAGACTGGTGCCGCGGCTATAGTTCATTCATCGTACAGCAACAGGAGAGACGTTCATGACATTCACGAGTTGGCGCGGCGTGGTCGGCTGCATCAAACCGACGCTCCGGCCGGGCGGCCTCGAGGAGCTGATCCGCATGCTGCCCGAGGGCATCGGCGTGCTGCCGCTGTTCCTCAACATCAGCGAAGGCACCACCGACGAGTTCAAGCGCGCCACCACGCCCTACGAGCCGCTGGTCAAGCAGCTCGCCGATGCCGGCTGCGACCTGATCCATCCCGAGGGCGCGCCGCCGTTCATGCTGCTCGGCTTCAAGGGCGAGGCCGACCACATCAAGAAATGGGAGAAGCAGTACAAGGTGCCGTTCTTCACCTCGGGCTCGAACCATGTGCGTGCGCTGCGCGCGCTCAAGGTCAAGAACATCGTCGGCGCGACCTACTTCGTCGGCAAGATCAACGACCTGTTCGCCAAGTATTTCGTCGAGGCCGGCTTCAACGTGCTCGGCATGGAGGGCATCAAGGTCGACTTCGACAAGGTCGGCCAGCTCGCGGCCGAGCAAGTCTACGCCCACGTGAAGCAGGCCTTCCTCAAGCACAGCAAGGCGGACGCGATCTATCTGCTCGGCACCGGCTGGCGGGTGCTTCCGATCATCGATCTCCTGGAGCAGGATTTGGGCGTGCCGGTCGTGCATCCGGTGCCGGCGCGCTGCTGGGAGATGCAGCTGCGCCTCTCGGTCCGCGAGCCGGTCAAGGGCTACGGCCGGCTCCTGGCCGAGATGGTGCCGGGATAGACTTGTAGCCCGGATGAGCGCAGCGAAATCCGGGGTCTCTGTTGCTAACGATTCCCGGATTTCGCTTCGCTCATCCGGGCTACGTCCTTAAACATCGCGCGGATCGACCGCGAAGCTCTGCGGCGGCTCGCCGCGCTGCCAGATCTCCCACATGGTCGCGTAGGCGGCCTCGATGTGGCGGCAGAAGCGGCCGGCGTCGAACAGCGGACAAGTGAGCCGGTTGCGCGCCAGAGTCTCCCGAAGCGCATGCAGCATCGGCGCGTCGGTGGCAAGCCTCAGCGCCAGCGCCTCGTAGTCGGCAGGATTGTCCGTCACCAGTTCGGGCACCCCGACCGCCTTGAGCAGGCTTGACGC
>WNGB01014473.1_pt2 | contig 13730 bp, 12 predicted proteins | sample 5400681 | NCBI WGS metagenome assembly WNGB01 (sample SAMN13153367, study PRJNA577476) | soil metagenome | isolation source: 115 cm soil or saprolite under grassland replicate 2 | place: USA:California | collected 2016-06-15 | reverse complement strand
GCCCGCCAGTGCATCGGCGAGCCCTTCGCCTGGATGGAGGGGGTGCTGATCCTGGCCACCATCGCCCAGGGTTGGCGGCTCCGGCTCCTCCCCGGCCACCGGGTGGAGCCCCAGGCTCTCATCACCCTGCGACCGCGCTACGGGATGCGGATGGTCGCGGAGCGACGAAGGAGCTGAGGACTCACCGAACCCAGTAAGCCTTGTAGTAGTGGTCGGGCCCCGCGAGCTTGGGGGTCTTGGGGGGACGGCGGAAGAGGGCCTCGATGCGTTTCGCGACCGCCTCCTGGTTGTCCAGGAAGTCGAAGAGCGCGCCGACGGCAAAGAGGGTGACGAGCCCGCCCCCCACGACCACCAGGGGGAGGACCACGATGAACAGGAACTGCACGAGCTGGTCTCGCAGGGGATGGTCCATGGCGTTGCCTTATTGGATCCGCATCCGGCCGCCGAAGCCTTCTTCGTAGGAATGGTAGAACATGAGGTTCGTTTCGGGGTAGCGCCAGCAGTAGTAGCCGGAGCCGTTGTCGAAGTCCACGAGCCAGAGGCCCTTCACCTCGAGCCCGCGGCGCATCATGGCCTCCGCCCATTGGCCCACCACCTCGTTGAGGCGGTCTTCGGCGTCCTTGCTCCGGCCGTCGCGGGTGAGCTCCTCTGCCTTCAGGTGGGCGGCTTCGGTGAGGCGCCGAACCTCGGGGAGCAGCTCCGCCGCTCGCTCGTACGAGAAGATGGTCTTTTCCGCGATCTTCTGGGGCACCGCAGGATTGTAGCAGAGGCAGGGGCGCGGCCCGCGGTCTTGACCCTCCCCGAAGCGGGTCCTAGAATCCGTCGATGTCTGCTGCTCCCAAGCGCCTCTCGAGCCTGTCCGTCCTCGGAGGCGCTCTCCGCGGCGCGAAGGTCGACGTCGACGTCGTGGACGAGGTGCTGATCGGCTCCGATCCCGGCTGCTCCTTTCACCTCGACCTTCCCGGCATCAGCCCCATCCACGCCCGTCTCTGGGTCGACCTGAACGGCGCCGTCGTCCACGACACCAGGAGCCCGACCGGCGTGTTCGTGAACTTCGACCGCGTGGAGGGCCAGTCGCCGGTCCGGGAAGGAGACGTGATCTGGCTGGGACCTCCCCAGGAGCCGGGCAGCGTTCAGATCCAGTGCGGTTTCGTGGCGGGGGACGCCGACGATTATCCCGGCGCAGGGCTCCCGGCCACGGACGACATGGCCGAACCGGCCCTGGAAGAGACGGCTCCCCCCGGCCACGCCGCGCCGGGGCCCGAGCTCGCAGACCAGTTGAACCTCGGCGAGTTCGTCGTCGAGGAACCCGAGCCGGCTCCCGCGTCACCGCCGGAAGACGCCGAGTTCCTGGTGGCCGGGTTCGACGCGGACTGGCCGCAGGTGGCACCGGCCCCGCCGTCATCGCCCACGCCGCCCGCCGCGCCCGTTGCGAGCAGGCCGGCAGAGGCGAGCGACGACGCGTTCTTCATCGGCGAGGCCGCGGTCGCGCCTCCCCCGGCCCCCACGTCCGGACCCGCGGACGATCCGTTCTTCGTCGAGGAAGATCCGGGGGTCGCCGGGCCGCCGCCCAGCTTGCCTTCGCCGGCCCCCGAGCCGGATGCCGTCTCGTTCACGGCGGACGAGTTCTTTTTCGACGCCGCCCCGCCCGCGATGCCCGCGAGCGTGCCGATCGATCTGCCACCCCTCGTTCCGCCGACCCCGACCCCGGCCGCGATCCCGGCTCCGCGACCCGCCCCCGTCCCGCCACCGAAGCCCGCCCCGCCCGTGGCGCCACCAGTCGCAAAGCCCGCCCCCCCCGTGGCGCCTCCCGTTGCAAGGCCCGCCCCCGTGGCCGCGCCGCCGCCGGTGGCGGCCCGCGCCGCGAAGCCGGCCGCGGCGACGGCCAAGCCTCACACCCCGGCCGTGGCCAGGGCTGCACCCGGGGTGGCCAGGCCCGCGCCGACCCGCCAGCCCGAAGCTCCCGCCGGGGTGAGGCCGACCGCACGTCGGTCGTCGCGCCCGACCGCGCCGGCGCATCGTGCGGGTGCTGCGCCCCTGGCGCGATATGCCCCCATGGGTCTGGCCGCGCTCGCGGTGCTGGGCGGCCTCGCCTTCGTGGTGACGCGCTTCCTGGGCGCGGCCCAGGTCGCGTCGATCGAGCCGACGCGGGCGCGGACCGGCCAGACGGTGGTCCTCACCGGCAAGGGCTTCGCCTCCGACCCGCAGGCCAACGTCGTGCTGTTCGGCGACAAGCCGGGGACGGTGGTCAAGGCCACGGAGAGCCAGCTCGAAGTCGTGGTCCCGGAGGTCGTGACCGCGCCCGGGCAGGACGTGCGCGTCCCCGTGCGCGTGCGGGCCGGGCGGGGCGAGTCGAGGCCGGTGGAGCTGGCGGTGTTCGCCGGGCCGACCCTGCACGGGATCTCCCCCGACGTGGCCATGCCGGGGGACGAGGTCGTGCTCGCCGGGGCGGGCTGGAGGCTCGGGGCCGCCGTGCGGTTCGGCGTGCAGGCGGCGGAGGTGCTCGACGTGAAGGAGACCTCGATCCGCACGCGGGTGCCCCCCATCCTGGGCGGCCCCGGCACCTTTGCGCCCGTCGTGGTGTCGGTCGGGGGAGGGGAGTCGAACCCCGCGCCGTTCTACATCGGACGGGTGCCGCTCGTGCTGAAGGTCGAGCCGCCCGCGGCCGCCCCCGGCGACCTGGTCGTGATCCGGGGACGAGGGTTCCAGCGCGACGTCCTCCGCAACGCGGTCCTGATCGGGGGAGCCCGGGCCCTGATCGTCGCCGCGGTCGACGACGATCTGAAGGTCGTGGTGCCGCGCGTGCCCGCGGGGCCGGAGGCGCGGCCCCTGCAGGTCCGCGTCGCCGGCTCCGAGAACGTGGGCCAGACCACCCTGCAGGTGCCCTCGCCGCCCGAGATGGCCGATTTCCGCTTCGTGGCCGAGCCCTTCGACGCCGCCTACGGCAAGACGCACGCCGTTCTCGCCACCGCCCTCGGCCCGGCCTTCGTGCTCGCGGCTTCCGGGGGGAGGACCGCGGCCGACCGGGCGGTGGAGGCGCAGCGCCGCCTGAACGAGGCCGTCCTCGTCCTGAGTACCGGCGGACTGAACTTCGAGGTACGGACGCCCGACACGACCCCCGCCCTTGCCCTGGCCGGCCGCCCCGAGCTCCTGCTGGAGGTGACCGAGGAAGACGCCTCCGCCTACAACGAGGACTGGACCGGGCTCCGCGGCCGCGGCGGCGCGGTGTCCCGCACGCGCCTCGCGCGGTGGTGGGAGGCGGTGGCTCGCGACCTCGTGCTGATGCTCGTCCGCAACGAGCGGCCGCAGTTCGCGGCCGCGCTCGCCCCGGAGGGCCGCGTGCTGGCCGAGGTTTTCCAGGCCGGGCAGAAGGCGGGCGGAAACGGCCTGCCCTTGCAGGTGCTGGCGGCGATGAAGCCGGCCACTCGGGAGGCGCTGCGCCTCGTCGCCTTCCGCGTCCCCCCCACGATCCCGGGACCCCAGGGTCCGGCCAGCGTCGCGGTGGCGCCGGCCGCGGCGGTGGGGACGCCCCTGCACCTCGAGGGCACCTGGGGAGGGATCGAGATCGAAGAGGGCCTGCGGCGCGACGTGACCGCGACCTTCAAGGCCGATTCGGGCAGCGTGGCGTACGAGGGCATGGTCACCCTGACCGTGCCCCTGCTCAGCCTGGAGGCGCCGCAGAACAACGCGGTCCGCTTCAGCCTCCAGTACCGGGGGGGGATCCGCTACTACAACGGCCGCTGGGACGGCCAGGCGCTCGCCGGCACCATATCCCGCGACCCCGCGGGAGCCGAGACCGTGGCCACGTTCACCCTACGCCCGAGGTGAGGGCGTCGGGCCATGCGTGCCCGCGCCGGTCTGACGCGCTCCGGGCTTATGCTTTCCCGGCCAATCCACAACCCAGGTCGGACCTTGCCTGACGCCGCTGTGACATAAACTCCTAGCGCTTTCAGTCGCCATCATGAATGTTCGAACGGAGCATCTCGAAAGGTCGGCCAGCGATAGAGCTAGGGCCGCAGAGGTCGTACTCGGTGAACGAGCTGGTCAACCGCAGACTGCCTGCTACCTACTTCATACGGGGATTGAGTGTGCTCTGAAGCTCCGGCTCCTCAAGAAGTCTCGCGCGCCCGATACTGCAACACTCATGCGACTATGGACCAAGGATGATTTCGAACGGCTATTTCGAAGTCGGTTTGGCCACAGTATCGCCCTCCTCGCCGACCAATCCGGGCTGCTGCGTCTCTTGACCGCGTCTAGGCAGGAAGGGCTGTTGCGACAACCTGGGTGGTCAAGGATGATTGCGCCGGATAGGCCCTATTCCCTTCGATATGGTGCGGAGGCGGTGTCGCGAGAGCAAGCGGTTCAAGAGGTTGCTCTTGGCAAACAGCTCATCGGCTTGATTCTAGTGAATCCATGAGTAAGAGGCGCCCCACCACAGTTCGGAGACTCACCTCTCCGAGAGCGGCAAGTGAGAACAAGCTGGGGCTTCCAAGTACTCGACCTCTGCCTGTGTTTTCGGCGGCGTCCTTTTTCGATGTCGTGGAGGCTGCTGGTCCGGCGGCTCCGTTGCTCAGTGAGCCCGTTGAGCCACCACCGCGACCGGCAGTTGTGGCCTTCTACGGGTTCCGGGGAGGTGCGGGCAGAACGCTGGCCCTCGCGCATGTTGCGATGATGCTGGCTCGACGCGGCCTTCGGGTTGTGGCCATCGACTTGGATGTCGAGGCCCCCGGGTTGCACGTTGCCCTGGGTCTGGAACTACCGGCGGAAACTCGGGGTGTGGTGTCCCTCTTGAGGCAGGCCGCCACTACATCTGAAAGCGAAAGGCTAGACGTTGGCCGCCACCTCCTGGCGGCGCCCGCCGCGGACACGCTGGGGAAGGTCCTGATGTTGCCAGCGGGATCACTCACTCGTGAGTATCTCGCCCAGATCGAAGAGCTGGGCGTTGCACTCTGGCACGTGCAGGACAAAAGCCCTGTACTCCGGTTGTTCGAAGAACTCCGTGGGACCGAAGGTGTTGACGCCATCCTCGTTGACTGCCGAACCGGCTTCAGCGGACTATCGGCCACGATTCTCTACCACATGTCCGATCTGGTAGTGGTCCTCTTTCCACTTTCGGATCAGATTTGGGAAGGGATCGGCATTCTGCTTGAAGCGGCCCGGAGCGCGAAGGTGCTGCGCAAGAACCGGCCCGCCCTACTCTTTGTTCCAAGCATGGTACCTGCTGGGGAAGCGGGTCGCAGCAAGACGGCCGCGTTCCTTGACCGACTTCGGATTCTTTACACGAGCAAAGTAGGACCTCTGATCGCGGATCCGGATGGTGAGGATCCAGACACCCCTGTCGAACCTTGGCTGACTGAGGGCATCAGCTACGACCCTCGTATCGCGGCCGCTGGCGCTGTCGACCCGGCTCTGCTGCCAAGTGGTGCATGGGGGATTTACCAGGAGTTGACAGAGTCGCTTGCATCGTCACTTGGAGTGGCGACGGCGGGTGTGACTACCGAAGCCATCGATGCACGAACAATACTGGACGAGATCACGATCGATAAAGCCCTCGCCTTTGGGGAGGAGCCAACTCTAGCTGAACTGATGGAGCACTTTGTCGCTCCGCTTGATGTCAATGCCGCCGTGGACAGAGCTACTGCCCTGGTCGTGGGAGCGAAGGGTTCTGGCAAGACGTGGCTTTGGCGCTACTTGGTCAACGGAGGTGCCGGGGGAGCGGTTTCGCTTCCCAGGGACCTGAAGTTCGTAGTTGGCCATGCGCCAACGGGCGCGCGCGAAGCCGCGAGCATCGAAATCTCGGCGGACGGCTTCAAGGAGCTGGAGCGCGGTGCCGGGATGGTCGCTAGTGGCACGTACAAGGCATTCTGGCTCTTTTATGGCCTTGCTCGCGCATGTCGCGATGTCGAAGGGCTAGCCGCTCAGTTGGAAGCAGTTCCGGCTGGAAAGGAGAGAAAACTGTTGCGAGCTCTCCTGCAGGCTGATGCCACGGGACCCCTGCTCAAGGCGCTGCAAAGCCTGCTCCATTTGCCTGGCGCTGGGAGTCTCGCGGAAACCGTCTTCCAGACCGTCGATTCCTTCCTGGTCACGGGTGACCAGAGTGTGTGCCTTGCTTACGATGGTTTGGACACCGGGTTTCAGACGGGGAAGGCTGGCGCCTGGGTAGAACGACGAGAACGCTTTGTTACTGCGCTTCTGCAGGTTATCGCAGAGTGGCGAAACCGCCTCCGACGAGTTCATTTCAAGGTCTTCTTGCGGGAAGACATCTTCCTAAGCGTTAAGATGCAGAACCGGAGCCATCTCGAAGCCACCAAGCACGAACTACGCTGGCGACCGGGCGATATGTGGCGCATCGCCCTCAATGTAGCTGCTACAAGCGCGACCTACCATCGGCTGATTCAACAGACCGTGCGGGGTGTCGAGAAGCCTTGGCCCGTGGACGATGACCAGCTGAAACGCCTGCTGTTCCCCTTCTGGGGCGAGCACGTCGAACGTGGGAAGCGAGCGTACACCGCAAACTACATTCAGAAGCGAACCTCCGACGCGGCTGACAGGCTATTCCCCCGGACACTTGTGCAGGTCCTGCATGCCGCGATTGAGCAGGAGAGGAAGAGCAGTTCTCGGGGCCCTAGTGACCGCGTAATCAGATACACGTCCCTTCGAGACGGTGTTGCCAAGGCTAGTGTGCAGCGAGTCGAGGACCTGCAGAAGGAGTATGTCGAGCTGGCCCCTTACCTAACAGCCCTCAAGGGGGCCGACGCTGGAGGAACCGAGAAAGCCTTCATCGAACACATGAAGAAAGCGTTCCAGCGAAACAAGGAAACGGGAACCCTTCATCTCGGTCAGGGTGGTTGGCGGAGGGTAATTGAACGGCTTGGGGACGTGGGGGTTCTGGGCAAACCAAAGCGAGGACGAGAGGCGAGCGAGGACCGCCTTGTCGTGGCCCTTCTATACCGGCAAGGCCTCGACGTGAAGAGCAGAGGATTGGTGTAACCTCCCTGCGATAGGCAGACTGCCGGGCTTCCTTGGGGCTTCGGCACCCTGCCGGTGCCTTCAGGCGACGGTGACCTCCTTGCAGAGGTAGACGTCCTGGATGAGGTTGAGCAGCTTGGTCCCCTCGTCCATCGGCCGCTGGAAGGCCTTGCGTCCCGAGATGAGCCCCATCCCGCCCGCCCGCTTGTTCACGACCGCGGTCTTCACCGCCTCCGCGAAGTCGTTCTCCCCCGAGGCCCCCCCGGAGTTGATGAGCCCGGCCCGGCCCATGTAGCAGTTGGCCACCTGGTAGCGGCAGAGGTCGATGGGGTGATCGGTGGTGAGCTCCGTGTAGACCCGCTTGTCGATCTTGCCGTACGGGTTCTCCTTGCTGCTGAGGGCGTTGTACCCGCCGTTGTTCTCGGGGAGCTTCTGCTTGATGATGTCGGCCTCGATCGTGACCCCCAGGTGGTTGGCCTGGCCGGTCAGGTCCGCCGAGAGGTGGTAGTCCTTGTCCATCTTGAACGCGGGGTTGCGCAGGTAGCACCAGAGCACGGTGGCCAGCCCCATCTCGTGGGCGGCCTCGAAGGCTTGGCCGACCTCGATGATCTGGCGCGCGGACTGGTCGGAGCCGAAGTACACGGTCGCCCCCACCGCCACCGCCCCCATGTCGCGAGCCTGCTTGACCCTGGCGAAGAAGATCTGGTCGAACTTGTTCGGGTAGGTCAGGAACTCGTTGTGGTTGAACTTGAGGAGGAAGGGGATCTTGTGGGCGTACTTGCGGGCCACCGCGCCCAGCACGCCCAGGGTGGAGGCCACCGCGTTGCATCCCCCCTCGATGGCCAGCTTGACGATGTTCTCGGGATCGAAGTAGGCGGGGTTCTTGGCGAAGGACGCCCCCGCCGAGTGCTCGATCCCCTGGTCCACCGGGAGGATCGAGAGGTAGCCCGTACCCGCGAGGCGGCCGTGGCCGATCATGGCCTGGATGCTGCGCAGCACGGGGGTCGTCCGGTCGGAGGCCGCCCACACGCGGTCCACGATGTCCGGACCCGGCAGGTGCAGGCGCTCCTTCGGGATCCCCTTGCAGCGGTACTCGAGGAGCGATTTGGCGTCGCCCCCCAGCGTGTCCGCGATGGCGCCGATCGTCGTGCTCATGACCGAGCTCCTTCCTTCGTCATCATGATGATGATAATGCCGCCGACCCCGGGAGTCTCCGGGCCTCCGGATCAGTTCAAGCGGGACGCCTTCTGGCGCAGCACGGCGATGCGCCCCCGGAGCTCTTCGGCATCGGGGGCACGGGGGGCGAGGCCGACGTAGGCCTCGAGGTCCCGCGCCGCGAGGTCGTAGCAGTCGAGGGCCGCGTAGATCACACCGCGGTCGCGCACGTCCTCGGCGCTCTCCGGGTCCATCAGGAGGAGCAGCTCCACCGCCCGCAGCGCACGGGGGTAGTCCTGGTCCTTCACGTGAATGGCCCCCAGGTTCCGCAGCATGCGCTCGATCATGGCCCTGGGCCCGCAACCCGTCAGCATCCGGGACTCCATCTTCACCCGGCCCCCGAAGATGCGGTCCAGCCGGTCCTGGCATTCCTGCTCGGAGAGGAGGGCGCCGCAGTGGAAGGGGTCGATGAGGACACCCCGCCCGGGGACGTTCACCCGCACGATGAAGTGCCCGGGGAGGCCCACCCCCTCGACGTGGAGGCCCGCCCGGCGCGCCACCTCCATGTAGACGGTGGAGAGCGTGATGGGGATTCCGGTGCGCCGGTCGAGGACGTCGTTCAGGTAGCTGTTGCGCGGGTCGTAGTAGGCCTCGGTGTTGCCGCGAAATCCCTTCTCCTGGAAGAGGTAGCGGTTCAAGGCCATGACGGCGCGCTCGGGGCGCGGCTCCTCGGCCAGGCGGTCCCGCAGCTCGCCGGCCATCCCATTGAGACGGGTGAGATAGGCGGGGACGTCGAGATCCGGGTACTCCTCGCAGGCGATGAGCAACGCCGCCTCGGCGAGATCGACGGACTCGTCGTCCCGGGCCAGAATGTCGCTGAACTGACGGCGGGAACCCGACTCAGTCACCCCCAAGCCCCTCGTTGTCGAGGAAGTATAGCACCGCGCCCTGGGGCGGCCCGACGCCCCCGTGGCCTATAATTCGCCCCGAGCCATGCACCCGCCGGACCCCGCGACCTACCGCTTCTGCCCCATCTGCGCCGCCCCCCTTCAGCCGAAGGTGGTGAAGGAGGGCGAGCCCCCGCGGCCGTGGTGCGACGCCTGTGGCTTCGTGGCGTACTCGAACCCGCGGTTGGCGGCGGGCGCGATCGCGATGGTGGACGGCGGCATCGTCCTGCTCAAGCGGGCCAACGAGCCGCAGAAGGGCCGGTGGGTCTTCCCGGGCGGCTTCGTGGAGCGGGGCGAGGAGGTCTCGGCGGCCGCGATCCGGGAGACGCGCGAGGAGGTGAGGCTTCGGGTCGGCCTCACCGGCATCCTGGACGCCTACTCCTTCCCGGGCCAGGACGTCGTGATCGTGGTCTACGCCGCCCACGTCCTCTCGGGTCGACCCGAGGTGGGAGACGAGACCGAGGCGGTGGCCTGCTTCAAGCCCGAGGACATCCCGTGGGAGGAGCTCGGCTTCGACAGCACGCGGGCCGCCCTCCGCGACTATCTCCGGCGCTTCTACCCGCTGGCCCGGGTTCCCCGCGGGATCTGATGGGCAGCCCCCGGACCCCCCGTGAGCGAAGGGGCCTCTTCGAGCAGGCCCGGATCCTGGTCGTGCGCGGGGAGCTGCCGGCGGCTCACCAGGCCCTCGACGCGGTGCTGGTCGCGGAGCCGACGCATCGCGGCGCGCTCCTGCTCAAGGCGAGGGTCCTGCTCGACGAGCGCGACCGCCCGCGCGCGCTGGCGGTCCTCGACGGGGCAGTGGCCGCCTGGCCGCGCTCGGCCGAGGCCCGCAACGAGCGCGCCCGGTGCCTCCACGCGATCGGGGACGACGTGGCGGCGCTCGCCGAGGCGCAGCGCGCCCGGGCCCTGCTCGACGAGGGCGACAACGACCTCCAGGCGGGACCCGTCTACCTGACCCTGGTCTGGTGCCTGCGCGAGATGCGCCTCTTCCGGGAGGCGCTGGCCATGGCGGAGGAGGGGCTCCGCCGGGTACCGGACGCGATCCTCGCCAACTGGGCAAGGACGGTGGAGGAGGAGCTGGCGGAGGCGCAAAAAGAGGAGTGTTGACCGCGAGGGCGCGAGGATGATGGAGGGCTACCGCTTCGTGCTGCCGGTCGAGGTCCACTTCCGCGACGTCGACGCCATGGGCCACATCAACAACGCGGTCTACCTGACCTATATGGAGTCGGCCCGCATGGCCTGGTGGATGCACGTGACCGGCCGGCACGGCCTGCGCGACCTCTCGATGATCCTGGCCGCTCCCCCGCCACCTACGGGGACCGGCTGGAGGTCGGGGTGCGCTGCACTTCCATGCGCCGGTCGTCGTTCGTCCTGGAGTTCCGGGTCGAGGAGCGGGGGAGCGGGCGACTGGTGGCCGAGGCCCGCAAGGTGCTCGTGCACTACGACTACTCGGCGCTACGCTCCACGCCCATCCCCGACGACCTGCGCGCCCGGATCCGGGCCCAGGACCCGGAGGTGCGGGAGGAGTAGGCGCACCAGGGTCCCCGCCCAGCGCGGGTGGGCTCTTGACAACACATTAGAATATGCGTATATAAATAGTTGTGCAGAATACGAGGTGGACGTGATCGATCCCGGGCTGATCCCGCTGGTGGCGTCCCGATTCAAGATGCTGGGGGAGCCCGGCCGGCTGGCCATCCTGGCCGCCCTGCACGAGAGGGAGAGGAGCGTGGGGGAGCTGGCGGATCTCACCGGCCGGGGCCAGCCCAACGTCTCCCAGCAGCTGGCGGGCCTGTCCCGGGCCGGCCTCGTGGCCTCGCGGCGGGAAGGGAAGCACGTGATCTATTGCGTCGCCGATCCCTACGTGGCGAGGATCTGTGACGCGGTCTGCGCGAGCCTCGCCGCCCGTGCCCGCAGGGAGGAGCCGTTGCGCAAGGCCCTGGGGCGGGCGAGGGCCGTGGCGCGGACGCGCGCGTAGGGAAACGACGATGCTTGGCCGGGTGGCGCGGGGCGGCCTCCTGCTCGTTCTCTCGGCAGGGAGGGGAGCCGCGCGCGCCGACGATCGGCCCCTCACCCTGGCGGAAGCGCTGGCCCTGGCCGAGAGGCGGAACCCGGAGGTCCGGGCAGCTTTCGACCGCGCGGCGGCGCAGGCGGAGCGTGCGGAAAGCGTGCGGAGGGTCTCCTGGCCGCGTCTTTCCCTCTCCAGCCATTGGTCCCGGAGCGACAACCCGGTGGCCGTGTTCGCGGCCAAGATGAACGCCTCCGAGTTCACCCAGGCCGACTTCGCCATCGACCGTCTCAACGCGCCCCCGGCGCTCTCGCACCTGATGACCACGGTTACGCTGGAGGCGCCGCTGGACGTCTTCGGGAAGGTCCGGGCGCAGGCCGATGGGCAGGCCGCCTTCGGCGCGGCCGCCTCGGCGGGAGCGCGTGAAGCGACCCGCGAGCTGCGCCTGCGCGTGACCGAGGCCTACCGCCGGGCCGAGCTCGCCCGCCGCGCGATCGCGGTGACCGAGCGGGCCCTGGCCGGCGCCCGGGCCCGCGAGGACGAGGTCGAGGCCCGGGTGGTCGAGGGGGCGGCCCTGCCTGCCGATCGGCTCCGCGCGCGGGCGCGCCGCCGGCAGCGCGAGGCCGACCTCGCGGACCGACGAGGCGAGGCGCGGGTCGCCATCGCCACCCTGGCCCGTCTCCTGGGCGCGCCGTCCGACGAGGGATTCGCTCCGATCGAAGGGCCTCCGACGCCGGTCCCGCTCGACGTAGACGAAGCAGTCTGGACGGACCGCGCCTTGCGGCGACGGCCGGCCCTCGAAGCGGCCCGTCACCGGCGCGAGGCCGGGGACGCCCTGGCCCGCGCCGAGCGCCGCGCGTTCCTCCCGGACCTGAGCGCCTTCGGCCAGGTTCAGGACGACCGCAATCGCTTCGCCGGAGGAGGCCAATCCTGGACCGTGGGCGCGCTCCTGCGGTGGGCGCCGTTCGACGCGGCCCGCGGCCGCCGTGTGGCCGCCGCGGAAGCCGAAGGCCGGGCCGCCCGGGAGGACGAGCGAGCCGCCGCCGACCAGGTCCGTCTCGATGTGGAGGTGGCCTACCGGCGCGCCCAGGCCGCCCGCGACCGCTACCTGGCCGCCGCGGGGGGAGCCCTGGAAGGGCGCGAGGCGCTGCGGGTGGTGCAGGAGCGCCGGCAGGCAGGCCTCGCCACCCTGACCGACGAGCTGGAGACCGAGGCGGCCGGCCTGGCCGCGGAGCTGGACGAACTGCGGGCCGCCGCGGAGATCGCCCTCGCCGACGTTGCCCTGCGGCGCGCGGCGGGCGAGGAATGAAAGCCGCGGCTCTCGTCGGCCTGGCCCTCCTGGGGGGGAGCCTCACGGCCTGTGGCCCCCGGGCCGAGCCCGCTCGTACCGCCCCGCCCGACTCCGCTCCTGCCCGGACGGTAGCCGTCGCGGAAGCGGTCCGGAGCGGCGAGGGCGTCGAGATCACGGTCCCCGCCCGGGTCGAGGCCCGGCAGCGGGCCGCCCTCGCGGCGCGCATCACCGCGTCCGTGATGGAGCTGCCGTTCCGCGAAGGCGAAGCGGTGGCCGCGAGCACGGTGGTGGCGCGGCTGGACGACGCAGCCCTCCGATCGGCGGTGGCCGCGGCGGAGGCGGGCGTGAGCGCCGCCGAGGCCGACCTCCTCCGCACCGAGTCGCTTCTGCGGAAGGGGGCGGCCACGCCGCGCGAGCTCGAGGAGGTCACCGCCCGAGCGGCCGCGGCGCGGGCGGCCTTCTCCCGGGCGAAGGACGACCTGTCCTACGCGGCCTTGCGGGCGCCCTTCGCCGGACGCGTGGCCTCGCGTCCGGCGAACGTGGGGGACGTGGCCACGCCGGGGCGGACGCTGATCGAGATGGAGGGCGAGGGAGGGTTGGAGGCGCGGGCCGCTCTGGAGGCCGACCTGGCGGCTCGGGTCCGTCCCGGCCTGAAGCTCGCCGCCCGGGTGGACGGCCAGCCCAGATCTCTCGAGGCGGTGGTCCGGTCGGTCTCGCCCGCGGGCGACCCGGAGACCCACCGCTTCGAGCTCCGGGCGGACCTGCCCCCCGCGGCGGGCCTCCGGTCCGGCCTTTTCGCGCGCCTCGCCTTCGCGGGCCGGGAAGGCGATTTCCGGATCACGGTGCCCGCCTGCGCCGTCTTCGAGCGGGGGGGGCTCACCGGAGTGTTCGTGGTCGCGGACGGGCGCGCCCGGCTGCGCTGGGTCGCGGCGGGCGCGACCGTGGGTGAGGCGATGGAGGTCCGCGCCGGCCTCGCGGCCGGCGAGCGGGTGGCTCTCGACCCGTCCGGCCTCGCCGACGGGGCCGCCGTCAACGAGCGGCGGGCTCAGCCGTGACGACCCGGACCGGCTTCGCGGGCCGCGTGGCCCACGCCTTCCTGGACAGCAAGCTCACCCCGCTGCTGATCGCGGCGTCGCTGGGCCTGGGCGCCCTCGCCCTCCTCGCGACCCCCCGCGAGGAGGAACCGCAGATCCGCGTTCCCATGGTGGACGTCATGGTGGCCTGGCCGGGCGCGGAACCGGCCGAGGTGGAGAGCCGAGTGGTGACCCCGATCGAGCGCGCGATGTGGGGCGTCTCGCGGGTCGAGCACGTCTACTCCCTGGCCCGGCCGGGACTCGCCCTGGTGACCGTGCGGTTCCTCGTG
>WNGB01010207.1_pt1 | contig 13731 bp, 10 predicted proteins | sample 5400681 | NCBI WGS metagenome assembly WNGB01 (sample SAMN13153367, study PRJNA577476) | soil metagenome | isolation source: 115 cm soil or saprolite under grassland replicate 2 | place: USA:California | collected 2016-06-15 | reverse complement strand
TGGGGTCTGGCATCTTGGGCAGGCGACGCGGCGGCCAGTGGAATTGTCCGGGACCGCCATACGCTGCTTGCACTGCGGACAGACCACAGGGAAAGGCATTGGAACCTCCGAGCGGGCAGAAAAAGAACGGGACGTTGCACATCAGCGCAACCGTCGCGGCGAACCGTCAACCACACCACAAGGAACTATTGTAACGGCCGCGGGGCAGCGTGGGAACAAGCTCGCAGGGAGGACGGCGGGGATAAACCCCGCCGCTCGTTCCTGCTCTGACGAGCCGCCGGGTTTATCCCGGCGGTCTTCTCCGCTGGCTCTTACCGACAGAGACACCTTTCACACGCCGCCGAACCCCGCTCGCGTCCCCGCGTCTGCTATTTCGGCAGATTCCAGGTGAACGCCGTCGTCTCTTCCTGGTACGCCATCTGGCCGAAGTCCGCAGCCAATTTCTTGCCGAAAAACACATGGTCCGCATAGTTCAGGAGATCCTCGGTGCTCGGCGTGTGGCCGACGGGACGGTAGCGGAAGCTGATCTTGTCCTCGGCCTTCAGGAAGCGGTACACCTTCCGGGCCGCCAGGTTCGACAGCTGTGCGCCTTCCGGGTTGATCCAGATGTCCTTGGTGCCCTCGGTGTTCATCAACGCGCGCGGCGCCACCAGGGCAACGAGCAGGTGTTGATCGACCGGCAAGCGGTCCACCTTGCCGATGAACTGCTTGAAGTCGGGCCGGAACCACTGCGGGAAGTTGGTCGCGACGTCCTGCAGCGTTTCGGTCTTGCCGTTCCGCTCGGCAAAAGTGGCGACGAAGCGGTAGGGCGGCAACCCGCCGGTGCCGGAATGGCTGGGGACCGTCAGGGCGATGCGCTCGTCGAACGCCCCGGCCACGAGGACGGCCTTGCCATAACGCGAATGACCGGTGATGAACACCTTGGTGACATCCACCTCGGGGACGGCGTTCGCCAGCGCGTCGATCACCCGCGACATGCCCCATGCCCAGCCCATCAGCGTGCCCGTGTCGATCTGGTCGCCGAACAAGGTGTAGATGCCGCCCTTCTTGCCGCCTTTGCTGTCGGCCGCGACGGCATTCCAGCTAAACTCCGCGACGGCGTAGCCCCGGTCGGTGTACGTCTTGAACCGCTGGCCGGGTGTGACGCCCTTCTTGCCGAACAGTGGTAGGCTCTGGATCAGGACCGGAACCTTGTCCTTGGCGACCGACGGCAGAGCAACCGTCACTTTCAGCGTGAAGGTTTTGCCCTCGTGTTCCAGGATCACGTCGAGGCCCTGAGTAACGACCTTGTTCGCTTCGTCGGTCACCTTCTCGCCTTTCTTGACCGTCATCTTCTGCGGCCGGGGCGGCATGTGGCCGTACATGTAGTCCTCGAACAGGCGCTTCACCTCGACGCGGCGACGCTCCCAATCCTTGGCAGTGCGCACGGGTGATCCATCGGCGAAGAGAAACGGATTCGGAAGCTCCTTGATCTCCGGCAATTCACTCGCCGGCCGCGGCTTCCGCACCTCCTGAACTGCGCCTGGTAGGACGCAGACGACCACGCCGAGCATGAAGATCGCGACCACGTGAACCGTACGCATGAAGAGCCCTCCCGTTGCGATATGCGTCGCCCGAAGGCGGTTACCGTCTCACCTGGTGTTACCAGTGGTGCCAGGTTTGGTTCGTAGTTCCGCCTTCAGGCGGTGAAGCGTCGAGCCGCCTGAAGGCGGACCTACGAACAACATCTCACTTCCCCTGCACCAGCGATGGGCGTGCGGCCCTGGAAAACTGGTGCGATTGTCGTCCAGCGTGCCAACCGCCGCAAGAGGTTGCCGTACAAAAAGTGCCAGGGGATGCCGGGTGTTTTTCGAGCGGCGCGGCGGCGGTTTGTGACCTACACTTCGATAGCCCGTCCATGGCGCCCCGTCCGCCCCGTGCTCCGGAGACCTGAACAATGGCCGTCGCTACCTTTGTGCCCGCTGCGGATCTCCTTGGCATCCTGCGGAGCTACAAGCTCCTCGGGACCGACCAACTCCGCGCCTGCAACGATTTCCTGCGGGACCACCCGGACGCCAGTCCCGACGACCTGGTGCAATTCGCCCTCAGCGAGAACCTGCTGACGCGCTTTCAGGCCGACCTCGTCCTCAGCGGCAACGCCCAGGCCCTTGTGCTGCCGCCGTTCGTCCTGCTGGACAATGGCGGCCACAGCGACGGCGGCCAGGTCTACCGCGCCCGCGGTCAGGATGACGACAACCTCTACGTCCTCAAGATCCTGGCCCGCGGCACCCGTGCCGGCACGTCCCGCGTGACGCAGTCGCTACGTCGCTTCGCCACTTTCCGCGACCCGGCCGTCGTGCCGATCACCAAGATCGGCATCGTGAGCGAACGCACTTACCTGGCCTGGCCGGAGCCGGCCGAGGGACAGTCGCTCGCCGAACTCGCGAGTGCGAAGGGGAAACTGGCGCCCAAGCAGGTCGTCCATTACGCGATTCGGGCCGCGCGTGCCCTGCACGCCGCCCATCGGAAGGGGCTGTTTCACGGTCTGCTCAAGGCGGACGATCTCTGGATCGACCCGGACCATAATGTGCATATCAAAGACCTTGGAATGGGCTTTTTGTTGACACTGAGCCGTGAGGACGCGGCCCTGGACACGATGACGAGCCTGGGGCAACTGGCGAGCGGCCTGGACTGGGCCAGCCCCGAGAGCCTCCTCGATCAGCGCGACCGGACGGCCCTGAGCGACCAGTACAGCCTGGGGTGTCTGCTCTATCACGCCCTGACGGGACAGGTGCCTTTTCCGGTGACGAGCAAGGTGCGCAAGATGATGGCGCATCAGACCGAGGAGCCGACGCCCGTGCGCGAGCTGGTGCCCGAGGTGTCGGCGCGACTCGCGGCGATCGTGGAGCGCTTGATGAAGAAGGTGCCGACCGAGCGCTACCCAGACATGGGCGAAGTCGAGGCCGCGCTCCAGGGGTTGCTGGCCCGACCCGCGACTGCGGCGGTCGCGGCCCAACCCGCGACGCCCGCCAAACCCGTGCCCGGCGCGGCGCAGGCCCCAACCGTCCGGGGCCGCGTCGCAGCCAAGCCCCTTGGGCGTCCGACGACAGCCCAGCCTCCTGCGCACGAGACGGCCGACAAGCGCGGAGAGACACACAATCCGTGGATGACGTGGGCAGTGCCTCTGCTGGCGGGCGCAGCGGCGTGCCTCGCCGGTTGGCTGTTCCTGGCGTCGTGAATGCCTCTCGGTTGAGCGACGCTTCGCAGAAGCGTTTACCAGACCAGACGCTTCTGCGAAGCGTCGCTCCACGGATGGCAGACGGCTTCGTCAACCGCTCTACGGCTCGGTCGCCTCCCAGATCTTCACGATGCCATCTCGGCCTCCCGCGGCGATGCGCCGGTCGTCGCCACTAGTCGCCACGCACATCACCAGGAACGCGTGCCCTTTGAGGGTGAGTTGCTGCTGCCCCGTCGCCATGTCCCACACGCGCACAGTCGCGTCCACGCTCCCCGAAACGATGCGCTGGCTGTCGGCGCTGATCGCCACGCGCGTGATCGCATCGACATGACCCTTGAGCGTGAACGTCTCTTTTCCCGGCGCGGCCTCCCACACCTTCACCGTCCGGTCGAGGCCGCCGCCGACGATGTGCCGGCCGGCCGCACTGATCGCCACACCAACGATACCGCGCACCTGGCCCTCAAGAGTGCGCTGCCACTGTCCCGTCAGCGCATCCCACACCTTCACCGTCCCTGCGGCACCGCTTGCCGAAACAATGTGCCGGCCGTCGGCACTTAGCGCGAGCCCCTGGATCGATCCTGCGTGTCCCTGGAAGGCGCGCCCGGGCCGATCCGCCTCCCAGATCGTCACCATGCCGTTCGTGTCCCCCACGACGATGCGTCCGCCGTCGGCACTCATGGCGAGGCTTGTGATACGCACAGATGGGCCTGTGAGGGTTCGCTGCAACTCGCCCGTCAGGGCGTCCCGCCCGCTCACTTTGCGGGCGGGACGCCCGCGCTCCACGGTCTTGAGACGCCTGCGAAATGGCACGCCACTTGCGACGAGTTGGGGAGGCGATGCGGACCCCTTTCGCGTACCACCAGACGGAGGTTCGCCGGCAAATGTCGAGCAACCATCACTTCAACCCGAAACTCTGCAAGAGGCGGATCCTCGCCCACGCCGACTACACCGTCTACGCAGTGAACGGCCTGGCCGTACGCAATGTTGCCCAGCCCGACGAGGAATTTGGCAATGTCGCCATCCATGAGGAGTTCCCAGACCTCATTCCAGCCAATGAAATCTGGATCTCCGAGAAGTTGGCCCCCAAGGAGGGAGTGTTTTTCATCGCCAACGCCCTGACGCAACTCAAACGACAGGCGGCCGGCGCGACGGAGAAGGCGTACGAAGACGGTCTGGAGGTGGAGCGGGTGCTCAGGGCGAAACTCAATGGGGTGGCGTTCCGCGATGGCAAACCCCACAAGCAGGTGCCTGCTGAGATCTACCTGGAGCAATACACCACCCTGCCCGACCCGCAGGGAGATGTGCAAGTCTGGTTGGTGGACGGCAACCTGGTCCGCAGTTACTACAAGACCGATTACACCGAGGGCGGCCACGGTTATGTCTACCCGTGGGTGCCCCGGCCGCAAATCTGGATCGAGGATGGGGTTGATCGCCGCGAGGTGCCTTTCATTGTCACCCACGAGTATCTCGAACGCCGCCTGATGCGCGACAAGAAGCTCGGCTACGACACGGCCCACGAGATTTGCTCGAAGGTCGAGTTCGAGCTGCGCAAGGGGAAGGGAATTGCGCCGTTGCTGGTGCGCGGCCGGCGCAAGCTCTCCAAGCAGGACTTGCCCCGCTTGACGAGCGACGAGGTATTTGCGGAGGTCATCAAGCGGTACGTGCGCTCGTAGCCACAAGCGGCTCGCTTGTGCGCCGGTTCTGGCCACGAGGCCCTTCGAGGGACGAACAGAAGACGAGCGGCGGGGTTTATCCCCGCCGTCTGGACGGCGGGGATAAACCCCGCCGCTCGTCTTCTGTTAGCGGCCGGCGCGCTTCAGTACGATCATGCGCACCCCTGATCCCGGTTTCACCGCGAACTCCTGGGGACGTTCCGCCTTGCCCTCGGTCCAGGCGATCTTCAACGTGTCCCCTTCCAGCCGATAAATGCCTTGCGTGGTGATGACCTTGTCCTTGCCGTGAACCACGCGCGTGTCGAGCCGCTTGGGGTTCTTGCTCGGGTCGAGGGTGAACGTCCCTTCGTAGTCCGCGTCGCTGCCCTTCATCATGAATTTGTCGCCCGCGAACACCATCCGCATGTTCTTGTCCGCCGCTGCCGCTTCCTGCTTACCTTCCTTCGTCAACTCCACCACCTTCCAGGTTCCTTGCAGCTTGGCGCGCTCGCCCTCAACTCCGCCACCGAGCCCCCACCCTGCCCAGGTGAGGGTCGCGACCACCGCCAGATATCGATGCCGGTTCATCGTGCATCTCCTCTCCTTGCGTGCGGAGCCGTACGCGAGCAGACCGTCTGCCGTGTCCACGGCCGCACGGTTGGGGAGTTTGCAAAGCGAATACGATGCCGAAGCTAGTGGGGATCACACGCCCGTCGAGTATGTTGTCAATCTTCATTTGAGGGGTGCGGAGTCTGGAGGGCGAGGCTCCTGCCGAGCCGCTTGGAGGGCGAGGCTCCTGCCGAGCCGCTTGGAGGGCGAGGCTCCTGCCGAGCCAGGGATGAGAGCGGCTCGGCAGGAGCCTCGCCCTCCAGACCCGTCAACCGAACATTGACCGCCGGTGTAGTGTAGGTTGTTTGGCAAAACTTTTTTCCCGGCGCGGGCGGGCGAAAACCTGTGGGGAAATAGTTTTCCGAAACAACCTACACTACCTGCACCGGCGGGAATTAAGTAATTGCCTCTTCAGCAGTTGCGTCGCTCGACAACCTATACTGCGCGGGATCAACTCCGGGGCGGTGAACACGGTAGTGGACGGCGCGGACACTTTGGGTGGGACGGTGCTGGCGATGGCTCGGCAGTAACCCATTGCTGGAAAATCGGTTATGGCACGACCACTGACCCAGCCAACCTGCCCGAACTGTCCGCCACGGTCCGGCCTCCCGGAGATGATCCCCACCGCGCCGACCCCCAACCACCACTGCTCAGGGCTTGATCCGGGCTCCCGGTGTGACCAAGGGATTGAAGCGATCCACCGGCGCGCGCGCCACCCAGGCGATGCCACGCAACAACAACACGCGATAGAGCGGATCGTCGAAGGTCCACGCGAAGTGGCCTGGGATGGAGACGAACACCCGACCCCGCACCGGCTCCAAGGTCCAGACCAAGGGGCGTGCCTTGCCCCCTTCTACGCCCACCGCCAGCACATTGACCTTCTTTGCATCACCGACCAGTTCCCAGTAGCTTTCATCGCGCAGGGTCACCTTCGTGAAGTTGCGTGCGATGGGATGGCGGTTGCCTCCCTCGAAGTTGAGTTCCACAGCGCCCCGCCGGAACTGCGACGTCCCCGAGCGCCACGCCAGGCCGATTCGCTGCGCAAAGCCCGGGGCATTGTCGCCGCCATCGATGGCCCTGTGGATGTAGACGAGACCGCCGCCGCGCGCCAGGTACGCCTCGATGTCCCTGGCCCGCTCCGGCGTCCACTTCCCCCGCTGATAGAAGACCATAACGTCGGCCGTCTTGAACTCCCCGGTGGTTGGCCATTCCTGCGCGGTCGAAACCTTCACTTCCTCGGCCATGCTCAGCAGCCGTTGCCAGACGCTCAGCCAGGCGGGATAATCGTGCTCGCCGGGACCGTGATCCTGCTTGCCGGGGACCAAAATGATGTGGATCGGGCGCGTCTTGAGTGGGGGATCAGGGGCGCCTGCGAAGACCGCTATCACTTCTTGAATGGAGCGCGGCGGAGGCGGTTGCCCCTTGCCGTAGTCCGGCATGCGCGGCGGTTCGGTCAACAGAAAGGTCAGCAGGTCTTTCATCTTCTCCGAACCAATTTGCTTGGGAAGTTCCCCGGGCATGAGCGAAAGCGGTGAGGTTTCCAGCCGACCGATCTGGTCACGACGGAGGGTCGTGATGGTCCCCTGTTCGTCGCTGATGTGGAGCAGATCCTTCTCGGTACGAACATTGCCGGTCAAGACACGACCGTCCTTGAGCGTCAGGACGTGCGTGATGTAATCGGGATGGAGGGCGAAGCTCGGCTCGGCAATGTCGCGGAGCACCGAAGCATAGTCACGCTGCCACAAGTTCGACAGATCCGGTCCGATCGTCCCTCCCTGACCACCCACGCGGTGGCAACGCGAGCAGGTTCCCAGGTCGCTGAAAAACACACGCCGGCCACGCTCCCAGTTGCCCCCTCGGAGTTCGGGAATGTCGCGCTGCGTCGTCGCCGTGCTATCTTTCTTGAGCGTTGCCCAGGGGAGCAAGAAACGCTGCCGGGGCAAGGACCGCCGTCGCGGGTCTTCTTTGGTGTAATAAGAGACGCTCAAGCCCGGAGCATTGCCTCCTGTCGGCATCTTGATTTCCACCGGGATCGGGCTGCCTTGGGCAGGGCGGACGCGCACGGTCGTGATGTGCCGGCCTTGGTTATCCTTGGTTCGCGACACGATCGAGCCGGGACTTCTCACTTCGAGGGCCACCGAAGAGATCAACTCCACCGCCACCTCTTCGGCAGGCCAGGCAGAATCCATTTTCACCCCTGGCTGCACGGCGCGACGCAGCCTGTCAAAGAGTGTCAACTTCGTGCGCAGGGTCAGTTGGCCGGGTTCTTTCACGCTGCTCCACAACTCGTCGTGGAGCGCGCTGGCGACCGTCAACTTGCGGGCAACGCCAAGGTCAAGGTGCGGCAGCCAACCCGTCCACGAGTCGTCGCCCTTCTGCGCGTGCCAGGAGGCCAGGGCGCCGCACAGGTCGTAACTGAGGTCGGTTTCCAGCACCTGCGGCAATCCTGGCTGCTTCCCCTTGGGAAGGGTGGTTCGCCGCGGGACTGGCAGTGTCAGCGCGTAGCTGGCGAGTTCGGGATGCGGCGCCGTCGTCAGGATCAACGTCCTGCGATCGCTCGTGACCTGCACACCGACAACCGGCAAGGTGATGCGTGGCGCTGGCAACTGCTTCGGCGCGGCCTGCAAACCGTCCCCCTTGTGCGGCGTGCCGGCCATGCCCGCGAGCAGCGCCTTCAGCGACAGAATCGTCGCCGACGTGCTGCCCCAGGTGCCGTTGCCCTGCTTCGCCTTGATCAGATACGTCAGCGATTTGTTGACGCTGGTCGTGAACTGACCCGTACGCGCCATCGCCATCGCCGTCAGCGCCGTCGTCTCGATCGTGACGCTGTCGCCGCGCGCGTAAGTGATCGACGTCGCCTTCGCGGGGAAGTTCGCCGCCTTCCACTCGGGCACTTCCTTGCGCAGGGCGTCGAGCCGCTGCAACAGGTGCAGCGTGCTATCGTCCTTCGCGTCGAAGGCGGCCAGGGCATTCGCCGCCAGCGCCAGGACGTAGGCATTCTCGCCCGCATCGTTGACATGACCGCGGATATAATCGATCGATTTCTGGAGTTGCGCCTTCGGCAGGCCGCTCTCCAGCAGTGCCCAACTGACGTAACTGGTCAGCAGCATCTTCGCGTTGCCCATGCTGGCGATCGTCTCGCTGTGGGTGGCGCCGATGTTGGACCAGGTGCCGTCCTTGTCCATTTGCTGGAGCAGGTACGCCTGGGTCCGGTCGATCACGCCCTTGTCGACGGGGTAGACCTTGGCCATGTCGGCGAACTCCATCAGCCCGTAAGCGCTCAGCCAGACCAGCGGCGGGCCGTTGCCCCACCAGTCGAACCCGCCGCCGGGCCGCTCGAACGTGAGCAACTTCTGATAGCCGACGTTCAGATACTGCTCGGCCTTGAGCAGCATTTGCGGCGAGGCGATCTTCGCCTTCTTGATGTAGTCGACCACGAGCACGTTCGGATAGGCCGAGGACGACGTCTGCTCCATGCAGCCGCCCGGCATGCGCATCGTGCCCTCCATGCCTTCCATCACCTGCGCGAGGATGCCCGGATAGAGTTTCACCAGCAACTTCGAGGCGTCCGCAATGGCGTGTTGCGGGATCTCGATCGTCTGCTGCACGCGGCCGCTCAGGCGGTCCGTAACGACGCGCTCGACCTGGGTGCCATCGGGCACAACTTCGACGACGCGCTTGACGGCGTCGGACTGCTTGCTGCCGCGGGCGTTGACGGTCAGCGGTTGCCAGCCGATCTTGTTGGCCTTGATGCGGAACCTGACCGACCTCACCTCCTCGGGCTTGAGGTTGAGCGTGCGGCTCAGGCCGCCCTCGTCGAGGAGGCTGAACCAGGGCTCGGCCTGCAGCTCGATTTTCACACTTTGCGGGGTTTTGAGATAGTTATAGACGGCAACCGGGAAGGCTACCTCGTCGTTTTGCGTCAGGGTCACCGGCAGGTCGATGTCCACGAAGAAGTCCTGGAAGACCTTCAAGGGGACAGTGACGCCGCCGAGCGCGCCACCGCGGCTATTGGCGGAGGCGCTGAGCCGCCAGGCGGTGATCGAGTCGGCGAAGTTGACGGCGAGGTTGGCCACGCCGTTGTCGTCGCTGATCGCGTTCGAGCGGACGACGCGCTTGGTCACCGAGGGGATCTACCGCTACATCCGCCACCCGATGTACAGTTCCCTGCTGCTGCTGGCGTGGGGCGTGTTCTTCAAGTCGTTCTCCTGGGCCGCTCTCGTCCTGGTCCTGGTAGCGACCCTCGCGCTGTTTGCCACGGCCAAGGCAGAAGAAGCAGAGAATCTCGAGCGTTCGGTACGTCTTATGCCACCTACATGACACGAACCAAGAGGTTCGTGCCGTTTCTCGTGTAGGAGGGCAAGAGCGATGTCAGAACTCTACCCGCACAAGGTGCTCGTTGCCGGCGCCACGGGCGGCGTCGGGAAGTTGGTCGTGCGGCGGCTGCGGCTTCTCAATGTGCCGGCCCGGATCCTGACGCGCGACAGGCAGCGCGCGGCCAGACTCGGTGACGTGGATGTGGTCGAGGGCGACGCCCTCGTCCGCGGGGACTGCGCCCGGGCGGTTGCCGATTGCGACGCGATCGTTTGCACGCTCGGCGACCGAACCGTCCCGCAGGGGCGACCGATCGTCGATGGCGACGGCATCGTCAACCTGATCGATGCCGCCGCGGCTGCCGGAAGCCAACGCTTCGTCCTGGTCTCCTCTCTGGGAGTCGGGGACTCCTGGCACTGGCTCCCGTTCTTCATCAAGTGGTTCTTCCGCTGGTTTAAGGCTATCCCGATCCTCAACGAGAAGGCTCGCTCCGAGGAGTACCTCAAGGGTTCCGCGCTCCAGTGGACCATCCTGCGCCCCGGCGGCCTCTTCAACTGGAGGATGCGGGCAGAACCGCTGCTCACTGTCGCCGGCCGCGTCGCGGGAATCACCACCCGTCAGGCTACCGCCGACGTGGCCGTTCGGTCGCTGGCGTCCCAGAACGCCCTGCGGACGACCTTGACGGTCGTGAACCATTCCGTCCGCGCCACCCTGGAAGGCACAGTGTTCCAACTGGACGTGCCCTGGCAACCCTGGTGAGAAAGCTCTGGGACTCGCCCCAACGGTGTTCTGGAACCGTCCGCAGGTCGTTCACTCCCCCAACGTCCGCAGATACAGCGCGAGGAAGGCCAGACCGATACTCGCGAGCCCCCCACAGACCAAGGGGCCGAAGGGCAAGGCCAGGGTGACGAGCACGGCAACCGCGTAGTGCAGGAACGCGACCGGGAAGGCCGCGCCCACGTAACTGCCCATCAGGAAGTAGAAACTGCCGTCCAGGATGATCCACATGGGGAATACCAGGTAGAATTCGGCGAGATCATGACCAGGCCGTGCCAGCGCCACGATGGCCACGACCAGCAACCACCCCGCGAAGCGACTGCAGATCAGGGACATGACGAAGCGGCGGTAGATGCGTGGCGCCGTACGCAGCAGGGCCCAGCTCATCCAGAAGAAGCGGGGCACGATGAGGGCAATGACCACGATGCCAACGCTGATGCAAACCACCGGGTAAGCGGGTTGGTTCCTGAACAACAGGAACAACGTGAGCTGGATCAGCGTCGGCATCGGGGACTGGAGCAGCACGGCGAAACTCCGTGGGCGCATGGTGGCGGGCGCTCCCGAGAAGCGGATGGTCCGGGTCAGTCGCTCCAGCCCGGTCAAGCTGCGGGCGCTGATCGGCTCGCCGGCGAGGAAGCACTGCAGGTCGCGGGCGAGCGCCTCGGCCGACGGATAACGGTGTGTCGCCTCCTTCTGCAGGCACTTCAGGCAGATGGTCTCCAGATCACCGGGGACGGTAGGCTGCAGGGCGGTGGGCGCGACGGGTTCGTGCGTCCGCACCTGTTCCAACGTGTCCAGCATGCTCGCTCCCTTGAACGGCGGCCGCCCCGTCAGCAACTCGTACAGGATCGCTCCGAGGGCATAGATGTCGGTCGCTGGGCCGAGGTCACGGACTCGACCCTCGGCTTGTTCGGGAGCCATGTAACTGGGTGTGCCCAGGATCTCTCCGGTCCGTGTCTGGCCCCTGTCGGCGTCGAGCCGTTTCGCCAGGCCGAAGTCGGCGATTTTCGGCGTACCATCCTCCGCCAGGAGGACATTGGCCGGCTTGAGGTCGCGATGCAGCACGCCGCGCTCGTGAGCGTGTGCCATCGCCCGCGCCAGGGCGAGGACCAACTCCGCAGCGCGGCGGGGCGGCAACGGCGTGCCGTCGAGTTGCTCCGCCAGGTTCCCCCTGCCGACGAACTCGAGTACCAGATAGGGGCGGCCCTGGTGCTCGCCGACCTCGTAGACCTGGACAATGTTGGGATGCTGCAGGCGGGCGGTCGCCTCGGCCTCCGTGCGAAAGCGGGACAGGTTCTGCGGGTCGGCGTACGGCCCTGCTCGGATCACCTTCAGGGCCACCAGGCGGCCCAGCCTGGTCTGCCGGGCCTTGTACACCACGCCCATGCCGCCTGCGCCGAGTGTTCCCAGGATCTCGAATCCCTCCACCTCGGGCGGCCCCTGAGGCGGCCCCACCGGGGCCGGTTCTGTCTGCCCTTCGGCGGTCCACAAAGCGCGCAAGCATTCCCGGCGGCGAAGGCGCTGGCGGAGGGCTTGTTGCAGAGCGGGGTCGTCGGGGCACAGCTCTTCGGCCGTGAGGGGCCGTCCCTGCTGCCGCTGCTCCTCCCACTGTACGACCAGGTCCAGCAAATGCTCTTCATCCACCATGGGAGACCTCCGAACCCGGCCACCGCCTACAACAACCCTTCCGACCTGCCCAGGTCTGCGGTCAACCGATCGGTGGCGGCCACCCAGAGGTAGCTGACCTTGCGCGGGTGCAGCCCAAGGACGCGAGCGATCTCCGCCTGGGGCAAGCCCAGGTAATAGTGCATCTCGAACACCACCCGCTCCGGCTCAGGCAACAGCGCCACCCGCCTGTGCAGTTCCGTCCACAGGGCGAGTCGGGAGGGGTCGTAGGTCTGGTCGGCAGGCTCCGGGGGCAGGTCGGTGGAGGCGACGCCGGCGACACCGACAGCCCGCCGGCCGCGGCGCCGTTCCCGCTCGGCCATGTCGAGCAGCACCTGGCGGATCTTGTGGGCGGCCAGGCGGAAAAAGTCGGCCACGGTCGGCACCTCAGTCTTCTCCAGGGCCCGCATCAACCGGAGCCAGGTTTCGTTGACCACGCTATCCACGTCGTGCTGGGCGCCAAGCGCTGGAAAGGAAGCGGCGAGGATCCAGGCCGCCAGTTTCCGCAAGCGACCATGCGCGCGTTCCAGTAACTCGCGGCGGGCCTGGTCATCCCCTTGCCCGAGCCGGTCGATCACAGGTTGCAGGTTGACGGTCGCGTCCTCGCTCATGCGACGCTCCTTGGGGGAACCGGTCTGCCTGGTTGGGGCCGCTGTCTCGCCTCCTCTTCAGCAAAGGGTATGCCGTCCCCTGCCGGCAACAATCCGGAGTCCGACCTGTGTTCCCAGGGAAAGGGTTTGAGGGGAAACCACGCCGGCGCCGATCGGCCAGGGAAGTTGCCGGTCGCGGGACTGTGACGAAACGGCTCACCGATGTGCCGATCCNNNTTTTCGTTTTGTCATGGAAAAGCTTGTCCGCATCGGGTAATCTTCCAAGGTTTGACAGCCCGTGGACAAACCCCTCCCCCGGCCCCTCCCCTGAAAGGAGAGGGGAGAGTTTTCTGTCTTGCCCCCCTCTCCGCTGCGGGGAGGGGCCGGGGGAGGGGTTTTTCAACGGGCTGTTGAGGCCAACCGTCAGGCTCAACAACCTAACGGTCGAAGTGCTGCCTCGATACGACCGCCACCCACCTGCCAGGGGAAACCAGATGAGCCACACACCGAGCGCCAGGCGACAATCGCGCACCCTGCTCTCGCGCCGCCGCTTTCTCCAGGCTGGCGGGATCGGTGCTTTGACGATGGGCTTGCCGGGGACGGTGGCGGCCAGCGTCGATGCCAATCGCGGCCTGCGCGGTGTCGCAGCCGAGAGGTCGTGCATCTTTGTCCTGCTGTGTGGCGGGCCCAGCCACCTCGATACGTGGGATCTGAAGCCCGCGGCGCCGGACGACATTCGCGGCCCGTATCGGCCGATTGCCACGACGGTCCCCGGCATGCGCATCAGCGAGCTGCACACCCGTTTGTCCACGTTGACGCAGCATTTCAGCCTGATCCGCTCGATGACGCACGTCGGCAACATCAGCAAGCTATTGTATCCAGTTTCCACAAATTGACAAGGATAGCA
>WNGB01009379.1_pt1 | contig 13732 bp, 11 predicted proteins | sample 5400681 | NCBI WGS metagenome assembly WNGB01 (sample SAMN13153367, study PRJNA577476) | soil metagenome | isolation source: 115 cm soil or saprolite under grassland replicate 2 | place: USA:California | collected 2016-06-15 | reverse complement strand
ACACCGTCGGCGACAACAGCCCGGCACGTCTGCCCGCCCGCGAGCCCTCGAGGCTTGCTTGAGCCGGGTGCGGGGACAACCCGCACGCCCGGTTCTGAGGGGGCTCCGGCGCAGCAATGCGCCGGAGCTACCCGACACGGGCGTCCATCCAGGTCATGAGGCAGTGAGAACCGCATGATCGGGGGCGTTCGTGCCTGCATTCCACTATTCGCCACTACACCACGAACCAGACAGACTCACAGAACGCCGGAGCCCTGCCAACGGAGGAGGAGGGGGGCCGGGGGAGGACACCTCCTCCCCCGGCATACTGGCCGACCGGATCGCCCTGGCCACCGTGGTGTAGGTGGGGCACCGATGCCCGGCTGTCAAGGTGGAGCGCCCCCATGGACGAACGACCTTGACAGTCACCCCGGCACCACGCCAGCCAAGCAGCCGCTACGACGGCTGCCCCTGGCCGTCGAACAGCTCGCCCATGTGCCGGGCGGCCTCCCGGTCAGCCTCGCTCACCCGACGCACGTAGCCACCCGTCACCTCAAGGCTCCCATGTCCCATCCGCTCACGGATCGTCGCGGTGGTCGCCACGGCGCCGAGCTGGGTAGCCACGAAGTGCCGGAACCCATAGAGCGTGTAGCCGTGCCCGAGGTCCTTGGCGAGCTGGCCGAACCGGCGCGTCATCGTGTCCACCCGAAGCGGCCGCCGCCCCGCCTCTTCGGCGCCGAACACGTAGGCGTCCGGCGCCAGCTCGCCGCCCCACTCCCGCGCCCTGGCCGCGCAGCGCGCCCGATGCTTCGTGAGCAGCGTGACCGTCCGATCGTCCAGCGCGATCGGCCGATCGTCGCCGTGGCGGCTCTTGGTCCGCTTGCGGACGTACCCATCCGGGAGACCCTTGGCGTGCACCACGTTGAAGCCCACCAGCAGCTCACCGGCCACCAGATCCACGTCGCGCCACCACAGCGCGCACACCTCGCCCGGCCGCAGGCCCGTCGTGGCCTCCAGCCGCAGGAACAGGTACAGCTCAGGGTCCCTCCGCTCGGCAGCCTGGAGCGCCGCCCGCGCCTGCTCCCTGGTCGGCATCGCCCGCTTGGCGCCCCGAGGCGCCGGAGGTCGCACTAGCGCCGCCGCGTTGTACGGCACCCACCCATAGCGCGCCGCCAGCCCCAGCGCGCCCGAGATCACCGCGTGCACATCACGGAGCCGACTGCCCGACAGCGGCGTCCCCGGCTTGCGCAGGCTCCCGCTCCTGCGCAGCGCCGTGTAGAAGCGATCCAGTGCCGGAGGATCGACCTGGGGAAGCCGCAGCTTCCCCAAGCCCGGCTTGATCCTGGCCTCGGCCAACGCCCGGTAGCCCTGAATCGTGCGCGGCCCGATCGGCTTGCCGTTCTGCTCGCGCCACTCCAGGTAGACCTCGACCATCTCGCCGAGCGTCTTGGCGGCCGTGCCCCGGTGGCGGCCGGCCAGCACCTCGGCCTTGAGCTTGGTCTCAACGCGCTCCGCCTGCTTGCGGCTGCCCTTGACCTGGCGGCTGATCTGCCGCTGACGCCCGGTTACCGGGTCAATGCCCGTGTAGACGATCACCTGGAAGCCGTCGCGGCGCGTACGAATCATGCCTTGCCTCCCATGTCGGTCAACGACGAATCGGCACTATCGTTGACCGCATCGTTGACCGAAATCAGAGACAAGTGCTCTGAGCTGGAGCTGGCGGGGGGACTCGAACCCCCAACCTGCCGATTACAAGTCGGCTGCGCTGCCAGATTGCGCCACGCCAGCCAGTCGCCTGACAGTATGCCGGCCCGCCGCGCCGTCCTCCAACGGCGCGCGCATGGGGACGGCGAGCTTGGCGGTAGGCTTGCCGCTCCATACCGATGATGACCCACAGGAGGGAGGGCCGCGTGACGCCGCTGCGCCTCCCGGACCCACCGCTGGCCGACGGGCGCGTGGTGCTGCGGCCCTGGCGGATCGCCGATCTCGCGCTGATCGAGCTGGCGAGCCGCGATCCGGCGATCACCGTGGGGACCAGCATCCCCGACCCCTACAGCGAGGCTGCGGGCGATGCGTGGCTTGCGCGACAGCACGCCCAACGAGAGCAGCGCACCGGCATCTCGATGGCGATCGCGGACGAGCATACGGGCCAGCCGCTCGGCTACGTCGGTGTGAGCGGCCTGGTCTGGCGCCACCTGCGCGGGTCGCTGGGCTACTGGGTGGCGGGAGCCCGGCGCCGCCACGGCCTGGCGAGCGCGGCCGTGGGACTGCTGGTCCCGTGGGTGTTCAGCACGCTCGGCCTGGTCCGCGTGGAAGCGGTCGTGGACGTCGACAACCACGCCTCCCAGCGCGTGCTGCAGCGCAACGGCTTCCAGTCCGAGGGCGTCCTGCGCTCGTACTACGAGATGCACGGCGCCTGGAAGGACATGCTGATGTTCGCGCGCATCGCGGACACCGCGGCGCCGGGCCGGGTGCGGCCGAACTAGACCCGTGAGCGGGCGCGGCGGCGGCGAACCTCGAACAGCGCCAGCGCGCCGGCGACCGAGGCGTTCAGGCTGGCGACCTGGCCCGCCATCGGGATACGGACCAGGACGTCGCAGGTCTCCCGGACGAGCCGGTGCAGGCCGGCGCCCTCGCTGCCGACCACCACGCAGACCGGCTCGTCGGCCAGGTCGAGGTCGAACAGGCTGGACTCGGCGGCGCCGTCGAGCCCGATGCACCACAGGCCGGCGGCGCGCAGGCGCTCGAGCGCGCGGGTGAGGTTGGCCACCTCGGCCACGGGGACGTGCTCGAGCGCGCCGGCGGAGGACTTCACCGCCGTGGCCGACAGCGGGGCGCTGCGGTGACGGGGCAGGACGACCCCGTGGCAGCCGGCGGCGTCGGCGCTGCGGACCAGGGCGCCAAGGTTGTGCGGATCCTCGATGCCGTCCAGGGCGAGTACGAACGGCGGCTCGGTGCCGCCGAGCGGGATGGCCAGCAGCTCGTCGAGCCCGATCGACTCCACCTGCGAGACCACGGCGGCAACGCCCTGGTGGGCGGCGGTCTCGGCAGTGGCGTCCAGCACCGACCGGGGCACGGTCTCGACAGGTACGCCCTCCTTGGCGGCGAGATCCAGCAGCTCGGCGAGGGTTCCCCGTTCGGCGCCGCCAGCGGCGACCACGACCCGCTCGACGCGACGGGACCCGCGCAGCGCCTCGATCACCGGCCGGCGGCCCTCGATCACCATCGAGCCCGGTCCGGCCCGCAGCGCGGCTCTGCCGGTCTCCAGCCGGTCCCGGCGGCGCGCCTGCTTTGCCGCTCGCGCCTCGCCGGCACCCCTGGTGGCCGACGACCTGGCCCGGCGCTTCTCGGCGGGAGCGCGGGGACGCTGCGGCTCGCCCTCGGGATGCTGGCGCCCGGTGCCGCCTACCGCGCCAGGTGCCACCGCGGACCTCCGGGCCGGTCCTCGACCCGGATGCCGATCGCGCTCAGGCGCTCGCGGATCATGTCCGCCGCCTGGAAGTCGCGAGCGGCCCTGGCCCGCTCGCGCAGCTCCAGTGCCAGGTCGAGCACTGCCGGGAAGGTGGTGACGTCGGGCAGGTCGAGCAGCGGGGTGAAGCCGAGGCGCGCGGCCAGGTCGCTGAAGGTCGCCAGCCGCACGCGCAGCTCGGCGATGGCGGCGGCGCTCCCCCGCTCGGCCTTGGCGATGAGCGGGTTGGCGGCGCCGACCAGATCGAACAGCACTGCCATCGCGGCCGGCACGTTGATGTCGTCGTCGAGGGCGGCCATGAACCGCTCCGCCCAGTCGCCTTCCTCCATCCGGGGAGCCTCGGTCCCTGGCCGCAGCGCCCGCGCGGCGTTGACGGCAAAGGTGGACAGGCGCTCGTAGGCGGCGGCAGCGTCGGCCAGGACCTCCGGCGAGAACTCCAGCGGGCTGCGGTAGTGGGCGTTCATCAGCGCGTAGCGCAGCACCACCCCGGGGTAGCGCTCCAGGAGCTGGCGCGGGCTGACCACGTTGCCGACCGACTTGGCCATCTTCTCGCCGGCGATCTCGAGGAAGGCGTTGTGCACCCAGTAACGGACGAACTGCTCGCCGGTGGCGCCCTCGTACTGGGCGATCTCGTTCTCGTGGTGCGGGAAGATCAGGTCCTCGCCGCCGCCGTGGATGTCGAAGCCCTGGCCGAGGTACTTCGAGGACATCGCCGAGCACTCGAGGTGCCAGCCCGGACGGCCCGGGCCCCATGGCGAGCTCCAGGTGGGCTCCCCCGGCTTGGCGCCCTTCCACAGGACGAAGTCGAGCGGGTCGCGCTTGTCGGGATTGACCTCGACCCGCGCGCCCGCCTGCAGGTCGGCGAGGTCGCGGCCGGACAGCTTGCCGTACTCGGGGAACTTGCCGACCGAGAAGTACACGTCCCCGCCAGCCTGGTAGGCCAGGCCGACGTCGAGCAGCTTGGCGACCAGCTCGAGCATCTCGGGGATGTGGCCGGTGGCGCGTGGCGCGATGTCGGGCGGGATGACGCCCAGCTCGCCCGTGATCTCCTCGTACACCCTGGTCCAGTGCTCGGCGATGACGAACGCGCGCAGCGCGTCGTGGCCGGAGGCCTCGACGATCCGGTCGTCCACGTCGGTGTAGTTGCGGACCAGCAGGACCTTGTAGCCGGAGGCGACCAGGTGCCGGCGCAGCACGTCCATCACCACGACGTTGCGCAGGTTGCCGACGTGGGGCTCGTTGTAGACCGTCGGCCCACACAGGTAGATGCCGACCCTGCCCTCGTCCCTGGGGACGAACAGCTCCTTCCGCCTGGTCAGGGTGTTGGTCAGGTGCAGGGCCAAGGGGACTCCATGAATCGGTCGCAGGGCAGGAAAGGTCCGTGCCATCCTATTCCCCGACCGGGTTCCCTCGCTGGCCAGGGCCTAGACGGCGCGGCCCGGGCCGGCCCGGCGCGGCGCACCCCGGCGCCACGCGGCGCGGCCGGGCGCGGCGCGGGCTGCCTCAGCTCCCGGTGAGCAGGCACACCGCCATGGCGGCGATGCCCTCGCCCCGCCCGATGAAGCCGAGGCCCTCCGAGGACTTCGGCGTCACCTGGAGGCGCTCGGGCTCGATCTCCAAGGCGCCAGCCAGCGTCTCGCGCATGTCCGCCAGTAGCGGCCCGAGCCGAGGCTGGTCGCAGACCACAGTCACCGCGAGGTTCTCGACCGCCCAGCCGGCCTCGCTGAGCCGCTTGGCGATCTGGCGGCAGAACTCGAGGCTGGAGACGCCGGCCCAGCGCTCGTCGCTCGGCGGGTAGTGCTGGCCGAGGTCGCCGAGCCCGGCGGCCGACAGCAGAGCCTCGCACGCCGCGTGCGCGACCACGTCCGCGTCGGAGTGCCCGCCGAGCCCCCGGTCGAACGCCACCCGAACGCCCGCGAGCACCAGCGGACGGCCTTCGACCAGCGGGTGGACGTCGAAACCCTGGCCGACCCGCAGCCGCTGAGTCATCTGGCCGCCTGGCCCCGGACGGCCCGCGCCGCCAGCACCTCGGCGACTTCGAGGTCCAGCGCGGTGGCGATGGTCAGGTTCTCCGGCTCTCCCCGGACCACCACGACCGGGAAGCCGGCCCGCTCCAGCAGGACGGCGTCGCTGGTGCCGTCCACGGTCTCCAGGCCGTCCAGCTTCCCAGCGGCCGCGCGCCGGTGCGCCTCCTGAAGGGTGGCGCGCACGAAGACCTGTGGCGTCTGCAGCATCCGCAGCTCCTCGCGGTCGACGATCCCGGCGGATCGGTCCCCGGTGGCCACCCGCCGGACCGTGTCGGTGACGGCCACGCCGGGCGCGACCCCGTGGGCGCGGAGCTTTTGGCCACTCAGCTCGTCGAGCAGCTCGGCGAGCCGGTCGATGGCGCCGGGGCGGAGCAGCGGCCGGCAGGCGTCGTGGACCGCCACGTAGCCGGGCCCCGCCGGGAGGGCTTCCAGCCCCGCGGCGACGCTGGCACGGCGGGTCGGGCCGCCGGCCACCACCGCGCGGACCTTGGCGAAGCCACCGACCGCCACCAGGGACGCGACCTCGTCGACGCTGGCCGCGTGGGCGACCACCACCACGCTGTCGATGCGGTCGTTGGCCTCCACCCCCGCCAGGGCCCAGGAGAGCAACGGGCGGGCGGACAGCTCGACGAGGGCCTTGCACTGGGTGGCACCCAGCCGCCGTCCGTCACCGGCGGCTGGCACGATCACGCCGATCCGCTCAGCTCGAGCCATGGAGCACTCGGCCGGAGATGAATCGATGGAAGATGCCTAGGAGACTTCCAGGGCCTCGTCGAGCATGAGGATCGCCTTGTGCTCATCGCACGTGCAGGCAAGCACCAGCTCCGAGACCAGGATCTGGCGGGAGCGCTGGAGCATCCGCTTCTCACCCGCGGAGAGGCCCTTGTCGCGGTCCCGGACGGTGAGGTCGCGAACGACCTCGGCCACCTGGAAGATATCGCCCGACTGGAGCCGCTCGATGTTGCCCTTGAACCTGCGGCTCCAATTGCCCTGGGTCGAGCATTCACCGGTGCGGAGGATCTCGAGGACACCCTCGACGTCCTCGGAGCTGCAGACCTCACGGATGCCGACTTCCTGGCAGTTGTCCCGGGGCACCATGAGGGTGAGATCGCCGTACGTGAGCTTGAGGACCAGGTACTCCCGGGTCTCGCCACCGGCCTCACGGTCCTGGAGCCCCTCGACGACCGCGGCACCGTGCTGCGGGTAGATGACGCAGTCCCCGACCTTGAACATACGCGAATTCCCCTTCCCTGGTTCGGAACGTTTCCCAGGTTAACATCTGAAGGCCCCTTCGTACAAGGCGAACGCGCTGGTAGACGGGCTAATCAAGCGTGTGGTCAAGCTGAGGGGCAATAATAAGCAATTCTCAGTAAAACTCCTATGCCGACGCCTCGACGAGTCGCCGAAGGCCCTCACGCAGGTTCCGGGCGCGACCGGCGCCGACCCCTTCGACCTCTTCGAGGTCTTCGATCCCGGCGGCGAGAATCACCTTCAGTGAGCCGAAGCGCTCGACCACCCTGGTGATCACCGAGGCGGGCAGCCCCCGCACCCTGGACAGCAGCCGGTAGCCGCGCGGGACGACGCCGACGTCGACTGCGTCGGGGTTGCCGCTGAGGTCCAGGGCCTTGGCCAGCGCGGGCACGTCGAACAGTTCCTCCGGGCTGAGACGGCCAAGCTCCTCGAGCACGTCGGAGACCTCGATGCCGCGGCCGGGGCGCAGGTAGTCGCGGACCGCGAGCCGCTGCTCCTCCTCGACCCCGGCGCTCAGATCCTCGAGTTGCAGGCGCAGCAGGCGTGCGTCCGAGCCCAGCTCGGCCTCGTAGCGCTCGACCTCGACGGCCACGCGCCGCACCATCTCGCAGCGAGAGATCAGGTTGAGCACGGGCCGCAGAGTGGCGTGACCATCCAGCTCGGCCGTATCGAGCGCGGCGCTCGCCTCGTCGCAGCGCGTCCGGTACCGCTGGAGCGTCTGCACCGCCTGGTTGGCGCGCGACAGGACCGCGCCGGCGTCGTCGACCACGTGCCGCCACTCGTCGAGGTACAGGGTGACCGTACGCATCGACTCGGAAACCGCGATCACCGGCACGCCTGACTGCCGGGCGACGCGCTCCGCGGTGCGGTGCCTGGTGCCGGTCTCGTCGGTCGGGACCGCCGGGTCGGGCATCAGGTGGACGTTGGCCCACAGGATCTGGTGGGCGATCTCGTCGAGGACCAGCGCGCCGTCCATCTTGGCCAGCTCCGAGAGCCGCTGCGCCGTGTAGGGGACGTGGATGCGGAAGCCGCCGGTGAACATCGCCTGCACGCCTGTCGGCGCGCCGAGCACGATCAGCGCGCCGGTCTCGGCGCGGAGGATGCGCTCGAGCCCTTGGCGCAGCACCGTGCCGGGAGCGACCAGGCGCAGGACCGAGAGCATGCGGCCGTCCAACCGCTCGCTGGAATCGTCGACGCTGGTCATGTGGCCTTCCCCGCCGCGGTCGCCGGGCCGGTCCCCGTGGCCGCTTCGGCCGCTCTGGCCGCGCGGGCCGCGGTGGCCGCCGGGCGCGGGAGGGCGGCGGCGCCGGCGACGGCGGCCAGGGCCTCGGCGACCGAGCCGACCGGGATGATCGCCAGGCCGCCGGCCTCGGCCGGGTCGGCCGCGGGGACCAGTGCCCGCCGGAAGCCCAACCGGCCCGCCTCGGCCAGGCGGCGGCTCAGCTGTGGCACGGGCCGCACCTCGCCGCCGAGCCCGACCTCGCCGAAGGCCACCAGGTCGGCGGGCACGTGCCAGTCGCGGGCGGCCGACGCCAGCGCAAGGCAGACCGCCAGGTCCGCGGCCGGCTCGGTGAGCCGCACGCCCCCGGCCGTGGCGGCGAACACGTCGTGACCACCGAACGACACGCGGGCCCGCCGCTCCAGCACCGCGATCAGGATCGCCAGGCGGCCCTGGTCGAGGTCCTGCGCCATGCGTCGCGGGATCGCCAGCCCGGTCGGCGAGACCAGTGCCTGGACCTCGGTCACCAGGGGCCTGCGCCCTTCTACGCTCACCGTGCAGGCGACCCCGGGCACGGCGGCGTCGCGGGCGGACAGGAACAGGCGAGAGGGGTCGGCGAGCGGCTCCAGCCCGCCCTCGGTCATCTCGAAGCAGCCGACCTCGAAGGCTGGGCCGAAGCGGTTCTTGGTGCAGCGGACCAGCCGGAGCGCGTGGTGCTGGTCGCCCTCGAAGGACAGCACCACGTCCACCAGGTGCTCCAGCGTCTTGGGCCCGGCCACCACGCCGTCCTTGGTGACCTGGCCGACCAGGAAGGTGGCGATCCCCCGCTCCTTGGCCAGGCGCACGACCTGGGCGGCGACCTCGCGGACCTGGCCCACACCGCCCGGCGCGCCCGCCAGCTCCGGGTCGGCGATCGTCTGCACCGAGTCGACCACCACCACCCGCGCAGCCGTCCGCTCGATCAGCGTCCGTACCGCCCCGAGGTCGGTCTCGGCCGCCAGGTACAGCTCCGGGTGGAGCGCGCCGAGGCGCTCGGCGCGCAGGCGGACCTGCTCCAGCGACTCCTCGGCGCACACGTAGAGCACCCTGGCCTCGGCGGCCAGCCCCGCCAGCACGCCAAGCAGCAGGGTGGACTTCCCGATGCCCGGCTCGCCGGCAAGCAGGACCACCGAGCCGGCCACCAGGCCGCCACCGAGGACCCGGTCCAGCTCGTCCACGCCGGTCGGGCGATGGGCGCCCGCCTGGGCGGTCACCTCGGTGATCGGGATGGCGGGCGTCACCGGGCCGCTGGCCCTTGGCGGTGCGCTGCGCTCGACGACCTCCTCGACGAGGGTGTTCCAGGCGCCGCAGCTCGGGCAGCGGCCGACCCACCGGGGCGTGGAGGATCCGCAATCGGTGCAGGCGTAGGTGGTGCGCACGGTTCTGGCCACTGCACGTCCTGATGATGCAGAAGGAGGCGGGCCAGCCAACGGTAGCATGTTGCCCGGACGACGATCGGCCGTCCGAGGCCATACTGACGGGGAGCCATGGAGTCCGCAGCGTTCACGCCAAGGGAGATCCTCGGGCTGCTGGCCGAGGAGGACCGGCTCAAGGTTGTCTCGGCCCTTGTGCTCGGCGCCGGCACCAGCGCGGAGATCACCGCCACCACCGGGATGACCCCACGCCGGTCCGCGAGGGCGCTGGCCCGGCTGGCGACGGGAGGGCTGGTCGAAGGCGACGCTGGCGGCTACCGCCTGCGGCTGGAGGCGCTGCGTGAGGCCGCCAGGGCGGACACCCCGCCGGACACCGGGGCGGACACCCCGCCGGACACCGGGGCGGACACCCCGCCGGACACCGGGGCGGAGCCGGGGCCACCTGGTCCCGGTGGCGAGAGCGCTCGCCTGCTCAGCCGGTTCGTCCGGGGCAACCGGCTCACCTCTATCCCGGTGGCCCGGGGCAAGCGACTGGTGGTCCTGGACCACCTCGCCGGGCTGTTCGAGCCGGGGCGCCGCTACACCGAGGCCGAGGTCAACCAGACGCTGGGCGCCTGGCACTCCGACTACGCCTCGCTGCGCAGGTACCTGGTCGACGAGGGTTTCCTGCGGCGCGCCGACGAGACCGACCCGTCCACCGGCCGCTCGGTCAAGCGGTACTGGCGCGCCGGCGGATCCTTCGAGGTGGACTGAGCATCCTCTGTGGAGGATGTCAACGGCGGGCCTGAGCCGCGCTCAGACTCGGGGCAGGTGGAGGCGGCCCTCGGGATCTCGGGCGATCAGGCCCTCAGCCTCCAACCTGGACAGCAGCGTCGCGAACCAGCCTGCTGGCCGCTCGGCGGCGGCGGCGTCGACGGCGGCCGCCAGCGCCGGCTCCTCCACACCGCCGGGCTCGGCCGCGAGCACGCGCACGACCGCTCCCCGCCAGCGGCGGTCCGAGGTGGAGAAGGCCGCGACCCGTCTCGGTCTCGGCGCCGGCGCGGCGTCCCCGAGCGCCAGCCAGCGGCAGCGCGCGCCGATCGGACAGCCGTCGCACCGCGGGCGGGGGCGGCAGTGTGCCGCGCCCACGTCCATGAGCGCCGACGACCACTCCCACGCGCGGCCGGTCGGCAGCGCGGCGTCGGCCAGCAGCTGGCGCTCGGCCCGGGTGAGCTGCGAAGGGTCGGCGCCGGCGAGCGAGCGGGCCAGCACGCGGGCGACGTTGGTGTCGACCGGGGCGACGTCCTGCCCCATGGCAAAGCAGGCGACCGCCCTGGCGGTGTAGGGGCCGATGCCTGGCAGGGCGGCCAGCTCCTGGACCGTGGCCGGCCAGCCGCCGCGGTCGACCACGGCCTTGGCGCAGGCGCGAAGCGCCAGCGCGCGGCGGTTGTAGCCGAGCCCCTGCCATTCCCGCAGCACCTCGGCGGGAGTGGCCGACGCCAGTGCGCTCGGGTCCGGGAAGCGCGCCAGGAAGCGTGGGAACGCGTCGGCTGCGCGCTCGGCCTGGGTCTGCTGCGCGAGCACCTCGGCGACCAGCACCCGGTAGGGGTCGCGGGTCCGCCGCCACGGAAGGTCGCGCCCACTACGCGCGAACCACTCCAGCACCCTGGCACGCACCGCCGCCAGCCGCTCCCCGTCCGGCGCCGCCGCCAGCCGCTCCCCGGCGGTCACCGGCCGTGGGCCTCGTCGGGCCTGGGGGCGGGGCGGGGGCGGCTGGCCTCGGGGCTCCGGCCGTTGCGCAGCCGGAGCAGCCCGAACACATAGACGCCCAGGGCCAGCACGCAGGCCGCGCCCACGGCCAGCAGGCCGGGGCCCGCCGGCAGCGGGAAGGCCACGGGGATCACCGCGCCGAGCACCCAGGAGAGCTGGAAGACCGTCTCGGACCTGGTGATGGTGGTGCCGCGGATGCCCAGCGGCACGTCCCGCTGTACCAGGCTCTCGAACCCCAGCCTGGCGGCGGAGGCCGCGGTGCCGATGATCAGGCCGGCCAGCCCGGCGGTGGCCACGCCGACCCTGCCGGCCAGCAGCAGCGACGTGACCGCCGACAGTCCCAGCCCGAACGCCAGCAGCCCCTCCTCGCGCAGCCGGCGGGCGAGCCTAGGCACCAGGAACGCGCCGATCAGCCCGCCGGCGCCGATCCCGGCCACCAGCAGGGCGAGCCCAGCCGTGCTCACGCCCCGTTTGCGCAGGGCGAACGCCAGCAGGAACAGCACGAAGCCGCCGGCTGCCCTGGTCGCGGCGCTGGCGGCCCTGGCCAGGCGGACCCTGGCCACCGGCCAGCGGCGCGAGGTTGCGCGGGCCCGCGCCCCCTCCGACCCCGCCGGCTCCTCCCTCCGGTCACCCGGCCCGGCGCGGTGCCAGGCGTCGTGCAGCGCTGGGCCAGCGGTGGCGAGCGTGGCGCCGACCAGGAAGGCCACCGCGGCCAGGCGCAGCACGCTCCCGCCGCCGAGCAGCTTCTGGACGGCGACGCCGAGCAGGCCGCCGACCGTCCCGCCGATCGCGATCACCCGGGCCATGCGACCGTTGACCGGCACCAGGTCGCGCCCGGAGGCGACCAGCTCGGGCACCAGGGCGCTGCGGCTGATGCCGTGCACCCGCGAGCACACCAGCAGGCCGAAGGCGAGCGGGAACAGCAGCAGCCCGTCAAGCCGCGTGGCCGCCAGCCAGGCGAGCACTGTCCGCAGCACCAGCGCCACGATCATGGCCACGCGGCTGGCCCCGCTGCGCCCGTCGAGCAGGCGGCCGAGCAGTGGCGCGACCACCGCGAACGGAGCCACCGTGATGAGCAGGTACAGCGCGACCCTCGGCCTCGCGGCGGCGACCGGAACCGAGAAGAACAGCGTTCCCGCCAGCGCCACCGCGACCAGCGCGTCCCCGAGGCCGCTGGTGGCGTGGACCCAGGCGAGCCGGTCCAGCGCGCGGCGCTCCGGGTCGGGCTCGGCCAGCCGGTGGCGCAGGCGGTCGATGGCGTCCGCGCCACCACGACGAAGCCCCCGGATGAACCGGGGGCTTCGTCTATCCCTGGGGTGGGACACTCGAATGGCCTACTCCGTGCTGGTCAGCTCCGCTGGAGGGATGTCGATCCCGTCAGCGGCCTGGTCCAGCGACCTGAAGACGATCTCGCCGTTCTCGGCGTCGACCACCACGAGCTGGCTGGCGCCGAATTCCTTCCAGAGCAGCTTCTCCGAGAGCGGGTCCTCGACCAGCCGCTGGATCGTCCGCCGCAGTGGCCGCGCTCCCAGCGCTGGATCATAGCCCTTCTCGGCCAGCAGCTCCCTGGCGGCCTCGGTCAGCTCCATGGCGATGTCCTTGGACTTGAGCTGCTCGACGACGCGCCTGGTCATCAGGTCGACGATGCTCTTGACCTCGTCGCGGCTGAGCTGGTGGAAGACGATCACCTCGTCGATCCGGTTGAGGAACTCAGGCCGGAAGTGGCGCTTCAGCTCGTCCATGACCTTGTCGCGCATGCGCTCGTAATCGACCTTGGCGTCCGCCTTGGCCGTGAAGCCGAGCGTGGTGCCCTTGGCGATGTCGCGCGTGCCCAGGTTCGAGGTCATGATCAGCACGCAGTTCTTGAAGTCCACCGTGCGGCCCTGGGCGTCGGTCAGGCGACCGTCCTCCAGGATCTGCAGGAGCGTGTTGAACACGTCCGGGTGAGCCTTCTCGATCTCGTCGAACAGGACCACGCTGAAAGGCTTGCGCCGCACGGCCTCGGTGAGCTGGCCGCCCTCCTCGTAGCCGATGTAGCCCGGAGGCGAGCCGATCAGCCGCGAGACGGTGTGCTTCTCCATGTACTCGCTCATGTCGAGCGCGATCAGCGCGTCCTCGTCGCCGAAGAGGAACTCGGCGAGCGTGCGCGACAGCTCGGTCTTCCCCACACCCGACGGGCCGAGGAAGATGAACGAGCCGGAGGGGCGCTTGGGGTCCTTCAGGCCGGCCCTGGTGCGCCGGATCGCCTGCGAGACCGCGCGGATGGCCGCCTCCTGGCCGACGACCCGCTTGTGCAGCTCGTCCTCCATCCGCAGCAGCTTGGCCGTCTCCTCCTCGGTGAGCTTGAAGACCGGGATGCCCGTCCAGGAGGCCAGCACCTCGGCGATCTGCTCCTCGTCGACCTCGGCGACCACGTCCATGTCGCCCGTCTTCCACTCGCGCTCGCGGCGTGCCTTGTCGGCCAGGAGCTGCTTCTCGCGGTCGCGGAGCGAGGCCGCCTTCTCGAAGTCCTGGGCGTCGATGGCCGATTCCTTGTCGCGCCGGACCTCGGAGATCCTGCCGTCGAACTCGCGCAGGTCGGGCGGCGCGGTCATGCGCCTGATCCGCATCCGGCTACCGGCCTCGT
>WNGB01009376.1_pt1 | contig 13734 bp, 16 predicted proteins | sample 5400681 | NCBI WGS metagenome assembly WNGB01 (sample SAMN13153367, study PRJNA577476) | soil metagenome | isolation source: 115 cm soil or saprolite under grassland replicate 2 | place: USA:California | collected 2016-06-15 | reverse complement strand
CGAGCGTCCCGCCGCGCCGCCGATCTACCTCGCGGCGTTGTCCAGGAACATGCTCGAGCTGGCCGGCGAGATCGCCGATGGCGCGGTCCTCTGGCTCTGCTCGCCGGGCTACGTACGCGACGTCGCCGTGCCCGCGCTCGAGCGCGGGCGCGCGCGAGCGGGCAAAACACTGGCCGGTTTCGAGATCGTCGCGGCGGTGCCGCTGGCGATCTCGGACGACGCGCCCGGCGCCCTCGTCGCCTTCCGCGCCGAGCTCGCGCGGTACCTCACGCTGCCGTTCTACCGCGCCATGCTCGAGGCAAGCGGCCTCGGGAAAGAGCTGGCCCTGTTCGATCGCAGCGGCGAGGTGGCGGAGGGGCTGACCCGCGCGGTCGGCGCCGTCGGCGCCGCCGAGGCCGGACGATCATTCGTCCGGGCCTACCGCGAGGCCGGCGTGACGTTGCCCGCGATCCGCCCGATCACCTTCCCCGACGCACTGTGGTATCGCCGCACTCTCGAGGAAGCGTCGCACTGGTGACGCGCTTCACGGTGCTCGCCGCACTGCTCGCGACGGCGTGCGCCACCGGTCGTCCGGAGAGTGTTCGGACCCTGCCCGCCGACCGCAGTGCCGCCGTCCTGTACGTGGCCCTCGGCGACAGCACGGTCGAGGGTGTCGGCGCCACGAGCCCCGACCGCAACTACGTGAGCCGGCTGCACGAGCGCCTGCGCACCGTCTATCCGAGCGCGCGCGTCGTCAATCTGGGCGCGGGCGGCGCGACCTCGGCCGACGTGCTGCTGCGCCAGCTCGACCGGGCGATCGGGCTGCGTCCTCACCTGGTCACGCTCTCGATCGGACCGAATGACATCACCACGCGGGTGCCGGTGGCGACGTACGAGAGGAATCTCGAAACGATCCTCGGGCGCCTGCGCTACGAGACAACGGCGGTCGCCGTCGTGAATCTGATTCCCGACCTGGCGGTGACCCCGCGTTTCAGCCGGAGTCGCCTCCGAGAGGCGGTCGGCCGCCAGACTATCGTCTTCAACGAAGCGCTCGAGCGCAAGGGCTGGGCGCACGGGGCCGAGTTGGTGAATCTCTACGCCGCCAGCCAGCGCGAGGTTCCGCTGCAGCCCGAGCTCATCTCGTCGGACGGCTATCACCCGTCCGACACGGGCTATGCGCGCTGGGCGGAGCTGGTCTGGACGGGAGTCGAGGCGCGGATCGTCGATAGGTAAATGACGAGCCTCGGCCCGGCGTCAAAGAGTGTAGAGAGGGATGGACGTGGGTATCGTCGTCGTTCTCCTGCTGACACTGCTGGTCGCCGGCGCTCCGGCCCCGACCGACGCGGCAGGGATCAGGATCACCGTCACGAGCCCGGTCCCCCATCGCCGTCCCAACGACATCCACCACGGCCCGGTGGGCGATCACATCCATCGGCGCCCCGACGTCATCCATCGTCTCCCGGTGGTCGTCGTCCCGCAGCCGGTCTACATCACGGTCCCGCGGCGCTGCCTCGCCCCCGGCTATTGGGCCTACAGCTGGGTTCCCCAGAGCTACGTGTCGAACGTGTGGGTCGCCGGCTCCTACAACTCGGACGCCCTGTGGGTCGAGGGACACTACGAGCCCCGGGCGTATATCTGGGGGTACTACCAGCCATACTGGGTCTCGGAGCGCTGGACGCTTTGCTAGGTCCTCGGCTCGCCTTGTCCAGACTGCGAGACCTCGCGCGGAGCGCCATGATACAAATGTAGGCTCATGCGGGCCTACGTCGTGTCCCGCCTCGCCCAGACCACTCTCGTCGTGTTCCTCTCGCTCACGGCGGTCTTCGCCATGGTCCGCCTCTCCGGCGATCCGGTTCTCCTCTTCATGCCGATGGACATCCAGGCCAAGGACGTGAATGAGTTCCGCCAGCGTCTCGGCTTCAATGATCCGATGCCGGTGCAGTACGCGCGCTTCCTCGCAGGCGCAGTCCGCGGCGATTTCGGCGATTCGCTGCGTTATCGGCAGGGCGCGATGGGCCTCGTGCTCGAGCGGCTTCCCGCCACGCTCCTCCTGGCCGGCACCTCGCTGCTCCTGACGTTCGCGGTCGCGGTCCCGCTCGGCGTCCTCTCGGCGGTGCGCCGCGACGGGCTGCTCGATCACGTCGCGACGATCTCGACGGTGCTGGGTCAGGCCACGCCCGGCTTTTGGCTCGGGCTGATGCTGATCTATTTCTTCTCGGTACAGCTCCGGTGGCTGCCCACGGGCGGGATGGGCGGCGTCGCGAATCTCGTCATGCCGACGATCGTGCTGGCGGCGTTCTACGCCGCCCGCGTCGCGCGCCTCACGCGCTCGGCGGTGCTCGAGGTGCTGGGCGAGGACTACATCCTGACCGCGCGCGCCAAGGGACTCGGTGAGGGGCGCGTGATCGGCAAGCACACGCTCCGCAACTCGGCGATCCCGATCGTGACGCTCGCCGGTCTCGAGGCGGGGCAGGTCCTGGGCGGGGCGGTGATCACCGAAACCATATTCGCCTCGCCGGGCCTCGGGCGGCTCACGGTCCAGGCGCTGCTCAACCGCGATTTTCCTGTTGTCCTTGCCGCGGTTTTCTTCATCTCGCTCATGTACACGGTGATCAACCTGGTGGTCGATCTCGTTTACGGATGGCTCGACCCGCGCGTCCACCTGCGATGAGCGCGAGCGCCGGGATTCCGGCAGTCGTTCGCGCCCGCGTGCGGCGAATGACTGATCCTCGCGCGCGGTTCCGGCAGGGCTCGGGCGTGGCAAAGGGGCGGATCGCGAGGGTCGTGCGGGCTCAGATCGAGCGACTGACTGATCGTCGTGGGAAGTTCCGGCGGGGCACGGGCGTGGCGAAGCCCGGGTGCCCGTGCCCTGTCCAATGAAAAAATGGCTCGGGATCGGCCTGACGCTGACGGCGCTCCTCGCGGCGTTCGCCGCCTCGTGGCTCTCCCCGCACGACCCACTCCGCACCGACTTCCCCCAGAGCCTCAAGCCGCCGGGCGCCGCGGGCCATCTCCTCGGCACCGATCAGCTCGGCCGCGATCTCTTCGCGCGCATTCTGCACGGGGCGCGCCTGGCGCTGTTCATCGGCGGCTGCACGGTCATCCTCACCGCGGTCGTCGGCGGCTCGCTCGGCCTCGTCGCGGGTTTCGTCGAGCGCTGGCCCTCGGCCGTGCTGATGCGCATCGCCGACGTGCAGCTTTCCTTTCCCTTCATCCTGCTGGCAATGACGATCAACGCCATCGTCGGGCTTGGCCTTCGCAACATCATCCTGAGTCTTTCGGCGGCCGGATGGGTCGTGTATGCTCGCGTGGTGCGCGGCGAGGTGCTCTCGGTCAAGCAGCGCGACTACGTCCAAGCGGCGGCGGCGCTCGGCATGAGCCGCACGCGCCTCATGGTCCGCCACGTGCTGCCCAACGTGGCGCCGTCCATCATCGTAGTCGCGAGTCTCCAGTTCTCGTCGTTCATCGTGGCCGAGGCGGCGATCAGCTTTCTCGGGTTCGGCATCCAGCCGCCGACCCCAGCCTGGGGAAGCATGCTGTCCGAGAGCCGCGATTTCGTGTATGTCGCCTGGTGGCTGGCGGCGTTCCCCGGCGCAGCCCTCGCGCTCACGGCGCTCGGCGTCAACCTGCTCGGCGACTGGCTCCGCGACACCATGGACCCGAAGCTCAGGGTCTGAACGGCTCGACGCCGGGGCATGGCCACCAGTCACTTCTTCGCCTATCTGTCGCGGATGAAGTTCATCCGTCGCTGGGGACTGATGCACAGCACGTATCCGGAGAACGTCCAGGAGCACAGCCTGCGCGTGGCGCAGATCGCCCACGCGCTCGCGATGATCCGCAACCGGCTCTTCGGCGGTGATGTGAGCCCCGAACGAACCGCGACGCTGGCGCTCTATCACGACACGAGCGAGGTCCTGACCGGCGATCTCCCCTCGCCCGTGAAGGAGTTCAATCCCGAGATCGAGCGCGCGTATCGCGCGATCGAGGCCGCGTCGAAAGAGAAGCTCTTCGCGCTGATCCCCGACCCGCTGAAGCCGGGCTACGAGGCCTTCTTCAGACCCGAGGCGCGCGACCGCGCACACCGCGAGCTGGTGAAGGCAGCCGACAAGCTCTGCGCCTATCTCAAGTGCCTCGAGGAGACCGGCGCCGGCAACCCCGAGTTCGCCCAGGCCGAGAAGGCCCTGCGCGCGAACGTCGAGGGTCTCGACCTTCCGGAGGTCCGCTACTTCCTGGAGACGTTCGTCCCGAGCTTCCGGCTCACGCTGGACGAGCTGAACTGAGCGGACCGTTGAAGTGAACCGACTGAAGGGAGACCTTATGCGTCGCGTGCATGCGCTGCTCGCCCTCTCACTCGGCCTGTCCCTGCTGTGCGCGGTCGCCGCCGAGGCGCAGGGGCGCGGCAAGGAGATCGTGGTCGGGCTGGGCACCGAGCCGCGCACGCTGCTCGCCGCGACGATTGTGGACTGGACGACCAACAACATGCTCGAGCACATCTACGATCGCTTGCTCGACCGTGATCCCAAGACCTTCAAGCCAAAGCCGATGCTGGCCGAGAGCTGGCGGATCGTCAATGACACGACCTGGGAGTTCAAGCTCCGCAAGGGCGTCAAGTTCCACAACGGCGAGGCCTTTACCGCGCCGTCGGTCAAGGCCACGATCGACTACGCGCTCGATCCGTCCAGCAGGAGCCACTTCGCCGCTGCAGCGTACTGGGGCCTCGTCAGGGAGGTGCAGGTCGTCGACGACCATACGGTGCGATTCCTCACGAAGCAGCCGTGGCCGAACCTCATCGACAGCGCGTCCCTCACGAACTCCCTCATCATGCCGGCCAAGGCGCTCCGGGAGCTGGGGCCCGAGAAGCTCGCGCAGCAGCCCATCGGCACCGGCCCATTCAAGTTCGTCGAGTGGAAGCGCGACGAGCGACTCGTCCTCGAGCGCAACCCCGACTACTGGCAGGGTCCCGCCGACGCGAGCCGGGTGACGTTCCGCTTCATCCCCGAATTCAGCGCGCGGCTGGCCGCCCTGCTCTCGGTCGAGATCGACGTCATGAAGGACGTGCCGCCCCACCTCGTCGAGGCGGTCGAGCGGAGCGGCCGCGCCAAGCTGCGCGCGACGGTGTCCTCACGCATCAATTACCTGGCGCTCGTGAACCTCAAGCCCGGGCCGATGCAGGACGTGCGCGTGCGTCGGGCCATGAACCACGCGGTGGACGTCGATGAGCTGATCAAACAAGTGCTCAGGGGCCGGGCCACCCGCATGTGTGGGCCGCTATCGCCCGCCAACGTCGACTACGCGCCGGTCGAGTGCTACAAGCACGACGTGGCGCGGGCTCAGGCGCTCTTCCGTGAAGCCGGCGTCGACCCCACCAAACTCCAGCTCACGCTCGACACGCCCGCGGGCCGCTACCCGCTCGACAAGGACGTGTCGCTGGCCATCGCGGCACAGCTCCAGCGCCTCGGGATCAAGGCCAACGTGGTCGTCAACGAGTGGGGCACGCATCTCGACAAGATCAAGAACCGGAACACCGGCGAGATGTTCTTCCTGGGCTGGGGCCCCGCGCTCCACGGGCAGGGCACGATGCAGCCGCTCTTCCTCGCGGACCAGACCTACTCGTCCTACGGCCACAACCGGACCATCGACGACAAGATCGCCCGCGCCCAGACCCTCCTCGATCCCAAAGCCCGCGCCGACGCCTACGCGGAGCTGCAACGGCTCGTTCACGACGAAGCCCCCTGGGTCTTCCTCTGGCAGCAGCACGACCTGTACGGCGTGGCGAACCACGTCGACTGGACGCCGCGCGCCGACGAGAAGGTGTGGATGTACGAGGCGAAGGTGACGCCGCGATGAGCCTGACCGTCTTCACCAACGCGGTCCTGATCGACTGCACGGGCGCCGACCCGGTCGAGGGCGCCGCGGTCGTGGTCGAGGACGACCGTATCAGGGACGTCCTCCCCACCGGAAAGGTCGGCCCGCTCGCGGGGCCGCTGACGACGCTCGACTGCAAGGGCGCGACGCTCATGCCCGGGCTCACCGACGCCCACGTGCACATCTGCGCCGTCGAGGGCAACATCACCGACCAGCACCGGGATCTGCCGCCGAGCCTTCTGGCCGCCAAGGCGCTCCGGCGCGCCGAAGAATGTCTCATGCAGGGATTCACGACGGTTCGCGATGCGGGCGGCGCCGATTACGGATTCCGTGAAGCCATCGGCGAGGGGATCTATCCGGGACCGCGGATGCTCGTCTCGGGCCGCTATATCTCCCAGACCGGCGGCCACGGCGACAAGCGGCGGCGCTCCGAGTGGATCGAGCCGATCGACTGCTGCATCGGAATGGTCGGCTCGATCGCCGACGGCGAGGCCGAGGTGCGCAAGGCCGTCCGCGAGCAGCTCCGACGGGACGTCGATCAGATCAAGATCATGGCCTCGGGCGGCGCCATGTCACCTTCCGATGAGCTCGACACCACCCAGTTCACGATCGGGGAGATGCGCGCGGCCGTCGAGGAAGCGCGCGCGGTCGGCAAGTACGTCCTGGCCCACGCCTACTCGGACTCGGCGGTCCGCAACGCCATCGAGGCGGGCGTGCGCTCGATCGAGCACGGCAACCTGATCCGCGAGGCCGCCGCCCAGGCGATCAAGGACGCCGGCGCGTTCCTGGTGCCTACGATGATCACCTACGAGATGATCTACCGGGAAGGCAAGCGCTACGGCATCGGCGACCATCAGATCCAGAAGATCAATCAGGCCCGCGAGCAGTCCGTGCAGGGCCTGACATACGCCTACCGGGCCGGCTGCCAGATCGGCTCCGGCTCCGATCTCCTGGGCGACATGATGGTGCAGCGCGCGGTCGAGTTCGAGCTGAAGGCCCAGGTGATGAAGCCGATGGAGGTGTTGCTCTCGGCGACCCGGGTGAACGCCGCGCTCTTCCGGATGTCGGACCGGATCGGCACCGTCGAGGGGGGGAAATATGCGGATCTGATCGTCGTCGCCGGTAACCCGCTCAGGAACCTGCGCGTGTTCCAGGCCCAGGACAACCTGAAGGTCATCATGAAGGGCGGCCGGCTCGTGAAGCACACCCTGTGACGCGCCCGGCGCCGCTGCGACGGCCGCGCGCGGACGAGGCGAGCGAATGACCACGCACAAGGACTCGATTCTGGATCAGTTCACACGCCAGGCCGTGCCCTTCACCACGGCGCCGTCCATCAAGGACGAAGCGGCGTTACGGCTCATCGTGGAGTTCAGCGGGGCCGGCCCCGACGACACCGTCCTCGACGTCGCCTGCGGCGGCGGCCTCGTCGTCTGTGCCTTCGCCCGCACGGTGCGCCACGCCACCGGCATCGACCTGACCCCGGCGATGCTGGAGCAGGCCCGGAAAAACCAGGCCGCGCAGGGGCTGACCAACGTCACCTGGAAGCACGGCGACGTGCTGCCGCTGCCGTTTCCGGACGCGTCGTTCACGATCGTCACCTCCCGCTTCGCCTTCCACCACTTCCTCGACCCGCTGGCGGTGCTGCGGGAGATGAAGCGCGTGGCCGCGCCCGGCGGCAGGGTCATGGTCGCCGACAGCGCGCCGGCGCCAGACCGCGCCGACGCCTTCAACCGGATGGAGAGGCTCCGCGATCCCTCGCACGCGCGCGCCATGCCGGTCGACGAGCACAAGACCCTCTACGCCAAGGCTGGCCTGTCCGAGCCACGCGTGACGTGGTATCGGCTGGAAGGCGAGCTGGAAGCCCTGATCGCGCGGTCGTTCCCGAACCCCGGCGACGACGACAAGATTCGCGCCCTCTTCCGGGCCTCGCTCGCCGACGACGCCCTCGGCATCCAGACGCGGCTCGAGAACGGACAGATCCGCTACGGGTTCCCCGTCGCCGTGCTCGTCGCCGACCGGTGACGGCGATGCGGATCGTCGATCTGAGCTTTTCCATCCGGCCGCACTTCCGCTGGAAGGTCGCGTCGCAGCTCGTGGCCGCTCACGTCTCGGGGCATCCCCTGCAGAGCACCGTGCTCACGATCGGCTGTCACGCCTACACTCATGTCGACGCGCCGCTCCACTACCTGATCGACGGGCGCGACATGGCCGCGATGCCCGTCGACCAGTGGGTGGGCGAGGCGGCCGTGGTCGATCTCACCCATCTCGGCGCCAACGCCGAGGTGACCGCCGAGGACCTCAAGCGCCGCGCCGAGCACGTGCGCGCCGGCGACATCGTGCTACTGCGGACGGACTGGCCGAAGCGGGTGAGCGTCGAGACCCAGCCGTTCTGGAAACAGGGGCCGTGGACGGGGCCGAGCGCCTGCGAGTGGCTCGTCGCCCGGCAGGCCAGGGCCGTCGGCTACGACTATCCGCCGGACCATTGCATCCGCGACACCATCGCCGAGCCGCGCCGGCGCCCGGCCCGGGAGGAGTACACCACGCACGCGATCTTCTTCCCCGCCGGCATCACGGTGATCGAGTACCTGACCAACCTCGACCAGATCGGTGCTCCGCGCTGCCGGTTCGTCGCCCTGCCGCTCAAGCTCGAAGGCGCGGACGGCTGTCCGGTCCGCGCCATCGCGATGGTGGAGTGACCACCCTGCACCCCGCGGCCGGATCTGAGATGCTGGACCCCGTGATCGATCTCCGCCTGGCGCCGATGGCAGCCGTGACCAATGCGCCGTTCAGGCTCGTCGCCCGGGCGTGTGGCGCCGGGCGGCTCACGAGCGAGGAGATCGACGCCCGCGCGCTCGTGGTGGGCAACGTTCGCTCGTCAGAGCTCGCCCGGTTCCTGCCCGAGGAGCACCCGATCGCGATGCAACTCCTGGGTGCCGATCCGGACGTCCTCGCCGAGGCCGCGCGGCACCTCGAGGCGGCGGGGGCGGACGCGATCGACCTCAACATGGGTTGCCCGGTGGCGAAGATCGTCGCCAAGGGCCAGGGAGCCGCGCTGATGCGGGATCCGCTCGGCGCCGCCGTCGTCTTCCGCACCCTGCGAAAGGCGATCGGCGTGGACCTCACGATCAAGATTCGCGGCGGCTGGGACGATCGGACGGTGAACGCGGTCGAGATCGCCCGGATCGCCGAGGGCGAGGGGGTCGACGCGATCACGGTTCATCCACGGACCCGTTCGCAGCAGTTCAGCGGTGTGGCGCCCTGGGAGATCATCGCGCGCGTCGTCGACGCCGTCGCGATCCCGGTGGTCGGCAACGGCGACGTGCGGACCGCCGAGGATGCATGGGCCATGACGAGGGCCACGGGCTGCGCCGCCGTCATGATCGGCCGCGGCGCGCTCGGCGCCCCGTGGGTCTTCCAGGCCGCCGAGGTGTCGCGCCACGAGCGGGCGCGGATCATCCGGCGTCACTGCCACCTGATCGAGGCGCACCTGCAGGGGCTGACCGCGCTCCTCCAGCTCAAGAAGCACCTTGCCTGGTACGCCCGCGGGTTCTCCGGCGCGGCGAAGCTGCGAGAGGCGCTCTTCGCCCTGGAAACGCCCGCGGCGGTTCAAGACGCGTTCTGGAACGCCTGGTGACCCAGCGCTATTTCGAGGACTTCAAGGTCGGTGACCGGTTCAAGAGCCCGTCGCGGACCCTGACCGACGCCCACTTCCTGTTCTTCGCGGGCATGACCGGCGACAACCATCCGATCCACTACGACGACGAGTACGGGAAGAAGACGCGCTACGGCAAGCGTCCCGCGCACGGCCTCCTGCTCGCGTCCCTCACCGCCGTCGGCGCATCCACGCTCGCCCCGCTCGTCGAAGAGTCGATCGTCGCGTTCGTCGAGCAGGCCGCGCGCTTCCGCGCACCCGTGTTCATCGGCGACACGATCTATCCCGAGCACGAGGTCGTCAGCCTGGAGCGCAAGCGGTCGGCGGGCCTGCTCGTCCTCAGGGTGGCGCTCCGAAACCAGCGGGGCGAGGTCGTGCTCGAGGGAGAGCACCGCTACCTGATCGCCTATCGCCCGGCGACCTGAGCCGGACAGCGGCGCTCTGTCCGAATCGCGTTGTCGAGGGGCGCCACGGCTACGCCGGGGCGCCCGGGGGGCTTGGGGGGCGCCCGGAGCCCCCCATGTTCTCAATCGGATCGGCCGCGCGCGGCGATCTCCCACACGGCCTCGACCTTGTCCGCGCGCATCGCGTAGATCCGGTCGTAGAGGTTGATCGTCGGGTCGCAGTGCGGCGGGAAGAACTCGATGCGCTCGCCGAGCCGCGGCGCGCGCGAGTGATCGGTGATCGTCAGTCGCCCGTGCTCGTCACCCGCGAAGCCGTACTCGACGCCGGGGCGCTCCACCGACTCGGGGGGAAACGGCTTGTCGGTCGAGAACGCCTTGAGCCCGCCGTCGACCATCGCCCGCTCGGACGTCGGCACGCTGACGACCGTGGTGATTACCGTGAGCGCCATCTCGAAGTCGGTGAGCGTTTCGCCCGAGCGTCCACCGATGCGCCGGTAGTCGAGGTCCATCACGCAATAGGAGCCCGCCTGCAGCTCCGTGAGTCCCGGCAGCTCGATGTCGATGTCCCAGGTGCCGGTCGAGCCGCCCGCGACGATCTCGACCGGCAGTCCGGCGCGCTCGATCATCGTGCGAGTTTCCATGAGGGGTGCCAGGGCCGCGCGCGACGCCGCGTGCCGCGCGCTCCAGCCGATGACGTGCGCGCAGTGGCCTGCATAGCCCTGGAGCCCGCGGAAGCGGAGCGCCGGCTGCGCGGCCACGGCGCGCGCGAGCGCCAGCGCGGGTTCTCCGGGGGCGATCCCGGTGCGCCGGTTGCCCACGTCGACATCCACCAGGAGGTTGAGTGCCACGCCGTCGGCGGCGGCCTCGCGCCCGAGGTCCGCGACGTTCGCGGCGTTGTCGACCACGAGGAGCGTGTCGGGAGCCGCCGAGACGAGCCGCATGAGCCGCCGGATCGCCGCGGGCGCGACAACTTCGGTCGTGATCAGGAGGCCGCGGACTCCGGCGCGCGCCATCACCTCCGCCTCACCGAGCTTCGCGCACGCGACGCCGAGCGCCCCGGCGGTCACCTGTCGCTGGGCGATCTCGGGACAGCGGTGCGTCTTCGCGTGCGGTCGCAGGTGCTTACCGGCCGCGCGCGCGTGCGCGGCCATGCGGCGGAGATTCCGCTCGAAGCGGTCGAGGTCGAGGAGCAGCGCCGGCGTCGGAATGTCGTCGCGCGTCATCGTCGCTGAATGTTGCGCTGCTGGACGCCGCTGTAGACGTCGTACCCCAGATCCGGACGCCGCGCTGCGGGCCGTGATGGCTCGCGCATCAGCGCCTCTCCGCGCTGCGTCCGCTCGTACTCGGCCGCCGCGCGCTCGGCCTCGCCCACGGCCTCATCGCGTTGCGGCGCGGGATGCACGATGGGACGCCGAATCGTCGTCTCGCCGCGTCTGAGCTCCAGGGGCAGCGCGTCCCGGCCGGGGGACGTCTCCTGCGCGCCGGTGGTCAGCGGGAACGCCAGAATCGCAACGAGGACGCCCGCGACCACGCGTGAAATCATGCGCGTACAGTACACCCTCGCCTCACGACACGCTCACCTCATCGCTCAGCTCGTTGCGGTCGTCGGGCCGGCGCGGGTAATGCTCGGCGAGCGCCTGGCCGAGCTCCCCGATCGCCCGCTCGAGCGCCTGGCGCGGGGCGTTCTCCCGGAGCTTCTCGACCATCAGATCGCGCACGCGGTTCCAGTGACGATCGCCGACGCGGCCGTGGATGCCCTCGTCGCCGACGACCGCCAGGCGCCGCTCCTCGACGGCGAGGTAGACCAGCACCCCGTGTCGCTCGGCCGTCTTGTGCATGCCGAGCCGCCTGAACACGTGCTGAGCTCGTGACAGGACGTCGGGGGGCCTCCGGAAAAGCCGCCGCGGCACGCGGCGCTCCAGATGCACTCGGATCTCCGCCGACGTGCGCGCCTCGGCGGTCTTGATCGCCCGGGTGATCGCGTCGAAATCCGCGTCGCTCAGGAACCGCCGGGCCCACTTCGGATGCCGGGGCATCACCAACTCCCACTCGCGCCGCCGCCGCCCGAGCTGCCACCGCCGCCCGAGAAGCCGCCGTCAGAAGACCCGCCGCCGCCACCACCGCCCCAGCCCCCGCCGTACCAGCCGCCCGGGCCCGACGATCCCCAGCCGCGCCGGCCGGCGGTGTAGCCACGCTGGTGCGAGGCTTCCCACGCGAGGCCGCCGATGGTCAGCGCCGCGAACGCCAGAAAGAGCAGCAGGTAGAGACGCGCCGTGCCCTCGCTCTCCGATTGCCGCCGTCGCCAGGACTCGGCCTCGCGCTGCATCTGCTCGGGCGATCTCGGGCTCGACGGCGCGATCCGAGCATACACGGCGCCGACGGCGGCCTCGAGCCCCGCCGCGTAGCGCTGCTCGCGGAATCGCGGCGAGATCGCCTCGCGGATGATCCGCCCCGCTTCGGCGTCCGGCAGCGCGGCCTCGAGCCCGTAACCGACCTCGAGTTTCAGCTTTCGGTCCTGGACGAACACGACGAGGAGGACGCCGTTGTCGAGGCCTTTCTGGCCGAGGCGCCACTTCTGGAAAAGCGCGTTCGCGACGTCTTCCAGGCTCTCGCCCTCGAGCGATCGGAACACCGCGATCGCCATCTGCGTCCCCGAAGCTCGCTCGCGCTCGGCCAGGAGCGCTTCGAGCCGCTCGCGCTCGGCCGGTGCCAGGAGCCCGGCGTAGTCGTTCACGCGGCCGGTCGGTACCTGCGGCAGAACGAGGGCGACGGCGAGGACAGCCGCGAGGAGCAGGCTAGAACTTGACCTTGGGGACGGTGGCCGCGTCGGGCGCCGCTTCGAAGAACGCCTTGGGCTGGAAGCCCGAGAGGCCGGCGATGAGCGAGCCCGGGAAGAGACGCAGGCGGGTGTTGTAGTCGCGAACGGCTTCATTGAAGCGTCGCCGCTCGACGGTGATGCGGTTCTCGGTCCCCTCGAGCTGGCTCTGCAGGGCCAGGAAGTTCTGGTTCGATTTGAGGTCGGGGTAGCGCTCGACGGTGACCAGAAGCCGGGAGAGCGCCCCAGAGAGCTGGTTCTGCGCGGCCTGGAACCGCTCGAGCGCTTTCGGGTCGTTGAGCGCCTGGGGCGTGAGCTGGATCGAGGAGGCGCTCGCCCGCGCGCGCGTGACCTCCTCCAGCACCGTACGCTCCTGCGCCGCGAAGCCCTTCACGGTCTCGACGAGGTTCGGAATGAGGTCGGCGCGCCGCTGATAGACGTTCTGCACCTGGGCCCACTTCTCGTTGACGCCCTGATCGAGGACGACGAGTTGGTTGTTCACCGAGATCGCCCACGCAGCGATACCGCCGACGAGGACGACGATCACGACCAGGGCGATCAGGAGTCCACGTGACATGACCGGGATGATTATATACTTGCCGGCACCGGACGGCGGTCAAGGAGGCGGATACGGACAACGAGGAGCGACTGCCCGAGTATCACGTCAAGGCTCGGAACACGTCAGCGAGCTCCGAGAACAAGATCCACGACGATCAGATCGCGCGTCAGTACGGGTTCCGGGGCGCGCTCGTACCCGGCGTGACCGTCTACGCGTACCTCACGCATCCCCTCGTGGAGGCATTCGGTGCGGCCTGGCTCGAGCGCGGGACGGCGAGCGTGCGCTTCGTGAAGCCTGTCCACGACGGCGAGGAGGTCCTCGTCTCCGGCGCGGTGACGGCGCACGACGCCAGGAGCCTCACCGCGACCGTCTCGGCCTCCACCGTGTCCGGCGGTGAGTGCGCGACCCTGACGGCGACGCTCCCGGCCGGCTCTCCGGTGCCGCTGAACCTCGCCCGCTA
>WNGB01009375.1_pt1 | contig 13736 bp, 13 predicted proteins | sample 5400681 | NCBI WGS metagenome assembly WNGB01 (sample SAMN13153367, study PRJNA577476) | soil metagenome | isolation source: 115 cm soil or saprolite under grassland replicate 2 | place: USA:California | collected 2016-06-15 | reverse complement strand
CAATTGGAAAAGATGGGCATCGAGCGGTTGCATGCCCGCACGAACGCAGGGTTCGACTTGAAAGTGCATGCCTCGTTGATCGCTCTGACTTGTACGAACATCGACTAGCAATCAAGGTATCTTTATACAATCCTAATGTCTGCCGTCCATGCCCGAATACATTCCAAACGCGCCGCGTGCTATAGTCTCTGAGATGTACATTGAAGTGAGTGGGGTATGGGGCGGGCCGCGAGCCCTTCTGATGCCCCGCTCCTTTTGGCAGGCTTGTGTGGAGTGGGGGGCGGGGGCGGGGCGCCCAGAGGGTACCCGGCCCCGCACCCACACCCCCACTCCTACAAGGAGCTATCTTGATGTTACCGAATATCGGAGAAGAGGGGCGGCGCGGCAACCTCGATCGCAGGCGTGCCCGGGTGCGGAACCGCGGTCTCAAGCTGACGCTCTGGGCCATCTGGACACTGGTCGTGGCCGCGACGGCGTATCGCAGCTATCACGCCGACGTGCTGGCCCAGCGGCCGGTCGATCTGATCGGGATGGTGGTTCACTGCGTCGTCGTCGGGCTGATCGGGCTGATCGTGCTGACGGTGATCGAGCAGCGGCTCGAGCCCTGGCGCTTCCTCGACTAGACTGAACAGTGCCGCGCCTTTGGGCTCGTTAAAAAACAACTTCCCGTTTTTCTGAACCGCCACGTCGCCAAGAGCGCCAAGGCGGCGAAATGTATCAGAATCTTGGCGTCCTTCGTGTCTTGGCGGTTGGAAATTATTCTTTGACAGGCGCTTTGGACTCGGGCAAGCCGTGCTGCCGCCCATGCATGGCGGCGCTGTGCCGCACCCGATGCTGCCGGCGCCGCACGCTCCGTGCCTCAGTAGTGCGCACTTTTCCCAGGAATGGCATTCGCCCGCGTGCAGGCGGCGTAGAGCGCGGCGGACGGCCGCATGCTCCGTGCGCCGGTGCGCTCGTCGAACGCGTAGAGCCCGAAGCGCAGCCCCCACCCGTGCGCCCACTCGAAGTTGTCCAGCAGCGACCAGTGAAAGAATCCGCGCACGTCCACGCCATGCTCGATCGCGTGGTGGACCTCGGCCAGGTGGTTGAGCAGGTAGCGCGGGCGCTGGTCATCGTCGTGGTCGGGCAGGCCCGTCTCGGTGACATAGATCGGCAGGCTGAGCCGGCGGTGAACCCGCCGCAGCGCCCGGTAGATGCCGTGCGGGTAGATCTCGCCGTAGGTCTTGTCGTCGGCGCCGCTGTCGCTCTGCTCGACGTCGTGTGGGGTGAAGGCGTGGCCGAACACCCAGGCCGGCGCGCCCGAGAAGAAGCGCACCCGCGAGCGCGAGTAGTAGTTCAGCCCGAAGAAGTCGGACGACTCGCGCAGGTGTGGCACCTCGCGCCGGCCCGTGCCGAACGGCGGCGGGATGCGGCCGGTGCGCAGAGCCATCAGCATGGCCTGGTTGTTCATGTAGTCGAACAGCGCGGCGGTCGCCAGGTTCTGCGGCGCGGCGGTGGCCGGGTCGAAGATGTGGAAGTTGTGCACGATGCCAACCTGGTGGACCGATCCGAGCCGGTGGATCGCGGCGGCGGCGGCCGCGTGGCCGCGCAGCAGGTTGGCGAAGACCGCCCGCGCGCTGAACGGGTTGGCACGCCCCGGCGGCCAGCGCCGCGAGCCGAAGCTCAGCCCGGCGTAGATGCCCGGCTCGTTGATCGTACACCACAGGCTGCACAGGTCGCCAAGCGCGCGGACGACCCACTCGGCGAAGCGGGCGAAGCGTGCGATAGTGCGCGGGTTGAGCCAGCCGCCCTGCTGCTCCAGCCAGCGCGGGTTGGTGAAGTGGTGCAGCGTGATCATCGGCGCCAGCCCTCGCCGCCGCATCGCCTCGACGATCTCTCGGTAGCGCCCGAGCGCGGCGTCGTCGAACTGCCCCTCACGCGGCTCGATCCGGCTCCACTCGATCGACATGCGATGGGCGTTCTGTCCAAGCGCGGCGGCGCGATCTAGATCGCTCTCGGCGTCGTGCCACCAGCCGCAGGCATCGCCGCTCTTGTCGTCGTGCCAGATCCGGCCCGGCTGCTGCTCCCAGTCCCACCACTGGTTGTTGCTGTTCTGTCCCTCGACCTGGTGAGCGGAGGTCGCCGTGCCCCAGAGAAAGCCGTGTGGAAATGTTCGTGGTGTCATAATCGGCATGTAGGCGGGCTGCCGCCCGCCTCCTGTCCCGCGCAAATTGTGACAGGACGTATGCGGTGGCGTCCAACGTCGCACGGAACGGATTGTCATGCTCCTATCGGGGGATTTTTCGGCCGCAGGCCGAAAAATCCCCCGATAGGAACAAATCCGTGCTCTGTCTGTGACCGTGTAAGTCCTGTTGTTAGAGGGATGATCCCTATATTCCTACCTCGAGAACTGCTGTACGAAGAGTGTACCAGATTCCGAAGACTTCGTTGCAGAGCGCGAAGAGACGCCCAGGATCGAAGATCCTGGGCGTCTCTTCGCGGCTTGGGAGGAAGCCGGCGAATGGATGCCGCCGGCGATCAGCCGATTGCCAGAGGCTCAGACACCGGGGCGTGCGCCAGGATATAGTCGTAGGCGCTCAGCGCCGCGCGCGCGCCCTCGCCGATCGCGATCATAATCTGCTCGCCGAACGACGTCGTCACGTCGCCGGCCGCGAACAGCCCCGGCACGCTGGTCGCATTGCAATCGTCCACCCAGATGAAGCCGTCCGAGTCGGTCTGCACGAGCTCCCGGACGATTTCGCTGTTTGGCGACAGCCCGACGTCGATGAAGGCTGCGTCGACGTGCAGCCGCACGGTCTGGCCTGCGCGCTCGATCACCAGCTCCTCGACGCTGATCTCGCCGACGATCTCACGCACCGTGTAGCCCTCCAGCATCTCGACGTTGGATCGCTCGCGGAGTCGTGCCGCCAATGGCGTCGCCAGATTGTCGTCGTCGGGCGCGATCAGGTAGACCTTGGCGGCCATCCGCGCAAGCTCGACCGCGCCGCGCAGCGCCCGCACGGTGGTGCCGATCACCGCGGCGGTCTTGCCGGCCAGCAGGTGCGCGTGGGTCGTCGCCGAGTAGCCCAGGCCCTGCCCGAGCAGCTCGCGCGCACCCGGCACGTCCAGCGTGAGCGGCGTCGCGCCGGTGGCCACGATCACCGCCAGGCTCTCGTAGATGCCATGATGAGCTGTCATCACTTGGAAAGCGCCGTCGGTCTTGGATACTTCGACGACCCGGTCGCGCAAGGTGTGGCCGGCCTGTATTCTGACATAGCGCTCGAATGAACGAATGGCCTCGACGCCGGCCAGAAACTCCTCGACAACCTGGCCGCTGATGTGCTGGCGCGTGCCGGCCTTGCCGTCGAGGTCCTCGTAGATCACGAGCATATCGAGTCGTTTACCGAGCGCGTACACCGCGGACGAGAGTGCCGCCGCGCCGCCGCCGATAATGATAAGATCATGCATACATCTATCTCCTCGTCAGGCCATTCGTCATACTTCGGCTGCATGTCGCACCCGTGATGCCGGCAACCGTGAATGGTCATTATATGCTACATACTGCGAGTTACAAGTCAGGCATGTTTCAATGGCTGTTAGCCGCTCTGGGCCGTGCTAATCGAGCGGTGCGCCGCGGCCTCACAGACTCATACCCAGCGCATGTTCAGGTTCTGAAATGCCGGGTGCTGCTTGCGTACGCGTTCGATCAGCGCCTCGACATCGGGCTCGTCCGTGCCCGCCGGGCCAAGCGAGTCGGCCTGCGCATCGTGGCCCATCATGACACGCAGCGAGGCCAGCACGCACGCGGCCAGCGCGGTGGGATCGTATCCGCCCTCGAGCAGCAGGACGATCCGGCCGCCGCAGATGTCTTGCGCCAGGTCGAAGAGCCGCTGCGTCAGCGCGGTATACCCGGTTGTCGAGAGCGTCAGCGGTCCGAGCGGGTCGGCCCAGTGTCCGTCGTAGCCGGCCGAGACCAGGATGAGCTGCGGCTCGAAATCGCGCAGCGCAGGAAGAATGATCTGATCGAAGGTCTGGCCGAGCGCGATATCGCCGGCGCCGTGCGGCAGCGGCACGTTCAATGTCGACCCATAGCCGGCCTCGACGCCAACCTCGTAGATCTCACCGCTGTCGGGGTAGAGCGGCGACGCGTGGGTCGAGCAGAACAGCACCTGCCCGTCGTCGTAGAAGCAGTCCTGCGTGCCATTGCCGTGGTGCACGTCGTAATCCACGATCGCGACGCGGTGCAGGCCCAGCGCGGTCATGGCATGGCGCGCGGCGATCGCGATGTTGTTGAACAGGCAAAACCCCATCGACTGATCCTGGGTTGCGTGGTGGCCGGGCGGCCGGATCAGCGCAAACGCGTTGTCGGCCTGGCCGGTCAGCACGGCCTCGACCGCGCGCACCGCCGCTCCGGCGGCCAGCAGCGCCGCGTCGAGCGAGCCGGCGGTCGTATAGGTATCCTGGTCGAGCCAGCGCCCGCCGCGCGCCGCCGCCGCGCGCACGATCTCGATCACGCGCGGGTAGTGGACGGCGAGAATCTGCGCCGCGCTGGCAGGCACAGCCGCGATCTCCAGCAGCTCTGATTGCAGTCCGCTGGCGATGAGGGCGTGCTCGATGACGCTCACGCGCACCGCCTGCTCGACATGGTCATGATCATCGTGTGCGGTGTGCCGCGGATTGGTGAGGATCGCTGTTGCCATATGCACCTCGTTGTCAAGGCCAGCGCTGGCCGATCGTGCCGAGCCGGCGCAACCAACGCAACGCTCCGTCCGTCGTGCCTCAGATTCGTCCCTTCAGACGCCGCGCACCCATACTGGCGCCTGGTAAAGAGGCGCCCCAGATCCGGCGAGGCAGCTGGACCTGGGGCCAGAGGTAAAAGGGGTAGGCCGCCCTAGCCGCAGGTGGGGAAATCGCTTACCGGTGGCCAGAGTGGCGTGGTCGCGGGGCCAGCGCCGGCAAGGATCCTGGTAGCCCAGGGCTTGACCGGTTGGTCGCGTTCGCGGAGCACAAAGTACCGGATGATCCACACAGATAACCGGGCCATCAGCACAAGCATGGCGGCCTTGGCGCCGACTGGTTGTGTCGCCGGCACAGCGTCGCTGCGTAGCAGGATGCTGAGTCTGTGCATTGCGATCCTCCTCGACATTGTGTGCGGGCGCGTCGCCGCGGCGCGCTCCAGCTGTCCGGCAGCTGGTCGCGATGAGCGCCACGGCTGATTGTAGTCTAGCCGATCGGCGCGGCGCTTGTGAATAAGGAATGACCACGGCCCGTTACTATCCCGCAACTTCACGCGCCGAGCGCGTGGTCGAGCTGCTGCACCAGCGCCTCGAACAGATCGCTCTCGGTAATGATCCCGACGATCATAAAGTTCTCGTCCACCACCGGCAGGCGCCTGATGTCTTGCTCGCGCATCAGCGCCAGCGCATCGCTGAGCGGCGCCGCCAGGTTGATGGTGATCGCCGGCGCGCGCATCCAGAAGCGGATCTCTTGCTCGGCCGGGACGATCGGGCGCATGTCGTGCTTGGCTGTAACGCTCGCCATAACACACCTCCCTGTGTGACCACGCCGGCACGGCAATTGCGCCTCGTCGCCGCGTTCTGCGTGCCTGCGTGGTGAGCTCCTCCCGACAGTGGCGTCGAAACGCTAGAACGCCGGTAGAGAATTCACGAAGGCACACGAAGGAACCTGCTCTTTCGTGCCTCTTCGTGGATCAGACGCGATTACTCTGCCAACGCGCTAGTGGCTTGCGGAAGTTCCTATCGGGTTCGGGCCGCCACCGCTGGTTCCGCGGTGCTGCGGTTCTATGGCCGCGGAACCGCAGCACCGCGGAACCAGCCGATGACAACCGGAAACGCTTTTCTAGAAACCTGTACTAGTTGCAGAAACATTGTCTTACACTCAGCATACCAGCAATTCCGGACCGTGGGGGTTGAGATTACTTCACAGATTGTTAGTGTCTGAAAACCGCGGTTACGATATGATTCCAATTGGTCAAGATTTCTTTTCACTTACAGGGACGCGAAGATGCTACACTCCTATTGATACAGGAATTACGCGGTTACCCAATGGCCGCGCTTGCGGCCTACGGAAGCCAGGCGTTTCCTCATGTGCTGTTGCTGGGTTGTGCCTGCCCTCTGCATACCCAGCGGCAAACCGCACGCCAGCGCCGCTCTGACGTCGTACCCATCGTCCGCCGCGTAAATGCTGTCACAAGGAGGTCCGTCATGCGGAAAGATCGAGTTGCGGAATGGATGAGCACACCGCCGATCGTGATCGCGCCCACGCTCTCCCTGGCGGCGGCTCAGCGGCTGATGGAGCAGCGCCACGTACGTCGCCTGCCGGTGGTCGAGGATGGCCAGCTGATCGGCATCGTGACGTGGGGCGACCTGCGGGCCGCGCAGCCCTCCGCCGCCACAACGCTCAGCGTCTACGAGTGGCGTGCACTGCTGGATCAGGTGACGGTCGCAGCGTGCATGTCGTCCCATCCCTTGACGATTGCCTCTGATGCGCTGGTGCTGGAGGCCGCCCAGCAGATGCTGGAACACCGTATCAGCGGGCTCCCGGTGGTGGACGACGGGCGGGTCGTCGGCATGATTACCGAGAGCGATCTGTTTCGGGTGCTGATCGCCGAATCGGGCGATCAGCAGCGCCCCGACCCAGAGCGAGCGTCGTTTACCTGCCAGCACTGTGGCACTGTGCTGCGCCGGCGATTATTTGCCACAATCGGCCCCGACGACGAGTGCTGGCACTGCCACTATCACCTGCATCGCTGTGGGAACTGCCGGTACTTCGACGGCATCACGTGTATGATCGAACGCACCGAGCGGCACGCCCCCGTGCCCGGGCGCCATTGACCATCCTTTGCCCCCTGGCACCATCGTGAGAGCAGCATTGCTCCCACGATGGAGGAGGTATAGCCGTCGAGGTTCTTGATGTGGACTCAGCTGCCATCAACCGGCCGGCGCCGCCGGTCGACGTTCCCCGACGACGACGGGTATAACGATCGCTACGCCGACCGTGTGGCGGCCGGGCGCCTGCTCGCCGAAAGACTCCAGGTCTACCGTGGCGGCCGGGCGCTGGTGCTGGCGCTGCCGCCGGGCGGGGTGATCGTCGCCGGCGAGCTGGCCCGCGCTCTGCGGCTCCCGCTCGACGTGCTCGTCGCGCGGTCGTTCAATGCCCCGCTCTACCCGGCCGTCGTCGCCGGGGCGATCAGCGAGGGCGGCGGGCTGTGCTTCAATCGCACGGCCCTGCGCCTGCCGGGCGTGACACCGCAGGCGATCTGGCGCGAGGCGTGCCGTGCCCGGCGCGATCTGATCACGCTCGTGGCGAGCTATCGCCACGGCCGCGCGCTGCCGTCGCTCAGCCGCCGGCCGATCATCCTGGTGGACGACGGGCTGTGCGACGGGCTCGGCCAGCTCGCCGCGATCGAGTCGATCCGGCACGCGCACGTCCACCGCTGCGTCGTCGCCAGCCCCGGCGGCGCGCCCGACGCGCTGGATCGCGTCGCTCGCCGCGCCGATGAGCTGGTTACGCTCGACTGCATGGACGAGGAGCGCGGCGACGCGCCTTTCCACTGGCGCCAGGCGATGGGCGACGACGAGACCCCGGCGCTGCTCGATCAGTGCCGGCTGCGCGCCATCGCCCGCTGATCGCGCTGCTTCGTGCGGCGCAAGTCACCACCCCGATACGTATGTGCGCGGCGATGTACTATAAGCGGGGAGGGGCTTGGGGAGCGCCTACGGCGCTCCCCAAGCCCCTCCCCGCTTAGATTCTTTTTCTGAAAGACCTACTCCTCTGAAGCGGTACTTTATCTCTATTCTGTTGCTGGCTTATCCACTATCCTTGCAGTTTTTGCATTTGGGGGTGGTGGGGGTTCGGGAGGGGCCGCCGGCCCCTCCCGAACCCTACCCGACCGGGCCATAGGTTAAAAGTGCAAACATCGTCGAGTACCTCACGGTTCGCTTGAATCTGGACAAGGTTCGTAGATTCAGGTACGCTCGCGACATGACCGAGATGCTGACGGTGACAACTGAGCGCGTGGACGACATCCCGCTCTTGCTCGCCCATATGCGACGGATGAACCTGCCCATGCTGCTGGAGAGCTATTTTCCGGTGCATGGCCATCGTGCGGGACTGGATTTCGGCTGGACCGCCACGATCTGGCTGGCCCACATTTTGGCGCAGGCCGACCATCGCATGAACCAGGTGCAACCCTGGGTCGAACGCCAGTTGGACACGCTGCGCATCAGCACGGGCCAGCCTGTCGAGGTGCTGGATGTGACCGATGACCGCCTGGCGGACGTGCTGCGCATGCTGAGCGACGATACATGCTGGATCAACTTTGAGCGTCGCCTGACCGGCACGCTGCTGCGCGTCTATGATCTGCGCCCCACACGTGTGCGACTGGATAGCACGACCGCCAGCGGCTACTGGGAGGTCACGGCGGATGGGCTGTTCCAGTTCGGGCACAGTAAAGATCATCGGCCCGATCTGCCGCAGGTGAAGGTGATGCTTGCCACCCTCGACCCGCTGGGGTTGCCAATTGCGACCGATGTGTTGTCGGGGGAACGGGCCGATGATCCGCTGTACCTGCCCGCGATTGCCCGCGTCCGTGCCAGCCTCCAGCAGCGCGGGTTGCTCTACGTTGGCGATTGCAAGATGGGCGCGCTGGAAACGCGGGCCGGCATCCAGGCGGGCGGTGATTTTTACGTGTGCCCGCTCTCGGCGGTGCAGGTACCACCCGCCCTGCTGGAGCAGTACTTGGCGGAAGCACGGGCGAGTGGGGCGCCGGTCCGGGGGGAGCGCCCCCAAGCCGATGGCAGCGTGAAGCCGATTGCTGACGGTTATGAGCGAACCGAAACCCTGACGGCGGTCGTGCAGACGTGGCCGCAGAGGTGGGGCGAACGGCGGGTGTTGGTGCGGTCGCACGCGCAGGCCCGAACAGCCGAAACGGCCCTGCGCACCCGCTTGGCGCAGGCCCAGGCGGCGTTGGAGCAGGTGCTGGTGCGGCGGCGGGGCAAACCGCGCGTCGCCGACCTGGCCACCGCGCAGCAGGTGGTGGCGACGATCCTGGCCCGCTTTCCGGTGGCTGAACTGCTGCATGTGCGCGTGACCGAACAGATCACCCAGCAGCGCGTGCGTGCGTACCGCGAGCGCCCCGCGGGCGGGCGGGAACGGCGCACCCTCACGATTACGCACGCCGTCAACGCTGGGGCGCTGGACGCGGCGATTGCGCGCCTGGGCTGGCGGGTGTACGCCACCAATCAGCCGGTGGAACAGCTGCCGTTGGCGCAGGTGGTGCTGGCCTATCGCGAGGAATATCTGGTGGAACGGAGCCTGGGACGGTTGAAAGGGCGACCGCTGTCGCTGACACCGCTGTATGTGAACCGCGATGATCATGCGACCGGGCTGATCCGGCTGTTGGCGATTGCGTTGCGGGTGCTGACGTTGGTGGAGTTTGTGGTGCGGCGACGACTGATGCAGGATGGCGCGGTGCTGACGGGCCTGTACGCGGGCAATCCCAAACGCGCTACCGCACGCCCAACCACGGAACGGTTGCTGGACGCTTTTCGGGGTATCACGCTCACCATCATTGTCGAACCACACCAGACGCGACGCCATCTGACACCCCTTTCGCCGCTCCAGCAGCGGATTTTGGCCTTGCTGGAGTTCACGCCAACCATCTACACGAAACTCTGCGGTGATTCAGCACAACCACCGTAGAAATAAGCGAACCGTGAGGAGTACCTTGCGGTTGGACAGTTGCGAACCCTTCCCGTAGAACAGCGGTTTCTTTCCCGCCGATCCGACGCGCTCGTGCTATGCTCGAAAGTGGCGCAGACGGCCGATCGGTGGTCGCAATGGCGCGACGCAACCGCCGGCTGCGCTGGCTACCTGGAAGGAGGCGCAGATGTATCGCTCAATCCTTGTCCCGCTCGACGGGTCGACCTTTGGCGAGCATGCGCTGCCGCTCGCGCTGACGATCGCGCGACGCTCCGGCGCGACCGTGCAGCTAGCACACGTCCACGTTCCGTCCGAGCTGATGTACGCCATTGGTGGTATCCCGATCGTCGACGATACGCTCGATGCTCCAAGCCGTGAAAGCGAGCGAGCGTATCTCGAAGGGTTGACTCAGCGCCTGGCGAGCGCCTGGGATCTGTCGATCACCAGCGCGGTGCTCGACGGACCGGCTGCCGCCGCGCTAAACGAGCACGCGGTGCAGCACGGCGTCGGCCTGGTGGTGATGAGCACGCACGGCCGCGGGCCGGTCTCGCGCTTCTGGCTGGGCAGCGTCGCCGATACACTGGTCCGTCAGGCGCCAATGCCGGTGCTGCTGGCCCGGCCGCAGCAGGATTCGAAGGAGCTTCTGGATCTGACCCACGAGCGCGCTTTCAAGCACATGCTCATCCCGCTGGACGGCTCGCGGCTGGCGGAGGATGCGCTGCAGCACGCCATGGCGCTGGGCACGCTCGTGCAGGCCGAATACACGCTACTCCAGGCGATCGACCCGATTATCATGGACTACGCGCCGGTGGCGCGCTCGGCTGGGCTGGACGAGGACCTGATCGAGCAGTGGCGCGTGGAGGCCGAGGCCTACCTCGACCAGATCGCCGGGCGGCTGCGCGCGCAGTCGCTGACGGTCCACACGGCGGTCGTCCTTGCGCCGCCGGCCGTCGCCATCCTGGAGCACGCTCGCCAGCACGCGGTCGACCTGATCGCAATGGCGACGCACGGGCGCACCGGGGTGTCGCGCATGCTGCTGGGCAGTGTGGCCGATAAAGTTGTCCGTGGCGCGACGGCCCCAGTGCTCCTGCATCGACCGGCGCTCTACAGCGGTGGTCAGAAAGATTGAACCCATCGAAACCGCGCCACGGAGGGCGATTCACGCGCAATGCCGGCTCAACTTTTCTGCCCCTTGCAATAACGCGTTTGCGGATTGCGATCGATCCGTGGGGGCGGTTGTGGGGGCGTGGGCGCGCCCTCACCCCAGACCCTACGGAACACCAAGCAGGGCGCGCTGGCGGTCACGAAAGCGCAACCTGGGGTAGTGAAACCTTTCCCTCTGGCCGGCGCCGGTTTGCTACGATGGGGTTCAGTTGGTGCGGCGGGTGGCCGCCGATTGAGGTGTTGTTGGTCGGCGCGTACAGGAGGATGCCGCGGTGGCAAGCGAACTATCAGCCCAGGTCAGGCTCGATCACGATCTGCACTTTGTCGGCAGCGCCGCGGCGGGTCACCAGGTGCATATGGACTCACCGGCAACACCGGGCAGCAGCGCCGGGCCGACGCCGATGGAGCTGGTGCTGATGAGCCTGGCCGGCTGCAGCGCGATGGACGTGATCTCCATCCTGCGCAAGAAGCGGCAGCCCGTCGCCGGCCTGGAGGTCGGCGTGCGCGGCCAGCGCAGCGATGAGTATCCGACCGTCTACACGGCGATCCAGCTCGAATACGTCGTGCGCGGCGCGGGCGTCGATCCGGCGGCGGTGGTGCGGGCGATCGAGCTGTCGCGCGATCACTACTGCCCGGTGTGGGCGATGCTTGGGCAAAGCGCCGTGATCACCTGGTCGTACCGATTGACGGGCGACGAGCCGGCAGCGTAAAAAAGGGAGAGCTGGAAGGGCAGCCCCTTGAAACCTCCCCGACCATATTGTAAAGTGGAACGGGTTGTTATTGAATCATTCCGAACGGAGAGATGCTATGCATGATGTGATTGTGATCGGCGCCGGCCCGGCGGGTCTGGCAGCCGCAGCTTACACCCTCCACCATCATCTGAAGACCATGGTGATTGCGCCCGATCTGGCCGGCAAGGCGGCCTACCGTCTGCGGCTGCCCTGGCTCAAGGAGCGCGAGGTGATCACCGGCGAGGATACCGTCGAGCAGCTGCGGCATCAGATCATCTCGGCGCCGGAGCCGGCCCGCTACCTCGACACCGTTCAGGAGGTGTTCTTGCACGGCGAGGTCTTCCAGGTGCTCACCAGCGAGGGCGGGGCCTTCCCGACCCGCGCGCTGATTGTGGCCACCGGCGTCCAGCCGATCGAGCTGGGCGCGCCGGGCGAGCGGCGGCTGATGGGCTACGGCGTCAGCTATTCGGCGACGAGCCATGCTCCGCTGTTCGTCGGCCGGCGTGTGGTGGTGGTGGGCAGCAATCTGCGGGCGCTGCGCGCGGCGGCCGAGCTGCGGCTGATCGCCGAGCATGTCACGCTGGTCGCGCCCGGCCAGACCGACCTGGCCGGGTTCGCGCTCGGCCGGCAGCTGCTGCACGACGAGCGCGTGACGGTCTGCGGCGACTGCACAGTCCAGGAGATCGCCGGCGACGAGTACGTGAGCGGCGTGGTCGTCGCGATGCCCGACGGCACAGCCCAGCCGATACCCGCCGACGGCGTGTTCATCGAGCTGGGGCTGGCGGCGAATACGACGTTCCTGGGGCCGCTGGTCGAGCGAACCTCGAGCGGGCAGATCGTCGTGAACGACCAGTGCGCCACGCGCTGCCCGGGTCTCTTCGCGGCCGGCGATATCAGCAGCACGGCCTACGCCGAACAGATTTTGATCGCGCTTGGCGAAGGTGCCAAGGCGGGGATCAGCGCCAGCGCTTACTTGCACGAAGGCGTGCAAAGTCACCAGGGAGGGTGATGTATGAGCACGATTCTAGTTCCGTTAGACGGCTCGGCGCTGGCCGAGCAGATATTACCCTATGCGCGGGCGCTGGCGCCGCTGTTCAGCGCCCGCATTCACCTGCTCCAGGTCATTACGGAGCCGGAGCGCGACAGCATGCTGGCCGACAGCATCACCGGGCTATATGGCATGGGCGAGCCGCCGGCGCGCCACCGCGCGCGCACGCAGATCGCTCTGGAGGAGGCGCGCGCGCACGCCGAGGGCTACCTGGCGGCACACGCCAGCCAGCTGCAGGAAGAAGGGCTGGACGTCGATGTCGAGGTTCGGATCGGGCCGCCGGCCGACATCATCCTCGAAGTCGCGAAGCACGAGCAGATCACGCTGATCGCGATGGCCACGCACGGCTACAGCGGGCTGCGCCGCTGGGCGCTCGGCAGTGTCGCCGATCGCGTCGTACAGGCCGCGCCCGCGCCGGTGTTCTTGATCCGCGACGCCGAGCAGGCGCCCACGAGCGATTACGTCGTCCGGCGCATCCTGGTTCCGCTGGACGGATCGGATCTTTCGCGCCAGGCGCTGCCCTTCGCGGCCGAGCTGGCCACCTGCGCGCACGCCGATCTGACCCTGCTCCAGGCGGCCTCGCTGGAGGCCGAGGGGTATCTCGGGATGCTCGGCCAGTCCAAGACGCTCAATGGCGCGGTGCTGACGGCGCTGCACCAGCAGGCGCAGCACGAGCTGGCCGCACTGGTGGGCGAGCTGCGCCAGCAGGATATCTCTGCCGCGGCGGTCGTGCTGAATGGCTCACCGGCCGAGGTGATCGTCGACGAGGCGGCCCGCCGCGCGGCCAGCGCGATCGTGATGGCGACCCACGGCCGGGGCGGGCTGCGCCGCTGGGCGCTCGGCAGTGTGGCCGACAAGGTGCTCCACGCCGCCCATACGCCGCTGGTGCTGGTGCGCGCGCGCTGACGACAATTGAGGCGAGAGGCGAGAGGCGAGAGGCGAGAGGCGACGGGAGGGTATCCCGCGCCTCTCGCGCTTGCGTCGAGCGCCTGAACGACGGGCGCGGCCGCCTCGGATCACCGTCGTTCGTCGGTCAGCTGCCGCAGCAGCGCCACGGCGTGTTCGAGATCGCGGCCGACGTGCAGCCGGTA
>WNGB01020487.1_pt1 | contig 13738 bp, 5 predicted proteins | sample 5400681 | NCBI WGS metagenome assembly WNGB01 (sample SAMN13153367, study PRJNA577476) | soil metagenome | isolation source: 115 cm soil or saprolite under grassland replicate 2 | place: USA:California | collected 2016-06-15 | reverse complement strand
CCCCGACCCCGAAGCCCCCCTCCTCCGCGTCCACGGTTTTGCGGTGATGGGCGGCGTCGACGTCCAGATGCGGCTCCCCGGCGAAACCGAACGCGACGCCCACCGCCGCACCCGCAAAGAACTGCAGGGCGAGCGCCGCGCGCAACGCCTGCTCGACCGTCAGCGCTGATCGCGCGCACTGCGCGTGGGCGCTCACTGCGCTCACTGCGCTCACTGCGCGGGGGCGGGGCGCCGCATCCCTTCGTCCGACGAGCGCCAAGCAAGCGGACGGGCGCCGTGGTTCGAGCCGTGGCTTCCGCGCCGCGCGCTCAGCCTAACTCGCCTGCGCCCAACGGTTCTTACGGAGCTGGCCCCTGTTTCGTGCGGGCTCGAACGCCAGCGCTCGAGCCATCGCCAACGCCCGCACGATGGCGCTCGTCGGACGAAGGGATGCGGCGCCCCGCCCACGCGTGGTTGGCCAAGGACCAACGATGCGCCGCCCCGCCCACGCGTGGTTGGCCAAGGACCAACGATGCGGCGCCCCGCCCACGCGTGGTTGGCCAAGGACGAACGATGCGGCGCCCCGCCGACGCGTGGGTGGCCAAGGACGAACGATGCGGCGCCCCGCCGAGCGCAGTTGGCCAAGGACCAACGGATGCGGCGCCCCGCCGATGGGTGAGAGACCCCGCCCTAGCCGTCGAGAAACCGGAGCGCGTTGCCGCCCAGCAGCTTGTCGAGGCGGGGCGAGCGCCAGCCCCGGCGCCAGAGCAGCTCGGTGAGGCGCGGCAGATCCGCCGCGTCGCGCAGTCCGCGCGGCAGAACCATGAAGCCGTCGAAGTCGGAGCCCAGCGCGACGCAGTCGTCGCCGCCGACGCGCGCCACGTGCTCGATGTGGTCGACGACGCGCTCGAGCGAGCAGAACAACCCACCGAGGTACGGCGACACGAAGATGACGCCGACGATGCCGCCCTTGTCGGCGAGCGCGCGGATCTGATCGTCGTCGAGGTTGCGCGCGTGCGGGTAGACGCCCGATGCGCCCGAGTGCGAAGAAAACGGCGGCGTGCGCGACGTCGCGACGATGTCCCAAAACGTCTTTCGGCTCGCGTGCGCGACGTCGAGCCGGATGCCGGCGTCGTTGCAGGCCGCCACCAGCGCGCGGCCGTGGTCGGTGAGGCCGGTGTCGCGCGCCGGTTGTGTGCGGCACGAGGTCCCGGCGCGGCTGTCACGCTCCCAAAGCGGCCCCAGGAACCGAACCCCCGCTGCCGCCAGCCGCGCCACGCCCGCCGGCATATCGTCGTCGATCGCGTAGCTGCCCTCGACGCCGAGGAACAGCGCCAGCTTGCCCGCCGCGCGTGCGGCGCGAATGTCGCCCGCGCGGCGCGCGAGCACCAGCCGATCCGCGTGACGTTCAGCAAGCGCCCGCGCCTTGTCGAGCTGGCGCCAGAACCGCCGTTGGCGGGCGAAATGAAACCCGCCGAACATCAGGCATCCGAGCGCGTGGATGCCGCCGCGCTGGATCCGCGGCAGATCCAGGTCGAGCCGGCCCGGGTTGTAGAAGGTCGCCGGCGGATGCGCGCGCCCGATGTCGTACGGCAGGTGGGTGAGCTTGGTTAAGAGGTCGTTGTGGAGATCGACCACCGTTGCCCGTGCGTGCGCGGCGGCCGCTTCGGCGCTTACCTCGATCGGGAAGCCACGCACCGAGGTCTCGCGCCCGCTAGGGGCTGTGGAACGGGTTCTTGAGCTCGGCCGGCGTCGTGTCCTTGTCCTCGGTCGGAACTGGGATCACCCGATGCGCCGGATCCGGTTTCGAAGCGCTCGGCTCTGGTTCGCCGCGCTTGTGGTGCGACCGGCCGGGCTTCGCGCTCGCATCCGATGTTGTCCCCCCGGCGGGAGTCGCAGGCTTCGCCGCCGGGATCGGCACCGCGGCCGCGGGCGCGGCGGGCGCCGGCGCACTCTTCGGGGGGGCGGCCACCCTTGGGGCGACCGCCGCCGGGGCTACCGCAGGCGCCACCACGCTGGCGGGTGTGGGCGATGCGGCCGCCGTGCTCGCCGGCTTCGGTGGCGCGCGTAACGCCAGCACTGCGACCACCGTCGCCGCGGCGACACCGGCCACGATTGCGCCAACCTTGATTCCGAGCCCGAGTCCCGGATGCGCGACACGTGTCGGCCGCTCATCCTCGAACGTTCCGCGCGACACCGTCGACGCGATCGCGGTCCTCGAATTCCGCACCGTCGGGTTGGGCTCGGCGAGCGTCGGATAGCGTAGGCTGGCCTTGGGCGGCCCAAACACCGACGACGGCTCGAACGGCTGCCCGCCCGCGCCACCGAGCGCGCGATAGAACGCGTCCATGTCGGCCCAGCGCTTTTCGCGATCCTTCTCCAGCGCGCGCATGCAAACCGCCTCGACGTCGGCGGAGATGTTCAGATCCGGCCGCCGCTGGCGCAGGGGCACCGGCGGCTCGAGAAGATGCTTGGTCAGGATGCCCATGAAGCTGTCGGCCATGAAGGGCACGCTGCCCGTGAGCATGTGGTACATGATGCAGCCCACCGCGTAGACGTCGACGCGGTGGTCCGGGGGATGGCCCTGCGCCTGCTCGGGCGACATGTACTCGGGCGTGCCGAAGATCATCCCCGTCTGCGTCAGCCGGGGCGCGTCGGCGTCGTCGGAGGTGACGACCTTGGCGATTCCGAAGTCGAGCACCTTGACGAAGTCCGGCCGACCCTCGCGCTGCACGAGGTAGACGTTCTCGGGCTTCATGTCACGGTGGATGATCCCGTGCTCGTGGGCCGCCCGCAGCGCCTTCGTGATTTGCATCAGGATCGGGCGAGCACGGGCCCACTCCATCGTCCGTTCGCTCCTGAGCGTCTTGCCGAGGTCCTGGCCGTCGAGGTACTCCATCGCGATGTAGACCAGGCCCTCGGGCGACTGGCCGAAGTCGGAAATGTCGATCACGTTCTCGTGGCCGATGCGCGACGCGCTCTTCGCCTCCTGCAGGAAGCGCGCGACGATGTCCGCGCGCCGGGTGAGGTCCATGAACAACACCTTGAGCGCGATCTTCTTTTCGATGAGAGCGTGCTGAGCCTGGTAGACGCAGCCCATGCCGCCTTCGCCGATCTTGCGCACGATGCGGTAGCGTTCCGAGAGCACCCGACCGATGAGCGGGTCGTCGTCGGCGGGGGGGCTCGCGTTTCCGACGGGCATCTCGCTCAGGAATTTATCATGCCCCGCGCTTACGCGGCCTCCATCCTCGCGATGAGATCGTCGTAGGCGTCCGAGACCGCGAAACGAAGCAGAGCGAGCGCTTCCGGGTTGGCGACGATGGCGGGCAATGTGAGCGCACCGTCCACCGGCAGACGGCCGGCGCTCGCGAGCACGACGGTGAGCGCGGCCGGGAGCTCGCCCGCCGCGAGCAGCCCCGCCGCGTTCGCACCGTCACGCACCGCGGCGTGCAGGGCGGCGGCGTCGAACGGCCCCGCGCTCTCGACCGCGAACGGCATCACCTGCGGGCGCAGCTTGCGGGGCAACACGCGCGCGGCGCGCGCCGCTTCCGCATCGACGAGCGTGTCGCGAATCCCAGCCTGCCGGTACTCCGGCACGAACTGGCGGACGATGCCGACCAGCATCGCCGCCGCCTCCTCAGCCGACGCCGCGAGCAGGACGTCGAGGCCGCTCGCGACCAGACGTAGGCAGCGCGCCGCGGCGAACCGCTGCGCCGCCGGGCCGAGCGCGGCGATGCGTTTGCCGACGAATATCGTCGGCGGCGTGCCCGGCTCCACGCGCAAGACGCCGGTCTGATCGGATTCGGTCAGGACGTAGAGGTCGAAGTCACCGCTGCGCAGCTCGGCGGCGACCGCCTCGAACGCGGGCCGAGGCGGCTCACCGCGCCCCACCCGCTCCGACCGGCTGACACCGAACCCAGCCAGGGCGGCAGCGAGCTCGACCCCCGACGGCCGCAACAGCGGGCCGACCAGGCGGAACAGCTGACGGACGCCGTGAGGCAGCGCCGGCGGATACGAGCGTTCGTCGGCCTCCGGCTTCCGCAGACCCTCGATGCTGCGCGCCCGGACGCCCGCCGGGGCGGCAGCCGCGCTGCCCGGCCCGGACGCCAACCGAGCCGCGAGGTGGGTCGCCGCCGCCGCCGCGTGCGGGCGCTCGCGCAGCGTGAGCACTCCCGCGAGCGCGTGTAGCGTCTCCGGCTCCAGCCCACCGCGATCGACGTCGTGGCGTAGTAATCCCGCGGTGTGATCGAGCAGCGCGCGCCGCCCCGACACGTCGCGGGTTCGCTCGAGCAGCTGTGCGAGCGCCGACACCGCCGCGATGTCGCGCGGTAACGCGTCGACCGCGCCGCGGAGCTCGGTGGTCGCGCGCGGAAGATCGCCGGCGCGCATGTGAAGCTCGCCGAGCCGGACGCGGAACGCGGCCCGCCGTTTGGTGTTGGGCTCGATCGTCACCAGGCGGTCGGTGATCGGCAGCGCCGATCTGGTGTCGCCCTCGGCGACGTAGAGATCGGACAGCGCCCGCAACGCGTCCCGGTTATCGGGCTCGAGCGTGCGCACGCGCTCGAACGCGACGATCGCGCGCTTGGCGTCGGGGACGCGCTCGCCGTAGATATGACCGAGGCGCAGGAAGATCTCGCGCAGCGTGCGAGGCTCGCGCTCCACCACCGCGCGCCGCAGATAGACCTCGCCCGCCTGACTCCACTCGCCACCGTCCCAGTGCAGCTCGGACAGCCGCGCCAGCGCGCGCGGATGCTCGGGCTGCTTCTGAAGGATCGCTTGCAGCTCCTGCTCCGCGCCGGGCCGATCGTTCAGCTTCCCGGCTAGGACCTCGGCGCGCGCCAGCCGGAGCGCGGTCACCTCGAACGGGTTGTGGGCGACGTCCACGCGCGCCGCAAGCGCCGCCGCGAGCGCCGTCGCATCGCCCTCTTCCTCCAGCAACGCGCGCAGCTGCTCGAACGCCGCGTCGTGCGCGGGCTCCACCTCCAGCGCCGCGCGCAGGAGGCGGAGCGCGCGCCCGCGGCCCGCCGCCGCGTCCGCGCCGCGGGAAGCTTCTTCGGCCAGCGCCGCCGCCAACAGCAGCGCCCGCACCCGATGTTGAGGCACCTCGAGGCACCTCGACTCCACCTCGGCCGCGTCGATCGCCGCGCGCAGGTCGCCGCCGCGGGCCACCTCACGCCGCAACGCGAGCGCGGCGACCAGACACGCCGGGTCGGCGGCCAGCGCGAGCTGCCAAGCCTCGGCGGCAAGCGAGCTGGCCCTCCCTCCACCCGCCTCCTCCCCGGCGTCGGTCCAAAGCCGCGCCGTCCAAGTCTCGGCGGTCGCGACCGAGTGCGCGTCCCCGCGCTCGCCAAACCGCCGAACGCCGAGGCCGAGCGCGTGTGCGCGCTCGGCAGGCCGCGGGTCGCCGTCCCAGATTCGGGCCAGCGCGCCGAGCGGAATCGAGGATACGTCGTCGCCTGCCGCGGCCATCGCCGCGTGCTCGAGCGTCAGCGCGCGGCCAGCGTCGGCGCGCGCCTCAACCAGCGTCGCGGCCGCGTGCAGCGCGGCCGGCCCCGCGATGTCCTGATGGGGCGGCCCGCTCTCCATCGCCGCCGCCACCGCCGGCCAGTCCTGCGCATGTGCCGCCTCGATCAGCTCGACGAGCTCGGCGCGAACGACGGCCGCGGTCTCGTCAGCGGCGCCGTACAACAGCCGGGGCGGCATGCTGCGCCCGCCGTCGATCCCGCCCCGCGCGAGCGCGCGACGCGCCTCGGATGCGAAGCGTCCACTGGCGAGCTCGCGGAAGATCACCGCCGCGCGCGCCCGATCGCCGGAGTCCACCAGCGATTCCGCCACCACCATCGACAGCGTCTCGTCGGCGTGCGGGTTGGCGGGCAACTCGCCAATCACGCGCGCACGCCGATCGGCGCCGAGCCGGCTCGCGGCCCGGACCAGCGCCAGATGCGCCTGCCGATCGCCGGCCACCGAATCCACGAGATCGGAGGCCCGGTGCAGCGCCTCGTCCGCGTCGTCCGCCAGCTCGGCGGCGGAGCTCGCGGTCAACCGGTAGACGTGGGAAAGCGCCGACCCCTCGGGCCCGGCGTTGGCCGCGCGCCCGAGCAGAGTCGCGCCGGCGGCGAGCGACGTCTCGTCGCCGCCCAGCCGCAGCGCCAGCGCCAACGGCCCGTCCGGCGCCGCAGCCAGCGCCTCGCCGAGCGCCTGCGCGCGTGCCGCTGGATCGTCGGTCAGCGCGGCGCGCTCGGCGATGAGCGCGGCCTTGCGCCCAGCTTCCGCGGCGCCGGCGGCGGCGTCGGCCAACGCCGCGATGGTCGCGTAACGATCCCCGACGCGCGCGGCGAGCCGCGCGCGGGCGTCCGCACCGAAGGCGCGCGCGACCTCTGGGTGGACCAACGCCGCCATCGCTGCGGCGGGATCCTCCGCCGAGATCGCCGCGGCCGCGCACGCGCGCAACCCGGGTGCGAGCGCGCTCGACGCCCAGCTCTCCGCGCCCTGCACCAGCGTCGCGGCCGCGTCGGCCCGCCGACCGGCTCGCGCGTCGGACACCGCCACGCGCCAGAACAGCGCCGAGCCCCGCGCAGCATCCATCGCCGCCTGCAGCACGGGCCGGACCGCGTTCGCGTCGCCCTCGCCCGCGATCACCTGGCGCGCCGCCGCCAGCGCGAGCGCGGCCTCGGCCCGCCGCGCGGGATCGACGCGCAGCCACAGCTCGAGTGCGGCCGCGCGGGTTTCGGGATCCGCGCTGGCGTCCGCGATGTCCTCGGCAAGCAACCCGAGCATCACCGCGTCCGGCGCCTGCTCGAGCCCTTGCCGCAAGATCCCCAGGGCCGCACCCGGATCCCCGCCCGACGCCAAGCTGCGCGCCTCGCCCCACGCCAGCGTCGCCGCGCCCGCCGCGCCCGGCAGGTCCAGGCGCAATCGCTCCACGCTGCCGGCGTCGAGGCCGAGACCGTGCCGCACCTCGAAGTCGATCCGATCGCGGGCCGCAGCGACCGTCGACGGCGCGAGCGTCTCGTAGAGCGACGTCGCGAGCTTGACGTCCCCTTGCCGGCTCGCCATCCCCGCGGCCGTCCGGTGGGCGGCCCCCGCGAGCCGCGACTCGGGCGCGAGCGCCGCCGCGACCGCGGCGAACGCCCGCGGCGCGCTGCGCTCGTCGCTGCGCACGGCGTCGACCAGCAACCCGAAGCCGGTGCGGGCGGTGTCTGCCTCCAGCACGCGAGCCCGATCGCGCGCGGCGCGCGCGGCCGCGCGATCGCCGTTGAGCTCGCCGAGCCGCGCCGCCTGCTCGCACATCACGGCACCGAGCGAGCCGCCCACCTGCTCGGCCGCCTCCAACATCGCCGCCGCGGCATCCGCGGAACGGCCGGCGAGCAGGTCCTGCTCGACGATCGCGAGCGAGCGCGCGAGCCCCGGCGCCATCGCCGTGCGCGCGGCCGCGGTCAACGCCCCGATGCGCGCGAGCGTCCACTCCGTGACCAGCGCCCGATAGAGCTCGCTCTCACCCGGGTTCTCCGCGACCTCCGCCAGCCGTCCCCAGCACTCCTGCGCGCCATCGAAGTCTCCCGCGCTCTCCGCCAGCTGCGCGCGCGCCCGCAGCAGCTCGGGCGCCCCCGGCGCCAGGCCGAGGGCCTGATCGTAATAGGCGATCGCGCCCTCGAGATCGCCGGCCGCGCCGGCGGCGCGCCCGGCCGCGCCCAGCAACGAGGCCGCCTTGGCCTCACTCTCGCAGAGCGCGCTCTCGGACGCCAACAGCGCTGACTCTCCCGCCCACTCGGCGACGTCGAACGGCGCCGCCGGCGCATCGTCGGTGACCGTGACCAGCGCCTGAATTCCCGCCTGCCAAATCTCCGGGAACATCTCCGGCAGCGGCTCGGCGATCATCGGGATCTCGCCGTCCGCCAGCCCCGCCGGCGCCGGCGCGGAGGGCGCGGTGGGCGATTCGAAGAAGATCTCCGCGTCGCCGAACAGCGCGTCGTCGTCGCTCCCGAACGGCTTGTTGGGACCGGCCGCCATCAGGAACCCCCGTTCGCCGCGCGGCGCAGCAGCGGGTAGCGGTCGCCGAGGGCGAAGCGAATGAGGTCGAGCGCACCCTGATGGCCGGCCACCGCGGCGCCGCCGCCCGCGAGCGCGGTCGCGGCCAGTGCGACGTCGCCCGCGAACATCAGCCCGAGACGATCGGCGCTCGCCAGCACCGCCCGCCGCCAGGTCACGAGATCGAAGGGCTCGAACGCGAACCGCGACGACTGCAACGCGAGCGCCTTGCGGTGCTTTCGCCCGAGCGCCCGGGTCACGGTGCGCACCCGATCGATCGCCCGACGTGAAACCGGAACGCGGGCGCGCGCTCGGCGCCGGGAGCGATGATCAGCGCCGGCCCGACTTCCTCGGCGACCGCGACCAGAGTCGCGCCGCCTTCGCGGCCGGCGAAGATCTCGAGCCCCTCGACGCCGAAGCCGGCGGCGGTGTTGACGATCCACCGGAACGACTCCGCGGCCGAGGCCGCCCGCCGTTCGCGCGCCGCCGCCGGGTAGATCGCCGCCGCCGCCTCGGCCAGGTTCGGCCACACCTCCGCGACGAACCCGCCCGCGGCGGGATCGACCAGGTCGCCCCAGAACGCCGGCGCGGACCTGGGCGCGAACCGGGGCGCGGCGACCGCCGGCGGTTTGCCTGCCGCGAGTCCGATCACGCTCGCCACCGCCGCCTCGGCCTCCGCGACCGCCGACGCCGCGGCGTGCGCGTGCGCCTCGTGGGTATGCGCCTCGTGCGTGTGGACGATCGCGAGGAACTCGCGCAGCCGCTCGAGAAGCGGCACCGCTAGCGGGTTGACCGCCAACGCGCCGCGAACCCGCGCCACCTCGTGCCGGGCGATCTCGAGGGCGCCCGCGGGGTCCTGGAAGGAGTCATGAAGGCCGACCAGCGTTCCGATGCCATCACCGCCGGGGTCGAGCTCGGCGGCGCGGCGGAACGACGCGGCCGCACCCTCCGGATCGCGGCCGAGGTCGCGCAACACCACGCCGATTCGGAGATGGACCTCCGCCTTGCCGCGAGGGTCGCCGACCCTCGGTTCACTCGCGCGCAACGCTTCGATCGCGCTCCGCCAATCGCCGGCGCGCAGCTGGAGATCCGCCAGTCGCTCGAGCGGCAGCGGATCGCCGGGGCGGATGGCCGCGGCGCGCCGGAGCGTGTCCACCGCCCGCGCCCGCTCGCGGCCGAGCTCGTACGCGGTCGCGAGGTCGAGCCGGGCCTCGGGCGCCCGCGGGTCGTCCGCGAACGCGGCGAGAAAGCGCTCGAGCCAGTGGGCGGCCGAATCGCCGTCGCGATCTTCGACCGCGCCCATCGCGAGCTCGTAAAGCGCTTCGCGATGTTCGGGAAGAATCATCAAGATCTGCTTTAAGTCGTCGAAGGCTCCCGCCCGATCGTGCAACTTCGCCCTCCGGTACGCGGCCCGCTCGCTCAGCACCGCCACCCGATCGCTCGTGCCGAGCGGCTCCGCCGCCAATCGGTGCGAAAGCAGGTTGTCGTAGAGCTCCGCGTGTCCGGGCGCGCCCATGTCGGCCTGCAGGATCTCCGCCATCCGGCGGTACGCCTCCGAATCGCCGGGCGCAACCTCCACCGCCTTGGCCAGCGACACGAGCGCGTCGTCGGCTCGCCCTGCGCGCTGGTACGCGTCCGCCGCCGCCAGTAGGAAACCCGCCGCGCGGCCGGTATCCAGGACCAGCGCGCCCAGCCGCGCGAGCGCGCGCGCCTCGCCGAGCACGTCGCCCCCGGCGCGCGCGACGCGCCGGATGCCGGTCCACGCCTCCAGGCGATCGGGATCGATCGAGATCACGCTGCCGTAGGCGGCGAGCGCCGTCCCGAGCGCGCCGCGCCGTTCGGCGTCGAGCCCCACCTCCAGATCGAGCGCGATCCCCATCCGCGGCCCGGCGCGGCCGGCGCGCGCGCGGCGCGTGTCGGGCCGCCCGGCGGGCCAGCTCTCACCGGGCGGGACGGGAAGGTCGGACAGCGCTTGCGCCACCGCGGGGGCGTGCACGACGTGCCAGGCGCGGCGCGCGATCGCGTCCGCGGCCTCGGACCCCGCGAGCCGCGCTCGGAGAACGGCGCGCGCCAGAAGCGGCGCGATGTCACTGGGCGAGCGCGCCTGTTCGTTCGCGACCGACGCGAAGTCGACCAGTGCGTCGGCGGACGCGCGCGGCTCGCCGAGCCCGATGCCCGCGGCGAAGCGAATGATCGCGGCCTCGGCGTGTGCCCGGAGCGACGGATCGGGCACCGCGCTCACGTCGAGATCCGCGGGTCCGGTCACGCCGGCCGCGACCCGGCAGAGCGCCTCCTCGCGAAGCGCGGCGGCCTTGATCTCCGGATCGTCGGCGCACGCCTCGGCGAGCGCGCGCATCGCCTCGGGAACCGCATCGGGCGCGGGCCGGCGTTCGAGCGCAGCGATGCGCAAGAGCGCCAGCGCGGCGTCGGCGGCGCGCGCCTCCCCGCCCGCGGCCGCCAGCGCCCGGCGCAGCGCATCGGCGGCGCCGCCCGGATCGTCGGCGCGGGCCAGCGCCTCGCCGTACGCGAGCATGACGCCGGTGTCGTCACCAACCGCCGCATCGGACGCCTCGGTCTCATCGGACAGCACCGCCACCTCGAGGATGGCGTCGTCGGATCGGCGCGCGAGCTCGTAGCTCCACGCCCGCGCGAGCGGATCGCCGTCCGATCGCAGCGGGGTCAGCGCCGCCAGCGCCTCGGGGTATCGGCCGGCCTCGAAGTGATGATGAGCGAGACGAAACCGCAGCGCGCGCGCCGCGGCGCCGCGCGCGCCCGGACCCGCGCTGGTGAGCTCGCCCTCGATGACCTCGACGCGGGCGTCGCGCGACGGCGCCCGCCGCTCGCGCGCGGAGGCAGCGAGCCCGGTCGGATCCTGCCGGGTCACCTCCTTGAGCAGCGCCAGACCGCGCGCGACCGCAGCCGGGTCGTCGGTCTCGACCAGCCCACGCCCCGCCGCGACCCGCAGCGCGATGGCGACCGCCGAATCGCCCGCGCGCGCCGCGAGAGAAAGCAGGGTTTCGACTTCGAGCTCGCCGAGCCCCAGCGTGCCCGCGAGCTCGAGGTCGTGCAGCCGGACCAGGCGGGCGACGTCGTTGGGCGCGAGCGCCGCCAGCCGGCGCTGGTGGGGCAGCGCGCGCGCCGCATCGCCGAGCGCGTCCGCGCAGATTGAAACCAGCGCCTCGCGCAACGCGACCTCGTTCGGGCCCGCTGCCTCGGCGTCGAGCGCCGCTTCCAGCAGTTCGGCCGCCTCGGCCGCGCGCTCGGCGCTGGTGAGGCCGACCAACGCGTGCAGCGACGGCGGGTGCTGGGGCAATACGTCCAGCGCCCGCCGATACATCCCCTCCGCCACGCTCGGGTCGCCGAGCGCCCATTGCCAGAGCGCGCCCGCCGCCGCGAGCGCGTTCGCCTGCCCGCGTTCCTCGCCGGGCTCGTTGGCGAGCCGCGCCGCCTCGGCCAGGAAAGCGTTCGCGAGCCCAGCGCGATCGTGACGGCGAATGGTCAGCGCCAGCTCGAACGCGCGCAGGTCTGCCCGCGCCGGGCGCCGCCCCCGCACGCGCGGCGCGCCCAGGCTCTCCGCCGCGGCCGCCTCGCGGCCTGCGCGCAGCGCCATGCCGGCGTGGAGCAGCGCGAAGTCGACCGCTTCGTCGTCGCTGCGCGCCGAGTCCAAGGCCTCGCGTGCGATGTCGTCGACCGCCGCGTGCTCACCCGCCGCATCCGCCAGCTCGAGGCGAGCCGCCGCGACCAGCGGGTGCGCGCGGTCGAGGCGCGCCGCCTCGTCGAGCGCCTCGCGCGCGGCCGCCGTGTCACCGGCGCGCGCCAAAAGCCGCGCCCGCTCGCGGTAGAGCCCGACCGCGAACGCGGCGTCGATCGGCGCGGACCGTCGCGCGATCTCGCCGAGCGCGAGCGCCGCGACGTCGGGCGGCACATCGGGCGCGGTGAGCGCGTCGAGCTCCGCCAGCAAAGTCCCCACCGGCCGCGAAACATCGCCGGCGGCGGGTTGCGAAGCATCCCCAGCGGGGGACGAGGCCTCGTCCGCGCGGCCGAGCTCGGCCTGGATCAGCCCTAGCGCGATCGCCGCGGTCGCCGGATCGGTGTCACGCCGGCGCGCTCGCGCGGCTTCGATCGCGAGCGCGCTGCGCCGGGTTCCGTCGGTCGTCCGGCGCGCGAGACCGTCGAGCGCGGTCGCCACCACCTCGTGGTCGTCGCTGCGCGCGCCGATCAGCAGGAGCGCCAGCAGCGCGCCGACGTGATCGCGGGAAGCGGTGAGCGCCTCGCGGTAGCTGTCGAGTGCGTCCGCGTCCTGACCCAAGCGATCCTCCAGCACGCGCCCGCGCTCGACCAGCAGGTCGGCCCGGTCGGACTCGGCGACGGCCGGATCGCCGTGGGTCGCGGTCGCCTGCGCGGCGGTCGCGCAGGCGTCGGCGAGCTCCTGCCATTTCCGGCCGCGCACCAGCAGCGCACGCAACGACCACAGCGCAATGCCGAGACCGGGGTCGGCGGCGAACGCGCGCCTCGCGGTATCGAGCGCCGCCTCGGGCACGTGCCCCTCGCCCTCGCCGCTCGCGCCGGCGGTTTCGCCCATCGCGCCCGCTTGCAGTCGCGCCACCTCCAACAGCAGCGCCGCGCGCCGAGCCGGGTCCTGGGTCGCCGCCGCCTCGACCTCGTAGAGCGCGCGATCGGCCTCCACGTCAGCTTCGGCGGCCTCCGTGATCGGTTGGCGCAGCTCGATGATGTCCGGAATCTCGGTCTCGGTGGTCGTGCCGGCCGGCGCGGGCGGCGGTGCGAGGCGCGGCCCGGGTGACGGCGGGACAGTCGGCGCACGGGGGAGCGCGTCCGCCGGACTCGGCGGCGGCCCATCGAGCTCGAGGTCGATGTCGACCACCTCCTCGTCGTCGCCGTCGGATCCTGCTGCCATGCCGTAGCCGGCATTGTCCGAACGGTGGATCAGCATGTCAATGGACAGGGCCTATGGGCAGGGGCATGATGATCTCTCGGCCGTATTTCCGGCCGAACCCTCGCGAGGCGCTCCCTCTGCCGAACCTGCTCGTTGCCATCGACCTTCGCGAAGGCGAACCGACCGGTCCGTCGCTGTTCGCGCTTTCGGAGGGACGGCGGGCGGCGCGCACGGCTGGCGCCACGGTGTTCGCGCTCGTGTTCACCGACAGCGCCCTTCCCGACGGCGTCCCCGCGCGCCTCGGCCGCGCCGGCGCCGACAAGGTGCTGCTGTGTGAGGGTCCCGGGCTTTCGGCCCCTCCCCTCGACGCCACCCACGGCGCGGCGTTGTACGCCGCCGTCGAGCGCATCCCGCCGCTCTTGGTGCTGTTCTCGGCGGGCGGCGCGGGCCCGGAGCTCGGCCCCGGCCTGGCGGCGCGGCTCGGTGGCGCGTTCGCGGCCGCCGCCGATCTGGAGATCGGCGAGGCCCTGGTCCCGCTCGCGGACGGCGTCGGCCGCGTGTTCATGCGCCGCTTTTGCCGTGATCGCACCGCGTACCGGCGGCTGGATCCGGTGGAGCTCGAACGTCCCGTAGTCGCCGTGCTGCCCGCGGGCGGCCCGATCGCCGACATGGGGACCGCGGAGGTAGAGATCGAGGTCATCGCCTGTACGCCGCCCGCGAAGATCGGCGTGGTCGAGGTCGCGTCCGAACCCGACGATCAGGCGGCGGTCGCGCTCGCGACCACGCTGGTCGTGGTGGATCCCGCGCTCGGCGCCGACGCCATGGCCGTGCTCCGCG
>WNGB01009373.1_pt1 | contig 13738 bp, 15 predicted proteins | sample 5400681 | NCBI WGS metagenome assembly WNGB01 (sample SAMN13153367, study PRJNA577476) | soil metagenome | isolation source: 115 cm soil or saprolite under grassland replicate 2 | place: USA:California | collected 2016-06-15 | reverse complement strand
GCGCAGCTGGGTCCAGCCACCCTGAACGAGGTCCGCGGTCGCCGCGTGTTCCACGTTCACATGCAGCTCGAGACTGCCGGCCGCGCCGTACTTGATCGTCACGCCAACACCGCCGAGGTCATCGGGGTGCAACTGGATGCGCACGCCGCGACCGCCGGGGAGGCGGTACAGATCGGCCTGGTGGGCGATCTGGCTCACCACGTGCGCGGGCTTGACCTCGCTCGGCGCGTCGACGCGCTGCGTTTCGGCCGTTGCCACGGCTGCAAATGACGGGCCGGGCGCATCCGTGCGCGCATTCGGGTCGATTCCGTTCGCCGCGGCCTCGTCGGCAGTGGTCTCTGGCTGGCTGTCACTGGTGCCCGTCGGCTGGCCAAACGCCTGGCTCAACGTCACTTGCTGCATCGCGGCGCCTGGCGCGGTGAGCGCGTCAGTGGTGCCGGCCACATCGGCCTGAGGCTGTGTGTGTGATGGCTTGGGCTTGGCCTCGGCGGCCACGGTTGGCTCGGGCAGCGCGTTGAGCGACAGCGATGGCTGGGCCTCCGGTGTGACCGGCGTCATGTGCTGGAGCAGGTCGGCCGTCTTGGGCGCAGCGCTTGGTTCGGCGTCGCCGGGCACGTCGGCGGCGGCGGGTTCTTCGACGCCGTCCGTGGGCTGTTGCTGGTGCTCCGCCACGTCTCCGGGCGCGGCCTGTGCCAGCGGTGCCAGAACGGGAGTGGCGGACATGTCCGACACGGCGCCGCGGATGTCAACCTCGGACGCGACGAGGAGCGGCTGCACGAGCAGTTGGGCAGGCACGGGAACGAAACCCAACGCGGCCAGTGCCTCCGGCAGGATGTCCTCCAGGTCGGAGTCGTCGGTGTCTTCGTCGAGAAGTGGCGTGGGGAGCGCTGGTTCCGGCGCGGTGGGCTGCGGGAGCAGGCCAATGCTGGCCAGCGCCGACCGCAGCTGGGTCAGGAACGACGGCGCGGCTGGATCGCCCGCGAGACCAGGGGTTGGTTGGGCCTGCGGCGTAGCGGCTGAGGTGGGCGCGGCAGGCGCGACGGGAGCGACGGGCAGCGTGGAAATCTCAGGCATTACGTCTCCAGTGCCTAGCGGCCGCCGCTGATCACGTTGCGCAGAATGCTGATTCGGGTCGACATCGCCTGCGTCAGCGCGCCGTACGTGAGGTTGGCCTCGCTCAACATCTCCATCTCGCGGTCGATGTCGACGTTGTTGCCGTCGCCGCGCGTGCTGGTGGCATCCACGATCGAAGCGCGGCTGGCCGCGGCATTGAGCGTCGTTTGGTCCGTGGTCAAGCCGGCGCGCGCACGAGTCATCGCCGACTTGAGTGTGTCTTCGAAGCGCACTTCGGACGCTTTGAAGTTCGGCGTATCGACGTTCGCGACGTTGTTGGCGATGGCACGCTGGCGCGCAGCCAGGCCCGTCATCGCCGCGCGAATGTATGCGTCGGTGCCGCTGAATCGGATGTTGCTAGCTGAATCAGGCATTCGTTGAGGTCCCGTTCGAGTCCGCCCATATTCGGCTGAACTGGGCCTTCAACCCCAGTACCTTTGGTACGTATCGCTGTGTCTCTTCGTATGGCGGAATGCCGCCAAACTTCTGGACGGCACCGGGACCTGCGTTGTAGGCGGCCAGCGCCAGACGCTCGTCGCCCTTGAATTGCTTCAGCAGACCGCCTAGGAATTTGGCGCCGCCGTCGAGAGCCTGCTGCGGATCGAAGGAGTTGGTCACGCCCAGACCCTTGGCCGTGGCATCCATCAGCTGGGTCAGGCCTTTAGCACCCACGCCCGACTTGGCGTTCGGGTTGAAGTTGGATTCGGCTTTCACCAGACCCGCCAGCAGAGCAGGGTCGATCCCATGCTTCCTGGCGGCCAATTCGATCTGAGCGGCGAACGGCACCGGGCCGCTGCCGATGTCAGCCGCAACGGCGGGCGCGGACTGGGGGCGGGGCGCGGACTGGACGAGGAGAGCGGCAGGCTTGGTCTGTTGGGCCTTGGCCAGCGTGGCCGCGAAGCCACCGACCTCCGCCTTGGGTGGGGCGACGATGCGGCCGCTTGCCGCGACGAGGGCGCGCTGCAGGGCAGCCGAGCGAATGATGGGCGCGTTGGTCACGCTGCAGATACCTGCCGCGCGTGGACACGGGCGGCGATCTCATCGGCATCACGCAGCTCAACTCGACGTTTCGCTTCGGCGCGTTCGGCGGCCCGTTTGGCCAGGACACCTTCGAGCGCTCTAACGGCCTGGTGCGCTGACGCCATCCAGCCTCGGGCTTCGTCGGCGTCGGCCTGGACAGCTTGCAAGCGTTCGTGTTGCACCATGACCTGCACTTCGCACCAGTCGAGCAGCGTCTCGAGATCCCCGAGGACGCCGACCGCCAGCGGGACGCCGGGCAAGGGACGTTGGGCGGCGTCGATCTGGCCGAGCACCATGCGCACGCGTGACTGCGCCACGAAGAGCGCCTGAGCCTGCTGGTGCAGCGCGAGCTCGCGCGCCGAGAGCACCTGCTGGGCTTGCTGGAAGGTCTCCTGGCGCTGTTCGAGCGCGACCTCCAGCGCGGCGTCAGGCCGCCGCGCCATCGGTCATCTCTTCATTGGCAAGTGCCTTCAGGCGAGCGATCGCCTCGGTCAGCCCGGTCGGGCTGTCCGGCGGCTGGCGCAGGAAGCGCTGGATGTGCGGTTGGAGGCGCAGCGCGCGATCGATCTGCGGATTCGAGCCAGCCACATATGCACCGATGTTGATCAGGTCGCGGGCCTGCTGGTAAGAGAACATTGCGTCGCGGATCAGGCTGGAGGCGGCGCGGTGATCCTCGCTGGCCAGCGTCTGGAACAAACGGCTGACGCTCTGCAGAACGTCGATGGCCGGGTACTGATTCTCCTGGGCCAACGTCCGCGACAGAACGATGTGACCGTCCAGAATGCCGCGCACGGCATCGGCGATCGGGTCCTGCATATCGTCGCCGTCGACCAATACGGTGTACAGACCGGTGATCGACCCGCGCTCGGACGTTCCGGCGCGCTCGAGCAGACGGGGCAGCATGGCGAACACGGACGGTGGGTAGCCACGAGACACAGGCGGCTCGCCGACGGTGAGGCCGATCTCGCGCTGCGCCATGGCGAAGCGGGTGACCGAGTCCATCATCAGCGTCACTTGCTGGCCGCGCGCACGGAACCACTCGGCAATGGCTGTCGCCACCCAGGCGCCCTTGAGGCGCTGCAGGGCGGGCTGATCGGAGGTCGAGACGACCACCACCGAACGCGCCATGCCCTCCGGCCCGAGGTCCTTCTCGATGAATTCCTGGACTTCGCGGCCGCGCTCGCCAATCAGGGCGATCACATTCACGTCCGCCTCGCAGTTGCGGGCGATCATGCCCAGCAGCGTGCTCTTGCCGACACCCGAACCAGCGAAGATGCCCATGCGCTGGCCACGGCCAGTGGTTAGCAGGCCGTCGAGTGCGCGCACCCCCGTGGCCAGCGGCTGGCGGATCGGCAGCCGACCGAGCGGACTCGGCGGCGCATCGGTGATGCGCGTCAAGCGCGAAGTGTTCAGCGGGCCCTTGCCATCGATGGGCCGGGCCAGACCGTCGATCACGCGGCCCAGCAGCTCCTCGCCGACTGGGACGGAGAAGCCGCGGCCACTGGGGAACACGGCCGTACCCGGCCGCACGCCGTGCGTCTCGGAGAAGGGCATGAGAATCAGGCGGTTATCTCGGAAGCCAACCACTTCCGCGGTGATGCGTGAGGCACCGGCCGTCGCGCGCTCGGGATAGAGATGGCACACGTCGCCCATGGGCAGGCGCAGGCCTTCGACTTCGATGCTCAGCCCCACGACCTGGACGACACGGCCCTGGTAACGCAGCGCCGACGATCGCGCAATCAGATTGCGATGCGGGGCGAGATCAAGCACTGATGGTCTCCGCGTCCGACTCGGTGCTGCTGACATCCATCACGAACGTCCACAGCGCATTGCCTAGCTGGGCCAGCTTGCTGTCGAGCTGCGCGTCGACCTCACCCTGGGTGGTATCGACAATTGCGCCACCGGCTTGCACGCGCTCGTCGACGACCAGCTCGATGCGCTCCGGGTTGACGCCCGGCGGTACGACCTGAGTCCAACGGCGACGCAGCAGCTCCTGGTCGTCGGGATTGACGCGCACGCGGACCGCGGTCCGGGCATCCATCTCCTCGAGAGCGGCGCGAATGACATTGATGGCGAGGTCAGGCATGTTCTCGACCTCGCGTTCGATCACCTTATGGGCGATCTGCAGCGCCAGATCGACGACCTGCCGCTCGGCCGCGCGGAAGAAGCCAGTGTGGCTCTCGAACACGTTGCCGACCAGCCCTTGCATGCGCTTGATCGACTCCGCCAGCGTGGCCTCGGCGGCCGCCTGACCATCGGCGACACCCTGCTCGTAGCCGACGCTGTAGCCCTGCAGCCGCGCCGCCTCTTCGATCGCGGCGAAGTCTGGGGCTTGCGGGGGCGCAGACCTGTCGCTAGCTTCATCGAGCGCCTCTTGCTGGGCGAGCAACACGGCGGCGCTGATGGGCACGGACAGCGAGATCGGTCGGTCCACGCCGACCTGATCACCGCGCAGGACACGCTGCGCCCCGAAAATGCGTGGTGGGGAATGGGGAGTGGGGATTGGGGAGTGGGCGCGAATCAGCGATGACGGTCGAGCCATGCCCTCACTCCTCACTCCTCGCTCCTCGCCCCTAAACAAGGACGTCCTCGCCTCCCCGCTGCACGACGATCTCTTCGGCGTCCTCGAGCCGTCGAACGATGTTCACGATCCGCTGCTGGGCCTCTTCGACCTGGCGCAGGCGGACGGGTCCTCCGATCTCCATCTCTTCGCGCAGCGCCTGCGCCGCGCGAGTCGACTGATTGCGGAAGATCCGCTCCTGGAGCTCCTCGCTGGTCCCGCGCATGGCCAGCGACAGGTCCTTGCTGTCGACCTCGCGCAACACGCGCTGCAGCGAGCGATCGTCGAGACGAACCAGATCGTCGAAGACGAACATCAGCTTGCGGACTTCGGCCGCCAGTTCAGAGTTGGCATCGTCGAGGTACTCGAGAATCTGCTTTTCTGTGCCGCGATCGACGGTCGTGAGCATGTTGACCAGAAACTGTGTGCCACCCGTCGACGTGAAGTCGCGGCTGATGACGGAGCTGAGCTTGCGCTTCAGCACTTCCTCGACCTGCTCGACCACCTCAGGTGGCGTGCGGTCCATCGTGGCGATGCGCAGGGCGACCTCGCTGCGCAACTCCGGCGCGAGGTGCGTCATGGTCTGCGCGGCTTGCGTTGCTTGCAGGTGCGACAGGATCAAAGCGATGGTCTGTGGGTGCTCGCTGCCGATGAACTGGGCGAGCTGCGACGGATCTGAGTCGCGGGCGAAGCCGAAGCGCTGCGGACGGCGCGAGGCGGCCATGCGCTCGATCACATCCTGAGCCTTCTCCTTGCCGAGCGCGCGGACGAGCATGTCGCGAGCGTAGTCCGCACCACCGGAGGTGATGAAGTCGCGCGCGACGGCCATGTGGTAGCACTCTTCGAGGACCTGACCTTTGGTCTCCTCGCTGATCTTTTCGAGCTGGAAGATTTCGAACGTCAGTGTCTCGATGTCGCTCTCCTTGAAGTGCTTGAGCACTTCCGAGGAGACCTCAGCGCCGAGTGCGATGAGCAGGGCGGCCGCTTTGGCGCGTCCTTTGAGACCTCTTTGACCGATCAGAGTCGCCATCAGTTGCTTTCTTCTGAGAAGGTGAAAATCAGGGTGGTCATTTAGTTACGGCGGTCCTCGTCCATCCAGGTCTGGATGAGCTGGGCCAGTGTTGCTGGGTTGGTCTTGCCGAGCGTCTGGATCTGCTCGCGGATGTAGACCTTCTGAGGATCTTCCGCGATCGGCTGCGCATTCGGGACGAACGGCTTGTTCGGGCGGGCAAGCAGGACTGGCTGCGCCTCAGGAGCGGCCCTGGCGGGTTGTGCAAGAGCCGCGGCCTGTGCGGCGACGGCCGCCTCAGCCGTGCCGCTGGTCTTGTCCTTCTTGCGCTTGCCCCGCGAGAGGACGAAGAAGAGCACGATGACCATCAACAACGGGCCGAGCGCGAGCACGCCGAGGCGGGCATACGACATGACCTGGTCCTTCTGGGCTGCATCGGCCATCGCAGCCTGAGTGGACTGCAGCTCCTCGCGGTTGAATGCCAGCGACGTCACGGTCAGGACGTCGCCGCGCGCGGCATCGATCCCGGCGGCGGCGTTAACCGCGTTCTGCACGTTCTGGATCAGCGCGGCGTTTGGATTGTTCGGATCGTCGTCGAGCATGACTGACACGCTCAGGCGCTTGATCGCGCCCGGGGCGCGCACGATCTTCTGAATCGACTTGTTCAGCTCGTAGGTGGTGTCGCGCTCGGTCTTGGTCGTCGAGGCACCGCTCCCGGCGCCCGCACCCTGGTACGTCGGCACGGTGCCGTTGTTGGCCTGCGTGCCCGGCACGCCACCCGCACCCGCGGCGCCGTTGGTCGTGGTCTCGCTGATCTCGTGGTTGGTGCGAACCGGCGTCTGCGTCGGATCGCCCGGCATGTAGGACTCATTGGTCTGCTCGATCTGGTCCCAGTCCATCGTCGCGCTGACGCGGACGGCGGCCTTGCCACCGCCGAGTACGCGATCGAGGAGCGCCTGGAGGTCGCGCTCGACGGTCGCTTCATAGCCGCGCTGCTGATCGAGCTGCTTGTTGCTCAGACCCGTGAGCGGACTGTTGTCGTCGCCGTTCAGCATGTTGCCATTGACATCGACGATGATCAGGTTCTGCGGCTTGAGGCCTTCGACGCCGCTCGCAACCAGATTGGCGATGGAGCGCGTCTGGGCGGCGTCGAAACGCTTGCCCGGCTTGAGCTTCAGGATGACCGAAGCGGTCGTATCCTTCTGCTGGGTGATGAACAGTGACGGCTGCGGCAGCACGAGGTGCACGCGCGCCGAGTCGACCGCGTCGAGGCGGCCGATCGATCGGGCGAGCTCACTTTCGAGGGCACGCTGGTAGTTGACTTTCTGGGTGAACTCGGTCTGGCCGAACGAATTCTGATCGAAGAGCTCGAAACCAGAGCCGGCCGTCGGCTTGCCGCCGAGACCAGCGCCGGCGAGCGCCAGGCGGGCTTCCTGAACCTGTCCGCTCGGGACACGGACGGTGCCACCGTCTGCGAGCTCGTACGGGATCTTGGCTGTCTTAAGCTTCTCCACAACCATCGCCTCGTCTTCGGCACTCAGCCCTGAGAACGCGATGGCCGAATCAGGCGTGCGCCCGACCGTGCTTACGACAAAGAAAAGACCGACCGCGGCTGCCAGGATGACGGCAAGGCCGACGCGCTGAACGCGGCTAAGGCCACCCCACACGCGCAGGACCGGTTGGAGAACAGGGTTCAGGGCGTCCATAGCTCAGTTAGACGCTCATCCGCATGATTTCCTGGTAGGCATCTACCAGTTTGTTGCGGACCTGCAGGGCCATCGAGAAGCCGAGGCTGGCCTGCTCGGTGTTGAGCATGACCTCATGAATGTCGATCGGTTCGCCTGCTGCGAGCTTCATCGCCGAGGTATCAGCCTGCTGGCCGAGCTGGCCCAGCGCGCCGACGGCCTGCTTGAGGGCGGCGCCGAAATCGGCACCAGCAGCCTCGCCGCTCTTGACAGGCGTCGCGGTGGGCTTGAGGGGGGAGAGTCCACCGAGGACTCCGCCGACGTTCATAGGCATCTTCGAGCAGCTCCTCTAGTTAGGCCCGACCGAGATCGATCGAGCGCTGAGCCATTTGCTTGATCGAGGTCAACACCGTCACGTTCGCCTCATAGGCGCGGCTGGCCGACAACATGTCGGTCATCTCGGTCGTGGTGTCGACGTTCGGGTAGGCGACCATGCCCGTAGTCGGATCGGCATCCGGGTGGGCGGGGTCGTACACCTCACGGGCAGGCGCTTCGTCGCGCACGATGGCCGCGACTTGCAGACCACCGCCGGCCGCGCCAGGCGCTTGGGCGAGAGGCTCGAAGACGACCTGCTGTCGCTGGTAGGGCTGACGCTGGCCGTTCACGCGCGTCGTGTCTGCGTTGGCGATGTTGCCCGCGATGACATCCATTCGCAGTCGCTGCGCGGTGAGCGCCGACCCTGAGATGCGCATACTGCTGAAGAGACCCATGCCTGCCCGTTGCCTCCGAGTGATTGCGCGGAGTGTGCGTCAGGTAGGGGCTATTTCATTAGGGATAACCGGCCCGATCCGGCTGGGCGGAAGTACTGGTTTCTCGGGTCCTTGGCTCAGGCGTCGATGTGCGCCGAGCACGCCAACACGCGCACGCCCTGCAGGGCGGAAAGTTGCAGCGCGTCGCGCAGCGGAACGCCCTCGATCATGCTGACTCCCCTGGAAGGGTCCTACAGACGAAGCGCGGCAACATTAGCACAAGGTGCCATGCCAGGCTGACCGCGGTAGGCTACTCTGCCACAGGTCCGAGAGCATGGCGGGTCCTCTGCACGCGCAGGTGATCAGCGCCGCGATCGCGCCGTACCTGACGGGCACGGGCGCAACGGGGCGTATACACAGCGTTTTCCGGGCGGCGTTGAATGTTGAATTCGACGACGAGCTACTGACGTTCGCCACACCGAGCACGGGCGCGCTGCCGAATGGGGTGGTGCTCGACAGCGCGGTGAACCTGCTGGAGATTGGCGTACTGCCTGGGTCATCCGTCTGGTCTGACGGTCGCGCCGTGCACGCCACGAATGTCACGGTCGAACTTGACGGTGCGGAGCTCTGGACGCCGCGGCTCGAGCCCGGCGGGCCATGGCCAGCCCTGGAGGACATGCGCGGACCGCTCGTACGTGCGCTGGCACGACGCAGTCCACCCGGTGGGTTCTCGCCGCTGCTGGAGCATCTGGCCGACGCGTCGAGCCGCGCCACGCTGCGAACGCCAGCGGCGCAGGCCTATCCGTCAATTTCCGACCTCGTGCGGTCCGTTCGCGCCAATGACCTCCTCGGCGCGCTGGATGGGGCGCGGCGGCTGATTGGCCTTGGCGACGGGCTCACTCCCTCCGGTGACGATTTCCTGATCGGCTGCGCGGCCGCGTTGCGCGCACTCGACCACCCGTTGCAGGCCGCCTTCGCATCGGGGTGCCGCGACCTCGCTCGAGATCGGACGACGAGCGTGGCCGAGATGTTCTACCGCTTCGCGGCACGCGGGGAGTTCAGCGCACGAATCCATAGCCTGATCGGCAGCCTGCGTGAGCCGGCGCACGAACTGACCGGCGCCTTCGACCTGGCCCTGGGCTGGGGCGCAAGCTCGGGCGCGGACTGCCTGCTCGGCCTCCTGCTCGGCGGCAAGGGTGCTCGACGGCCTACAGTGGCGGAGGTTCCATGACGATCGCCGAGCCCGCTCCCGACACGCTCGCCGCGGTAGAAGGGCACGTACTCCGGAACACGTATCGCGATTCGGTCGAGCTGATGCGCGTCGCGGCCGAGCTGGAGCGATTGCCGGATATCCAGCGTGCCGCTCTCGTTATGGGCACACCAGCCAATCGGGCCATCCTCGAGGAGGCGGGCCTGCTGTTTCGCGCCGCGCGCGACGCGGGGCCAAACGATCTGGTCATCGCGGCGGGCGGAGTTTCCGAGGTTGCCGTGGCGACCGCACTGGAGCGCGCGCAGACGCTGTTCACCAGCCAGCCGACGAGCAGCGCGCCTGGAGCGTCGGATTTGCCGGCTCCACGAACGATCGCCGAAGCCCTGGCGGAACAGCCAACCTCGAGGCTGGCGATGATCTCGCTCACAATCACGAAGGTAAGAATGAAGGCTAATACCAGTACTAGTAGGCGCATCATCGACGCGTTACGTGCAGGCGTTCCTCCAGGCCTGCAGCGTTGTAGATAGCCATACTGATAGTGCCATCGCTGTCAACGCCGAGGACAGTAAACGCGGTGGTTACCTCGTTCTCAGAGCGTCGGAAAGCGCCACCGCTTATCCTCTTCACTAGGAGCACAACATGTTCCACAATGAGTACGAGATTGATGTATGGGCCGACACATTGGCCCATACAAAGTACGGTTCGTGGGCCCAACTACTGCGCGCACGGTGCGACCGTGTTGCAGCTAGATTGGCGGCCGCCAGCGAACGGCGACCGCGAGTTGGGTCTGCTCCTGGCGCGACTCGAGGACGACCCGGACGATCCGATTGGTGCGCAAGTCGCCGAGGCAAATGCGACAGCACTGAGCCGCTTGCTCGCGGCGCGGCCGCTGCTCGTCGACGTGCGACCGGCGCGCGAGGTCGTGCCTGATCTCGGTGAACGGCTGTTGCTGCACGCTGGACCACCGATCGATTGGCGAGACATGTGTGGCCCGATGCGCGGTGGCGCGATCGGGGCGATGCTGTTCGAAGGTTGGGCAGCGGACGTCGACCAGGCCCAGGCGCTTGCTGACTCGGGCGCCGTCCGCTTCGCGCCGTGCCATCACCTTGGCGCGGCCGGACCTATGGTGGGACTGCTCTCACCATCAATGCCCGTGGTAGTGGTGCAGAACGACGATCGACCTGGCAACCGCGCCTTCGCCACGTTGAATGAAGGCCTGGGCAAGGTCCTGCGGTTCGGCGCGTATGACCCGTCGGTGCTGGAGCGGCTGCGCTGGATGGCGAGCGTGCTGGGGCCGAGTCTGTCAACGGCGCTACAGAAGTCAGGGCCGATCGATCTGAAAGTGTTGATCGGCCAGGCACTCCAGATGGGTGACGAGTGCCACAACCGAAACGTGGCCGCGACGTCGCTCCTGGCGCGGCTCCTTGCCCCAGCACTGGTGCGTCACGTCGAGCCTGCCAGCGCAGCGGCGGTCCTCGATTTTCTGCTCGATAACAACCACTTCTTCCTGAATGTGTCGATGGCTGCTTGCAAGGCCGGTCTGGATGCCGCGCACGGCATCGCGGGCTCGACGATGGTCACAGCCATGGCGCGCAACGGCGTCGAGTTCGGTATCCGCATCAGTGGCGCGGCCAACACGTGGTTCACGGCGCCCTCGACGGTGCCTGACGGTCTTTACTTCGCCGGCTATGGGCCCGAGCACGCAAACCCGGACCTGGGCGACAGCGCGATCACGGAAACCGCGGGCATCGGTGGCTTTGCGATGGCCGCGGCGCCGGCCATCGTGCGCTTTGTCGGCGGCGACGCCGCCGACGCAGCCCGCTACACGCGTGAGATGGGTCGCATCACCCTGGCGCGCAATGCCGACTATGCACTGCCCAGCCTGGGGTTCGCCGGCACGCCAACCGGTATTGACGTGCGGCGCGTGGTCGAAAGTGGCACCGCGCCCGTCATCAACACGGGGATTGCCCATCGCCAGCCAGGCATCGGCCAGATCGGCGCGGGCATTGCGCGCGCGCCGCTGGCGTGCTTCAACGACGGGCTGCGCGCGTTGGCCGCGCGGCTGGGGATCAGCTAACGATGCAGCGCAGTGCCCTCATCGCCGTCGGCGGCAACGCGCTGATTGCCGAGGGCGAGCAGGGCACGATCCAGGAGCAGTTCGGCAACGCGCGCGCAATATCACGACAAATTGCAGCCCTGGTCGACGACGGCTGGCGCGTCGTCGTTACGCATGGCAATGGACCCCAGGTCGGCTTCATCCTGCTGCGCTCCGAGATGTTCAAGGGCGAGCCGTTCATTCCCAAGTTATCGCTGGACGTCTGTGTCGCCGATTCGCAAGGCGGCATTGGCTACATCGTCGCCAACAGTCTGCTCAACGAGCTTGGACCCGGTCGGGTGGCGTGCCTGCTCACACAAACCGTGGTCGATACCGACGACCCAGCGTTCCACCACCCGACCAAGCCGATCGGTCCAGCATTCACGGCCGCGGAGGCAGACGAGCGGAAACGCGTGGATGGCTGGACGATGGTCGAGGACGCCGGTCGAGGCTATCGGCGTGTCGTGCCGTCGCCGCGGCCAGTGCGCATCGTCGAAACGCCCGCCGTCCGGGCGCTGCTCGAGGCAGGCATGGTGGTCGTCGCCGCGGGTGGCGGCGGCATTCCCGTGATCGAAGACGGTGCAGGGGTGTACCGCGGAGTCGAGGCGGTTATCGACAAGGACCTCGCCTCCGCCTATCTCGCCGCCAGCCTGGGGTTGCCGTTACTGGTCATCTCGACGGGCGTAGAGCGCGTCGCGGTGCACTATCGTCGCCCCGACCAGCGTGACCTGGATCGGGTCAGCCTGGCCGAGGTACGTGGTCATCTCGCGGCCGGGGAGTTCCCTGAAGGCAGCATGGGCCCGAAGATCCGAGCCGCCATCGAGTTCCTGGAACAAGGGGGTGACGAAGTCATCATCACGTCCGTGGCCTGCCTGCAGGCCGCCATTGCCGGCCAGGCTGGCACCCACATCACGCGCGACGACTGAAGGAGGGACAGCATGCCACGGGTTACGGCGGAGCCGTACGAATTCGAATTCGAGCCTCGCTCCACCGCGCTGCTGGTCATCGACATGCAGCGCGACTTCGTCGACCCGGGCGGCTTTGGCGAAGCGCTCGGCAATGACGTATCACTCCTGCGACGAGCCGTTGGGCCGACGCGGCGTGTGCTCGACGTAGCGCGGGCAACCGGGCTGTTCGTGGTCCACACGCGCGAGGGCCATCGCCCTGACCTGTCGGACTGTCCGCCGGCCAAGCGCGCCCGCGGTCGTTTGCGCACGGGCATCGGCGATCAGGGACCGATGGGCCGCATCCTGGTGCGGGGCGAGTACGGCCACGACATCGTCGACGAACTCAAGCCCGGGCCGGGCGAGCCGGTTGTGGATAAGCCCGGCAAAGGCTCGTTCTACGCCACCGATCTCGAGTTGATCCTGCGCGACCGCGGCATCAAGAGCCTGCTCGTAACGGGCGTCACTGCCGAGGTGTGCGTGCAGACCACCGTCCGCGAGGCCAACGACCGCGGCTTCGAGTGTCTGGTCCTGGCCGATTGCATCGCGTCGTATTTCCCAGCGTTCTACGAGATGACGCTGCAGATGGTGAAAGCGCAGGGTGGCATCTTCGGCTGGGTCAGCACGTCTCAAGCGCTGCTGGCCAGTCTCGTCGAGTCGACCGTTCCCGCCAGCACAGCGACGGCCTGAAGGGAGGCATACCGATATGGCAATCGATGCCCAGGTCAGCCGAATGCGAGGCCAGAACATCCCGCTCTGGGTACCCGGCGACTGGAATGCATTCTTTGGTCTATTCACCAACGTCATTCTGAACGTGCTGGTGCTGACCGGCCTCGTGCTCGGGGTGGTCAAGTTGCCCGACGACATCGTCTTCGGCCGCATCCTGCCCGCGTTGGGTATCGCACTGCCCCTTGGCAACCTGTGGTACGCCTACCTCGCCTATAAGCTCGCGCAGCGGGAGGGGCGCACGGACGTCGCGGCCATGCCTTACGGCCCGAGCGTGCCGCACATGTTCATCGTGGTCTTCGGCGTGATGCTGCCGATCTACCTGCAGACCAACGATCCGATCCGCGCCTGGCAGGCGGGGCTCGCATGGTGCTTCATCATCGGTCTGATCATCATCGTCGGCGCATTTGTCGGCCCGACGATTCGCAAGTACACGCCGCGCGCCGCGATGCTGGGCACGCTGGCTGGCATCTCCATCGCGTTCATCTCGCTCCGACCTGCGTTCCAGAGCTGGGATGTGCCATGGATCGCGTTCGTGTCGTTGACGCTGGTGCTCGTTGGCTGGACCGCAGGTGTTCGCCTGCCAGGCAACATTCCGGCTGGCCTGGCGGCGGTGATCGTCGGGAC